>BNJT01000058.1_pt1 | contig 183925 bp, 299 predicted proteins | sample 8540491 | NCBI WGS metagenome assembly BNJT01 (sample SAMD00202455, study PRJDB9452) | human saliva metagenome | host: Homo sapiens
GCGTTGCTGTGAGCGCAGTCGCCTGCGGCTGCTGCTGGAGTCGAAGTCGTGGATTTTGTGGTACGTCGTCGTCGCAGGCGGCTGCTTTTCTCGTATACGCGCCTTGGACGCTGGCTCTCCACTTGTCAGCCAGAAGCAGCGCCAGAGTGGGCGGAGTCTCACGGATTCCGTTACATCGGGACAGACTGGGTGGGGTGGGCCACACGCCGCGCCTTCCGGGCTCAGGGAAGGGGACACTCCGCCCACGACGTCGTTGTCATTCCGCGTCTTTCGGTGGAAGCGTTCTACTACGAAAGCCAGGTGGATCGAGGAGAGCGGCGACGACGAGAAAACGATGATAACCCCGTTTCTGCGTTACGCCTTGCCCGGACAGTTGCCCGTATATCCATCAAGCCCAGAGGAGCTCTTCCGGCTTGGCCAACAACATATCAATATGGGTGGCAGGCGTTTAACAAAGAGGAGTTCGACGTGAAGGCGGAGGATGAGCAGGCAGCCCATGCGTTGTTGACCGGGCCGATGCAGGAGTTCCTCATGGCTCGGATGCGCGGGCTCGCATATCAGTGCTCGAGGAAATGAGGCCTTTGTTGCTCTTGGCGACTATAACCCGAGAACTCGTGGCGTACGCGGGCCTTATGAACGAATGGCTTGCCCGTGGTCCCGGGTTTTTCTTCAGCGGGCGTCGGCGCGCTGACGTTTTAGTCGGATCGCGGTCAGTCAGATTCGTCGGATTACAGTTAATCAGACATTCAATCAATTCGGGAAAAAGCGGTCAATCTGGTGGTTGTCTGCGGACGGCCAGCCGTCCGGTCAATTAGTTGGAGTGCAAGCGGAGACGGCTGACCAGGCAGATGGTCGGTGGTTAGGAGAATGATGAATTTCAATATGTTTGCAAGCATTGCCGCGAACGACGCCGCCGGCAACACGGAAGCGTCGTCATTTCGCATTCAGGACGTATAATGCGAGTTTTCTCTCTGGCTATGCTAGGCTCAGGGTGAGTTCGCCCCTGGATGCGAATAGTAGGGAGATATGTTTTGAATGCCTCAGTTGGATCTGGTAGCGCTTCCGGCCTCGTTCCTCGCGGTGACCGTCGTTTGCATCATGATTGCCGTCGTCGCAGCGATGTACGAGAAGGGAAAGCACAGTGAGCGGCGACAATGGGCGGAAAACCGCGGGTTCGGTTTCATGGAAAATGACAAGGAGTTGGGTAAGCGGACAGCGCGATTGTTCAAGCTCAGCCGGACCGGTCTTGCCCGCGATATCATCTACATCCCAGCGAGTGTTAGCAGTAGTGCTCTATTACGAGCTCTTGGTCGGTATACGTCAGTGGGTGGGACCCAATCACACGTGTCCGGGCTTTCTGCGTTATCCGTTGCCCGGGCCCGCTGCCTTGCATTCACATCAAAGCCGGAAGTGTTCGGTTTGGCCAATAACGACGTCAACACCGAATGGCAGGCGTTCAATAAGGAGTTCGACGTCAAAACGGACGACGGGCGGGTCAGCCGCGCACTTCTGCCATGAGCCTATGCAGGAGTTCCTCATGGATCGGATGCGCGAGGGCACGCTTAGCTTTCGACTGCGACGGCGTCTCTCTTTCTTCAAAGCTGGTATGATCCGAAGACGCCGGGTGGTGCGTCGTTCTCATGAAGAGGTTTAGTGGACTACATTCCACCGGCCCTCTTCGGCTTAAAGACAGCGGGTTCGATCTCGACGGCGAGCTAGGAAGAGGCGTCGGGTTGAGTGCCGGCGTTGGGCTGAGCGGTGGCGGCTTTGATCGCGGTACGCGAGTTTAGACCCGTTGGCGGTTTTTGGCAGCGGTGGTTTTAATGGTCGTAGAAAGCTTCAGCAAGAGATGAGAGGTATAGAGTTCGGACGATGCTGGGTTTGGCGGCGACAGCAGGTTTCAAACCTGATGATGGTGGATTTAGCCGAGATAGCGGTTTGAATGCCCGGTGTTGGGCTGAGCGGTGTTGGCAGCTTTGATTAGCGGTGGTGGATTCGACGGTGGTGTCGGCAGTCTGACAGCGGCTTGCGGATTCTGACAGCGCTGGCGGTTTTGACTGTGGTGTTGGCGGCTTTGACAGCAGCAGCGGTTAAGCCCCTCGGTGGGTTCGACGGCGGCGATGGGCTCCAGGTGGCGTAACGAGTACAGCCCGAGTGTCGGGTTCGATAGAGCCACAGCGGGTTTGGCTCCGGCGTCGAGGTTTGACAGGTGCTATGGCGGGTTTGACCCGGATGATCAATTTGCGCCGACGGCGGGTTCGACAACGAGCGAGGGGCCTAGCGGTACTTTAAGTAAGGGTTGTGTTGAGTGAGTTGGCACGGCATGAGCATTCGGTGGCGATGCTGATGCCCGAAGCGAGGTTTTGCCTTCTGCGCGCAGATCTAGGAGGCGTGGAACCACTTTGTCTCTGAGCGTCAGGATCGACGGGCAGTGAACATAGATCTTCGTGCCGCCTTCGAATCCCGCGAGCGCGGACACCCGCCATTTGAGGAGGATGCGCCAAGGCATCGCGACGTCGGTGCGATGGGGGCGCAATACCATTCTTCGTTTGTCAGTATTCCTCCGCCGGTTGCGGCGTGCATAGCGTGGACGAGTAGTCGGACATGTCGCGTCTCTCCCAGGAGTGTGTTCCGCGGTTGGACGCCGACGACCGCCCGCACTTCGAGGGTGGGGTAGCGGTGGCCAGAAGCCGTGACGATCGCGATGGCGCCGTCGTTCTCCGCGATGACGAGATTGTGCTTGGCCGCGTAGTCCAATTCTGGATTCAAGTTGTAAAGATTGGGGTTGGCGCGAACGCGCCTCGATTTCCACCGTCTGATTGACTGAACGCTCGTCAGATGCGAGACGAGCTGTTTGATGCAGGTGATCAGAGGAAGCGCCGGCGGGCTTGAGCCAGTTTTGAAAGACCTGCGCGTATGCGCATGGCGATTTTGCTGATAGAGGCGTCGTGCATCGCGTTGACCGTCAACGCAGTGAGTGCGAATGCTCCTCAGGGAGTGGGGACCCCGCCACGGCAAAGTTGCGACCCATCGGTTGCGCCAAAGTCGATGCAAGTGGCGTCGTCCTAGAATGAGATCGTGTCCGCCCCCGAAAAATGCGGGAACGCGCTCTCCCAGGGAGTTTTCGTCCATGCCTGATCCCCGAAGAACCGCTTGGATGTGCGCCCGCCCGGCGGGATCGGCCATGTACCGTTCCATCCGTTCGCGGGCGGGCCGTGGCATCTGATAGTCGTAGTTTTTCTCCCAGTAAGCGTAAGAGACAATTTCGAAGAGATTGGGAACCCTGCGAAACTCCCACGGATCGGCCGGATCGTCGACAGGAAGCCCCGAAGGATTTCGCCGCTGGAAAGAATGCGCGATTTTTCTGGCGGCGTTTCGAGGACTCGAGACTCACAGAAAGTGCACGTGTATCCAAGGTCGGTTATCGGCCCCGAATCGGGAGTGGAGCTGGGAAGAGGACGGTTGCCGCGACCGGGCACAGTCCACGCGACAGTCCCCGTGAAAGGATTGCGCTGTTTGAGCGTTCCGTCTGCCATCCGCGTGAGGATGTCTGCCATTTAGCGCCTCGCTAGATCTGCGGCACCGATGATGCCGGCGTTGTTTCCAAGTGTCGCTAGCTTGACGACGGGGCTGGGCGGAACTCCTTGGCGGTTAAAGACTTTTCGAAGGATGTGCGCGCCGGAATGGCCAGCGGGTCACCCGATTCGAGACGCCGCCAGCCAATACGAATACTTCGGGATCGATGGCCGCGCTCAATAGTGGCCATTCCAATGCCGATCCATTCGGCAATCTCGCCAAAACACTCCAATGCCGCGGGGTCATCAGCCTGTGCTGCGCGGGTAACATCCATTCCCGTAATCTCCCTGTCTCCAGCCAGCTTGAGCATGCGAGCACCGTATACGGGCGAATCTTTAGCCAGTTGCCGTGCGATGCGTACCAATGCGCTGCCGGAAGCCTATGCCTCCCAACATCCCAAAAACGCCGCAACCGCAGCGTTGGCCGCCGGATTGACCACGATGTCCGATTTCTCCGGCAAATCGCCTGGCGCCGCGTAAAAGACTGCCGTCGACGATTATCCCGCCGCCAATACCCGTTCCCACGGTGACCACCACGAGCCGAGGAATGCTCGCGCGCTGCGCCGAACTTGAATTCACCCAGACGGCATGCATTCGCGTCGTTCTCGACGACGACGTGGTAACCGGTGGTTCGCGACACCTTCTCCGCCAATGGTTCGTTGCGCCACGCCAGATTTGGAGCGAAAACGACCGTGGTGCGTTACGATCGACGAATCCTGCGGCGCCGATGCCGATGGATTCGACGTCGTAAGAGCCCTGCCAGTTCTTTTCACGCATTCGCTGATGGTGTTGGCCACCGCATCGGGAGCTTGAGGCTGGCGTGGGTTTTCTACGAGGCCAGGTTTCGCCGTTGTTGTCAACAGCCCGCGGCGTCTTCGTGCGCCGACGTCTCGCCGCCGATGTTCACACGCATGGCTTCATTCTATCAAATCGAGTCATGCGATGCCGCGACATGGGTTGAAATTCAATGACTATCTGGGGGCGACTACTATTCGAGATCGATAACTTGCTCAGATCAGTAACTCGCTCGGATCGGTAACTCACTCAGATCAATAACTTACTCAGATCGATGACTCTCGGCCCAATGGTCACCCCAAGCTGATGGCTGTTTCGAGATCAATGACTGTTCCAGTTTGGTTCTATCCCAACTCGACCGGCGCGGCGAGGGGCCTGGCAGTCGGAGCGTCTGAGTTTGATGACCTCGACCTCGAACATCCTCGCCCGGCCGCTCGCGAAATATGTGGTCGATCGGCGAGGCAAGCCAGATGAAAAGCGGAACTCGGCTGGGTGCCGGATCGGATCCGAGGGGCCGCCAGGCGTCCGAATCCTTTAACTACGCAAGCCAGATCATTGAGAGACACTAGAGTCGAAAAAGGTTTCTGAAGAACATATTTTTCCCGAGCTTCCGCCAAAATGGACCGGAATCGTTAGAATGAGCGTTAATTGCTTATTTGGGTATTTAATGTTGTGCAGTCTTTTGGCGGTCAAAAGGGAGGTAAACTAGTGCTCATTTATTTTGGAAGAATAATTTATGTTGATTCTCTTTTGCCCGTGAAGTCGACGCTCGCGCTGTGTCAAGAACTATTGAGATTCTCGTAAAGGCGAATGAAAACACCTGTAGGTGGACAGAGCGCAGAATTCCACTGGAGAGATGACCTGGCACTTTCCTCCTAGCGCCAGGCAAGCCATTGAGGCACCGCGGAGACGGCAGGGATTTGAACCCGCGAGGGCTTTGAACCTACCTTCTTAACGGGAAGGCGCACTCGACCGGACTATGCGACGTCTCAATACGTTCAAAAGATGGCTTTTCTCCGATCGATCCACCGGTGTGACTACCCGACTGACAGTGACGCAGGCTGAGTCGAGATTGATGGGCGGCGACCTGCGGTTCGGTGGGCAGCGACTACTGGGATCGGTGAGCATGGCTAATCGAGATCGACCGGTGCGATCATTGGCCGGTTGACGGTGGTCCCTCGCCGGCGCAAGTCTTGCGGCGCTGATATAGGTTTGCCGCGCCTGATTTGACGGGTGAAACTGCTGGCGTGGTTCCCGTTCGCTGGGAGCAAATGCGAGCTCGTTCGAGTCGGAATCGACTGGAAAGGGACCCGGACCACGATGGCAAGTACCGCGGCATACAAATAGTTAATGCTCTGCCATAGTCCTCTTTGGTGTGTCGGGTCTCTATCTGCAGATGTACCCGTCCAAATGGTACTTGTTCACGTACTACACGATTCTGTCGAATTCGCTGGTGGTGCTTTTTCTTTGCTCATGCGTATGATTCTGCTCGTTACGAAGCGTAAGGGCATCCTCGGTTCGAAGCTGTACATCCGTCGCGCCAAAGCTGCGGTGACAGCTATACTCGCGACGTTCTTCACTTTCGGTTCTGCTCCTGCCGAAGACCGATCCTGCAAAAGTCATGAGCGGCTGGCGAATTGGCGGTCCGCTGTCGATCGTGCCCATTCTCGTCGGCCTTGACTGGCTTTTCTTCGATCCGCGCGGCCTCTACCGGCGAATCGAGACCGTTGCTGTGGACGGTAATTCCTCGTCTATCTTTTTCTACGCTCTGATCCCGGGGAATCGTGTTCAAGATTCCGATCGGAAGCAAGAGTCCGTTCATATTTCTTCCTCAATGGATACAAGATGGGGTGGGACACTGTGGCGCTCTACTGCGTGGTTATGCTGATCCTTTTCATCCTGCTTGGGTACGTCATGTACTGGATCAAACGCAAAGAAGAAGCGAGCAGGTCCGCTAGGTTCCGAGTTTTTGGCGAGCTGGGTTCCTGGCAGCGTTAGGCTGTAAGCGCTTGCGCGCGTTTCGAACGCAAGGCGCTTCAGCCCTCGTAAATCGTTCCCATGGCGTGCTCGCCCGTGCTCGTTTCGGTCGAAGTCCAGCGGAGCGCGCCTCGCCGGCGGTGCGGATCTAAGTCTCGACCACCGTCAATGGTTTCGAAAAGTGCCAGGCGGCTCTCACCAGGCCGGACCTGGGGTCGGGATGGCCAAGTGGGCCGGAACGGACGATCCGCTTCCAGCCTAGACGCGGATATTTGGGTGACCAGCAGCGAGCGCGATGTAGACGGTACAGGTGGTGCTTCCGCTCCACCTCGCTCAGCTCGTAATCCTCCGTGAATGCGCGCTTGAGCTCGCCCGATTGAGTGTCATTCCACACCCGCTGCCAAGCTTGCTCGGTCGCGGCTGCGACGTCACCGTCGTCGCTCTCCCCTTTGTATACGCGGAAGCGCCTTCTGAGCAAAGCTTCAAGCCGTTCGACGAACTCTTTCCTCCTCCCATGACACTCAGGTCAATGATTGCGGATTCGTCGCTTTCGTAGTTGGAGTAGCGGGGAGACTATCGTTCCGTTGGGAGGCAGACTCAGCGTGAACTTCCCATTCATAATGTCGGTCCACAGATTGCCGATCTGCTTCATGCCTTCAAGTGAGTTGTTGGTGCGAATGGTGACTGCTCGCAGTTGGTGGTTCATGCTTCTCCGTTGGTGAGCGTACTTCCTGAATCGCGGAAGGTAAGGGATTCGAACCCCTTGGTGCGGGGTCGCCGACAACGGTTTTTCAAGACCGCGTCACATTCGGCCGCCTGTCAACCTTCCATTGTTTGATGGGCGTGTCGATTCTAGCGCATAGCTCCCCTATATGCACCGAATGCGCATTCGCCGCGAGGCCGGTGTGGCGAGCCATGCAACGGATGGGTATCATCCTCCGTTGTCAGACCTCGACGCGGTTCAGCCCTGTGAAAACACCTCGATCTCTAGATTTGCTGGCTCACGTGTGCCGCCCGTCCTCGCGTTGGTCTATTGCAGCCAGGACGATGCCGGGTATGACGAGTGTGCCGCCATTCCGCAAAACGATGCCCGAGTCATTAAAGTCGCGAAGCCCAGCGCCGCATGCTCCCAGCGAGGTGAGGGCCAGTCGCGGGCTTTCCGCCGCAGAGTTCTCGGGCTCAGCCCCCAGCTGTGGCTCTCAGGACTGCCTTTGCGCGTCCATTCTTTGAGACGGATGCAGCAGAGCCGTCCCCATGCATGGGCCCAAGCGATCATTCGCTTGAGCCGTGATCTCCGGTTAGATACGCCAGATTCGGCAGGTTCGCCGGGGCGGCCAGGCCGACTAGATTCGCCTGAGTGGCCGGTATGAGCGAATGGCCGGATTCGCCGGACTGCAGCCAGGGTGCACAGCCCGCCAATTTGGCTGGAGTTCGCGAGTTTGCAGCCGTGTGCGCCAGTTTCGCTCAACTGTGCGGCTTGGACGAGGCTTTCGCTGGCCGGACTCCATCGAAGGACGCAGGAGGTTGATGAGGCAGGGGAAGAAGAGCAGAAGAGCCGCCACACCACCCGCAACGGTGGGTCGATGTCGATAGCAGTCGAATGTTCGTCCCGAGCTTGCGAGCGATGACATCGAAAGAGTTCGCCGTCGGCGATCGACTGAACGAAACGCCCGGAGGTAGGGCTGACTCGGCCGGACGCATCCAGTCGACCAGGGACGGACTGGCGCCCACTGTGACTATCCCAACCACCAGAATGCGGCGCCGACGAGACGTCGCTTTGCGATGAGAAGGCGCGCGCAGCCCAGGGCCAGGGAACGAAGGATAGGACCCCGCCGAAATCGGCGCCCATCGAGAGGCAACGCGTCGATCACGCAGCCACCCGAGGGCCGAAGAAGAGAACGCCGCGCGGCAGCTACAGTTGCCCATCTGCGCATCTTCATTCCGGGAAGGCGAAGCGATGATTGCTCCCGGGGCCAGCAGGGCGGCCGCCTCGTTGCCTATGCCGTAGAAACGCGCGGCAGGTGGGAGAGTTGAGGCCCGACGGAGAGTCGCCATGAGATTGGATCCCGTTGCGGCGTCGATCGCGACGAGTGCGCGGTGCAACTGGAGATTGCGACGAGCGGGGCTGGGGAATGGAATCAGGTGAAGCGCCGGCGCAGCAATGAGCCCTGCTCCAACAGCTGCCGCCGTCGGGCGATATATGAGCGCTGGGCGTCCCACCATTTGAAGTAGTTGTTAATGACGAGGGCTCGCCAGCAGGCCGAGAGGAATCAAGCGGCCCATCGCCGCAACGGCGTGCAGGCGCCGCCGTCGGCCAGGGTAAACGACGTAAAAGCACCGCGTTTTCAAGGAAGAAATAGGGAAGAAAGAAGTAACCGACCGCCGCCCGTCATGTATTGGACGAATTTTCCCCGGAATGTTCGCATTTGTGGCGATGCAGGAGACTGGATCGCAAGTTTGTTTACACGGTTCCGTATAGCAAGATTCTGAGCTGTTTGCACGACACGTGCCGTCCGGCGACACCTGAAATCAGAGACACCGATTCCCTTGCGATCGGCGGCGCCGACCCAGGTGAACAGCGGCTGCAAGACGACGTCAAGCATCTGGATTCTGGGGCCTCCGTGGCGTGCCGGATCGCTGCCCTGCTAACCCACCGGTATGAGCCGGCCGTTCGCGGAGACATCGGCCATGACAAAAGTTGCATGTGTACGGTAAGTGTCGATGTCGACCGTGGACGCGGCCCAGCAACGACGCGAGTCCCAGAACGCGTTCGAGGATCGACTCGACTCGCAGCGTGGTGCGATGGCGGAGCTTGCCGTCCGGCTGCAGGGTGGAACCATCCACGGTGTCTGGTGGCGTGTTAGGGTTCTCTGGGCCGATGACGTCCGTGGGGCTGGGTGTGGTTTGCGGGTCACTTTCGGTTTCTGCGTTGCTCCTGGAAGAGCTGGCGGGCCGCATCGCGTTCTTCCGTCCGGATGCGTCGCAGCTTTCGGCGTCGGCGTCGTCTGATCGTGAGGTCGTGCTGCTTCGCGCGCGTGCGGCCTCCCTCGCCCAGCTCTTTGACGGTCAATGGGTTGGGAGTGTGATTGATTGGTGGGAACGTCGCCCATGTTGGCAGAACATAGGCTCCGCCGTCGCCGGTGCTGTGGTGGTGACGCCTGCCCTGTGCAGCGATCGGGCGAAGCGAGCCGAGCCGATGCTGGGATCGGTCGCTTCAATGCCCTGGTGTAACGGTCCCAATTGGGGAAGCTGCGTCTCGCGCGGCAACTTCGGCGAGTTGCGCGCATGTGTTGAGGTGGTGGCTGTTGCTCGTTTCGGAGATTTGGCGGCCGATGAGGATGGCGAGCCGCGTGTCTACCGGACAGGGCGCTCCACGGCGTCGATAGGCGAGATTCGCCATGGCTCCCAGAAGCGCCGGTGCTGCCGTTTGGGAGCGCTGGCATGGTCGAGATGGTCCCAGCGCGGGCCTCCGGTCGCACAACGACGGTGCAGCGCTTTACGCGTTCTTGCCGGTGGCGGCTGGAGCGACAGCATTCTCCGGCTTTCCGCGCTGGTCGCTGACTGATCTTGGCGTGGCTTCGAGTCCGTTGGCATGAGCGCCGTCTGCACCATGCCGCGAGATCCGGCCTGGCGATGAACTGCGGTCAGCACAAGAAGACGAGAACGCCAAAGCGCCGAGGGCGCCGTGCACGCGCTGCCATGGGACTCCTTCGCCGACCACGACCATCCTATCGCCGAGCGATCCTTTTTGGGTGGCTGCGTGACTGCCTCGACGGTTGCGGGCGCCAAATCTCGACGGTTGCAGGCGCCGAACTCGACGGCTGCGGGTGCCAAACGATGTGTTTCTGTTTTTCCGAGGACGCTCTTGATGTCCCTGGAATCACCGGCGTGCTTGTTGGCGGGTTGCACCGGTCACGCTGGTCATACCGTTTTCGGACCTCGGTCCCGTTTCTGTTCGATCCTCAGTGTAATTTTCGCGCCTACGAGTCACGTTTCGATACTTGTGGTTCGATCGGGTGGCCAGCTTTGAACCAGCCAGGGCGTGGGCGGCGCTGGCTTTTAAGGTCGCCGTCTGGCCCGGCTGCCGCTCGAAAGCTTTCCGCCGCGGACGAAGCTATCAGGTCGGAACCGCGGCCAGGTCCTCCGCGCAGCCGAGGAAATCAGCGGCGGGTTCGGCTATCGTGAGCAGATTAGGAGGCTTTCGTCGCATGCCATTCGCCGTCGGCGGACTCAATGAACTTGGCGCGAGCCCCGATAGCGCGCACCTCCACTTGTTGGTCTCGGAAAGTGGGCGCGAAAGAGCAGCTCGGTCCGGCGTCAAAGCTCGCGCGAAGCCGTTTCGACGAGCGCGTGCACAAAAGCCGCCATGGCACGAATTTCGGCGGGTTGGTGGCCGAATCGCAGGCGCGCACCTCGATGGTGCCGAAGCCGACGGGCGGATGCCACATCGGATCTCGTTGAATTCGCGGATGGCGCCGACGCGATCAGGTCGCTGTTATCAGCTCGAGGTCGCCCTCAAGAATTCAGGTGCAGCGGCAGGCCGGCGGTTGGCAGCTGCTGAACATCATCGCTCGGTTGTCGGCATACCCGTATCAATGCCGTCCCAGTAGGGCAGGCGGCCGATATCCCCAGCAGGTGGCCGAGTTTGGCGCGAGGAAGTTGTGGATGGGCGCCACTTTGCGGCGGTCCCTCCATGCCCAGTGCACGGATGCGTGCCGAGATGACCATCTGCCGCCAGTAGCGGGTGCGTTCAACGAGGTCCTCGTAGCGTTCTGTCGCCGATACGGGCTGTTCACCGGGGCGGGAAAGGGATGGGGCCTCCGCCCGAAGGCCGACGCCCAACTCTTTCGGCGTAAGGCATCGACTCGATGGCCTCAAGCATATCGGCCGCGCGTTGCCTCGACGCTCACGCGTTTGCGTGAAACGAATTCGAGCATATTCTGGTCGCATCTCGCCTTTGACGAGCCAGCAGTTGCTGGTGTGGTGGGCGTCCACCAGGATCCTGGCCGCCTGCTGGCTTAGTTCCGGTGTTTTCGGGTCGACGATCTGAACCTCCCATTCGAGCCCGATCGTCGAGCGCTCCGAGTCGCGAAAAGAGATGGACATGCGATCACCGCCTGTATGTGGCTACGAATTTCGTGATCAATCTGTTGGATTCTTCGACCTCGGCGGCGTCGGCGGGCGATGACCGCCTTTTTCGTCCGCCGGGTAGTAGGTGTCTCTCGTACGTGTTGATGCTAACGCATCCCCTCGAGTGATCTCGGGGTGGAACTGGGTTCCGTAGACATTCTTGCCCCACCGCACCATTTTGTACGCGACAGTGTTCACCTGTGGCAAGGATCGTTCCATCGCCGGGCACGTTGCCGACGGCTTCGGCATGGCCCGTGTACCCGTAAAAGACCTGCGGCATGTCGGCGGTCAGCGGGTCGTTTGCCGCTTCGGGCGTGAGGGTCATCCGCGGGCTGAAGATCCTCGCCGTGCCCCTCGATAAGGTTGCGCCCAGAGCCTTTGCACGATCGCTTGCAGGCCGAAGCAGATCGAGGTTGGGACATCCTCCTCCACGAGTCGTTTGCTGAGCGCAAGGATGCGACGTTCCATGAGTTGGGTGTTCGCGGCTCTTGTGGTTTTCATCTTCCCCGAAGCCGAAAGGCGATCCGGTAATGATCACCCCGGGTACCGGGAAAGGTCGAGGTGTGCCGGGTCGACGGCGTCCTCGTCGACGAGGGAGACGGCCTCAATGCCCGTATTCGGATCGAGACGGCCCCAGTCGATGATGGTTTCGAGCTCGTCATCTGCAATGGCGCCGGGCATTCGACAGACCGCCAGCAGGGAGAGGGCTGGGCGGTCTGAACGATATTCGGCGTCTTGGTCATTTCCGATAGTTTAGATGGCCGACGCCGAATGGAGGAAAACGTCCGGTGGGTGGGAAGGACGGCGGGCCCGAACGGTTGCGATCCCTGTAGCGCGCAGCTCATGTGAGAAACCGCATGGTGGCGGTGTGCAGAAGGTCGTGTTGTAAGTGCGTGGAAAATAAAGGACTGCATTCTGCAGCCTGAAATTCTGGGAAATACCAAGGTGAATACAATTCGTTCATGTTTTTGCGACCCAAAAGGAAAAACGTGCCCTTCCAGACCGTCTGGAAATCATTAGATACATTGAGTTAGCATCAGTTCTATAACGATAACTTCAAACCACTGGTCTTAAGCAAAAGCTTTGCGCAGAACCACAATTCAGGTCGAGAGCAATGTCTACGTTAGCTCTTAGACATCGTCAAACCTTAAGCTTGCGCTACAACGATCTGCAACAACAAGATGAAGAGTCCCAAAGGAGGCTTGATTTCATCGCGTCGCAAATCCAGGAAGGCAAAAGTGGTGTTGATCCCTGGGACGGCCAGAAACAAAAGGATATCAAGTCCTACGACTACTTCAAAAAGCGACTTGGGAACACAAGATCCTGCACCTGATCAGCAGCTGATTGACGAGATAAACACGCTCGCGAATGGGCAAGGAGGCTGATCAAAACGGCGTAAGACCATCTTGCGGCAGTATTTTTGAGGAAAGGGCGAGGCCGTCGGCGTCGGTACTTCTGGTGACCGCGTCGGCGGCCTTCGAGACTCCTCTTGCAAGTGGAACCGGTAAGCCAACAAAACTAAAAGTTCAAGAATGCCTTTTATGCTTCATGTCCGGCCAGAGGTTGTAATCTACATGTGAGAGTGCCGGCTTGCGGGTCGTGCTCGAGGCCTCATTTGCCCGGGCTGGAGTAAGACCATTCTTGCCCGTCAATATCTATAGCTATGCCAATAGCATCGAACAACTCTTCCAAATCGCCAAATTTCTTCAGCTACCGCGCTTTCCTCTTTCCCGCTTAAATCGGTTTAAAGGAAACATGTTAGCCATAAATATTGAATATCCTTTTCAAAATCAGAACCAACATTAAGCATACGTTATACTCGTGCGGTTCTATCTCGACTTTTACTTATAACTCATGGGGTTGCGATTTTTAACGATGCCTATCTTTATTCGTGTAAATAGTATACTTTTTAAACTTTCGAGCATTTATCCCATAATGTCTTGCGGCAAATAGGGTGTACTCCTCCCCCATGAAACGGGTAATTTTTGTTTGTTTCCTCGGACTTTGAAAGGCATAGCATGGGAATCGCTTTAAAAATATATGAATTTTTAATAGGAAGGAAGTGCTCGCATGTTTTTCGGTGGTCAAAGCAAGAACGTACATCATCTTTTTAAACAGCCCGATTATGATAATCTTTCAACTCTGGTTGGTCGCCTCAAAAGGGCTGCAATAGATGCATATATGAGAAGCCAGGGTTTTCGTGTATCTGATAGATATTACAGTCAGCAGATCGGCATGAATCCTGATTATGGTGACTTAAATGCGTACATTGTTCGCCCCGATGAAGCAGAGCAACGGTGGAGGGAGGGTGTGAATGGTCCATTCATGCATGCTCCATTCACGTATGTCGATGAGTTTGAGGGTATCTGTAACTTTATTGACGGTAAGTTGGAGATGTGGTACGGACTTCCGTCCCCCTCTGGCTTCGATACGTATATTTCAGCGTATAAAGAGGCGATTGGAAAGATCTGCAGTGATGACAGCGGTGCTGTGGAGGCGAGACGGCAACGGATGCGAGCATCGGAGGAGGGCAGCTCAAAATGCTCGATGGTGTTTCTCCTGGCCTTGTGGAGTCAATCTTCAGGATTGGTGCACAGTGCGTCTTCGATGAAAGGCAAGGTGATGAATGCTTTTCGTTCTCAATTGCATTGACATTACCCGCGTGCTTAAAAATCTTTATTTGGCCGTGAATGTTCATTACTCTACCCTTGCTGCAGAGAGGGCTGTCATAGATGAAGCTAGAGAAAAGATCAGCTGTTTAGTTGCTGATGCGACAAGAGCGTTCAACGCTGTTGCACATGACAACGGTGCATCAAGTAGCTTTGCTTGGGACATAGCTGGAGTCGCTTTTGAAATAGCGATGCTTCCTTTTGGAGGTGGAGCTGTTTCGCCAGCGCTTTGCAGGAGCTTCGGCTTCCCTTCATCTATTACGGGCTGGTGTAGAAGAGGTGGAGAGGATGCAGGAGCACGAATTAGGTTCATCGACGTACGAAGAAGTCCGAGATAACTTTGAGGCTATTGTGGACGCCCTTGGGGTGGAAGTGCGAGGCTGCGAAAAAGTTATTAATGATAATTTAACGCACACATGGGGAGTTATTCAAGGGGATGTTTGTGGCGCAGGGCAACAACAAAATGGAGGTCGTTGCGAAACGTATGACACAGTTCGCTTCCACTTGCTCCCCGCCTCTATTCACGACATAGAAGAAGCCGAGAATGTGGATATAAAATGAAAATGAGGTCAACTGCAGTGACGACTGAAAGTAGAGATGGAGGTTATATGCCGAAAATTTATAGCGAGGTTGTTGAGTCGGCGAATAAGTTGAACGATATAACTATGTCTACGCCAGCTAGACGCACTTCCGGCGATTTTGGCATAGGTGAAGTAGGGCCAGGGAGTTCGTTTGACAGTCTTAAACAGGTAATACATGAATTATTACTGGATCTGTCTTGGCGCGTCGAGATGGGCATAGTGAACTTGCGGGCTGCCGTGAACGACGACAGCTCAGCAAGACGAGGAATCGGCGAGACAGCTCGAAAGCATTGCCGCCTTAGTAGACGAAGGGAGCGGCATCAATCCTTGGGATCAGGAATCGCAAGGAAGCGCGAATCTTAGGACTCTTCCTGACGGTATTGACTCGGATGCACTTTCGGGAATTGAAAGTTTAATGAAACCTAGTTAGGCCGAAGCGGGGATTTCTAGATGTCTTTGGCAAGCAGTCCGTTTTAAGGTGAATGAACTGGCGGTATCGGACGTAAAGGGTTTTGTTCGGATCCTTTTAAGCAGAATCCACATACAGCTTCCAGGAGGCCTCGTTCGCTTTCTGAATTTTTAGTAAATAGAACCCATTCCGTACAAAAAGATAAGTGTCCTGTGGTGAAAGTCGCGAGAATGTATAGCCAGCGTTTATAACAGGAGTTCGAGGACGAGGGCAAGGCCGTCGGCGTCGACGCTGTGGTGACGGCGTCGGCGGCCTGTTTGACCGACGGGTTGGCGTCGCCCATTGCCACGCCGAGGCCGGCCCAGCCGAGCATCTCGACGTCGTTGCCGCCGTCACCCACCGCAAGCGTGGAAGACGGCGCGGCTGCCGCAGCTCTGCCTGACGTCCTCCAACGCGGCAGCCTTCGAGACGCCCCTCGGGGAGACGTCAAGCAAGCCGTCCAGCCGATCGCGTACTCGACGCCGCGCAAACCCGCTGCGTGCACCGCGTCCATGAGCTCGCCTGCGCCCATGCCCGGGTAGCGAACCGTCAAGCGGGTAGCGTCGGGGACCGCCAGCTCGTCGATCGGGACGACGACGGACGGTCCCGTCAGCTCGCCGTCGGGAAATGCGCGGTCAAGCGCCGCGGTTCGTCGAGCGACTCCACCGCGTACAGCGCCTCGGGAAGCTCGGCGTGCAAAGCCGCGACCTGCCGCGAGGGATCAAAGGTGTGGACGTTGAACGCTTCGTCCCGCGCCAAATCAAGCGTGATCGCGCCGCCCGAACACAGCGGCCAGCCCGTTGGCGATGCCGACCTTATCCAAAGCCTCGCGAGTGCCGTAGATGCCCCCTGCCGGTTGCCAGGCAAATCCGCGTCCCCGCCCGCATATGCGCCGAGATCGCCTCGCCCACCCGTGGCGAAAGCGTGTTGTTGTGCCGAAGAATCGTGCCGTCGATGTCGAGGGCTACAAACAGATCCGGTCCCGCGGCAGAGCCGGACCCCTCGACCGCCTCGGCCAGAGACTTCATGGCTGCAGCGGCCCCGCGGTTTGGCCGAACCCTCGCCGAAGGTTTCGAAGTTGAGGGTTTGCGCGAAGCTCAGAAACGAGAAAAGGGTCTTCGGGAACAGAGTCGCCTTCGGAAGCCGGGCGTCTCGTCAGGCAATGGGCTCGAATCTCTGCGCCCGCCAAGGTATGGCCGCAGCGCCTCGAGGATGTACAGCGAGCCGTCGGCGCGCTGGTGGTTCTCGAACAGGGCGACCAGCCAACGCGTGGTCGCGAGGTCCCGTTGAGCGTGGCCGCCGTGCGGGTCTCGCCGTCGAACCGTTCCCGGATGCCAAGCCGCCGCGCCTGGAAAGTGGTGCAATTCGACGTCGACGTGACCTCCATGAAGCGGTTTTGAGTGGGAAGCCAGGCCTCGCAGTCGAACTCTGCGCTGCCGAAGATCCAAGGTCGCCGGCGGCCGTGTTGATCACGCGGTAGGGAGCTCGACCTTCGCGAGCATCTGCTCCTCCCACGCGAGGAAGCGGCGGTGCTCCTCCTCGGCCTCCTCCACGCGGCAGTAGGAGAACATCTCCACCTTTGTTGAACTGATGGACGCGAATGATCCCGCGCGTGTCCTTGCCGTAGGAGCCGGCCTCGCGGCGATAGCAGGAGGACCACCCGGCGTAGCGCAGCGGGCCGTTCGAAAGGTCGACGATCTCGTCCTGTGGTATCCGGCCAGAGCCACCTCGGATGTGCCCACCAAGTACTGGTCGTCCGCCGGAAGGTAGTAGATCTCGTCCGAGTGCGCGCCCAGGAAGCCGGTGCCGGCCATGATGTCGGGATTGACGAGGGTCGGCGTGGTCATCATCGTGAAACCAGCGGCCTCCCGCCTGATCAACGGCCATTGTCAGCAGCGCGAGCTCAGGCGCGCGCCCACACCCTGAGGTAGTAGAAACGCGAGCCGGAAACCTTGTGCCACGCGCCATATCGATCGCGTCGAGCGCCTCGGCGACGTCGAGGTGATCCTTCGGCTCGAAATCGAAGGCGCGAGGCTCGCCCACGTGCTTGAGCACCTCGTAATCCTCCTCGCCGCCGGCCGGAACGCCATCCAGCACGATGTTCTGAATTGCCGCATTGGGCCTGAAGGTAGGCCTGTTCGGCCTCGTTCGCCGCAGCCTCCAGTTGCTTGACGCGCTCGGCCAGCGCCTTCGCCTCGGCCAAAATTGCCGGGCGCTCCTCGGGCTGGCCTTTCCGATCGAACGCGAGCTCCTTCTGTGAAGCCCGGGTGGTCTCGAAGGTCTGAAGGGCCGACCTGCGGGCCTCGTCGGCAGCCAACAGCGCATCGACCGAGGCTTCGTCGTTTCCGCGGCGGCGCTGGGACTCGCGCACCACATCGGGATTCTCGCGTACAAAACGGATGTCAATCGATGGAGTCAATTCTACGACGTCGTCTGCGATGCTTGCAGATGGCGCTTGATGCTCACCGATGGGATACGCTTGGAGCATGACATGGCAATGGTGGCTGACGTTCATCCTGGCGTTCGCAGCCCTCGGTATTTCCCTGCACAATCGCGCTTCCATCGGCGCGTTGAAAAGCAGGCTCACGCAGGCCCATGCAACGGCGTCAGAGATCACAGCACCGCAAAATTCCCCCGCATCCGCCAAAACCGTGGCGGTTATCGTCAACCCCACGAAAGTCATGGACATGTGGGGCTCAAGACCGTCGTTGAACGGATTGCTGCGGACGCCGGATACTCCTCCACTCTCTGGTTCGGGACGACGCCGGAGGACCCCGGCATCGGTCAGGGTTCGGGCAGCCATCGCCGAACGGCCGGCCGTGGTCGTGGCCGCCGGGGGCGACGGACGGTTCGCGCCGTCGCCGGGCAGCTTGCGGGAACCGACATCCCGGAATTCTTCCGCTGGGAACCGGCAACCTCTTGGCACGCAATCTCAACTTGCCTCTCAGCTCGCCCCTGAGCGACCTCGCCACCGTGGCGCTCACGGGCAGGCCTCGCCGCATCGACGTCGGCAGAATCAGCGCACCGGAACCAACCGAAGAACAACTTGAACGTATCGCGAATCGACCCGAGCGCCAAGCCTTTCGCCGGGCGAGCCCTCTCCTTGTCATCGCCGGAATGGGATTCGACGCCGATGTCATGAACGACGCCGACCACGGGCTCAAGCATTCGATGGGGTGGGGCGCCTACCTGGTCTCCGGTTTCAAGTTCATGAGGGCGCTCGCGGGTGAAAGCGACGGTGGTTGCCGGCGACGCGACCAACGGTTTCGACGTAGAGGCGAGATCGATACTCTTCGCTAACTGCACACGCCTTCCCGCGGGCTTCGGTGCTGGCTCGATGCCCGCATCGATGACGGTTGAGCTCGATTTGGTGCTTGTCGATACGAAGGGATGGATTTTCGGTTGGGGTGATGTCATACGCAGGATGGGACTCCACGGGATCGGTGTGCGCAGAAAGTGCTGCCATCGGTGGGGTCCATCGATTGGCGGCGTATGCGTTCGGTCACCGTTGCCACCGAAGAACCGGAATTCGTTGAGGCTGACGGCGACCCCTCGGTTACGCTTCCAACGTCACCGCAGAAATCGAGCGGTGGGCGCTCACCGTCCACGTGTTGTGACGGCTTTGGCGGTTGGGATGAATTCGCTTATCTGTTTATCTGTGCCCGGCCAGCAGCCTTTTATTTGTGCCCGGCCAGCAGTCTCGACGAACTCGCGGCCGGCCCGAAAAATCGGCGTCCGGATGTTCCGGGGCGCGGCCTGATCTTCTCGCCGCTGGCCGAAGGGTAGGAGCCGAGGAAGATGACCTGCGGGCATACGCGATGCAAGCCGATGAGAACCGCTTGGATGCGTTCGTCGCACAGGTGGCCTTCGGCGTCGATCGAGAATGCGTAGCGGCCCAGCGAATCGCCGATCGGCCGCGACTCGATCCGTGAGAGGTTGATGCCGCGAGCGCTGAACTGTTCGAGCATACTCGGCAGCGCGCCGGCCTCGTCGTGCGGGGAGCTGGACGAGCAGCGTCGTTTTGTCCGCCCCGTTCTTTCAGGCTGCTGCCGGAAGGCCCACCATGATGAAAACGGGTGATCGCTCCGGGATTGTCGGCAACGTCGTCGGAAAGCGATCTCGAGGCCCATGAGCTTGACGGTTGCGCGGAGGCAGAGGGCCGCCTCGAAGCCAGGGCTGTCCGATTCGGCGAGGAGTTTTGCGCCCGCCGCGGTGGAGGTGGCGGGTACGTGCACGACCGGGCCCAGGTGTTCTGCGATCCACCCGCGGCACTGTGCCCAGGCGTGTGAATGAGTTGAAATGGCATGGATGTCTTCGCGTCGCGTTCCGGGTTTCACCGCGAGAGAGAAAGTGATCGGCACGAGCATTTCTGCTTTGATGTGCAGCGCCGAGCCATCGGTTGCAGCGTCGAGTGGCGTTGACGCCGCCTTCGACCGAGGTTTTCGATCGGCACGACGGCGTAATCGGCATCCCCGATCGTACGAGCCTGAGCGCCATCGGCACGTCGAGGGGCCGGAATTTCCACCGAATTCGGCGGACTTACCTGTTTCAACGCCGCGTATGTGAACGTTCCCGCCGGGCCCAGGAATGAAAAACGCAACGGGGCTCGCTCGCTCGTGCTCATGCGCCTCCTTTTCTCGCTCGCATACTTTACCTTTCGGTTTGCCCGTGTAAGCGCCAACCCTCCGAGACGCGATCCGAACTAGGGGCCGTCACATGTAGAGCGAGGCGCGCTCGGCACCGGTGCGTATGGTCTCCATTGTGTCCGTTAGGCTGGAAGCATGGTTCTTCGCTCCGCCCGCAAAACGGTTGTTGTTGTGGTGGCATTGCTCGCGATTCTCGCAGGGGTGTGCGCGCCCGCCCGGGCGCATCGTCCGGAGCCGATGTCGCGGCGGAGAAAAAGGAAGGGTCCGGTCGTCGTCATTGGGTCCTCTGGCGTCAGTTGGACGAGACGTGACCCGGAAAACAGCGCCCAATCTTTTACGCCTTCGGCAGCTGCGGTTTCGAACATAGTTGCGCGCACGATCCGTGAGACGACCTGTCCAATCGAAGGGTGGATTGCCCTTGGCTCGAGTCAGCGCACGATTGATGACGGTTGTCGAATCAACTCGTCAGACGGCGCCAAGCCGGCGCGATGGGGCGAACTGAAGAAGTCCAATTCGACCAGCAGCTACAGCGCGAAGATTGGAAGGCTAGGCCAATCACTCGAATCGCGTAAAACGTTTGCCATCGGCCGGGGGCAGCCCTGCCCTCGCTACCGAGCAAGGCCGTATGCCGGTCATTACGCTGATCTCGAGCCTTTGCCGCTTTCCGGCGAAGACGCCGACGTCGACGCCGCGGCCCGAGCCTATTCCCGTTCCGATGCCGAGCTGACGGTTTGTGGACCTGGGGGCCGTGCGCCATCCCGGCAACGAGCTGAGTGCCAATCACCCGGTCGAAGTGCCGGGGGTTTCCGAACGCATGCGCGAATACTTCACCGAGGCAGGATTCCCGAAAGTGTGACGCGGCAGGGTCTCCTCCATCGATTCGCGTTTCGGGCGGCTCGTGAAAGCGGATCGCAAGAAGACTCCCCACGCGACGATCGTGGCGGCGAACGTCGAGGGACGCGGATTCCGCCCGCCGCACCTGGGATACTTCGCCGCCACCGGGCCGCGTATCGGGGGCCGTCGCTGGCGACGTCCGACTCGACAAGGCAGCCCGGGCTTGTCCAGCTCACCGACATCATGCCGACACTGATCGGTTGGCTCGGCGGCGATATCTCTGCTCCCGAAAGGTGTGGTCGGCTCGTCGATCACAACCGTCGAATCCGACGACGGGGCCGCCAACATCGCCCATCTGACCGAGGATCATCAGCGCACCCAGGTCACCCGCTCCCTTTCCGGCCCCTTTACGTTCTACTCGCGTCTCTTTTGGCGAGTGCTGTTGGGAATGTGGGCTATTCGCAAGTCTCCAAGGTGGACGGAGAATCGCGAACGCTTCTTCCTCCAACTGAGTGCGCACTCACGGCCGCCCTCCGGGTTTTCCACCCTGCTGGTCAACCTCATTCCCTGGTGGCGAATGCGCAATCCTTCAGCCGGTCTGCTCACCGGACTTGTGCTCGTTGCGGCGGTCATCGCGCTTGTTGCGTTGAAAGGAAAGTCGCCATTCTTTCCGTGCGCGGTGATCGGCGGCATTACCGCGGCGACTCTCGCCCTTGACGTGGCCCTGGACGGGCTCTGGCGCGGCTATTCCCTGCAGCTGGCGTCCTTGCTGGGCACGCAACCGCTCGTGGGTGGCGTTTCTACGGGTTCTCCAACAATGCGGTCGCCATGTTCGTTGCCGGGCTCGTTCTTGCACTTACCTGGTATTCCTCGCGCTTTTCGAAGAGGCCTCCGTTGTGGCCATCCTTGGCGTGGGCGCGTATGCCGTGGTGCTTGACGGGCTGGCCGTATTCGGGGCCGATTTCGGCGGGCCGCCCGTCATCGTCGTCGGCCTGGGCGTACTGCTGACGATGGTCGTGGGCAAACGCTTGACTTGGCGTCGGTTTGCCGCGGTGTTCGCCGCCGCTGTGGCGGTTTCGCTCGTCTTCGCCTTGCTCGATTATCTTCAGCCCGCTCCCGCCGCTCCCCACCTCGGGAAATTCTTGGGGAGTTTCCTCGACGGCGGCGGACTCGGCATCGTGCGGCGGAAGGCAGCGCAAATATTCGGAGGAAACATACTTTTGATCCCCGTGGTCCTCGCGATCCTCGCCGCCGTCTGCTTCGTCTGCTGGCGATTGGCCAGACGCGGAGTTTTTCGCAGGTTTCGGATCGAAGACCATGTGATGAGGCGGTCGGTCGTTTCGTTGGTTTCAGCGTTGACCGTGGCCGCCATGCTCAACGATTCAGATTACCATGCCGGCCGTCGGGATGATTGTGGCCGTTCCCTTATGGTTTGTCGCCGCCTCTTCGGACCGAAGAATCTGCTGACGCATCCTAAAATGCTTTGCGGGCTGCAACTATTGTAAACATATGGTGTTGGCTGCCTTTGGGTGAAGCGAAATTCGGCTATGGCGCAACTAATTAGCATTCGCGATTCCATATTCTTACGAAAACGCAAATAACCGTGTATGCACGTTTCTGTTGGCCTTCATGGAGTGTAACGCGTGTTATCTCGAATAAAATGTGCGCAAAGGTGGCAAGTTTATGGAAGTCGTAAAAATTGACAATTTTTGCGGTTGAATGCCACCTGGGTGACAGATTTGCGGAGAGATAAGGTTTACTTCTCGTTCTGCTTTTGCTTAGCTATTTTTGCGTTACTTGAGGGTGGCTTCGTGAGGTTGCTTTGGCTAAGACAGGGTCATCTGCCTGATGAGACCGCACGCACCTGTACGTCTACCAGGATCTACAACGTCTATCGAAAGGGCGCGAAAAGGGGATTGCCGCATGGGACCAGGGCGGGGCGGTATGCTGTCCGTTGATCCGGGCCAGCTGGCCAATGAAGCCAACGTCGCTCAAGATTGCGCTTCAAGAGCCAGCAAATGAGAGTGAAAATACCGCGGGATCGATTTCGGGAAGATCTCCGGTGGCGAAGCTTCATCTAAGGTGACGAGCACGGCCGAATATCTTCTCAGGGAGCTCAGCTAATCGAACGCAGCGGACGAATACTCGAACAACCTTGTGGACAGCAATGAAGATGGTCGAAAACAGGGACATGGACGAGGCGCAGTTGTATACGCCCGGGGATGCTCCGGCGAGATTCAGGCAGTTACGCGCAGGAGGCGGCGCCGGAGGGACTGGCGGTGGTTCGGGCGATACCGGAGGAGCCGACAACGGTTCAGGCGGTGCCGCTTTTGGGCGATATGCGCAATCTCGCTGGGCGGCGGCGCACCGACCCGTCAGCCTCCGGGGTGGATGGCGCTTCACGGGAACTGTGGGTCGGCTCCGATGCCTAACGTCGACACTCCGGGAACTCCCGTACCGATGCCAGAGCCGAGGGAACGGGAACTCCGGCTCCCATGCCGCAGGCGGAGTTCGAGCACCCCGGTTTTCTCTTCGGCAGGAATGGGGCATAGCTATGGCGCGCTCAGTGTCGGGGGCTGAGCACAGTTATGGTTCGCTTGTCGGTTCTGGAAACGCCGACGGGGCAGCGGTGAGGTCCGGCTCCTATGCCTAACGTCGAGACTCCGGGAACTCCTGCGCCGATGCCGGAAGCCGAGGGAACGGGAACTCCGGCTCCCATGCCGCAGGCGGAAAACTCGGGCAATCCTGTTTTCACCTCGCACGGCAGCGTGCATTCGGTGGGAAGCTCATCGACGTCGGCATTGATGCCTGACCTCGGGTCCTCAAGCGGTCCTGCAGCTATGCCACATGCTGAAGCTTCAGCAATCCTGTTCACATGCCTCAAAGCGGAGGTTACGGGTCATCGGTCCACATGCCTCAAGCGGAGGTTACGGGTCATCCAGTTCACATGCCTCAGGCAGAGGTTACGGGTCATCCGGTCCACATGCCTCAAGCGGAGGTTACGGGTCATCCAGTTCACATGCCTCAAGCGGAGGTTACGGGTCATCCGGTCCACATGCCTCAGGCAGAGGTTACGGGTCATCCGGTCCACATGCCTCAAGCGGAGGTTACGGGTCATCCAGTTCACATGCCTCAAGCGGAGAGTTCGAGCACCGGTTTTCTCTTCGGCAGGAATGGGGCATAGCTATGGCGCGCACATGTCGGGGGCTGAGCACGCAGTTATGGTTCGCTTGTCGGTTCTGGAAACGCCGACGGGCAGCGGCAGGTCCGGCTCCGATGCCTCGTCGAAACTCCGGGAACTCCGCGCCGATGCGGAAGCCGAGGGAACGGGAACTCCGGCCCCCATGCCGCATGTTGGGAATTCAGGCGACTCGACGCGTACTCCCGCCACTGCCTGACGACCGAATCCAACTTCACAGATAGCCCCCCGGAGCTTCGTTTGCCGACCGATCGGCATTAAGAAAGGACTTTCTCCATGCAATGGAGCGAGTATCACCGACTGGAACGAAACGACTCTCGAAAGCGAGTACAACGCCTTATGCAATCGAGAGAGAAATGCTGAAGCGATGGGGCATGAGATTCTCCAGCTAATAAAGGGACGAGTTGGCGGGGTCAGGGCGCGTCAGGCGGCTGATGCGCGAAGTGGAGGAAATAGACAAGGATGTTTCTCAGTTCATCGTCAACCTACGCGATGAAAACCGCGACGTCCTCGATGCAGCGGGGTATGGGCGTAGTGGAAGGCCTTTGGTGAGGGACGCGCAATCGCATGCCGACGGCTCTGGTCTGACCATTCATCCAGACGGTACCGTGGAGGATACGAGTGGTGTTGATTGGGGCGACGTGGCTACTGAGTACAGCGATGAACCCAACGACTTACTCTTTTTCCGGTAGGGGCCTAGCCGTATCGGCTGGGACCTCCTACGAGTTGAATAAAAGCCGCGAGGCAAAAGGCGGTGAAGGAGTGTGCGGATCGCGTTGAGAAGGCGGTTAGAAAGCCGATGAGATGGACAAGGCATATTCGAAGGCGTTGGGCAATATTGAAGAAGGCAAGGTTAAGCCGGAAGGTTCTCTTAAGCATACGCTGGATGGGCCTTTGCCTATGCCCATGAGGATACTAGCGATACGCGCGCGGTGGCCGAATGGTGAGGATTCGCTCGGCCGCGAGGAGCAAGAACGGCTCGCCGACGAAGAACCGGATCGCATCGGCAACCTTGACGGCGTCGACGCCTGGGCTCGGACAGGGCCAATCGCCATCGGCTGGACAGGGATTACGCGGATCTGAACAGCAGGAAAGAGTCCAACGAGAAGAAAGTCGCCGACTATGAAAAAGTGGGAGGCCTCTGCCGCAATAGAGTGTGCCTGCGCCCTGCGGCGAGAACGAATACAACCGTGCGAAGAGCGAACTCCAGCAGGCAGGCGGAACTCGACAAACTCAAAACTGCGCTGAGGAAGGTGCCAAAATACAACGGTACGTCGCAGCTCCTTCTTTACGACCCGTCGAACCCGGCGAGAATCAAGATCAGCTCCATGCGGCCGTGACGGTAGGCGACGTCGACTAGGCTGACAATATAGCGGTGCGTGTGGGCGGGTTGACGACGAGCGTTGACAGCTAACGTCGTCGGGTACACCGCCGAAATGGCCAGTAGTCGGCCGGACCGGAGGAGCACGGCCTCGGTCATGTGGTTCGGATACGACCCTCCGCAGGCGGGAGCGGGCTCGAACGGCCTCTTCACCGTGTCTGAGCCGAGCGCGCGGCTGCGGAGGGGCCGACTTGTCCCACTTCCTCGAAGGGCTGCACGATTCGCGGCAGGGCAGCGGGGAGGGTGGCGATCCGAGAATCACCGCCCTAGGCCACTCCTACGGTTCGACGACCCTGGGATACGCCCTGACGCAGGTGCGCGACGGTGTCGTCGACGCCGAGTCTTCTACAGGGCCGCCGGTCCCGGCCAGGACGTCTCCGATTTCAACGTGCCCTCGGACGGCGTCTGCGTCTGAAGAACGACCAGACATCATCGGCGCCGTGCGCCAAACAACGGGCCGATGGGCGCTCAGCTCCGACATGACCCAGCTCAGCGATCCCACGGAAGTGCCCGGCATCCAACATCGAGAGGGAACCACGGAATCGACCCCGTCTCCTGCAGTCGAGGGCGGCTGGGTCGCTTCTTATCCTGGCCTGGGTCCCTTGGTTTGGACCAGGCTACGAGGGCTACAGCGATCACGTCAACTATTTCGACAGCACCAATTACCAGGATGCAGAGACGCGGGAGGATATCCATAAGTCCCTGCAACAACAAGGAATACCGGAGACCGGGGAGAACGTCCGGGCCGAAAAATCTGGCGCCGCCAGCAGAGAACGCGACGTCTCAACAACGAGCAGTTTCCGATATCGTCGCTGGATGGAAGTGAGCGGAAACTTGGAGCCGGGCAGGCCCTGTTAAGAGCATGGCAAACGCTCGCATGGGACGCATGTAAGCGTGGGCTGGAGCCGGTACGGGCTGAGGATGCGACGCCGTGGGGCCGAGCAGGTGCCCTACTGGAACCAAACACAAGGGTTGCGGCGCGGTGCCGGCGTCATACCGTGCCGCGCCGTCAACCTGTAAGCGTTGTACGGCTCGTGGGGCCTGCCCGCGGAGTTCCTCTTGCCGTGCGGCACGTGGATTCGGCGCAGGCGCCGGGCGAGCACAGCCTTCACCACGCCCCCGTACTGGTCTGCCCTGATGCAACTGACCCGTGAGTTGTTTCCCGATGCGCGGTGCTTAAGATCGCATACGACTTCCTGTACGGTGAACCCTGCCACCAACAAGTCGATTGTCATGCCGGTTTTCTACGCCCCAGCCGCTCGCCAGCGCTGCAGCGCCGCCATGAAGGCTTCGCGAGGTCATGCATCGCTGACCTGAAATCGGTTGACGGGGCTCCCCAACCGGTTGTCCGCTTGATCGCTTTGAACGCGGCGCCTGTGGCCAGGCCGAAGCCACCGGCTCCCTCCTGCGGCAGTGAGAGCCGCGATGGTGAAATCGCGCGTCCTCAATCACCGGCTCAACAAGCGGTGAAGCTTCGACTGCGGTGTCGCCCAGATCGGCGTCGAGAAAAAGGAGGAGACGCGGTGGACGGCCCCGGTATCGCGCATTCGACGACCTGCGCCCCGTTTCCATGGCGGAGGCCTTGCCGCGATTGACCGAATGTCGAACGACGGTCGCGCCGGCATCCGGGCAACCTTCTGGGTTTTCGTCTTCGGAACCGTCGTCGACCACGACGACCAAATCGACTTATGAGGAATGGCGCGGGCGGCCCGGATCGTGGCAGCGATCCTGTCTTGCCTCGTCCTTCGCCGGTATGACTACTGCTATGCGCTGCTCGGAGGGTTGTCCACACGTCTAGCCTAGCTTGGAATGTTGGAAGATTAGTGCTCCGACGGTCGGATGCTCACCGCAGCGTCACTTGACGCGAAACGATGCCCGCCCAGTGCGCGTTTCTCCTCTGGAGTGAGAGAGTTGACAGAAGAGATGGCTGCGTCGAGTTTTGGCGCAAACTGCGCCATTGGCTCGAGTAGCTCGTCCGCTTCGGCACCACGAGACAGCTCCCACACGGGAATGATGAGCCCCAGTGCTCTGAAGCGCCGACGAAACGCGAACCGTCGAAAGAGAAATCGTCGGAAGCGCGCAGCCTGGCCAACCCGTCTAGAACGGCGTCGCGAGGTTCAGGGCGCACCCACCTAACGAATTGGCGGCTCATGCGACACCAGAAAGCCCCGTTCACGCCGTCCACCGCCTTCGTGGGTATCAGCTGCGAGCGCAGAATCTTCGAAAGCCTGCTTGTTTTCAGGCTTGGCGGCGTCTTACCTGCGTCATCAGAATGTCGGAATTTCGTGCAGTTCCAGCTCGCTGGCTCGCGATTACGTCCTGCAAACGTGGGCCGGGTTCGGGCGGCTCCGAAAGCGTGAAGAGACTTCGCCGTTGCGCAGGTCGAGCCCGTCAATGATTCTGGCGGCAATATCGCGTGAGGCGTCGCCGGAACTCATGACTGTCTGCGTCGCGACGAGCAACACGCCGTCAGCCCTGCGCAACGCCGCCGGCCATAGACGGAAGCATCGTTGTGAGAACGATGTGGCCGAGCCATATTCCTCCGACGTGGTCACGGGAAATGTGGCCAGTGGAAGAGTCGCGCATGGCGACGAGGTCGAGGCTCCGCTGCCAAACCTTCGAAGGACGCTCAACGCGACGAGGACGCCCTGGGTTTTCTCTTCGCGTGCCCGACGGTTTGTGCGTCAACGGTTTTGGCCCGCCGCCGGAGAACCGTTGCGTGCCTTTGGATATTTTCGACGCCACGCGGCGGTTCTTCTTCGACATGCTGTCCTTTCGATCGGTGGACGGGCACCCGTGGCGGCTGAAGGGGCCGGGCACCGGGCCCGTTCAACGATCGATTGTATTCCCTCGGCGGGTCGAAGGGAGACCGTGCGCGGGATGCCGGTCCTCGTCCCGAAAGTACTCGACGTCAGTGACGCCGCCGGCCTCCTCGAGAGTCGCGGTGGCGGCGGCGCGAATCGAGGTCAGTGAAGATAATCGAGGGCCACCGCTGCCAGGCCGTGAGGCCCGTCCAGCGCCGCGGCATCGCCAGCGGGCGAACCGGCGGCTGCAGCCATCTCGCAGTATGAGGCGACGTTGGAATCAGCGACCCCGATGAGCGGATGAATGCCGGGGCTACGCACTGAAACGTTGCCGAAAATCAGTTCCAGCGGCGATCGTCGTGTGACCACTCCGGCCGGGAGCGGTTCGCGTCCCCGTTCGCGCTGGGCACGCACCCAGGCGCGGGTGAAAGGGGCCGTTTCGTGCGAACGGGCATTTTCATTCGTGGTCGGAGGTGCGATTTCCGGGCCCCGTTCCCGTCATGAGGCCGCCCGCGCAGAACGTCCTCGACCCGCGAGACCAGATCTTTGAGCGTCTCAGGGTACTTCGGGCTGCCAGAAGGCTGATTTCGGCTCGCTCCGGGACGATATTCGGCACGTCACCGCCGTCGACGACGATCGCGTGAAGCCTGTCCATCGGCAGAATGTGCTGGCAGCAGCCCGGAACCCCGTCAAGGCAAGGGTGGCGGCGTCGAGGCAGTGCGTCCGCATGAACGGTTGGGAGGCCGCGTGGGCCGGGACGCCCGTGAAGATCGCGCGCATGCGCGCACTCAAGCCACGTTTGATGCGTGAGGTCGTAGGGCGAATAGGGTGGGTTTGGATGCGGCGTCGATGCCGTCAAGCATCCCGCGAACCGCGAGGATTTCTGGCGGTGGAACATTCCTCAGCCGGCGTGGTCTGGAGGGACGACGGCGGAACCGATCGGCCGCTTTCGTTCGAGTTCGACGAGGGCGAGGAACGCTCCGACAGAATTTGCCGCCATGACGTGTGACCCTGCACCGTGGCCGATCCCCGCGGCGCATCGTGTTCGGCAGGAATGGCAATCGTGGCGGCGGTGTTGGTGTTGGGCGGCGCGCGGCGTTGGCTGGAGGCGTCGCGGGCGTTGGAGGCGCCGGGCGCACGGTTCGCTTCGGATCCGCTGTCGGTTCCATGCGCCGTTGCGGCGCCTGTGAACTCGGCGCACAGCGGTTTCCATCCCGTAGACCCCGACCGTCGGTTCGATGCCGTGGGCACGGAGCAGGTCGGCGACGGTGGAAGCCGCGAAATGTTCTTCGTAGCCAACTTCGGGATTGTCGTGCACGGCGTGTGAAAGCTCAACGATCTGCACCGGCGAACTCTCGAATAGTGGAGGAAAGCGCCTCTCGAAGTTCGCCCGAGGGAACCTTCGCCTTCTTCAAAGGGAAGCCGCGGGCTCGGCGGCGGCTTCGCGGAGTCTTCGTCTCTTCGGCGAAACGATGCTGAATGGCGTCGGATGGGACTACGGGTTTGGATAGATCGCGCATAGCCGGATACTACTCCGAATCGTTGCGATCATTGCGGCCGTTGCGGTATCGAGACCACTGCGGCATCAAGGCCGTTGTGTAGTGTGTTTAGGCGATGGCTAGGTCGCCGAGCGTTTTCTTCACCCAGGCGACGACGCCGCGCGTGTACGCCTCGCGGGCGAGCTTGGCCGACAGGGCCAGATCGTGGCGTCCGCCCGGGATTTCGAGCATGTCGACATGCTCGGACGGCAGCAGGACCAAACGTTTCATGTCCTCGACGCCGAGCACGGAGTCTCGTATGGCAAGGTCCTCGCGGCTGGGGAATCGCGGCCGGCGGGAAGATGCGTCGGAATGGGCGACGAGCAGCGGAACGTCGATCTTCACCTCACCGGCGGCGATTCGCGCCTGGGCGCGCCGGACCGTCGAATACCGTCCCATGCGCGCCGCGGTGAGGCGGAGCGGCTTGTGGCGCGGATCGAAGATTCGCCTCCGTAATCGACGTGGAGCGCACGGGCGTAGCGCGGGATGAGCGGGCTGAAAGCGAGGTGGGGATGGCGGGCTCCGACGCGGTCGATGAACCGCGTGAGCGGACCGCGCTCGAAAAGCCCGTTGTGGTCGAGCCACGGTGAGTTGAGGGATGACGGCGTCGACCGTCCCGGGTTTGATCCGCGGCCCCGCTGGCGCGGCCTGCAGCCCGCCGGTCGAAATAGCCGATCAGCACGATTCGTTTTGCGCCCAGCGATTTCAGATGGGCGATGGCCAGGCCGATTTCTTCCTCGCGCACATAGATGTGCCCGCGCAGATCGTCGTGGGAAGCCTTCGACCGCACGGATCTGCCGCATCGGCGCATGTCGAGGCCTGACGGGGAATTCTGGGGTGGCGGAACGCGGCGACGCGTTCGACGTGGAAGAAAGAGTCGAGGAAGCCGGGAAGGTACAGGGGCCGCCGTGCCCGATTTTTCGGCGAGGTCGGCGGCGTCGACCTCGTGGACGAGCACCGCGACGTCGGGGCGTCCGGCGGCGATCCGCCGTCGTCCCTCAGACAGGCGAACGAAGTGGCTATCCGCGAAGGCCCGAGGTAGTCGGACGGACGGAGAGGATATCAATGGGCGGTGCAACAGGGCGGTGGGACTCCGCTGGTGCGGCGGGGCTGTTGAACTGCGTAGGGCGCAGCGGAACGCGGGACCGCGGCAGCGTGGGAAGGCTGGGCTTTCACGGGCTGCAAATTTCTCACGCGTATACGCTCAGTCAACGATGCCGTACAGCCGGTCTCCGGCGTCGCCCCAATCCGGGAACGATGTATCCGTGTACTCGTTCAGGCGTTCGTCGAGTGCCGCTGAGACGATCGTGACGTCGGCCCGCTCGCCGACGGCCTTTTCAAGGTTCCGCAAGCCCTCGGGTGCGGCCAAAAGACACACGCAGTGACTTCTCGCGCGCGCGCTCTAACAGGTAATTGACCGCGTCGATGAGCGTGTGGCCGGTGGCAAGCATCGGGTCGACCACGTAGCACTGGCGGCCGGAGAGGTCCTCGGGCAGACGATTGGCATACGTGTGCTTCGGAGCGTCGTTTCGTCGCGCTTCATTCCCAAAAAGCCGATTTCCGGCGGTCGGCAGGAGTTTCGACATTCCTTCGAGCATCCCCAGACCCGCGCGCAGAATAGGCACGAGAATGGGCCGCGGATAGGCAAGAGACCCTGCCTCGTCGGGGCGACGGGGGTGACGATATCGACTTCGCGGACGGCGACGTCGCGCGTGCTTCGTAAGCGAGAGCGTGACGAGCTCGTCGACAGCTGCCGGAGACACGGGCGACGGCGTGTTCCGATCGCGCAAGAGGGTGAGCTTGTGGGCAACCAGAGGGTGCTCGATGATCTGGATACGCATGCGCTGACTATATCAGCGTTGTCCGGCAGTTTCGTGGCTTTTCGAGACGGTGCGCTCGAATGTATGCGCGGGCGCAATCGGGGTATGCGCGTGCGCTGAGGGGCATGCGCATGCACAATGGTGCGTGCATGAAATCGAGCGGGAATGGATTGGCCGAGCCATGGAACTGGCCGAACGCGCCGCACTGGCGGGCGACGTTCCCCGTGGAGCCCTGTTGTGCGCGGGTCGGACGTGCTCGGCGTCGGCTGCAACACGCGCGAAGCGCACAACGATCCTGCCGGCCACGCCGAAATCCACGGCGCTGAGGGAGGCGGCACGCACGGCTGGCGATTGGCGGCTGGGGGATGCGATCTGTACGTCACCCTTGAGCCTTGCACGATGCGCGGGGCGATCGTCGCCTCGCGTGGCGGGTGATCTTCGGGGCCTGGGATCCCAAGGCAGGGCGGCCGGCAGCGTCCGGGACGTTCTGCGCGACAGGCGGCTCAACCACAGAGTCGAGGTTGTGGGAGGCGTTCGCGAAGATGAGATGCTCACGTCAGCTCCGTGCATTCTTCGGGCGTTGAGCTGTGTTTCTCCTGAAGTGCGCCTAATTTTCACCGAAGTGCGCTTACTTTCTTAGATCCGTGCCAATGAAGTTCCCTGAGTTTTTCCCTTTCCGTGCCGATAAAGACCCGTGAGACCGGTGACGGCGAAAAACTCCATCTGTGCCGATAAAGAATTGGCGATGCCAATGAAGGCCCGACCCATGGCAACGAGAACCTGCGAGACCGTTGGCGACCAGCTGCTTCGCCACTCAAACCAGGTGATAAAACCGGTCGAACTGATAGATGTAAACCGGTCGAACCAATCAATGCAAAACCGGTCGAACCGGTCAATCTGAACTGTTCAAACCGGGCGATACAATCCGGTGGCGCGTTTGTTTGGAGGAGCGCAGCCTATCGGCTTCCCTTTGCAGGCTCGGGTCTCTTTTCGGCGTCGTCGATGACTCCTTGCAAAAGGTCCCCGTAGACGCGAATGGCCTGCTCGCGCGTGAGGGAGGTTGCGGGCTCGAGTTCGAGCAGATACCTGCTGGTGACGACGCCGGCGACGACGGCGATCGCCTGCGCCATGCTTTCCCACGCACGGTCCGGGAAACGCCCAGGATGTCGGCCGCGCGGCGTCACTGCTCGACGATGACCCGGCGTACTGGCTTGCGAGGGCGGGATTTTCCGCGCGGATTCGACGACGAATTGCGCGACCTCCGATTCCACAGATCGGTGAGGAAAGCCATGAGCCGGCGACCGAGTCCGCGCCTGCCCGGCGTGATGACCTCGGCCAAGACTCTCTCGGGGTTGATGCCGATTCCGACGGACTGTGTGTAGAGCTCGACTTTGGAGTCGAAATAGTAGTGGACAAGGCCGGATCGACGTTCGCCGTCCGCGCGACGGCTCGCAGACGACGCCGCCCGGAAGCCCCGTTCGTTGAAAAACCTTCCGGGCGGCGTCGCGAGGATCTGCCCGAGTTGCGGGCGAGCCCCTGCGGCGTCCGCGAGTCCTCCGTCCTCCGCCTCAGGGGTGAGCGATGCCAATCCGAGCGAGCCGATCGCGAATGCCGCGACGAGTGGCGAGGGCTGAGTCCAGTAATGGCCGGTCAGATCTGGGTCATCCGACCACCTCTTGCAACGCCTCGACAGCCCAGGTCAGCGGCAGCGGCATTCGACGAGCCCTCGGTGCCATCCGGCTATCTCTTCGCCGGGGCCCGAAGAGCCTGCACAGAAGCACCTGCGGCAGCACGAGCGATCGACATGAACTGGACGACCTGAACTCGCTGCGGAAGCCGCGGATGCGAGCAGCCCGAGGCGATTCCCAGTAGCGCCGTCGCCAGGAGACGGAGCAGCATCCGCGATGCCGCCCTTCAGCTGCGTCCAGACTGATAGCAGAACGGCCGTCAGCAGCAAGGTCTACGATGTGCCAGCGCCGTACGGCCAAGCGCACCTCCGATAACGTCTATTTTGCGGATCAGCCGCCATGAGGCGTTCGAGGGTTCCGCCGGAGCGCCGTGACCGTAACGGCAGCTGTGAGCAGGAACTGCAGGAAGCAGGGGAACATCGCGAGCACGTCATCTCAACTTGCGAGGAGATCGGCCTTCGCCGTCGAAAATCTGATGGACCAGCCACGCCAGAATCGACGGGACGCAGCGTGACGAGGGCGAGGGTGCGCGCGGGTCGTGGCGCAGTTGGCGCGGCGCGCAGCGATTGCGAGAGTCATTCTGCTTGCCCTTCGCTGGGGCGAGGAGGCGGCGTCCATGGACGACGTCGCCGTGCTCTTCGAGGATCTTTCGGCCGTCGTTGCAGGATGTCGCCTTCGCGAATGAAGACGAGCTGTCTGAGCGCTGGGCTTCGTCCATGACGATGCGAGAGATCGAGCACCGTTAGTGCCGGCGGCGCGCGCCTGCGGATGAGGTCCCAGATTTCCTCGCGAAGCCGGTCAACCCACGGTGGGTTCGGTCGAGAAGCAGCACCAGCGGGTTGCCGACCACTGTACGTGCAGGGACAGCCGGGAAGCCTGACGCCGGAGTGTTGGAGGCAGGGCATGCCGCGGTCCGTCAGCCGGAGCTGCAGAGATGATTTCGTCCACCGCCGACGCCGGCGCCCGCGCTATTCGGGCCCCAGTGGGCGTTTTCGCGCACCGTAAGGTCCTTGTAGCGGCAGAGGCCTGGCCAGTGTAGCCGACGGAGGCGCGAGCGGCGCGGCTGCCCGCGGACGGCCGAGGATCGTGACCGTGCCCGATCTCGATTTTCTGCACGCCTGCTATCGACCGGATGAGTGTGGATTTTCCTGAACCTGACGGTCCCAACAGCCCGGTGATCGAGCCTTCTCAGGGAAATGCTCACTCCTTGAGAACACGCCGTGAACCTCGTGTCACTTTGAGATCGTCGACGACGATTGCTCGTTCATGGCTTTCGAGCTGGTGGTGATTGCGACCCCTCAACGGGTGATGAATTAATTCGAAGCATCGCTGAGGGCGTCAATTTTCGGCAGAAAAAGATGTATAAGTGTGCATAGTCGACGATGTCGTAATGAAATTACCTCCCAATGATGGGAAATATTTGTCGCTCGTGAGCGGGATGCGCGCTGCCGTCGCAGGCCGTCCATGTCCAGGGACGGCTTTGCGCATGGCGATGGGGCCCGCTCTGTGGTGCGCAGGGGTGCCGTGCTGGAAGGCACGATGTCGAGGCGGCGGATCGGTGTCCGCAATGGCTCGAGGTGTGCTGGTGCTGAGGGCGCAGGTGTAGGCTTCGTCGTCGGTGTGTAAACCGGGATGTGTCCAGCCTCATACTGTTGAGTGGCGTTACGCGGGCTTTGCCACTGCGATTATCGGCGGTAGCGTGTCCGAGCAGCGCGGGTGCACACTGCAAAATGCTGTGGCGGATAGCCACCGCGGGTCTCAAATCCCGCCGCTACCGCCACATCGCTTATACGAACCCTGGTCATGGAGTGACCAGGGTCTCGTTATGTGGGGCGGCGGGGTGGTCCCGGCGGTGGGCGTCCAGCACGGGCTGGGCCTGCCGCCAGACAGTCTGGGTCCGCTTGTCCAACCGACTGGAGGTTATCGTCGCCTACAATGACGATGTGTTTTACGGCAGCGACGTCATTATCTGATGGATGCCGTGTATGCGTGGACGGAGCCCCTCTTGAGGCGATGCAGGGGCGCAGACACGGCTGAAGGAGGGCGACATAGTCTGGCTGCTGCTGGCGACACTTTGATACAATCCGACGGCACTCGGGAACCCTCGCCCAGGGCCTGATCGTCCGGGAGACCAGCGCCGATGGATCGAGAGTCAGAATCGTCTGCAGCGCGTGTCCTGGGTCCACGCTGCCGGACGTCATCGACCGCGAGATCTCTTTAGCGTACGAAAGGGCGCGCGGTTTGAGATGGAAGCTTTACGGCCATGATCTTCCCTGCGGCTCCCTGCGGCGCTGCTGGGCGGAGCTGATCGCGAGGATAAGAGATGGTTTTGGCTCTCGACCTCCGCCAGCTCCCGGAAGCCGTGAAAGCTCGGATGGAGGCGGCTTTGCCGGCGGTTCGAGCCGGCGTTGCCCAACCCGCCGACACGCTCAGATCTCCCGGGTGTGGCCGCAGCGGAGTCGATGCTGAATGTAGCCGACCTCGCCGCCGCACGGCGTGACGACTGATCGCCTGCAAGTTCACATCGTCTATGTCGACGGCTCGCCCGTTTCGGCCGGCTCGCCTTCTCGTGGACCGGCAGCTGCGGCGCAGACTGGCGCACGCACCGTTCCCGCGCATCGACGGCGCGGATACTTCCTGACGACGGTGCTCAGCCGCATAGCGGCTGCCATGAGCGAGGGGCCGAGACCATTTGGGTGGACGCGCTGCCGACCTCGGCGCCGATTTTGACCAAGTTAGGCTTCATCCCAGTGACTTGGACCCAACCTATGTGCTGGACAGCGCCCCAGGCTTGGAGTGATCGCCGCCGTATCTTTTGTCGCCATAAGTAGCTTCATTGCGGCAACTGGGAGAAAGTGTCAATTGCTTCAGATGCGTTGTCAAAAGATGTCGGATTATTTTGGAGAGCTTGGTACTGAGACTAAAGATTTCTGGAACAAGGTTGATCCGATCAGGATGGTGGCGCTTCGGAGGCGGCAGCTGCTTCTTTTGAGGGGAAGATGGGAGCTATCTTCGAAGATGCCTCGAAACGCTTGAAGAAACTTTCAAAAGCTTATAATATTGTGGCGGCTGGTGTTTACAACTTCACAGGTACTCTGGCAACGCTTTTACGGCAACTTGGAGATTACGGAATTGCCGCTTTGGCCGCTCGCTGCTGCGGGCATCTGCATCGTTCAGCGAAACGTTGGTGGGTCCGATTGTTGGGTACATAGCTGCCGGTGCTTCAGTGGTCAAAGTTATTCAAACGGTACGAGACATCTTCACTGGCATTTGGGTATGCCTGGAGTATAGCGGAGGCTTTGTCAGGCAGTGCGCTTTGTGGCTGGGTCTTCACACACGGTTCGGGGGCTCGCTAGCACCACAACTCTAGTTTCTCTGAGTAAGGAGATTATGATACTGATCAAAAGCGAGCTCAGCCTGTTCTCCGGTCGATTCCCGTGGGCTCTCCGGCCGACCAGGTGCTTCGGGAATCCTTAAAGAAAATGCGGAATGATGCTGATCCACAAATCAGAACACTTATTGACGACATTCTTGCGGGCGAGCGCACGATGCGTGATCTTGCCGCGACCGAATGGTTCGCAGACGCGTGCACGAGGCCCGCATTGACTTTTGAGGCGATTCAACGAGAGGCTCAGAAGTTTCAAAGAAGATCCCAAGGCTGCGATGCTTTGGTTGAAGAAACCCGAATGGCCAAGAGCGGCGTAATGCTCGGAAGGAAGGGCGGCTTGAGAGAAGGTCCCGACGCCCATGGAACTTCCGATGCCGGCTTGTCGGCCAGGGAGCTGGCTGCGTCCCAGGTTGGCGTTATGTATCGTCGCTTTGCTGGCTGGCGTGCCCGGGTCTGTGCGTGGGTGTAGGGTTTTCCTGACCAGCAAGCTGTCGCTCGCAGACGTCGCTCATCATCGCTTCAGTCATTGGCGTTCTTGCGTTGGGCTGGAATCGCCAGGCGCTACCGTTATCTGGTCGGTGGCGTTTCTCGCCGGTTTCTGGGGGTTAGCCTGCGTCGCCGCTTACGCGATAGTCAACTACAGCGAGTATATGCCATTTCCATTCGAAACAGCACAAGCCTGAGTTCATACCGTCAGGCCTCGCGACGATCATCGCGCCTGCCCTTAGTTGAAGCCCTTGTTTTCTCTCTCGGTTTATGGGTTTGCTGCAAGCTCGTAAAATCGACGAGTCCGAACTGGAAGCCGTGACAAGCGTGACAAAATAAGAGGCGACAAGGCTTCTTCCTGTGCGTCGTGGGTGTAGCGGAAAACTGCTCCTGGACTTGAGGTGGCGTTCTCCCGGGCTTGAGGTGCACTACTCGTGGGCTGGGCACGAGGCCGTGGGTCTTGAAAGCACGAGTTCTTGAAAGCTGTGGATCTGAAGCGTTAGTTTGCACCCCTGATGCCGGGAGCCCTCGAGGAAAGTTGGTTGTGCGTTTGGCTCTGCTCTGGAGTGGCTTTGCCAGCCTTCTGAGCGCGTTCTTGCCGCAGCGCATCGCGTTCTGATCCGGCGCTGTGCGGCAGCGGCCTCGCGCCGCTTCGGCGATCCAGAGGCGGGGCGGACAGGGTGAACCACCACCAGTATTTCAAGGCGATTGCCGATCCACCTGCGCAGCAGGCCATGCGACCGACAAATTGCAGAACGGGCATACTTTCTGAGGGCAGGGACGCTGAGATCGCTGCATCCAACGAGCGGCAAGACAATCAGGGCGATCTTCCACCATCGTAGGGCGGCGACGACTGCAGCACCCATGTTGAAGAGATGATCAGGCGAGCAGAGCCGCAGTCGAGGCTTGCTTGAGTCGTTGATCGTGCGCCGATCGTATAGGCGATGAAGGATGGAATAGCAACCAATGCTCCGGCGGGGAAGCCGAAGCCGAGTACTCGACGAACGAAGCCTGGTCTGGGCCCTGCCGCTGTTCGGAGCGGGAGAATAAAAGCCGGCACGCCGATGGTGAACCAGCCCGTGATCGTCACGTGGATAGGCTGGAAAAGGAGCTTCAACGGCGAAGATCACTGTCAACATGGCGATGATCGCCGAATAGATCAGTCTTCGTCAGGGAAGATTCGCCACGCGCTGATATTGCTGAGCACGCGTCAGCCCTCGCGAACGACATGAGGGAAGAGTGGCGAACGTCGTCAAGCAGCACGATCTCGCGACTGAACGGGTCGCGGCTGTCCCGATCCCATCGCCACTCCAGGTCTGCGTGCCCGAGGGCGAGGACGCTCGTTGAGCGCTGTCGCCGCTCATCGCGACTGTGTCCGGCGTTTCTGAGAGCAGAAACCATCGCTCGCTTTCTGCTGCGGCGTCACGCGACCGAAAACCTGACGGTCGTTGACGACCCGTCGAAAATCGGCCCTCTGAATCGTTCCGCGTCGACGGGTTGCTGAATCCATGCCGGAGGCGGGTGACGGCCCCCACCGAGTCGGCGTTGTCACCGAGATCACCTTCACTTGGACGCCTTGGCTGTGGAAGAACTCCAGGGTGTCGGCGGCATCCGGCCGTACTTTCTGCTCGAGGATGACCAGGGCAACGGGATCAACGCTTCCGGGGGCGTTGGCGGCTGTCACGTTCGTCTCGGCATAACCCAGGAAAGTACACGCGAGCCCGGTGAAGCGATCTCCCGCGCGGGCGAAGCCGGGGGCGAGAATGTCAGGCGCTCCCAGTACGATGTTGCGGCCGCCCGATTCGCCTTCGACGGCAAAGCTGATGCCGGACCATTTCTTGGCGCTCGTGAACGGCTGGCGCTCGCGGACATCCCAGGCGGCTTCGGCTACCGACGCCCAATGATTGCCGTCATAGAGAATTGGGCGAATCATCTGCAGCTCCGAGCTGGCGAAGGGCCTCCAAAGCTTCGTCTTGTGAATGCGAGCCGATTGTTTCGATGCCGCCGAAGGCTATGGCATTCTCCGTCAGGGGTGCCGGTTTTGTCCGCGCACACGACGTCGACCCTCGCCAGGCCTCGATGGCCGGAAGCTCGTTGACCAGGCATTTGCGCATGCCTGAAGCGTACGACGCCGAGGGCGAAGGCCACCGACGTCGTGAGAATGAGGCCTCGGGAATCATGGGGACGAGTGCTCCCGTGACCTTAATGATGATCTGGCGCCAATCGTTCTGCCCGATGCGCGTCTGGCTGACGATGGTTAAAATCCTCAGAGGATGAGAACCCAGGTGATTGCCTTGAGGATTTTGTCGATACCCGACTGCAGCTCGGAGTGGACGAGGAGAATTTGGCGGCCCCGGCGGTGAGCTTATGGCGGCGTAGGAGTCGGCGCCAACCTTCGTCGCGCGGTACGCCCCGGTTCCCAGCCACGAAGGAACCAGACATGATTTCGTCGCCCGGTTTCTTGGCGATGGGATCGGATTCGCCGGTCAACAGCGATTCGTCGACCTCCAGATAAGCGGATTCGACCACGGCGCCGTCGACCACGATTTGCTCGCCGGGACCGATAATAATGACGTCGTCCTCCACGACTCGTCGCGTTCGATCTGCTTCCTTTCCCAGTTTCTGCGGACCGTAGGATGGGCCTCCCCGACGACGGCGAGCGAATCGAGCGTGCGCTGGCGAGCTCCTGGATGATGCCGATGGCGGAGTTGGCGATGATGAGAAGGCCGAACGCTCCGTTGACCCACGAACCGGTAGACATAACGAGCACAAAAAGCACTCCGAGCAGGGCGTTGACCCGGGTGAAGACATTGGCGCGGACGATATCAACGGTCGAGCGGCCCGATCGTGGTGGAAGCGTATTGACCTTTGCCCTGACGCACGCGTTCGGCCACCTCGCTACCGGTTAGCCTTGCGCATCGGATGGCCCTCGCGCATCATCGGAAACCGGTTCTTCCGTGGGGATCTGGGAGCCTGTCGAGATCTTGTGTGCTCGTCACGCGGATAAGTTTATCAATGCGTACCGGGGCATTTCCTGGGTCGATGGGGCCGCTGCCTCTCGATGCGGGTCCTTTCGGCTCTGAACTCGTCGATCTTATCTGCGTGCCGTCTTATCTGCGTGCCGTGTCTTTGCGCATCCGATGAACCGGAGACGATGCCGAAGAGAACCGTCCAGAATGCCACGTTTACCGCCCAGGTCCATCCGATCATCGTTCAGCGCGCCACCTGGCGATCATCGGATTCCGTACAGCGGGGTGAAGGGAGCGACGCTGCGGAAGAAGGAAGGCATGGAATCGAGGAGGTATGAAATTGTCCCCGAAAAGGCCAGAATGGCGAAACCGTCAGAATCACGCCGTAGGCGCCGTCATTGGTAGAAGGTAGCCGACCATGATTCCCATGGCGGCCGTTGGAAAGTGAACACAAGAGGATCAAAACGGGGGAGAGAGCCCACATGCGGTTGGCCCCTCGGCGGTGGTCCAATAGCCGACGGCGAAAAACGGCGACGATACTGAATAGGGCTGAGGTCACTGACAGGAGAAGCTAGTTGACGAAGTTCGTCATCGGCTCGATGGGCGTGAGCGCGAGCTGGCGCATCCATCCTGCGCGCGTTCGATTCCCCACCTGGGCGCCGACCGTCGCCGAAGCCATGCCTGCGCCGTAGACGCCCATGCCGATCATGGCCTTTGCCGCATAGTTTCCGGCTCCCGCGGGGGTGTCCGAGTATTCCTGGAAGGCACCGAACATGAAGAAAAGCATGATGGGCAGGAACATCGTGAAGACGAGGATAGGAAGATAAAAGACGGCAACGCCCAATTGCCGCCGATAAAGAGACCAGAGCGCTTTGAATTGCATGTTCACTCCCCCGTGAGTTCTTCGAAGGCCTCTTCAAGCGAGACGTCGGTAACGGATATTCCGATGATGTGTGGAAGATCGAGCATGGCCTGGTTGAGGGCGAGAATATCGCTTCCCGTCACGGAAACACTGGTTTGCTCGATCGTGCCCCCGATCGCGGCATGGGCGGCTTTTGCCGCTTCCGACGTCGCAAATCTGCCCGTGACCACCTGGGCTCCAAAGCTCCTGCGTATCTCATTCGTGGGACCGTCCGCTACCACCTTGCCCCGGTGCATGATGATTGTCCGATCGGCGTACATTTCAGCCTCCGCCAAGTAATGTGTGGCGAGACGATGGTGGCGCCCGCTCGGCTTCGGCGTGCATCGAGTTCCAGAAGCGGCGTCGGGCAGTCACGTCCATCCCCGTGGTCGGCTCGTCCAAAATGATGAGGCTAGGATCGGGTAAGAGAGCTCATGCTAAGCGCACCCTCTGCTGTTCCCTCGGAACAATTGCGCACCCGCCGCTGGCGATGTCGGTGAGGTCGGGCCCTTTTCATGATGTCGCGCCAGGGCAGGGATGCGGAAATATTTCTGCGACCATCCGCACGAGATTTTCGACGGTGTGATCGAGCAGAAGGCCGCCCGTCTGCAGCACCGCGGATACCTTGCTCTCTTTGATTGCGCGGCGTGGTGAGGTTCCGAACAGCTCGACTTTGCCCGAGGTCGGTTCTGACAGGCCGAGCACCATGTCGAGCGTCGTTGTTTTTCCCGCCCCATTGGGGCCGAGGAAAGCCACGACCTCGCCCGGGGATATCGAGAGGGAGACACCTCGAACGGCTTGGACGTCACCGAAGGTTTTGACGAGATTGTCGGCGTGAAAGGGTCGGCACACTCATATTTTATTATTTAACCCAGCTCGGTGTGATCGACAACAGTGATTTCGATGAAAACAGGCGATACTCGCCCAATTTTGCGCTTCCCTGGCCGTCTTGTACCCGCTCTGGTCGTAGCGTGCCGCCCAACGCGGTTCCTGATGGCGCGAGTTTAGAGCGCTTCGTTACAGCCAGCCGTTGTCGCGAGCGATCTGTGTGGCTTGGGCGCGTGTGCGCGCCCCTGTCTTGCGGATGGCCGACGATAGGTGATTGCGCACCGTCCCTCGGCGAGAGGAAGAGGGCATGGGCGACGTCGGCCGTGGTTCCTCCCTGCAGAGCTGCGCGCAGAACGTCTCTCTGCGCTTGGTTAACGGATTATTTGAGGCGGCCAAGCGATTCTGCCGCCAGATCCGAGTCGACGACGCGCTGGCCGTCCATCACCTTGCGCACGGCTGAGCGGGAATCGGAGGGTGCGTCTTTGACGACGAAGCTGCTGGCGCCGGCCTCCATCGCGCGTCGAAGGTATCCCGCCGCCCGAAAGTCGTCACCAGAGAATCTTGACGGCGGGTGTTCCCGGTGAATAAGTGCGGCTGCCGTTATTCCGTCCATGACGGGCATTTCGACATCGACTCAATACGACGTCGACCTCGCCCTGGGCAACCGCGTCGGTTGCTTCGCGACCGTCTCGACGCCCGTGCGACGACCTCAATGTCGTCTTCAAGATCGAGCATCATGGCGATGGCTCCGCGAACCAAAGCCTGATCGTCGGCTACGAGTATCCGTATCGTCATATGTTCAGTGTATTGCCCGTTTTTTGCCGGCTGCCGTATCGCCCGAGAACGTCGCCTCAACGGCCCAACCGCGTTTAATTCGCCCGTAGGAAAGGACGCCTCCCGCCTCATTCACTCGATGTTCGAGGCCGGCCAAACCGTTCGCTTCGGTTTTCTTGGTTTCATTCGGATCGGATATCCCGTCGTTTTCGATCCTCACGCTCGAAGCCGACGTAGTGATGAGGCAGCGTGTGGCGGCTGCGTGGTGAACGACGTTCGCTACGGCTTCCCTGACGACGTGGGCGGCCGCTCGCTCGGTCTGTTCGTTCATCGCGACGGGTCGCCGCTTATGACGGGTGTGATACCCGCGGCGTAGAGCAGTTCGCGCGCGGCCGACTTCCCTTCGACGCGGAGTTTCCCTGGCGTTACGCACCACGGCGCGCAGCATCCGCCAGCGCCTGGTGCGAAAAGCGCGGCGCTTCGCGGAGCTCCTGGCGCATCCGTTCCCGCTGGTCCGGCATCTCCAAAAAGGCGCAAGGAAAGCTGCGTCTTTAACGCGATGGCGGTGAGCGTTTGCCCCACGATGTCGTGCAGATCCGAGCTGATTCGCCTCGCGTTCGGACTCCTGGGTCAGCTGCTCAATGGTCTTGTTCTTGATTTCTAGTTCTTCTGAAGGTCAAAATCTGACTGATGGAACTGAAGGCGCTGCAGTCAAAATACACCCGGAGGGCGTAAGACGCCCACGCTCCTGACCGTTCAATTCGGCGAGATAGACGAGCAGTCCGATTTGCAGCCCGCGAAAGCCAGCAGGCCCATGAGGGCGTATTTCCGCTCGTTGAGGAATTGTATAAGCGATGACTGCGGCGATGAAGATGAGAAGCTGAACGCATGGCGTGACCAAGAAAAGACGCTGCGGTTTCGAGCGCCGTCAGCACCGCGATCGTGGACCACAGCCGAGGCGATGGCGATGCTCCCACGTTCCGATGACGGGCATACTGGGGTATATCAACCAGACTCGAATGTAGATGGTGTTGAACGCCAAGAGTGCCCCAAGGTAGAGGTACTTTCTGAGTCCGTTTTCCGCTGAGTAGACCGTCGGCGATGGAATGATTGTGAAGAGCAAACCATACATTGGCGTATCATGATGGCGGCTCCCTTGGGATGAGCTTTCATCCAACGGTCAATTCGATTGTGGGACGGCCCATCGTTGAACGGCGGCCTCTTGAGTTCGTTCACTGGGTTCTTGCCTCCCGCACTTTTCATGTCCGAAGCTTTCACGAGGCCTCCCTCAGATTATTGGGGATGCGCTCCCGCAGCTTAGTGTGTCACAGGCATGAAATAGGTGTGCGGAATATTGGCGGCACGCTGACGATCGCTGCGCATGCCGATTGCACTGACGATTGCACACGGCGATGTCGGCCCCGTTCGAGAGGCCGACATCCAGAAAGCGCACAGGCGACATAGCGTCGGCGCGTCAATGTCATCGCATGCGTTGCGCTTATTGTCCGTGCTCGTGTCATCGACCGGTGCACACCATCGACCGATTCACACGATTGTCTGGTTTGCTCTATCGGGCCGCGTCCTTGCGGATCCTCTCACGGCGATCAAACCGGAATAGGAGCGTCCATGCGGCGATATTCGCGATCCACAAACCAATCGAAAGCGGTCTGCTTGATTGGCCACTGGCTGGGATTGAAAGAGACCGTACATGGACTGTACGGCGCAATGCTGCGGAAGAAGTCCGGCATATTGTCGAGCGGAACTACATGCCTCCAAGAAAAGCGAAAATTGCGCCCTCCGCCGATGATTCCGTATGCGGCGTCGGAACGGGAAAAATGACGAGAGGCAACCTGCTGGTTGTGGTGACGAGGCAGCCCAGAGATAAGCAGGGAACTGCGCTCACACGGGGCCTTTCGGCCTTGCGCCGTGGGAGACTCCTGACGAAAGTATGAGGGACAGGAGGGATAAAAGGGGAGGCGCAAGCGCCACAGTGACTTTGCTGACGAGGTGGTGATGGACGACGTCGGTTAACGCCAACTGCCTGCTCCATCCCATGGCGCGTTCGATTCCGACCCGCGGCGATCGTGGCGGCCGCCAGCGGCGCCGCAGCGCCCATGGCGAACATGACCTGCGCCGAATGGTTGCCGCGCCCCCGACCATGTCGACGAGTAGTCTGGAAGGCGCCGAAACATGAAGTGCATCGATGACGGGCGAAGCGGCGGCGAAGCCCAGATTTGCGGGTAAAGAACCGTGTGGCGGAAATTGGCACGTGAGCGAACCCATGGTGAAGGAGGACGATGACCGGGCGGCGTAAGCGTCGTTTTCTTTGCGGACTGTCAGGACTCCTTCGGGGAAGCGTCGGCCGGGCCGTCGACGCCGTCGGTCAAAATGCTCGGCTCTCGAGTGATTGATCCGTGACGGAAATGGAAGCGATTCCCGCAAGGTCATAACCTCGCGCACCAGGGCGACGGTGTCCGGCCCGGAGATGGTGAGTTTCGCCCGTTCAGGAAACGGTGAGCGCGGTGGGCTGCGTGGGCGCTCGCGGCGGTGAGCTGATCTATCGCGTCGAAAGCGAGGTTGATGCGTTGGGTTCGAAGTTGTGACGGATCTGATTCGTACATGCCGGCGAGCGTCGATCTTTCCTTGATTCATGATAATCGCGCGGTGCAAAGCTTCTGCTTCAGCCAGGTAATGGGCAGGCGAAGATGATGGTTTGCCGTTGTTCGCCTCGGCGCGCATCGCTTCCAGCAGCGGCGGCGGGCGGCGTTGACGACGTCCATGCCGGCAGTGGGTTCGCCGGCGATGAGGGAAATCGATCGGAGCAGCGCCAAGGCGAATCGCATCGCGCTGTTAGCTCGCCGCCCGAGCGTGCCGATCTGACGGCTTGGGCGATATTCGCTGTGGTCCGATGCGTTCCATGATCTCTGATCGGACGTTTAACGCTACCATGCCCGCAAACTGTGCAGATTGTCTCGCGCGCACCGTGCAGGCCCGCGGAGGAGCCACGCCGTTGCAGAAGAGCGGAAAGCCGCCCGTTGTCGATGGCCTCGCGCGGGCTTCCGCCGAAAACCGAGATTGACGACCCGGATGTGGGCCTCGAAAGGTCAGGCAGCGCCATGTCGAGGGTTACGTCTTTCCCGCCCGTTGGGCCGAGGAGCGCGACGATCTCGGCCTCGATTTACGTTGAAGGAGATGCCGTTGACAGCCTTGACTTTCCGAAGTGTTTGTGAGATTCCCTCGACGACGAGGGCCGGCTGGGCGCCTGATGCCTCGCTGGGAACAGAATTTTCGCGCGCAGCTCCGGCGCTTGCGGCCTGATCGCACGTCGGCCGAGCGTGATCGCGCGGTCTACGTCGCGCGCGGCCGATGGTGGTACTCATGTTTCGAGTTTCCTCGCGGGGCCAATGTCCGCGCGGAATTGCCGACAGTCAGCCGATGTGCCGATGACAAGTGTCATGAGGTGCTGCGGGCCGAGTTCCGACGATTGCCACGCACCTGAAGCCATGGAAAATACGGGTTTCGTGGTGAGTTGGTGCGTTTGGTCGATGAGTCCTGCCGGTTGTCGTCGCGACTGGACTGGAAGGAGACGTCGCCGCGTTTCTCGCTGACAGGCATCCCGACCGCCGAATCGCCGTCGTCACCACGATTCGAATGTCGCTGACATGGCCGCGGAAAACCCGATCGCCGCTTTCGAGCTCAGCGCCGCCGATCTTTTTCGTCTTTCCTGCGGGGGAACGGTCGAAAATTCGCGCGCGGTCAAGGAAACGATCGAGGATCAACTCGTAGCCAAAGGACATGGACGGGACACGGTCATCGTCGCGCCTGGGAGGAGGAGCGTCGTCACCGATCTCTCGCGGGTTTTCGTGGCGGCGGCTGCGTTTACGCGCGGGGTCTACGTGAGCGTCACCACCACGCGCTGTGCGGCAGATGCCGCGATTGGTGGATCTGCCGTCGATCGCCGGCCGCCACGAATTTAATCGCCTCCCATCAGCCCAGCGCCGTATTCGTCGATCTCGACCGTTGGCTCACGCTCTCTCCGACCGGCAGATCCGCGAAGGCCTCGGAAACCGTCAAACACGCATGTTTAGCCGACGTGCGTTTCTGAGGCTCTGGAGGAAGCTTTCGTCCGGGCGCGGGGTCTGACCTCAGCGAGTTCGTCCGCGACGACGCGCTGGCCGAAACTCACAGCGCGGCGCACCATTGACTGATCAGAGGTTTTGTGCTCGACGTTCACGAGGGCAATAGGCGCATAGAGCTTGAACATCGGCCACACGATTGGCAGAGCGTAGAGACGGCCGCCAGGTCTTCCTCAACCATGGCGAGTGTGTGTGGCGATTGGTCTGGCGCTTCAGGCTCGGCTGGGCAAGGACTACTGTGCTGCACGGCCGATCAGCGTCGCTCGAATCGAGGGCTTTGACGGCCACATCGCTGCGCGGCAGTGGTTGCCCGACGGCGTGAGCGTCGATCGGATTACGAGAGGGCGATGTCTCACGACGAAGAAGGAAGAGCCGGCGCGATCTGTTCGTTTTCGAGGACGGCATCGGCAAACTCGTCGTGCACGAGCAGCTCTCGCCCTACGTCAGGCGTCGACGCCGGCGGATGCGCCTTCCTTCAATCAGGGTTTGACGAGCGATTCAAAGAGCGATCTCAAACCTGAAACGATCAATCTTCGCGATCTCGGCGCTTTCGCCTCACAGGCGGCTGCGCGTGCCGGCTCACTGGGCGTTGGGCGGTTCCTTTTCCGCTGTCATCGGCCGGCCGTGATTGACGCCGCTTGACCCTCGCCATCCGTGGAATCATGCGACGTCCGGCGTCCGTGAACTTGGCGCGGTCGGTGGTATTCGTGGCTTCGGACCGGTCGTCGACGTTGGTGTTCTCGACCTGATCGGTGGCATCGGTGGGCTTGGTGGTATCGCTGGGCTCAGGCTGATCGTCAGCGTCAAAGATGGACGTGATAAATGCGCGTAAGCCAAGGAAAGGCCAGAAACACACGAGGTCCGGCGACGTAGCAGACACGATTCTGCACGCGCGTTCTGCCCTGCCATGTCGGCGATTGCGAATCGCAAAACCGCGACCGCGATCAGCCCCAGCCCACGTAAATGCGAAGAGCTTTGCCGCGTGCGATGAATCCGATAATGACGCACACGGTTCCATGCTGTGAGGAACGAGATCGTTCTGATGACGGACGACACTGGCTTGCGAGGCTCCCGAACAGGAGGATGGTTCCGACCACACGCCGATGGTCGTCTTCGCGGAGGACCGGCCGATGAGGCAAAAGCTTCGCGCCGACGGCCATACCATCCGCGACAAAAGTCATGTTCGCGCGAGGGACGTGGCGGGTAAAATGACCTTGGCCAGCCGTTTGCGACGACGTCGTAGACCATGAAAGAAAGCGAAACACTTGTAAAGCGAGCAGGGCCAGGCAGATGTGTTGGCGGCGGCAGGGCGGCCACCGTCGTGAGGTTTGGCGGCAGGCGTTTCTACCCTGAAACCTCGCGTTTCTGGTCGCGATGACGCGGACCATCGGCGCTTCCGCGGCACTTGCCCGTCACCGAGTTCGATTGGGGTCAGCGGGTTGCGGGAAGGCCATAGCGTAAATAGAGGAGCGGCCAAGATGAGATTGGTCAATGCGACGTGGAGGGTAATCTCGCCACTGATCTTGTAGGCCCCGCAATGTCGGTGATTCGCTGAGTGCATGAATGGAATGGCCCTGAGAATGGCCGCCGCCAGGCACCCGGCTTGCGGCGATCAGCAGCGCGACGATTCGAAGAGAACGGTAGCTGCTGATGACGAGGACCACGCACGCATACCGTGTGAGGGGCCACCGCGACCAGGGAGGGAGGTTCTCCGCCAAACTACCCGGTGCTTGGAACTCCAGCGAATGGAAGCAAAAGCCGTGAATGATGATCGAGATGTTCGGCCGAGCGTCGTTTGATCGTGAATGGCACTCCGTGAGACTGCCCGCAGTACGATGACGGCGGCTGGAGCAGCGATGGACATTCTTGCGCTCGATGGGTCGTCGGCCGTGTGTAATGAGGTTGGCATGCCAGAAAATATGCCGTGCGTGGTGCTCGGACCGGCGAATGCCGACATCCGGGCATTGAGAGAGGAAAGTACCGAAACGATGAGGGTGACAGTTGGTGGACTCACTCGAGTACGGCCGCCTGTGGGATCACCGGATCGTCCGGAACCGACGGGGGTGGAATACCGCGCATGAAGGAAAAGACTTGAGCAGTGCATGAGACAGGCGGCGAACCATCCTCCTGCATAGGAGGTCGGAGAGCGCCGGCCATGCTGTGCTGCCAGTTCGTCGTCATCGCATAAAGTTCCCAGGGTCAGCGCCAGAGGCCGCCAGGAGGTGGCACGACGCCGAAGAAACGAGGCGAAATGTGAGCGGCGAAGGCGTAAGGAGCCGCCGCCAAGCCGGTTGTCGTGACAGTGAAAAGAGATGGCGGCTATCGCTGCTCGAAGTTTGTGTGTGTATGGGTCTCGGGACGGGCGACGAAGCCGCACACGACCGCCAGGCAGACTGCAGTGAGGAGACTGTGCCCACGCCGCCGGGTGCCTGCGAAGAATGCTGGTGTGCGTATGTTCTGTCATGTGATGACCGTAATGATACTCGCCAGCGCCCACGCGAGCGCAGCGAAGAAGATACGCGCCTTGCTGGCCAGGACAATAAGTGTGATGAGACCAGGCCGAGCAGGATGATCGCGATCTGCCGGCGGAATAGTATTGTCGAGCAGCACGCCCCGATAATCGCGACGACGGGCAAGCCTCACCGCCCGTTCCTGGCTGGATCGTCGCTGTGGCCACCCAGGGTGCTGTTGGGCCGCAAGGCGAAGCGAGTGACCGAAGCCCGTCATGCACGAGTGCGATCACGCATCACAAGGAGGATCTTCGCGTCACGGGAATGGCATCTGGCCAGCAGCGCCACCAGGCTCGCCGCGGCCATAGGATGAGCGGGGAGGCAGCGAGCGAGGAAGCAGGTAACGCCCGTGCTGCTTCTCGCCGCCGACCCCGTTTCCACAGGGATGGCTTGGCTCGAGTTTTCCCGCTCGTCGCGATCGCGAGGTCGCACGCCTGCCGGAGCTGCGTCGTCATCCTCTCTGAACCGTCGTGTCCGGGAGGCTCCTGTCGCCGCCGTTGTTCCGCGAGCGGACGAAAATCGCATCGTGGAGCGTGAATTGGTATATTCCGGAGCGGGCCGCCCGGACGGCTCTCATCAAGGAAATCCGCGCTTTCGTTGGCCGACTGGCGGATGCCGCCGAGATCGTCGGACGTCTGTCGTGCGGAGTCTCCACGACATAACGAGCGGTGATTGAAAGGAGGTGTGGGCTGGCGTGGCTTGCCGGTGTGCTTGCGAAGGACTCCGGATTCGGGCAGAGGACTGTTCCGCCGGGACACTGGTGGGTCGTCAGAATCCTCGCGCCTATCGGTATCCTTGCGTGCATCGATCGAATCGCCAGAGGCTTCTCGCGCCCTGCTCCTTTCTCGAGGTCGCCGTTCCCGCTGGCGCGCCTGTCGATGTGTCAGCCTGCCGGCCCGCTGGATCGGAATGTTTGTTGACGCCGACTTGCGCGCCCAGATGCGTGTGCCCGCTCGGGTCGGCATGCCTGCCGAGCTATCTTGATCGCCGAGTCCAGGCCGCTTCGGGAGCTGGAAGACCTGTTGGCAGCTGCGGAGGCATTCGGTTCGCCCTCGGTACTCGCCACCGCGTCGAACGGGCGGAACATCCGGGCTGTGGAATCTTCCGCATGAATCGAGGCATCGCGAATTGGACCGTTGGAAAGCAGCGACGTTCTGGTTTTCGGCAGCCTTTGGTGTGCGCTTGGCCGTGTACGTTTTCCGACTTTCTCGACCTCGTAAGGGTCATCGGCTGCGGAGCCGCGTGAATGTTGTTGGCTAGCAGCGTTTCCAAAACTTGGGTCGTGAGCGGTCTCTACCGCGGCTTCGGATTGTGATCCGACGGAGACGCTCGGAGAAGCCACGGTTTGTTCGATACGCGCAGTGCTTGAAGAAATCGAATCGAGTTTGCCGAGCAGCAAATCGGGCGGGCGACTACAGCGTCGTCCGTGGCTAGCTCGTCTCTATTCTTTTCCCGCGGGGGTATCCATGCGAAGCCTTCACTCTCAGAAAACGCTGAAGGCTATGCACGATGGTAGTTCGATCTAGACCGCGATGCTGAGGCGTTCTCCAATCGGTAAAAGTGAGATGCAAAGATAACTAAAGTTTGCCGACAGAGGCGCACAACATTATGAGCGCCCGCGTGAGCGTCCACGTCAGTTGTGGCGTGAAGCCTCACCGTGCTCGGCCGACTACTGAGCACAGCTTACCGCACTTCTTGGCAATCCTGGTGCATATCTCTTTCAGACGGCAGATCTGCGATATCCACACACACATTGCAGGAGCTCTCGCGGAAGATTGAGAACACCTTGAGGAACTTCCCTGAGGGGTACTCGAAACGCACTGCTGTGTGAGCCGCTAAGCAGACTTCCTACCGAGCGCCTGTCAACTTTATGCCGTACCACTGGCAGACTTTATACAGGGCCACCGACAGACTTTACGCCGAGCCGCTCTATCAACTTTATGTCGGACCACTAACAGACTTTTATGCCGAGCCGACGTGCTGCAAGCGATTAGCCGTTGCGCACCATCAGCCGCTTCCGTTCAGGCCCTCACCCGCATTCTGCGCGAGGCTCACGTTGTGCTCGCGCGGCTTCGCCAGCGCATACTAGATGCGCATGTGGATTTTGGTTCATTCCCGACCAAGCTGCAAGTCTGGTTTCGCGCCGGATCTTTGAAAATGGAACTGCTGCGCCTTAGCCAGGAAAGCTGAAGATGTCACGAACGAGTGACGCCCGTTGCGTTGAACCTCTTCGCGCGTATGTTTCCCAAATCGACGACGTCAGATCACCGCGAGTGGAGTTGACGTGGGCTCGTCGGAGAAGCGAAACCGCTGCCGATGCCACTGTCGGCCGTATCGATGTAATCCTCGCCCCATTTTCTGGTACCCACACGAAAGGTTTCGGTGCAGAACTTCTAACCGAGCTTGGATCAGGTTCTCCTGCTTTGAGCGGGAAACCTCAATGAGGAAATCGATTCGGTTGTGGGTCGCCATGGCCCGGGCTTGAGATCTTGAGACTCTTCTGCCCACAGCGCTTCTTTCTTTTGCGGATGTTGGTACGTACGCCCGTCACACTGCGAGCCTTTGCGAATGCGAAAGTCGGCAAACACTTAAAGAGGCTCTCGGTTAACGCCAGCGTGCGACTTTGCGACGCCCCTCGAGGTTTCAGTTGCTCTTGCTTACCCTTTAGGATGAAGGGTCTGCCTTCTAGGCGTCTCATCGGTACAGTTCGTTCACAGCGTCTCTTCCTGATCTATGAGGAACTGTCGCGTCCCATGTCTGCGACATCTCCTCTCAACTGCTCGGATCGATTTCAAGCCCCGAGGCCACTCTCGCCTTTTAGACCTCGCATGGTCATTTTCGTGTCGATCCATATGCGATGTTTCTTGAACGGTCGATCCGGTGCTGCTGACATGACGGCGTGCGCTTGCGGGCGAAGATGAGTCCGAGCCATAGTCCTCCCGTGGACGCTCGACATGGCGCTGCGAGGCGTTTAGCTCTTCGGCGTCTTTCGTGAGATTTGCGAGTTCTTGAGTGGAACTGGGGAGATCGTCTAGATTTTGATCGCATTTTACTCGCCCATTCGAGCGAAAGGAGGAGACGGGAGTGATGATCTTTAGGTGTTGCAGATTGTGAAGTGAAACTGCGAACTCACCGGTGGTGGGGTGGGTTTGTTGGTTGTGTTTGGTGTGGGTGGGTGGTGTTGGTGTGTGTGGGGTTGTGGTGGGTGTTTGGGTTTGTGGTGGGTTGTGGGTGTTGGTGGAGGTCGTTGGCGCGGTTTTGGCAGCGCGATTCGGCAGCTGAGAGTTCCACGCCACGCAAAGTTCTCCCGTTTGTGTCCGGATCGCTCGCAAGCTGGTCAAAGCGGTCTTTGAGCGGGGACAAAATGGTCGAGAAGCCAGCTTGCTCCCAGCGATAGAGAGAGAGCCTCGATGGGGTTGGAGGCGAATGCGCCGGGCCCGCCGCCGATGGACCCGTGGCTGTCGAGTGAGGGCTCTACCCAGGACCGGTTCTCGGATTTGCTCGCAAGCGCTTCGCAGCTTCTTCCGAAGGATTCAGCGCCCGCAAACGGGCTGATAGGCTCGTTGCTTTCCGAAGATTCTTTAGCCATTGTTGCCTCCCCAGTAGATCATTGCTTCCGAAGGTAGGTCGTCAAGCTTTCGGAAGGTTCGAGTGGCTTCCACGTCTGCGGATTCGTACGTGTTCGCGGTGGTGCGCAGGTCCGACACCGTCAGTCGATGGCGGCCGCCGTGCGCTTGTCGCCGCGTCGGCCTCTTTCTTCGCCATTTCGGAAAGATACGAGGGAAGAGGAGCATAGGTCACCGAAGGCTGGCCATTGAGACCCGTGGCATTACGTCAAGGCGTTGCCGGACGTTCCTACGTTCGTGCTTGTTCCGCCACCTTGGCAGCGTGCCCGCTGAGCGCGGATGGGTCTATTTGCGTGCGCTGTCGTTCACCGACGCGCCTCCAGAGGGTTGGAGCGCTTTCTTGTCGTTTTGTGCTCACTGTGGTCGACGTCGGTTGTGACGCGTCCCATGCTCTTCCGGGCGGCTGCGGCTTTGGCTGTGGGTGAGTCGTGACCGTCCGGCGTTGATGCGAGGTCCATGTAGCTCTCGGTGACTTTGGCGATGAGCTTTGTGTGAACGTATCGAGGATGAGGTGGGCGAGGTCGCTAGAAGCTGCCAGCGTTGGTGGCGCGTCTCGGTTGGTTTGCGGAGGTCGCGACGCCTCCGGAACTGTCGACCGTGATGCCGACTTCGCCTCGTCGGCTTTGGGCGCTTCCTCAGGTTCCGCACCCTTTGTTTCGAGTTCTTTGGCGCGCTGGAGCTTCGCCTCCGGCCGCCGCGATCTGCGCATCAAGGCTACGGCGCGATGCCGAGTCGGCACCAGTGAAATCTTCAAACACTATATGTATCTCCCGAAAGCCGCCTGATTGTGTCGGGGGTGAATAGATCTCAGCTTAACGCTACCGGAAGGTGCAAAATATGAAGGCGAGAGCCATCTCATCCCGTCATCCGTTTTGCGTTGAGGATTCTGGCGTATTCGCAGGGCATGCCGCCTTTGAAAAGCCAGGTCAATATCTGGTTCAACGGCGTTTCCAGAGGTTGGAAAACCGCTTTCTTGTCGTTTGTGTCATTGTCGTCGACGTCCGGTCGTGACGCGTCTACGCTTCGGCGGCTGCGGCTTTGGCTGTGGGTGAGTCGTGACCGAATCTCGGCGTTGATATGAGGTCCACGTAGCTCTCGGTGACTTTGCGATGAGCTTTCGTGGAACGTATCAGCGAGGATGAGGTGGGCGCGAGGTCGCCGCGCCGCGCATGTTGCGGCAAGTTCGGTTGTTTGAGGTCGCGAAGGCCTCCGGAACTGTCGACCGTGATGCTGACTTCGCCTCGTCCGGCTTTGGGCGCTTCCCTTCAGGTTCTGCACTTTGTTTCTGAGTTCGTTTGGCGCGCTGGAGCCGCTCGGGCCGCCGCGATCTCTGCGCATCATACGTGCTGCGGCGATGCCGAGTCGGCACTTCCGCTGGAAAGAGTCCCTCGAACATGAGTCAGTCGCATGTGGGAGAAAGAAAGGCGTTGAGGTGGACGATACCGCACTAGCATGACGTAATGACCTCCAAAGGTAAGATGGTGCCCACTTGTGTGTCTTTCTATTGAAATTGCGCTGACGTCATGTGTAGCAATCGAGGTTACCTGAATGAGCAACTTTCTCCATTTTGGAGACCAAATGTTGAGAGCAAGTTTGCCGCGATGGATGGGCTGAGCCTTTGAGTCAACTGTCGGAATGGTCGAAGATCTCAGCTTATCGAGCATCGTGCTGCGTGAGAATGAGTTGAGTGTGGTCGATTAGCCAGCCAATATGCCAAGAAAGGACGAAGGGGACGTGAACGGAAGCGTCTGGAAAGAACTCGAGACCGTCACTCCGTCAATTGTTTGCAATAATGCGCTTGTAGCGATCAGCAAATCGCTCGCCACCTCGCTTGAAAACAGCGGGAGGCCGGTTTGCGGTATGCGATGAGTGTGATTGACGGTGCGATGGAGCGACGGTGCCGTGATCGCGCCAAAGGGATAGGAGACCGACAGCGCGCTGGACGTGACCGATAGAGATGCTACGGATCAGGAGGCCAAATGGGTGAGCGCACCGGCACACTCCATTCGTCGGCGCCAGGCCCGGCGTTGAGATACTGTCGACTACGAGAGATCACCTAGCCACCGATAAACCGCGTAGAAAGAAACAATAAACCTCTTTAGAAAGAAACAATTATGCCGAGCAACACAAATGATCAGCGACTTCTCGGACAAGCCGAAGACCGATTCCCTTCTATCAGGCGATCGATGAGGCCTGTCATGAACTTGGGTGACGTCTGAGAGAGAGTTCCGTTTCGCAGGTCAGCTATGCCGTCAACCGGAAGTTCCTCCGGATGTGGGCCTACGAGAAATCAGCGACGGCACGCTGTACTTCAATGTGACCCTGGACCGGCGGGAGGGAACAGAGAATATCCACAGGGTCACTCAAGTCAGCCCGAGATCGAGTGGAACCATCATGTCGAGGGTCAAGAGTCGTTGCGAGGCGGCGAAGAGTCAGCGGCTGCGTGCCTGACCCGGTCGACAAAGGTTTCGAGTTCTCCGCCCGGTGATCATCGAGGAGAGCCAGCGGTTCGTCGGGGAGTACGCATATGTCCATAAGCAGACGCCGTAGATTGTGCCAAACCCCGGTTTCTGCCGGGGTACGCATCCACGATGAACGCGACATAGACCCATTTGGCCCGGATGTGACGTAGATATCCCACCGGGTCAGATGTCAAAAGACGGAATTTTCGACGTCCGGCTCTCCAAGTGATGCTGAGTTACATGGAGGGTTGCGGGCGCCATTACCTGAAGGCTGGGCGGTTGGTTTTGGAGGCGGCGTGGGCAGGGCGGCCGGCCGACTGCGTCGTCGTCCCGGCGTCAGAGGCGCCAGGATTGCATGGTCTGCTCAATGATGCCCTGAATGTCTCAAAAATCAACGAAAATAAATAAAAGCCCACGTCATGGGGCTTTCATGACGTGGGTCTGAGTGCTGAGTGGATGGTCGGGGTAGCGGATTTGAACCACGGCCTCTTCGTCCCAGAACGAAGCGCGCTACCAAGCTGCGCCATACCCGGTGCTGCACCTGTATGACTCGGCAATGCTTGTGAAAACTCGACAATGATAGCGGAGTGGGCAGCTCAATGCGAAACGTCCGATTCTGAGACCGTCGGCACATCTTCTTAGAAATGTTGGGCGCTTCACGATCTCTGATCCTCGTGGGCTATCGGAGAACCAGGCTGTGCTTTGGGGGTGAAGCGGAGCGATGTCGAACCTAGGGAGGATGACGTCAAGCAAAACGGCCTCAGGCCTGCAGGCGAGGCGAGCGAAGGGGGCGAAGGGAGATGCCCCCAAGCCGGCTGAGACGTTCACCCATGGCCCCGGCCGGGTTGCTATGGCGGCATGCCGTCGTGCCGGACGACCTCGGGATGCCGGCCACCTGTACAGCCCTGCCGCGAGCTGGGAAGGTCACAATTGGTGACGATCGCTCCCTTCCATGGGAATGCACTACCTGACCGCCGTGAGTGTGCCCGCGAAACGAGGGAGCATTCGTCGTCAGCCATCGCATCTAGGACGCGCGCGCAGGGAGCGTGCGTCGACCAATCTTGATGGGCGGCTCCGAAGCACGTGGATGCTTGGAATCCAGATTGCTGGAAGTGCCCAACGGCGTAATGCATCTGACGATCGGATGCCGTAGGCATATCCGGATTCACCGCGTGCTCCCGACGTATCTTGGCTTCTCGATCACCGCGCCATTCCGGCCTACAGCGCTTCTGACATATCGGACTCTGTATGCTGCGCGGTGGGGAAGACATCAGGTTGAGATGCGGATCGTCGACGCCGACGAAGCCGACGTCGATCGCGCTGATCTGAGCGTCGTGCGGCGGTTGTTGAGATCGACCCATCCAAAGCTCGAAGCTTGCCCGCATGTCCCGCCAGGAAGTTCAACTGAGGGCTCCCTTTGTGGGAACGTGAAGAGGGCCCCTGAGTACGTAAAGGATCTTAGGGCGCGGCGCGAAGTAGTCGTTCGACCCGAAGACGAGAACACCCCGGTAATCCGGCGAAGACGGAGAGGGTGCGAATAAGAGGGCAACAGCCGCCGATTGGGCGAGCGAGTCACCCGTCAAAACGATGAGGTCGGGATGTTGATCGGCCAATGAGCGAACCCACGCCATCTTTCGCCGCTGTCCCTCAAGCAGATGGAGATCGGAAAAGGCGCAAGATTCTCAAGCACGGCGATTCGCTTTTGAGAGCAATCGACTGACCGCGGCGGATTCGTCGTGGATCGACCCGGCGGTGCGGGCAGGGCGAGCGTCCGACGTCGCAGAATGAAGGCTTGGGCTTCGATCAGCCCCCATGTTCCGCCCGCGAGCCCAGCGGCCATGCCTGCGTGGCGAGCATTTCGTAGCGCCGTTCTTCTTCGGATCTGGGCTTGTCTTCCCCGGGTCACGGCTTACGCTCACCCTGACGAATGCCACCGTGGTGAGCATCATGCGGTTTGCTCATCGTCGGTCAGTCATCTCCGTCGTCGCCCTCGCCGCCGTTTTCGTCGGAGTCCTCATCCTTGTGCTTCGGCTGGTCTTGGGAAGGCGTCACGCCATTTTGCCCATCCTCGTTGCCATTGGATGGGGATGCCGTGAAGTGGAAGGGTAGCCTCAGGGAGACTTACTGGGGCTGCTGGATGGCGAGGAAGAATTGTTTTTCTTGTCTCCTCCCAATGATTTCGAGGGTTGGCCCTCGAGAGCGGCCTTCGTGTAGTCCGAGAAGATCATGGATGGAAAAGGCCTCCGTAGACTTCACGGTATTGCTTGCCGTTGATAGTGGAGTTGAACATGCTCTTGGTGCGCGACATGTGACCCTGCCAGATGAGCGCTGGCCAATTGGGGCGTGTAGCGCCATGAACCAAGCATTGGTGTCGTCATTCGCTGTACCCATGTTTTGCCGCAACCTCGCGTCCGGGAACCTGGGCGTTCTTGCCGGTTCCTTTCCGGGTGAGCCGACCACCTGTTTCAGCACGGATGTGGTTTTGCGTGCGAGTTCCTTATCGAGCACCTGGTCGCACTCCGGGTCCTTCGAAGCGAGGACTTTGCCGTTGGAGTCGGAGACCTTCGTGAACGACTGTGGCTTGCAGTGCAGACCGTCGGCGGCCAGCGTAGAGACTGCGCTTGCGATTGACAGCGGCGTGGACTTCGTTCGCGCCGAGGATCAAGGCGGATGGGAAGTATCAGTCGCCGCCGTCGCCGCGTTCGACCCCCATCTTCTTCGCAGTGTCGGCGATGTCGCAAAGGTTGAGCTTGTTTGCCATGCGGACGAAGGAACCGTTGACGGACTTGATCGTGGAGTAGAGGACCGTCCTCGGACCGCCGCCGACGCCTTCGAGATTGCCGAAGCTGTAGGGTGTGACGTGACTTGGGCGAGCAGGGAATGTTCAAGAGTTGCGAGGAAGCGTGCCGCCGTTTCGGAATCGACGATGCTTTGCTCGGTGAACTTCCCTTTCAGTGAGGGCCCTTTTGCGCCACTCAACGAGGGTGAACACTGCTGAATGTCGATCCTGACTGGAAGCCGGTTCCGCCCCCATCTTCCCGGGCTGACGTTGAGATTGATCTTCGTATGCGCGAGACTCGAATCAGAGGCGTTGTCGTAATCCGTGTTCTGCGCCATCGCAACGATATGGGCTGCTGCCTGGTTCGATACTCGACATGGCCGTTTTGGATGTTGGAGCGACGTTAGTCGGGATGTGTTTGACGAAGAGTGTCGCAATTTTCTGCTTCTTCGGATCCAGGGTGGTGCTGATCGTCAGATCCCGTGGTAGAGCTTGAGGACTCTGTCGTTGCGATTTCTTTCAACTGGTCGTTGAGGAGGTCGTTGCGAACATATTCGCAGAAGTAGGCCGCTTCCTTTGCTGCCGCGCATCCCGTGGGCTTGTTCGAAATGTGGAGCATGCCTGGAATTTGGACAGCTTTTGCCGAATCCATCTCGGCTTTCGAGATGTATCCGTTGCGGTACATCTCGCCGATGACGTGTCTCGCCTTTCTTCTGCCCGGGTGCTTGGTGGGGGTCCCATCGGGCTGGCGACTGAGTGATTCCAGCGAGCAGGGCGGATTCGGGGAGGTTGAGATCCTTGGCGGATTTCGAGAAGAAATACTGCGCCGAGACTTCCACGCCGTAACGGTTCGGGCCGAACTGGGCGAGGTTGAGATATCCGGTGAGGATCTGGTCTTTCGACATTTTTCTCTCGACGGCGATGGCGAGGCGTGCTTCGTTGAGCTTGCGGGCGATCGTGCGTTCCGTCGCCTGTTCGATCAGATTGTGGTCGTTGGTCACGGCCTTGCTCGATCAGTGCGTTCTTGACGTACTGCTGCGTGATGGACGAGCCGCCGGCGGTGTCTCCGCCTGCAGAGGTTGTTGACGAAGGCGCCGGCCAGACCCTGAACGTCGATCCCGTGGTGGTCGTAGAAGCGTCTGTCCTCAATGGAGACAGCGGCATTCTTCAGTGTGCTGGAGATTTGGTTGGAAGCGACGACGATCCTGTTTCCGTGTAGAAGGTGGCGATCGTCGCTTCCGTCCGAGGCGAACGGCACGGACTGCTCGAGCGTCGACGAATCCCAGGTCGTCAGGGGCTTTCCTCGAACATCGCGGTCACGGCATTCACTCCGGTGCCGGCGGTGGTGACCATCGGCATGATGATGCCGGCGATGAGTGCTCCGCCGATCAGGCACATGCCTGGAGCGCTCCGATGAGGGTGAAGATCTGACGCAGGGTTGCGCCGCCTCGGCTCGTTTTCGACATGGTGCCAGGATACGTGGTCTACCTGGATGTCCTCCCGTGAGAGAGATCCGGCCGTGATGTGCCACCGTTTGAGGATCGCACCTTCACGTACTTGATCGCCGCGCGAAGGCGAGTGCGGGCGACGCGCCGAAGGGAGACTCGCCTCCGCCACTAAATTCTATAAAGCCGCTAAATGCTGCGGAATTTTCCTTGAAAACAAAGGAGTGGAAGCCTGGGCCTTGTATGCGGCCTTTAGTCATGTATAAGGGCTGGGTATAGAGAAAGCCTAGAAGAACTAGCAACAACGACGTTGTGGGGAGGCGAAGAACATGCCTGCAGGACCGTTGGATCCACGATGGGCGGACAATGAATTGTAGGGAGCTGCGACGCTGAGGGCACTGTTTTCAACGTCCCCTCGGCCCAGAGGGAAATGAAGACATCTGCGCAACCGCTCGGTGCTGCGGCTGATGTCGCCGCGGATGCCCTCCAGTCGAATATGCGCTATGGACTGTGGGGAGGCATGACCGAGCGTGAACGCCGCCAGCTTTTGCGGACCGTTCCCGAGCAAGCAGACTGGTACGATCCATCACGTCCTCGCCTGATCCCATCTTTGTTGCGATTCGGGAAGGCAAGCCGCTGCACCTGTCACGGCGCCAGTCGCAGAAAGAACAACAAAGCGAAGGAAGGAACAGGAGGAGGCGGCGACGAAGATGAGAGCGGGGCGCAGGACGACTAGTGACGTGCGCTCCGGCTGTGAGTAAGCTTGTTTCCATGCAGAAATGGGAATACGCGACGATTCCGTTGATCATTCACAACACGAAGGCCATTCTCGACACATGGGGCGAGGACGGATGGGAGCTAGTTTCCGTCATTCCGGGACCCGACAGGGCAGAACCTCGTGGCCTATCTTGAAACGGCCCAGGGGCGAGCAATGAGCATCTCCGCACGCCTTGCCGAGCTGGGAATTGCTCTTCCTCTGTTTGCTGCACCCGTTGCCTCATACGTTCCAGCCACGCGCGTTGATGGCCTCATCCGCACATCGGGCCAGCTGCCCTCATCGATGGGGGAACTTCCGGCGAAGGGAAAGGTGGGTGCAGACGTTCCGCTCGAAGACGCCAAGGGGCTGGCTCGGGTTGCTGCCCTCAACGCTCTGGCTGCAGCGGCCGATCTGGTGAGCGACGTCGATGCGATCGAGCGAGTGGTCCATGTGACCCGTCTTCTGTTTCGTCGGCTCCTGATTTCACCGATCAGCCATTGTTGCCAACGGCGCATCCCAAGTGCTGGGAGAAATCTTCGACGACGCGGGCGGGCACTCTCGTTCGGCTGTAGGTGTTGCCGTTTTGCCTCTTTGACACTCCTGTTGAGGTAGAGGTTCATTCGAGACTTCTAGTCTTCCAAACTCAGACTCTTAGTCCTTGACGGTTGGAGGGCTTGTAGGCGTTGGCCTGAAAACGGTTGGCCGATTGACGGCTTCGGCTGGAGTCGTCGCCTGAAGGTGCTTTGACAGTGCGAGATTGGTGGCCGGAAGCTAATCTCTCCGGCCACCCTTGTCGTCAATGGGCTCGCGCTGGAGGCGTCCGATTTCGATAGTAGGACGGCCCGCCCTTCGAGTCGAATCCACCCGGCGAGAAACGAAGTCTGCGAGGGACTTGTTGACCGTCTCGCGAGAGGCGCCCACGAGATGGGCGAGCTCTTCCTGTGTGAATCGTGAGCGACGTAGATGCCCTTCGAGGGTGCGCTCGCCGAAAGCGGTTGGCCAGGTCGATGAGGGCCTTGGCGACGCGACCGGGAACGTCCGAGAAAAACCAAATCGGCCATCTGCTCGTTCGTGTTCGCGCAGGCGGCGAGCCAGCTCCCGAAGCATGGTGATGGCCATGTCGGGGTGCTGGTTGATGAAAGCTCATCATGTCCTTGTGGGACAGCGAGATCAGGCGGGTCGGCGCGATGGCGGTGACGGTCGAGGAACGAGCACCGAGGTCGAAAGAGCGAAAGTTCGCCGATGATCTCACCGGGGCCGAGAACGGCGATGAGGTTTTCTCGCGCCGTCGTCGGACGAATGGCTGAGCTTAACCTTTGCCGTCGGTGACGATGTATAGCCGGTCGCCTGTCGTCGCCCTCGCGGAAAGAGCGAATCGCCCTCGTTTGAGCGTCGCCTCGCTCATCGAGCTGGCCGAGTGCCTCAAGGTCCTCCGCGTCGATGTCCTTGAAGAGCGGAACCGCCTTGAGAACGCTAATGTCCATCTGTTCCTCTCCGTCGATCAATCCTTTGTAGTGGATCACACTAAACTCTAACATTGCAATTTTACCTCACAGTCACATCATATTTCGAGTTTTCCGATCGAGTTACGCTTGGGGCATGCCTCTCGCGTTTTCTTTACCCCCGACGTCGCGGTCTCTTCAGCCCGCAGAACGCAGCTTTCGAGATAACCGCTCGCTTGGCCTCGCTATCCCGATGCAGCGTGTGCATTGGATTACTCGAACCCTTTCGAGTTACTGGTCGCGACGGTCCTGTCCCGCAAAACCACCGATGCCAGGGTCAGCACGGTCACGGCTCGTCTTTTCGGGGGCTTTATCCAGCGCGAGGGCTCTGGCCGGAGCCAATCGTCTAGAACTGGAGGACATCCTTCATCCCCTGGGCTTCTATCGGGCCAAGGCCAAATCGTGCATTAGCTTGGCCAGCTCACTTGTCCGGACCACGGGGGCGGTGCCGCAGACCCTGGAAGGCTCGTGCGGTGCCCGGTGTGGGAAGGAAAGGCGAAAGATGTCGTGCTCGGTATGCCTTTGGGAAACCAGGCATCACCGTCGATACGCACGTGGGTAGGCTACAGCCCGCCGGTGGGCGTGGAGCCGCAGCAACGACCCGTCAAGGTCGAAGCCGACATCGCGACGCTGATCCCCGAGAGCGAATGGACGCAAACCTGCCATCGGATCATCTACCACGGGCGTCAGGTGTGCCGCGCGCGAAAACCTGCATGCGGGATGTGTGCACTGGCCGACGTCTGCCCGTCTTATCCCATCCTCGCAGCTTAGGATGTGGCGATAGGCTAGCAGTTGCTCTCCGGAATTGGGGTTGTCCCCCAGGCCGACGCCGCCCTCGAATGAGATGTGTTAAACGTCATAATTTGTTTAGAAACTCGAGGATGAGGTTGGTCATGGGCTCAGGGTTGTTCTTCCTGAACGAAAATGCCCGGCAGCTGGAACCTCTGATGGATCGATAGTGCCGCGGGCGAATTCGAGATCTTTTCTCCAGGCTCGCGCGGGAAGGAGCGGGTCTCGCTCGCCTCTGACGGCCCATACAGTCGCCTTGATTTCGCGACGTGTGAGAACCGTGTGCTTGCGTCCATTGATCTTCGACGTCGACAGGTAGGACCAGCGGAGCTGTTCAAGAGAAATGGATGCCGCCTCGGGCAGCCGCATTGCGGCTGCATAGTTGGAGACCTGCCCGGAGGCGCCCGTGTTTCCGGGGGCCGACCAGTCTGCGAGCAGTGTGTGGCTCACCCTTCGTCCGTCAGGCGTTTCGAAGCGTGATGGTGGAATGAGCGTCGCACAGAACCCGGACGCCAGGTCTTGAGCGTGAGATGAGTGCCGAATCTTTGAGGGTTCGCGGATGAGGGGCGGAGATGGTCACGATCCCCTCGACGACGTCGGGCTCGAACGCAGCAACCGACCAGGCGAGAAACCCCCGCGTCCTTGGCCTATGACGACGGCCTCGATGCGAGGCTGCGGACAATGGCCGCGAGATCTTCCGTGAGGAGCATCCGTCTGCGCTGTCTGGTGTTTTGTCCGAACCCGCTTATCCCGGCTGATCGATAGCCGCTACCCGTAACCGGCAAGAGCTACCGCCTCGATTTGGTGACGCCATGCCCACCAATATTCGGGGAAACCGTGGACGAGCAGGACGAGCGGCCGATCGTTGCGGTGTTCTCCCATGTGGGCAATGTGGAACTGGCACCCGTTGGCGTTGATGAGCCGGTGCTGCAAGGCCCCGGAAGGAAAACCACCGAATTGTCTGCGGGGGCGCTCATCTCGTCCGTCCTAAATCTCGTTTGAATGCATGGGATCTATGTCACGCCCGAGGAGTGGGAACGTAAACGTTCTCGTACTCCTGTAGTGATTCTAATGCGAGCGTACGCCGAGTGACGAGTACACCATACTTGTGCCCCCGCCGCCGAGCCCAATGGGAGACCATTCCGGTGAGAAGGAGCACGCCACCGAAGAGGAAAAATTAAGCCAGTCAACATGTCGTGAGCCAAAAGGTTTGCGATGTTTTCCGTCAAACCATTGATTTCGCCGAATCGCGCGGAAATCGGATCGAGGATCGCTTTCTCCGTCCATCTCGGAAACGCCAGTCCGAACGCCCCGAAAGCCGTGACCACCCATCCGGTAAACGTTACGCCGAGCGACGACGCACGGGCGAGGAACCAGATGAGGGCGATGAGGGCCAGGCCTCCGACGAGTTCTGCCGCACCCGCAAAGCTGATCGACGAATGCGCATGGGCTGCTGACAGCCGAGCGTATGCGTCCGGAAACAACGTACCAGGCGGAAGGGACGAGCAGCGTGGTGGCGAAGAGAACGCCAACGTGGGTGGGGCCGCGTTTTTCTCGGGGGTAAGGGGATCGCCGATTCCTGGCCGCCTTCTGGGTTCTCCTCGCGCTTGGTGCCTTCGGCATCGCCATTTGCCGCAGCCGATGCAGCTTCGCCGTTCGAGCAGGCATTGGGAACCGCGGGGCGGAAGAGGAGGGTGTCTCGGAGATCGTGGCCGTTGCCTGCTGCATTCGGGGAGTCGCCGAAGGCGGAGTCGGCGCTGAAAGCCGACTCGGCGCCAAACACCGAGTCCGGGCCGAATGCCGAGAGGGTCCCGCCGAGGTCGTGCTTTCATGATGCCGCCGATGTCGCGGGAAGGTGCGAAAGCGACGGTGGCCAGTTTATTGTCGAAGATGCTTGCGACCCTCCCGTAGTGGGAACTCCGTCCGTGTCGACGCGTCGCACAGTGCTCTTCTGGAGGCTTGTGCGAACGGGATGATGCCTCTCCGGCGCGGTGATGGATGAAACGGACGCCGTTTGAGAGGAAGAGGACTGCGCGGGCGAGCCGTTGCTTACGGCGGAGCGTGCCGATGCTTGCGAATAGACCGGAGAATGGGTTGATGTTCGAGTTTGAGAAGTCGCCTCGAGCTGACCCGGCCCGAAGTTGCTGATGGGCGAACCGCCGCAAGTGGATCGATGTGGAACCAATTGTTCGCCGACGCGCGGGCTGGCAGATACTCCGAGCAGCTCCCGCCGCTAAGGACTCCCGAAGCGCGGCCGGTGATTCTTCTGATGTCTGCGCCGCTTCCCTGGGTGGCATTACGTCCGTTCTCGCGAGTTCTTCAGAGCTGATTCGAAGGCGGCTGCGGGTGCGATGCCCGGGGGTGGTCCTGGATGGGGCCCTTGGGCGTGTGCGCAGATGTGGTTTCTGAAGCGCCGTCGGGCGTCAGTGAGGGCGTCGGAGCGGTGGAAGGTACATATGTTGAGGGCATTGCAGGGCGTGTGAGCCGTGGGACTTCCGAGAACGGCTGAACGGCTAGAAAGTGAAGTGCTGGTGGAAGAACCAACCGAATGGCTTGACGAAGAGCCTGGAGGGGGTGAGGAGGAGGCCGGACTATTTGGCGAAAAAGTTGGATGTGGCGAAGACAAGGTGCTGGGCGGCGCGCTTCCGACTCTGCAGTGCCGTCGGCTTAGTGGTGGCCTGATGCGGATCTGTGCCGGCGGATGCGAAGAAGTCGATTCTTGCGGAGGGAGGCGGTCTGCGACGGCGAATCCGGTGGGAAGACGTGGAGACCGTCCGATGCCGTGCCGAATACCGATGACGTGCCGAATGTTGAGGGTAGATGCAGGAAGCGGTCGATGCCGAATCGGCATTCCATGCCGAAGGTGTCTCTTGTGCGGCCTTGAAGAGAGGGGTGGCGAACTCGGATGAAGACACATCGGCTTTGACGCCCGGCACGTCCTTAGCCTGGCTGAAGACGATCTTTCCTTCTGAGGAGCTCGGCTGTGTTGCTGAGTGCGCCGATGCTGTTGGCCGTGGTGACGATATCGGCCTGTTGGATGAAGCGGTCACTCGGGACTATCTGTCGAAAGACGAGGTCTTCGAGGCTCTGCAGTTTGGCAGAGCCTACCGACTCAACTTTCTCGGAAAGAGGCGCGAGAATGTGTCCCTCGTCAGACGGCCTGCGCTGGGGCGAGTTGTACGGGTCCGTCCGGGATCGTCATGGTTCCTCCGCTGAAAAAGCGTACGTCAGGCATCGCTAATCGAAGGGGAACCCGAATGTCTGGCGAGGCGGATCACAGCCTCGTAAGGTAGGCGATAAATGTGGCTGTGCAGAATCGTGCAGCAGCTGTGCGGACTGCTGCAAAGGGCGACGTTTTGTTCGAGGGGATCCCAGGCGCTCTGTGTGCTTGCGACTCTCGCGCATGGTCTGGAAGCGAAGTGCGTGGCCGAGCGCCACCCACGATCGGCTCTAACTGCGCGTGAAAGACTACTGTTTTGTTATGCCGTTTGCCGCCTTGACCACCTTGGATGTCTTTCTGAATAAAGACTGCGACTTTCTCACTGCTGAGTTGACGGTGTTGTAATCGTTGCCCGACCTTGCGCGGTCTTTGCTTCGCGATGTTTGAGCGATTTCGCGCGGCCTTGTCGTGAGATTTTGTCAGTGATGCAATCTGCGTACTTCTTCTGTAGATTTTTCGAAGCTTTCGTACTGCCCGCGCTCTTGCTCGAACAGCTTCACTGCATTCTTTTCAGCGACTTCGGCTTTCGGTGGTTTTGAGTCTCCATGCCGCGAGGAACCGTAAGGGTCGGGTGCGACGAAAGCGGCGATCTTTGCGTAGCATGATGCTCCATGGTTTAGATGAGGTTGCGCGATGAAGGTTGTGTTTTCCTTCACGTATTGGACGGAAAAGTGGTATGACGCTCAGATCGATGGTCCAAGGTCATTCCCCAAAAGTTGCGCAGACCACTGCCGTGTCCAGCGGAACTGTGAAAGGAGGTGGCTGAATGGGCCGTAGGTGGCGGCCACAGTCGTTTTCCTCGGCATGTAACTCTCTTCGCAGGGGTGGTGAACTAGCGGCGTGAACCGCGTTACTGTCCAAAGTACATTCACCCGAATACGAAACAGTAAGCAATCCGGGGACGCGTCCCCTGCCAGCTCCGTTTAACTTGAAAGCGTCCAAATACATGCGGAACTGGGGCGTGACGGCCGCTTAATGATGTCGGGCGACCAAAGCCGCCCGACATCAAACTGCCCATCCCATCAGAGGTGTTCAGTTGCTACTAGCTGGTTGCCGCCGTAATTGCCGTCCTGACTGGTTTCCGCGTGTTGCTGCCCGGCTGGTTTCCGCTCGTGGTTGCTGCCGGGCTGGTTTGCCGCCGTAGTTGCTGCCGCCCGGCTGGTTGCCGCCGTAGTTGCTGCCCGGCTGGTTTCCGCCGTAGTTGCCGCTCGCTGGTATCTAACTCGCAGAGATGAGGAAGCGCACTCATACGTGGCCTTTCTGATCAGCTTCCTGCGTCCTTCTGCTTTACGTGGGATCGATTTGCCGCCCGTTGGCCAACGTTTTGAGAGAGTGCTCGGCGATGTACCTTGTATGCAGAGACTTGTCGACGGCACAGCTCATGAAGGGGCGAATGCCGTCAGCTCTTGCCTTGCACCGGTACAGAGCCGTTGTGAGTCTGGCCCATATTATTGACGATGGCTTCCTTCATGGGTTTGTCGCTGAGTCGGTTGGAGCTCGGCGGACGAGTCGGAGTCCGGGAAGTCGCCTAGGGGCGGTCGATAAAGAAGGCTTCTGCTTAGCGCTAGCGGACTTGTCCGAGCCAGGAATGACGGATGAACGCTTTCTCTTCGGAATCAGCTTCCCACGAGAGGCCAGTGAAAGGGCCAAAATGGGAACCGCTATGAATGTTGACAGCTTCTTTAGATGCATCATTTCTCCGTAAATCTAAGGCTTATGCGGTTTGGTCTATGGACTGTTCTTGCCCTGATTGCAAGGCATCGCTGCATTGTCATGAGATATAGGCGAACTTTGGACTCCCATCTCGATCTTTCAGGCGTTGCGTTGCTGGGTAACCGTTGTGCATGCTTCTTTTCTTTCGTGTTGCGTCTGATCTCTCTGCACTACTGCTGTAATCGAGATGTGATCACGGTGTTTGCTCTGCTTTGTAATGCCTATTCGCCCTGAATTCTGCTTTTAATTAGCGCATAAGCCTCGTCTCGACAAGGTGTTGATGAAATTTGCCTCGCTAGATTACTCTAAGTGTTTTTGATATTTTTAACGACTTATTTCTAGAGAGTATTGAATTTACTTCATATGCTGTATTCATACAAGCTTACTTTTTGGCTTGAGTTGGCGATTTCAGTTCGAAGCTGGCTTGCACACTCTATTGTTGCCGTTTCCGAGTGTTTTTGATCACTTTCACTGCGATGACGAAATCGGATGCACTGGCGTGCTGAGTGTGAGTCGTTGCTTGGCCGCTAGACTCGTCGTTATGCGCGATCCTATATACTGGCCGGTGGAAAAGATTGAAGGGTTTAAACTCTCTCGGCGTCCATTATTGGCCCACAGCAATTCCTTTTATGACCTTCTCACGAGTGTTTGCTTTCTCTGAGTTTCGAGGACGACTGCGTTGGTGTCGAAGTTTTCGATGGAGGGCCGACGTCGCCTTCCGTTAATGCCGGAAGCCGAAAGTGGAGGGCAATAAGGATGGCGATGAGGGCCGAAAATCTGGGTGCGCGCATTCTCTTCTCCAGGATTGCTGTGAGTCGACAGTCGGTGCGGGTCGACGCCGTGTTCGTCCACAAAAGAGGATGCAACGAGAGCGCGGCTGAAAGTGGCGACGCTCGATTCGTCAGATGGTGACGCTGGATTTGCGATTCAGAAAGTGACGCCAATCGCCAAACCGGTCGAAAAAGTGTGCTTGTGGGTCCACAGGGGAACATGCGAGCTACTCCACAGCGTTGGATTATTTATCACATTCTCTTTCACTATTTTAATGGCATTTGTTATGATTGCAAAAACTACAAAACCATAGAGGCGCCTTCAGCGGTCGAGCGGGCAAAAGAAAAAGCAAAGGCCTATGCCCGGCGGTGTATCGTCTGTGCGCTGTGGTCCCGTCACCTCGGTGGGGCCTCGCTCCCGTCTCGCGACCCCCGGTGGTGGCTTTGGCGAGTTCGCGCAGCGTTGCTTCGGGTCGGAGGTTGATCGAATCGCTGCGTTGGAGGCATCGACGTCGAACACGTCGCCGACGTTGGAACGGGTGAGTCCGCAGGCGCGCTCAATCTGGAGGAAGCGAAAGGGCATCCGTTGTGAGAGTCGCGCTCGTTTTTCATCCGGCTTATGCCTTACTGCTCGTGGTTCGCCTCGAACTCGTAGCCTTCCCTGACGAGTCGAGGACCTTCTCGAGGATGCTTCTCGCTGCGACCACTCGGCGCGGACGAATTTTGGCGTTGTTGGGTTCACGGCGGCGCAGTTTCTGACGGTGGCTGCCTGGCTTGCCTGCATGTGGTGTGACGACAATGAGTGGCGCTCATAGACGCTGATCAATGTTCGGCGGGGATCGATCGACTTCTGGCCTTCGACGAGGAGTCGTTGCGATGGGCTGATCTTCGCCCGGATTCTGGCGTGCTCGTACCCGGTGGGCTTTGGAATTCAGCTTCTGGTGCGCACGGAGCTTGCCGTGCCTGCAGCGCCGATCGCCGCGGTGCGATGCCGAGCGGGAAAGTGGGGAGGCGGGCGCAGCGGCACTTTCACGGGTGAGCGATGTGTGTACGTCGATATGCCGAGGCGCCGGTCGAAGGCACGGTTTGCCACCGGCTCGTCGCGGGTCGACGAGGTGATTTGCCGCTGTGCGAGGCGGATGCGGTCCGAAAACGCCAGTTTGCGCGCGGCGTTTGGCATGCGTGCCATCCGGTCTGGGAGTCGCTTGACGGCGGCACTGAATGTGGAAGCGGCGAGGCGGTCGCTTTTGGCTCAAGGTTCTCGGCGTCGATTCTGTCCCCGTCCGTCTGTTGGCGAGTCTTGCCGGCGAGCGTCCGAACATGGGGTCGGCGTCGGCGTGACGCGAAAAGAGGTCGGCGACGGCCCGCGACCCTGCTTCCTTGGCTCCGTGCATCGCTGGAGTTGCAATGACTCTCGCATTTGATCGCGGTGGGTGAAGAACGAGTGGGCTCGGCGGGCATCTCCGGTTTTGTCTGGCGGCCGACCCCGCTCTGACGTGTGATGCGAGGGCCGGATCTCGACCGAAAGGCCCCGAAGGCGCTCCGCGATCTCGAAAGTGGTACGGGGCGCGAAGCCGAGGCGATCCGGCGGATGCGGGCGAGCCTTGCGCGCATAGATCGACGACGCAAAGCTTACCCTTGGCTATGCTCGGTCCAGCGCGCGGTCGGCGCACCGCGACGTCGTCGGGCGCAGGAAAGCAGCTGCGCCAGGCCGTCGCGGGGAGCAGGGCCTGCTGCTTGACCCCCTCTCAACGGCAGGACCGTCATGCACGGACGTGCTCGTCAATGGCGGCAAAGGCGTATGGGTGGATCAGTGGCCGCATGGGCTGCGGCGAGACGAGCGCGCGCGCGACGAAGCTTGAGCGATGACTCCTCGGTACGCGCTCGCTGTGCGTCGTCGCCGCGGCTTGCGGTCAGCGACTCTGGACGATTTCGTCTCCGGTCGTCGACGGCACCCTTTCCCGACGGGCTGAGTTTCAGCCGCCGTACTTCCGCCTCTCGCTGCCGAAGAGCACCACTGAGTTTCGTTGCGTGCACTGCGGTCTCGTGCCATGAGCGGTACGCAGCTCGCGGAACTCTTTTGGCGAGTGGCATCGGTCAAGCTGCTGGCGTTGGTCGCCAAACGCGCCAACGTCATCGTTTCCGCGCCACTGCCTTTGGGAAAACGACCTGCTTTCAGCGACCCTGGGAGAAGTTCGAGGCGACGAGCGAATTCTCGTGATCGAAGAGTCTGGTGGAACTGCGCCCCGCCCACCCGCACGTGGACGGTTCATTTGCAGGTGCGCGGGGCGACGTTCGGGGGACCGGGAAATAGTCGCGGCCAGAACTGGTGCGGGCTGCCATGCGGATGAGGCCCGCAGAATCGTTCGCGCGAATGTCGGGGAGCCGAGCAGGTGCGCGCGTGCCTGCAGCTTTGAACACGGGCACGAAGGCGGATGGGCGACGCATTCATGCTGGTGGCCGCCGATGTTTCCTGCTCGGCTTACGGCGCTCGGCGCATTGGCTGCGGGAATGGGCGAGAAGTGGCTCGCTGCCTGCAGGCGTGCGCGTGCGCCGGATGCCGTGACTCGCACATCGAACGCCGGGCAGGTGCGCGTGTTCTCGCTCGGGTGGCTGTTCTCGAACGTCCGCGGCGCCGAGGAGCCCCTGTTGCTGGATGTGATGAAGACGCGACGCGCCCTGCGTGCCCGAACTGGCGGCACGGGTCGGGTTGGCGATCCCTGGCAGCGCCCTCGGATGGCCCGCGAGGCGCGTCTGGCGGTGCGCACGAGCGGTATTCAGCGCTCCTGCTGGCGAGCGGAGGTCCGTGCGGCTTCGGCGGGATGCATGCGCGAAGACAATGAAGGAGAACAAGGATGAACCGTGGGGAAAAGCTCTTCGCATGTTGATGTTGGAATGCTCGCTGCGGAAACGGCGACCCGGTAAGGAGAGCCGGCGCGTCCGTGGAAAAGAGCGCAGGAAGCAGACCTTTGCTACGCGCCGGCTTCGAAGATGGGGGACACGCCCGGCGACGCCGGCGTGCCTCGCTGCACGCCCGTCGATTGCGGATGGCACGCGAGCGGAAGGCTGACGATGTCCTGCTGCGGCGTTCACTCCGGCCATCGCCGTGTGCCGGCCTAAGCCGACGACGGGTGCTCACGGCAGATGTCCTCGATGCATGTGCTGCAGGGTGACGGAAGCCGGCGAATCGGCTGGCCGCGCGGCGTGTGTGCGCTGGCGTCAGCGCCAGCGCGCGGGTGCTGGCCCGGCTCCCGATCCTCGAGGCTGCTCTTGGGTCCTCATGAGAGCTAGCACGCTTGAATTCTTTGATCGTCCCGCAGGGCTCGGGCGAACGTTGCTTTTCTGCTTCCGGATTCAGCCTTGCAGCTTGGAATCTTATGGGCGCGTCGCTTGGTTCGATGCGCGGAAAAGGAGGAATAACGATGTAGTTCATCGTGATGTCCATGCTGTCTTTTCCTCGGCTCCATCGTGGTGGCCTGGTCTGTCGAGGCCCTTATGCCGGGTGGCCAAAAAGGATGACGCGCGGAGATGCGTCTGCCGCTGATCTGGATTCTCGGGCCAGAGTCGCTGATTTGGCGGTGGCCGCTGTGAGCTCAGGGATGTTCGATTCCCGCGCTTTTTGACCTCGCTGGATTCGGCGCTGTCCGAGGCGAAGGAAGAATCATCGTCTGGAGTACGCGGCGAAGCCTGCCGGCCATGGGCGGAACAGCGCAAGAGGCACTGGGCGGGATGTTCCCCAGTCGCTTTGCTCGCCGTGCGATGCGCTCCGAGCGCGTGGAGTCGACGGCGCAGCCGCCACGCCGTGGTGCAAAGGACGTACAGCCGCAGGCCTGAGTGGCGCTGCGATGAAGAAGCGCGCGAGATCTCGCCGCAAAATTAGACCAGCTCGTTCTTCCGCTAGAAAGCTGTGCTTCCTTCCCGCATTTCATTCTGCTTGGAGTGCTGGTTCCGTTGTGTCGTTTCGGCGGGCATTGCAATTCTGAAGCATGGGATGGCTCTCAGACTGCTAATTTCGGTGGATTTGATTCTTTGTAAACTAATTTTCGACGTGTTATACGTGCATTTAATGCGCGCCTCGTGGATTTATAAGTTCCAAAGTCTGGCTTATAACCCACGAGGGTGCTAGTGCTCGCTGTTTGGAGATGCTGCATGGTTCGTCACTGGTTCAGTCATCACTGCTTGGTTTTCTTTACCATTCCATTCTGTCGCCTCTCGTTTGCGTTGAAGGCCAGCCCAAAAATCGCGTCTTCTCATCAAGAGTCGAGGCTGGTTTTCCTTTCAACACGCATTTATCGACGAGAGTCACTGAAAGCAACGCCGCCATGTCGGGGCAGGTCCGCAGCCTGATCGTGGTCCACAGAAAGATTTAGTGCCTAAATGAATCCACCAGGCGCTGGGTGAAATAGCCATGAGACGTCAAAGTCTACGAAAGGTTAACTGTCGGCAACAAAACTGTTGCTGACCAGATAGGAGAGATGCAATGAACGTTCATGAGTGGACTCGTCCGGAATCGACGAACAGTCTAACGAAGCTGGAATGGCCACCGCCGAGTATGCCATCGGCGTGACCGCCACTGGCGTCGCCGGAGTTCTGCGTGTGGCTCATCAATCAGAGTGGTTCCGGCACATGCAGTGAAGACACATTGTTGGGCAAAAGATTTTCTCGGTTTCTGGAATGTGATGCGGGATTCGGCGAAGTCACTGCACTTCTCGAATCCACCTGAGTGTTCTTGGAACCAGAGCGTGGAAAATGGGATGAAACAATATCGGTACGGGTAGCGGGTACTCTCACGCCGTGGGCGCTTCCGCATCACGTTGTGGCCGGGTCGAGAGAGAAACGTCGAGTTGCTTGGCGACGTTCTCCGCGTCGTGTTGCATTCGTCGCACGGCGACGTTTCTGCGCGGGCGGTTTTGGGAAAGTCGGGGAGCGATGTGCGGACGCGCCCGAAGCGGGAAAACTGTTTAAGGCTGTGAGAAGACCCATCAAAAGGCCGTAGCCCGGCGTGAAAGCGCCTTTAGGGCGTCAAGCGGCTCGCCTGCCAGAAGGGTGGCTTTAGGGCGTGCCGTAATCTGTCGCGGTGAGGATCGTCCGCCGTAGCGACTACACGCCAGCGACACCGTAGATGACGTGATGTTTCCACCTTCGCGGCGAAGGTTTCCCTCAGAATGGACGACGTCGCGCAGTACGGATGAATAGCTTCCACGGGCGCGGCAACAGTGCCAGGCAGCCTTTTGTCGCTCGAAGAGCCCGTGGGCGCTTGGGGCGCCGCCGCGATAAACGGCTCGGATTGAACCGATCGAGTAGAGAAGCGGATTTTGGTTTCTTGAGTGAAGGCAGCGAGGGTGGGAATCGGGGATGGTGACCAGTGAGGCGGCCATCGGTTCGCTGGTTCTCGCGTTCGTCAGCAGCCCTGGCAGCTTGCGTTGCACGTGGCTGTTACCTGGTCTCGGGCCAATGATGCCGCTAGGATGGCTGCTCCGGGTGGCATCTGGGAGAAAGCCAGGCTGAGATCAAACAAGCAGTTGACCGTTCTTTCCCGGGTGCGTCAGTGAACGTCGTCAGCGGCCGCAATACCGTTGAAGCTGTGGTGTATGCTCCGCGGACGGGGATGAGCGGAAAGCTGGGTGCTAGAAGTTCGTGCCTCGGTCATCGCTGCGGAGCGTGGGCGGGAGCCGAGATTGACAACTCTGGGTGGGCAATCTGGTTCGTCTGGTGTGGGAGAGCCATGATTGAGCGCGAGAATCTTGGCGGCGACACTGCTCATGCCGAGGCGCAGCGCCAGGGCCACCCGAACAGCTCGAACTGCGGGACCGACGTGGCGTGCAAGCTGAGGAGCCATGCAAATGTCTTACGGCGGCGTCGAGGCTTCCTGAAAATCTTGAATCCGGTGCAGTTGCGATTCTCAGCGGTCGGTCTCTCTCTTGTTGTCCTGCACATTCACGGTTGTGATGCTCGCGATCGCCTCCTGACGTGTGCGAGAGCATAGCCAAAGGCAGAATGCCGCCGACATGGCGGCGTTAGCCGGCGCAGCGCAACTCGCTAAGGGCGCAGCGGCTGTCCGGCAGCCGGAGACGTCGAACAAAAACTATGGCGTTAATAGCTGACGGTTTGCGACGTTGAAAACTCTCTCGCAAAAGTGAGAAAGGTTTCGACAGAGCAGCGACGTATTTAAGTGAATTATGCTGGCTGCAGCGCTCCGGGCTGGGCCGGCTGTTGGAGGCGGACTGAGAGTTGGCGCGAAGCGATTCCGCGAAGGGTGGCCAACGCTCGGCTACAAACCTCGTCTGAGCCAGGACCGCGTGGGACTTGCAGGTGAGAGACGTCACGTACGTCCCACGTGCGCATACGTTTAATCAAAATATACCGGGACGCGCTGTCGGAAGCCGTCTCACTCGATGCTGTCCGGACGCCACCTGCGGATGCGTATTCGCCATAGAAAGTGATCTCCATTCAAAGGGAATCTCGGCTCAAAAAGGCGCATTTCCCGCAAACGCCGTGCGTAAGGAAAAGTCGTGACCATTCCTCAGTCAAAGTATGGCATTCCACGCGTCACTGTGCGCAGGAGCTTGATCGCGCCGCTCTTCGAAAGCGGTTCGTTGTTGTTGCCGCGCTTGATTGAACGCAACGCGGCATCCCGTTTGAGCAGGGGCGGCCTTCTAAAGCCGAGAGGGTGGCGTCCGCCCATCCATATTCGCCCGTGCTCGAGTCCGCCGGAGGAGCGGCCTGAACCGCCGGGACGGCATCGTGGACGATGACGGTTGTCGTTCCTGTATCGCCGTGTTGAACGGTCGACAGGCCTCCTAAGTCCCAACGGTCGGACGGCTGGCCAGCAGGGGAAGGATGCCCAATCGACGTATGCTCTGCCGTGCGCGCGCGCCAGGAGGGTCGCTTTGTGTCGATCTCTTTGTTCGGTCCAAAAGCTTGAACTAAGCGTCCACCATGTTCCGGAGGTGTGAAGCTCCCGCGAACCGGCATGGCGAGGAGCATGCGTCCCAAGAGCAGAGAGCCGTCGTCGGCGCGTCGAGATGTCGTACCCGGTGACCTGAGACGTCACGAGGACTTCCCGCGAGCCCAGGTTCCGAAATCGGTGTATTCCGGAGCCGGTCGGTGGAAAGGGCGCACCGACGTTCGACTCGCCGCGGGCTGTGCTGAATTTCGTCGTCGGTGACGGTGGACAGGTACCACGTCCCCGTCGAGCCCTTCGACCATATAGGCCATCCCTTGGTGAAGGTAACGGCGCCGGGGAAAACGGTCGTGTCGGCTCGGGATGGTACTGGACTGTTCCTAGCAAACACTGGAAATCGCTGTCGACGATGGAAATTGTTCCGCCGTCCCCGCGCAGGCCGACCATAAAGCCATGAGCGCTCGCCCCTGCTGCGCGGTGCGTTCCAGAACCAGCCACGGGCGGCGACGCAGCAAACCGTCATCGAGGCGAGGTTGTCGAAAAGCGGTGCTTGAGCCCAAAAAGTCAGAGCATCGGCCTGTAAGGAAGCTCGGCGGCTGCCGCACAGATGCGAACGCACATGAGGATTGTGGGGCCGAAGACGTTGGTTTCGACCGGCGTTTGCGTGATCGCCTCCGGGGTGGAAGCAAGAAGGTACGGGTCTGAGCGGGTTGTCTCGCCCGATGAACACATGCGCCACCCGCCTTGCCCCGCACGGCCTGCGCGCCCGATCTGCTGGGCAAAAAGCGTTCGCGTGCCGGGCCATCCCGTGACGACCACCGCGTCAAGCGCCCGAAAGTGTCGATTCCCAGTTCCAGGCGTTGGTCGTCGCCACGCTCGCAAATCGCCGGATCTCAGGAGCATCTTCGAGGCGCGCCTATCCTCTGAGCAGATACCCGCCGCGATGTGCGGCGACGCCCTTCGCAGATCGGGAGCGTGAACGGCCAGCCGTTCGCGGGCATTTGATTTCACGCTACTCGTTCGGTTCCCGTCCTCGCGAACGGGACAAAAGGTCAAAGTTTGAGAGCGCCCCAGCCACCAGAGGTTCCCATGAGCTCGCCCGCTTCCACGTGTTCGCTGCACGCAGTGAAGTGGTGGGGCGCTTTGGATCGCTCCGTACGCGGCTTTCGCCTCAGTAGAACGGCGGTTTCCGCGGCATTTCCACAGGACGAGCCACTGTTGTCCCCGCGGCGAACCGTCTCGATCGATAAGCTTGGACCGGTCCGAAAGATTCACCCAGGGAAGCGTCGGGCGGTTTCGGCTGGGATCACCGCCGCTCGTCGCCGAGAGAAATGCGAGAGTGGGCGATGCGCTGCGTGAGTGGGTCACGCGATGCGCGCGAGGTCGGCGCACGGTCGTGCCGCGCGACGTTTGCGCCGAAAACGCGGGATATGAATGGACGATTCGTCGGTCACAACCATCGCCAGAAGCACGCCATGCCCTGGCTGCTAACGATCATGGGAGGCGAGCGCGGCGTGCTGGAGAAAGATCGGGGTTTGAAAGTACGACATCGGCGTACTCGCGGGCCCACCGTTTGGCGGGTGCCTCCGCATCGCTGCGTCGGCCGGCGATTCCAATCCGTGGATCGCATCCTCGCGCCCGCAGACCGCGGCCAAACCAGCGTGTTGGTCCTGCCGCGCGCGCTCGTGGGAGCCAGATAGAGAATCGCAGGGCCGGTAGCGAGATGTCATCGCGAGGACCGCCGTTAGCCTTTGCAGTTCCGCTCGCGGTGTGGCCTTCATTCGGTCTTTGCGAGGTAGCTTTTCCGGTCTTTGCGGAGTGGCGCTTTCCATCTGTCTGGGAGTGCGCTGCGTGGAGCCGTGGCTTTTTCCGTTTACCGCGAGACGACGCCCACTTGGGCTGTGTGGAGCGGCGCTTTCGATCTTGCCGACCTGTGCTCTTCTCGCTTCGATTCCTTTGCGCTGATGAGGTTGAGGGCCAGCATCCAATGCGTGCAAGAGATTTCGACAGCGGTACCGGCTATCGCGGTGCTCATCGTGCAAGAAGCCGGGCGGCCTCGGCCTGATGCGGCCACAGCTTCGATAATATCCCCGTTTTCGCCAGCGCTCGGCTCATTTCGGGGCCGACCATCTCGGGCCAATCGGCAGCTTTCTTCGGCGTCAGCGCGTGGAATCTCGACGACGTGCCGAGACTCGCGGCTTGCCGGCGTGAGCTAGGACGCCAGAGGTGAGACCCTGGTGCTGCCACTCATAGGTGTGCTCACCGCTAGTGCGCATGCCGTGCCTTTCCGAGAGAATGTGCCGCTGTGCCTCGCGAGAGATATGGCGCGCTCGTCTTGTGCATGCGTTGTTGTGTCCCTACGCGAGGCGCGCCGTCACAGCGCCTCGCGTGAGTTGCATATCGGACCGAACGCGATCCGACGAGAGGGCACCCGCCGGTTCTCGGTGGTGCACGCCACGCCGTTCCCTGCTGGTTCGCGCCTGCTCATTCCTGACTGTTTAATGCCCGCCCGTCCTCGTATCGGCATTCTCCCAACGATGAGTGCACTCCTCACTGGGGGCCATAGCGGAGCGGCTGCAAGCTAACTGGAAAGCGTCAATATATGTGTGTTCGTGGCGTGTCACCCTACGATGTAGTGTTTGCGAGTAGTGGCGTCGGTCCCACGCCGGAGGCCCGGAAACCCTGCGATTCAGGAGAGGAAGCGCACGGCACCGACCAAAACGGTCGTCAACCGAAAAGCAAAACGCACAACCGAGAATGGCTCTGTATTCCCTGAGGGAGCTTGATGTCCTTCCTCCGTGGATGCTTGTGCAGACGCCCCCTGGTCGCAGAGGAGCTCGGAGCGCATTCGGCCCGTGAGCTCCGTGATCTGACGCCGGTCTCCACCGTGGACGAGCACCTCGGGCGTTCGGACTGGAGGGTCGACGCCAATCGCTAATCAGGGTACTCGCTGGGCGGCCTCATCCTCAAACGCGGCGGGGAAGACCTGTCGCGAGACTACTGGCTGGTCACCGTCTACAGTGAGGAGGCCTCGCCCCACCGCGAGGCGACTACCACATCCACGACCTCGACATGCTGGCCGGCTACTGCGCGGGGGTGGTCTTTGCCGTCTGCTCGAAGAAGGATTCAACAGGGATTCCCGGTGCGATTTCTCAGGGCAAAAGCACTTTCCGCGGCGTGCGGACAGGTTATCAACTTCCTGGGAACGCTGCAGAACGAATGGGCTGGCGCCCGGGGCGTTCTCCCCGTTCGACACCCACATGGCGCCTTCGTACGGCTCGATGCTATGACCTATGGCCAAGTTAAACAGTGCATCAGGAACTCATCTTCAACCTCAACGTTCGCTCGCGCTGCTTTCAGTGCCCGTTCACCAACCTCACGTTCGACTGGACGTGCCCGGCCGACACGTCGCCGAGGACTACCTACGTCGGCAGGAGGTCTGCGATTCACGTACGGCGAGCTGCAGGCCGAATGGACGCGATCAACCGCGCCTACATCGAGGTGATGACCGAGGGCGACGCCGACGGCCGGGTCTTCTACCCTTCCGATCGACATACAACATGACGAAGGGACTTGACTGGGATTCGCCGAACGCCCAGCTGATGTTCGAGATGACGGCCAAATACGGCCCGCCTATTTCCAGAACTCATCAACTCCGAGCTGGACGGGTATGATCCGTTCGATGTGCTGCCGCCTCCAGCTGGATCTGCGCGAGGCTGCTCGCCCGCGGCAACGCACTCTCCGGCTCGGGCCCGGCCTGACCGGCTCGATCGGCGTCGTCACAATCAATCTAGCGAGAAGCCCGGATACGTGTACGCGGGTGACGAAGAAAGGGCTTTCGCGCGCCTCGACCACCTGGCGGACCTTTGCGTCCTCGACACTCGGAAAAGAGCGGGCAAAGGTCCAAGAGCTCGCGGACGCCGGCCTGTACCCGCAGCCTGCGTACCTGGGGCACCTGAACAGCCACTTCTCGACGATCGGCGTCAACGGGATGAACGAAATGATCCGCAACTACGGACGACCGCTGCGACATCGCCGACTGGTGGGGCCACGCCTCTCGCCTGCGCGTGCCTCGAGCGCCTTCGCGACCGCCTCGTTTTCCAGAGCGACGGGAACCTGTACAACCTCGAGGCCACTCCGGCAGAGGGCACCACGTACCGCTTCGCGAAAAGAAGACCGCAAAGCGCTTCCCGGCATCCTCAAGCCGGGACGACGCCCAGCCGTACTACACGAATTCGTCGCAGCTGCCGTCGTCGCCTACACGGAAGACGCCTTTCGAGGCGCTTGAGATGCAGGCCGGACCTTCAAATCGATGTACACGGGAGGGACTGGTTCTCACCTGTACATGAATGAGCGGATGAGCTCCGGCCAAGCGTGCAAGGAGCTCGTGCTCTAGGCTCTGACGAACTTCCACCTTCCGCACTCACGATCACCCCCACATTTCTCCGTTCTCGGTCCACGGCTACCTTGCCGGCGAGCACAAACTCTGCAGACATGCGCCGCCGAGAAACCCCGACGCCGAGCCGCAGGAATGCGAGGGTGTGGACGCGGGTCATGGGCTACTTCCGCCCGGTGGCCTCCTTCAGCATCGGGAAGAAAGGCGAGGTACAACGAGCGCACGCCCTTCACCGAGAGCCTCGCAGCTTCCGAGATCAGCGCGGATGTGCGCGGGAAGACCGGGGTTAAAGGAAGCGATCGGCGAGCCTGTGGCGGCAGCTGGCGCGGGAGTCGCTGGCGACGCCGCAGCCGATCGGAGTCTCGACTGGCGATGCCGCAGCCGATGCGGAGCGCGTGCCAGTGGATGCCGGGGCGCTGCGTAGAGGATGAGGTCGAGTGACTCGTCTCACGTGTGTCCATGGAAGCCGAAGCGCTGCGGTGGTGACGGCGGCGGCAGGCTCGGCGATGTCGCAACCGCAAAGTTGGCTGAGGCTCCGGGACAGAAGGTGCCGTGAGTCCGGGACAGAAGGTGCCGTGAGACCGATGATGCCGGCAAAAGATGCGTCGACGCTAAATGATGTGGCGAGGGCAAGCGGCTTCGCGGGCGGAGCGGGGTGCTGCCCGCGATGATGCGCCCGCAGCAATCTCTGGCGATCGCCGGGCTTGTTCCCCTTTCCACGGTGGACTGGCCCGGCAAACTCGTCGCCACGGTTTTCCTTCAGGGCTGTCCGCTTGCCTGCCCATACTGCCAGAACGAGGCGATCCTCGACCCGAAAGCCCCGGGGACAGTTCGATGGTCACGGGTGGAGAGCGCTTCTGGCCCGACAGGGCGGGACTGCTGACGGCGTCGTCCTCACGGGTGGCGAGGCGCTGCGCCAGGCGGGAGTCGTCGACGCTGCCAGGCGGGTGCGCGAATACGGTTTCGGCGTCGGCCTGCACACGGCCGGAGCCTATCCCCGTGCACTTACAAAGGTGCTGCCGCACATTGATTGGGTGGGTATCGACGTCAAAGCTATGCCTGAGGATTAGCGTTGCGCGACCGGGTTCCGGAGCGGGTGGCATGGCGGTCGCTGGACATCGTGCTGGAGCGCCGACATTACAATTCCCCGCGGATCGTGGTGCGATAGGAAAGGCGAGCGCACAAACCCTCCATTCGCCCGGCTCCCACTGGGTTTGACTACGAGGTGCGTACCTGCGTCTACCCCGGCGCGCCGCCACGGGAGCGTTTCGAGGAACTGCTCGAGAACTGCGCGCTCGCGGGGTGCGGAACTTTCGCGCTGCAGGGGCTCGAACGCGACTACGCCCGTGGCTTTCCGCGCTCAGGCGCTCGCCTGGGACCGGCGGGCTGGGCGAAGCGCCTTGCAGAGATGGTCGGTGGCGGGCTTTGAGGCAGCTTTCGAAGCGCGCTGGCGTAAATCTCATGCTGGGCGGGCGGGGCGGGCAGCCTCGGGCTGATCGGTTGGGGTTGAGGTGGGCTATTGGTTATGGAGGCCTGGCCTGGTTGGCGATGCCTGCTTTGCCTTGATCGGTTGCTCGTTCGGCCCCATCGAGGGCCTCATCGTGCCCGGTCCCATTGTGCCCCGCCTTATCGTGCCCGGTCTCATTGCGTCTCGCCTTAGCGCGTCCGGCCCCCATCGAGCCAGAAGCCCTGTCGTTGTGGATCGAGTTTGTCTGACGGTGTCTTCATCTTGGCTTTTCATTTTTGGTTGTGTGGGTGTGTCCACACTGTGGTGAGTGGGCCGATAGTCTGGAGGCATGACGTCGGTGATGTGGGGTCGGGGCCGACCGAGATTGCTCCAGGTTGATGGAGTTGCTTTCGATGACGTCGTCGCCATAGCTCCCGCCTTGCTCGGGGCGAGGCTGACGGTGGCCTCGCCGGAGGGCTCGGTGGGTGTGCGGTTGACGGAAGTTGAAGCCTGCGCTGGCGAGATCGACCCGGGGTCCTACGCTTTCGGGGTAGACGGCGCGTAATGCGTCGATGTTCGAGGCTGGGGGGCGGATATATGTCTATTTCACTTACGGAATGCATTATTGCGCCAACGTTGTCTGCGGGATGGAAGGCGTCTCGCGTGCGGTGCTTATGAGAGCCGGCGAGGTCGTGGAAGGTATCGACGTCGCACGCACGCGGCGGCCCGCCGCTAGCGAGGATAGGGATTTGGCACGAGGCCGGCGAGGTTGACGTCGGCGCTGGGTTTGACCCGTGAGGACGACGCCAGCCGCTGGGCGGTGCGGGTTCGCGGATCCGCCTTGAGCTGGCCGGAGCCCGCCGACGCCGTTCCGGCGGAACTGGTGCGTAGCGGCCGGTGAGCGTTGCCGGACCTGGCGGCGACGGCAGGGCTTTCCCTTTGGCGTTTCTGGATCGACGGCGATCCAACCGTCTCACCCTACAAGCCGGCCGCCAAGCGCGCATGAATGGCTAGATCGAACCGATGCGCGCATGTGCGTGGGTGGACTCGGACCGAGGCCAACTTTCGGAGACGGCTCCCGGCAGGCCCGCCGCTAAGCATCACACGAGTGAATAAGCGTAGATGAGCGACTAGGTCAATTCCGCTTATTCCGCGCTTTTGGCATGTCGCATTCTGGTTGGATTTATCTCCATCGGCCGTGAGAAGTACGGAGTTTGTTTCGACGTTTCGTGCGGTAGCGAGTATCCACGTTCGAAGTGGATTTTCACACCCAAAAATGTGATTTTCAATACATTGTTTGGTACCCGAGTATTTTTCCAACCGGCTGCGTTCATGGGTCCTCGATGTATCGAGATCACAGCTTCAGTGCGGTGTTTGGTGCCCAGTGTTTTGGACAGGAAACTGCGGGCGATATTGCCTTTATCGGCACCTGGGGCAGGTTCTATCTATTTATAACCATGTTCGATGCCGTGAACCGTCGATGTGCTGGGGCCGACTACATGCGCACTTCCCTTGCATATAAGTCCGTTAATGTGGTGGTTAGATGCCGCGGCGGTCAGAAGGTGCCCGATTAAAGCGGTCAGAAGGCGCCCGATTGAGAAGGGGCGATTTTTTCGCTCTAACCGTGGTGTCAATACGCGTCTTAAGAATTTCTGGGACGCCTCAAAGCCTACGGTATACGGCCGTTCGCCAGGTATAGCGGCGTTCGCCGGCTACGCGAGGTGCTCGCCGGGTATACGGCCGTTCGCCGGGCGCGTGGGGCGTTCCACGTTCGGGTCGAAGTTGCTGCCGTAGGCGGCGGCCGTTCGCGCCGGGCTTGCGGGGGCGTGCCGGGGCAATACGTAGGCGGAATTATTCAGCGGCTCACGTGAAGAATAAGAGAGCTCACAGGGTGGTTACCTTCCCGTGATCTTGGCCCTTGTCTGCGTCGACAATTTGCTTCCTGCACTTCACCGATCTGCGATTTCGCCTGTAACGCGAGATTGAGCTCTTTTCGCAGGCCGGGATGGGGCTTGCGACGTCGTTTGACGTCTGCGAGTAGCGACACTAGTATAAGTGCATGTTAATTCTCAAGGGTCTTGACACGTGGGAAATCTGTGGCTCAGACAACACCATCTGACCTGCCTTTGGGCGTTGGCTGTGGACACGCCTACAGCGACAGAATGCAGTGTTCTGTCTCATATCTTTCCCCACTTTTATATGTAATACCGTGATACAAGGCAAGCGTAACGTAAATGGTGCTAACAATGGAGCCCCCGGTCCTCGACGGGTTCACTCTTCCGCTCAAACGAACTCTTCCACTCCAAGCGCAGGAGAAGCTGAAGAGCTGCTGGCCGCACCGGCGTGGTGGGATTCGGGGCGTATGTTCCGGACCGCGTCGTGCCAACACCGGGTCGGGCGGCCCGCCGGGGTCGACGATGCATGGATCATGCGGAAAACGGCTATCGAAGGCGACGGTGGGTCGCCAGCGAGGAGGCGACCAGCGACCTGGCGTTGGCTGCAGCGAAAGCGGCGCTGCGCGACCCGAGCTGACTGGTGATGACGTTGACCTGGTGGTCGTGGCAACGTCCACTCCCGACTACCCGCAGCCGCCGACGGCGCTCGTCCAGGCGGGGCTCGGGGCCAGGAATGCCGCCGCATACGACGTCAACGCCGTGTGCAGTGGCTTCGAGTTTGCGCTGAATACGACGTCGGAGCTCGTAGCGCGACGGACGGTACGGCGCTGGTCATTGGAGCGGACGTCTACTCTCGGATCATTGACCCGGACCGACCGCCGTACAGCCATCGCTGTTCGGAGACGGGCGGGGAGGCCGTGCTGCTACAGCCCGCGCACCGGATTGCCGGCCGCTCGCACACCATGGTTGCGGGCAAGATGCTCACCATCGGGGAGTACTCGGACGTCATTCGCGTACCTGGAGGAGGCTCCGGCTGCCGCTCGTGGACCACCCAATAGCGGCCGATCCATGCTACTTCCAGATGCAGGGACGCCGTGTCAGAGAATTCGTCATTGAGCGGGTGCCGGGCATCGTCCACCCGTTTTCCTTGACGAGGTCGGCGTCGACATGAAGGACGTGTCGCATTTGTCCCCCACCAGGCGGGACAGGGTCATGCTCACCGAGCTGTTCGACGCTGCTCGGCCTCGCCGAATGCGACGCAGCTACCCTGACGGTTGGGCGCCTGGAAATACCGGTGCGGCGTCGGTCCCGATCACCCTCGCGCAGCTTTCACGCAGTGGCGAGGTTCAAGCTCGGCGACCTCATTCTACTAGCCGCATTCGGCGGCGGAATGTCGGTCGGCTCACCTTGATGCAGTGGGTGACATAAGGGTGGTGATGCGTGTGCAGGCAACGGTCTCAGACGCATCGGCCGCCTACGGGAACAAAATAACAAAAACAGGAGGACAATACAGTATGGCATTTCAGGTAGCGGCGACCGGTCAGGGCGGTCAACAGAGTCGGCCTCGGCTGCATGGGGCTGTCGTGGGCGTACACGGATCCGTCCCACACGCGCCAGGAAAGGATCGCCTTCCTTCAGGACGCCTACCGTGCGGGTGTGACATTGTTTGACACCAGCGACCAGTACGGGCCGTTCACCAACGAGGAACTCGTGGGCGACGCCCTGAGCGACGTGAGGACCAGGTTCATCGCCACCAGGCGGACTGGTTAGATCGACGACGAGGGCCGCACCAGCAGGAACGGGCGTCCTGACCACCTGAGGCCGGAGCGTTCAGGGACGGAGTCTGGAGCGCCTGCGCACCGACCATGTGGACCTCTATCAGCTTCATCGCATTGACCCGCAGACGCCTCTCGAGAAGAGTTGGGAGGCGCTCGCGGACATCGCCAGAACGGGGCAGGCCAGGGCCATCGGCCTGTCCGAGGTCTCGGTGGAGGAGATCGAGCGAGCTCAGGCCATCCACCCGGTGGAGTCCGTCCAGTCCGAGCTGTCCCTGTGGTCCCGGAGGCGCTGCGCGAGGTCGTGCCCATTGCGAGAACAAGGCATCGCGTTCATCGCCCTACTCGCCCCTGAGGGCGTGGTTTCCTGAGCGGGACGATCGCGAGCAAAGACGACCTCTCCCCGAAAGACTGGCGTCGAAGGAACCCGCGTTTCCAGGATGATGCTGTGGCGTACAACAACGAGCAGATTCGACGCCGCTGCGCGAGTGCGCCCGCGAGCTGGCGCGCGACGCCCGCCCAGGTCGCGATCTCCTGGGTTCTCGCCGCGGGAAAGAACGTTGTGACAATTCCCGGCACCCAGAGGATGAAGTACCTGAAGGAGAATCTTGCTGCAGCGGACGTGCAGATTCCTGAGGAGTGGATGAAGCGGTTCTCCGAGCTGCCCTCGACCGCTGGCGACCGTTACTGAACGGGCCACGGTCGATGAGTGAAGTGCGGTCGATGAGCGAGTGGGGGTCAATGAGCGGAGAAGGACTGCGCCTACTCCAGCCCGAATGTGTTCACATCAGGCGCGACGGAGTCGTTCGACACGGCCGTACGGGCCGGTAGAGTCAGCGGCGAGGCCGCCTCAACCGGCACCCTCCACGAGCTTCCGGTTGCTCTAGGTCGAGCCGGTCGTGCTGGCGTCTGGCGCCGGAATGGCGGCTCTGCGCAGCACGGATGTTGAGCCGGATGACGTCCGGGCGCTGTTGCGCGTGGATCTCACGCCCGGGGCTCCCCACTTCGGTCGCCTGCGCACGACGTCGCCCGTCGAATGAACCTGCATCACCGCTTGCGTTCGGTCGCCAGCAGATGTGTAACGGCGCTGCCGCCGGATGGAGCTGGCCAGGCAAACGTGCGTTGCTGGCCGGGGCCGACCACAACCGTGGTCGCCACCGGTGACGTCTTCTCGCGGCCGGGGTTCGATCGGTGGGCGGGTGATTACGGTGTGCTGTACGGAGACGCCGGCACGGCGGTCGTGGTGACCAACGACCCGCGGTGTAAAAGCTATCGACGGCATCGAAAGTCGACCTCGGTTGCGCTCGGAAGCCGCGCAATGCCGGGCCTGGCGCAATGCATCACGATCGTCAAGCCGGGGCCCCTGAGCCGGCGCGGGTGCAGCCCATCAGCGTTCAGGCGACGAAGAGGCGTTCTTCGAGCAGTACGGGAAGGAACGCCTCGTTGAGGAGATTCAGGGCAGTTTGCGGATGCTCGTCGCGTCCTCACGAGGCCGGGGCCCGCTGACCGGTGGTCTCACCTGCCTCGTCTCATGCCCCAGACCCTGGACCTCGCTGTACGTCCCGGTTGTCGAGCGGAACTGGTCGGCGACGTTTCCAATCCACGGCCCGAGGCAACGACGGGGGCACCTGGGAAGCGGGCGATGCCACTGCCAATCTCGCCGACATCCATCGATCCGTGAAATTGGCCGGGCACGGCAGCAGGTCAATTTAATTATTAGTGCCGAGCCGGCTTCACCGTCTCCGCCGCCGTATTTGTGACCTCGACAGGGAGTGTGATCATCAGATGTCACATAGCAGAACCTCAGTCCTGTGGTCGGTGCAGGTCCAACGGGCCTGATGACGGCACTAGCTCACGCACTCGGGCTTTGACGTCCGAGTGATTGACGAAACGCCTCTCAACGTTTAGGGCGCTCCAAAGCCACCACCGTTTAGCCCAGACAGCTAGAGCTCTTTCGCGGTGTGGGCATCGCGGACACCGTCATCGGGGCCTCAACGAGGGTCGAGCAGGGTGACCGTGTCCACGCCTGCAGCGCCGGCTCGCGACCTTGAACTGTCGGATTTTGCAGCGGGTCGTCTACCCGTTTGGCGTCTCGATTCCTCAACCGAATCTGGAGGCCATTTTTGGAGGACCGTCTCGACTCCGTAGGCGTCAAGGTTGAGCGCAATATTCGGCTGACCGACCTTGTTCAAACCGGCAGCGAGTGAACGTACCTCGAGCGTACGGACGATTGCGCCCCTGCGCGGCAGTGCCGATGACTCCCGGTACAGTTCGTCGTCGGCGCCGACGGTGCCCGAAGCGCCGTTCGCGGGCTGGCCGGCCTCGGATACGAGCATCTCGGAGGCCCCTGACCTTCGCGATCACCGATGTGCCGATCGATGGAGGCGGTCCCGGGCATGACGTCGGATATTATTATTCCGACGACGGCGCGCTCAGGCTCGTGCCCATGGGCGCGCCGGATTCCGCGTATCGCGATCAGGGTGCCCCGGATGCGGCCGATGTAGGAACGGCCGGATTCGAGGCGGCGCTGCGACGCCGCACCGGCCTTGAGGGCGTCGTTGTTGGCGAGCTGCCCTGGGAATCTCAGCTGAGGTGCTGTTCCGTCACGCCGACCGGTATCGCACGAGGCAGGGTCGCGATTGTCGGCGACGCTGCGCACACGATGAGCCCGGCCGGAGGGCGGGGAATGAACAGCGGCTTTGAAGGACGCGGCTCTGCTGACCAGCACGTTGAGCTCAGTTGACCCCGGTGACGCGAGCGCCGTCGAGACGGCGATGGACTTTACACCGAGCGGCGGCGTGATCTTCGACGGATCATAGCGAACCAGCCGTCTCGCTTTCACGCGTTTATGGGGTTGGCGATTTCGACCACGGCGCTTTCTGCAACGTGGTCTGCTGAGCTCAGGCCGTACGGCGATCGCCGCGGTTACGTCAGTCCGTTACCAAGAGGATCGGACAGCTCGACCGCCGGCATCTGCGGCTCGCGGTGTGAGCCGAATCCAGCACTTCCTATCCCACCCGCGCGAGCCGCGCCACCATCAATCGAGCCGCGCCACCATCAATACGGCGCGCCAACCATAAAAACCAATTACAACTAGGAGAGATTTATTGTGCGCAGCGTCTTCTTCCGCTCTTACGAGATCCTCGGTCCTCGAGGTCACAGAGTACCGCCCGTCCGACCCCCGGCGACGGCCAGGTGTTGCTCCGCACCACGCACTCCGGCGTGAACTTCGCCGAGGTTATGTTCCGCAGAGGGCAGATCCGCGTCGATCTGCCGCACGCACGGGCTTGGAGGCCGTCGGCGTCGTCGAGGAGATCGAGCCGGTGTTACGGATATCAAGGTTGGGTGATCGCGTTGCGGCACTGACTCTCGCCGGTGGCGGCCAGGCGGAGTACGCGGTGGCCAACGGCAACCAGGTCATTCGTCTGGACGGAGAGCTCCGGGCCTCATGTGATGCTCACGCGGTGGCGGCGCTGTGCAACGGCACGACGGCCGTGGGCGCTATTGAGTCTCGGGCGGCCCGAGGCCGGGGAAGGCGAAGTCCTGCGTGACCCGCGGCCGGCGGCGGTCGCGGGAACGTGGCTTATCGATCTTTTGCGCGAGCGCTCCTGCACGGTTGTTGCGGCCACCAGTGACCCGTCGAAACTTCCGGACCACGTAAACCGCTCGGGGTGCAGCTTGTCCGGGTACCACGAGCTTGAAGGCTTGGAGCCCTTCGACGTCATCTTTGACTCCGTTGGGGAGAGGCGCGCCCGGGTGCTCCGCGGCAGGTGGCAGTTTCCTCGGCCGTCACGTCATCATGGGCGACGCGGCCGGGAAGGATGTGGAGATCGGCTGCGACAGCGTCTGTTCGGCGGTCACGCCCCCTCGTTGGCTACCATCTCGAGGACTGGCACGCTGCCCGGTGATGTTCCGTGAGCACATGCGCCGGGCGCTGGCGCACGGCGCTCAGTCCGATCGCAGCGTCACGGTGAGGACGGCGTGACTCGGCATCGCTTGTGCGCCGGAGGAGGTTACGGACGTCCATCGCCGCCTTGAGGATCGCAGCTCCAGAGGGAAGTACGGCGATCGCATGGGGTGAGCAGCGCCCAGACCGTTGAGCTGGGGCGCTCCGAGGGGCTGCGCGACGCCGTCGTCTGGTCGGTTCGTTCGGTGAACGATTCGGCTACACCAACTGTTACTTCATCGCCGGGAGAGACGGCCCACGCCTGATCGTCGTGGACCCCGGCGTGGGGGCAAACTCCTGGGTGATTGACAGGTCGGTGCGCGTGGCTGGAGCGCCCAGGCGGTGCTACTGACTCACGGTCACAGGACCACACCTGGGACGCAACCGTTGCGGATTTTCTGATGTTTCCCGTCGTCCTCCGCGAGGCGGGCGCCCTCTGCTACTAGAGCCTGAGGCGCAGCCTTTCCTCAGGGATTTTCCCTCCCAACTGCTGGCCGGTCACCCACGCCAGCCTCCCAGCAGCTTCGGAGCGCAACAGGGTCCATGACGTTCGAGGACACGCTGCACATCGATGTTCTTCCAACGCAGGGCCACACTCCTCGCTCTGTCGCGTACCCTGCGACGGCCGGGGACGATCGCCTTGTTCTGACCGGCGATGTCGTCCTGGGAGGGACGCTCCGGCGAGCCATCGAGCCGGGCGGACGGCGCACTCGAGGCCAGCGCGGCGGTCCTACGCCCGCACCTCGAAAGCGACGCGCTGGGCGCTGCGGGGCACGGTGATCCTTTTCTCTGTGAGGAGGTCCCGTGCGGGCGGTGATCAGAAGATCCCGGGGTGAGCCGCCGGGTGCCCGCGGGTAGTGGGTAAGCGGCCCGGTGCTGGCGGATATATCGGGACCGGGTGCCAGCCCGAAGCCAGCCGGTACAGGAAGCATCGGGACCGAGTGCTGACGGAAACATTGAGCCTGGTGCTGACGGAAACATCACAGGCCCGGCGCTGGTGGATGCATCGAGGCCAGGGTGTTGAGGGAAGCACGGACTGCTGACGAAGCACTGGACCGGGTGTGGCGGGTGGCGTAGAGCACCGCGGCCTTCAGCACGTCGATGATGGATATGGAAGGGAACTGGTGATGAAGAGAACCCTGATCGTCGTCGGAGAACGCCTCGCCGGATTTGCTGAGCAGGACGACGTCGTCGGCGTGGAGCAGTTTGCTTCGTGGCTCAAAAGCCAGGTGCGTTGAGCCGGAATTTGACAGGGGTGAACGTCGTCCTGGGGCAGGTGAGCGATTACAGGCTGAGCGATGCGTTCCGAGCTGGCCGGCAGTGGCTTTGCAGGACAGGTGACGATCAACGTGCCTGGAGGTGCGGGTTGGGCCGTCATCAGGGTTTCACAAGCATCGTCAACAAGCACTGTCGCTGCGATCTGGTGCAGGAGGGGACGATATGGGGCGTCCCCTCCTCATTCCTAATGACAACGAGCTCTCTGATTGACCACCAGAACCCGGCCTTCACGTCCAGGGCATGGTGGTAATTGAGGCGGCCAGGCAGATGTTTTTGGCCGTATCGGAGACATTCCTGATTGGGTCGCACGAAGGGCGTGGGTATTACTACGTTATCAACACGCTCAATACGACGTTTGAGAATTTCCTCTTCCGCTTGCAGCTCAGGTGGTTTTGCGGGTGGTGTCGATATCTGGCGAGCGTTCAAGCAGGTTGAGGTCGATGCGAGGTGGAGCTCTTTCAGGGCGGGACGGCGCTGTTCGGTAGTCCGCGTCGTTCGGCCTTCGAGCGGGTAAAGCCGAAAGGAGGCCGAGCGGGCCGTCTGCGCCATTGGGGTTGTTTTGGCGGCTACTAACCGGACCGGGAATCAACCGAATCCGCGCTAAAAGTCGCTTCAAACCAGCCCGGCGCAAAACGGACTGGCGCTGAGCCGGCCGAAATCAACCCTCCTGAAACCAAATCAGCTGAATCAACCCTGGATGAAACCAATTCGGCCAAAAACCAACCCTTCTGAAACCAATCCGGCTGAAACCAGCCCGGCCAGCGCTAATCGGGCGGCACCGAGCAGGAGGTGGCTCGTGGGTGAGGGTGATATGATAGTTTTGAGCGCATCGACTGGACGCGGATCCAGGCGGTGATCACCGACGTCGATGAGACGCTCATTGACGTCAAAAGTATGTTCAGCATTCTTGACGTTTGTGCCTTGATGACCAGCTTCATCGATCCCGACGCGATAAGGCGAGAGGATGCGGATGATGTGATTCCGGGTGTTCCAGGGACGAGGTCAGCAGGTACTACTACTCCGTGCCTCGCCGGCCTGGATCCCGATGTCGCGTCACGGTGCGGGCGCACGTGGTTCGCTGCGCGTCGTGCTGTGGATGGCTTCGGATCGAACCGGCGAGGTCATTGAGACGGCCCCGTCGGCGAGGGCTTCGGCAGCCCTCGTGAACCGGCTCCCACCGGGCCAGGTGCTGCCTGCGGTGATTCCGCGGATGGTGTGCGCACGGGCCTCCCACGCAGCAACGGGAACGGACATGTCGAGTGAGGGAAGCGCGCCAGGGTCCTGGAGTGGCGCGCGAGGCGGATCGACCTGAAGCGAACGATCGGCATAGGGCGTCATCACTAGTGATCCGCCTTCCTGGAGCCTGTAGCCACCGGTGGCAGTGTGTCCATCACCGCAGCTCCGGGAGCATGCTCGCGAGCACTCGCTGGATGATTGTTGAGCCCTGAGCTCGTTGAAGAGCTAAGGGGCACCGCTTTACGGGAGTGCTGATTTAAACGGAGCCCTGCTGTAAGGCGGCGCCCGCTTTAAACGGAGCGTTGCTTTAAAAGGCTGCGCGCTGATTTACGAGGAGCGTTGCTCGTCCGTACGGGTTCCGACTATCGGTTCTGCACCTGCTGGGCCAGGCAATCTATCGTCCGCTCGGATAGTTGAGGTAGCTTTGTCATCTCCTCCGCGGAGAACCTCAGTGGCGAGTCTTGCTCAACTTTCAGGCTGGCCGCAGTGTTTGCCTCTTCGACGACCTGCTCCGCCCGGGAAGCGTCAGGCGCACCAGCACCTTTCCGTGTACCGGTGACGTACGACGTGTGATGGGCCCCTTGCTTTCGAGGTTGGAGAGGATGGTTGCCATGGTCTGAGGGGCGATACCCGTACTGTCCGGGCCAGCTGGGCGGCGGACTGGTCCTGCGCATATGTCAGTGCGCTAAGTGTCGCGTACCGTGGAACGGTCAGTTCAAACGGGCGGAGTGCGTGCGTTTTGCTCGTGATGAGCGCCTGCTCAGCTCGCTTGATCCATGTGCCGAGCCTGGATAACATCTCCTGCTCGTAGCTTGTGGCGTCCTCCGTCCTTGTGCTGGGCCCCGTGGTGCCGGACGGCGGTGTGGGAACTGACCTCAGCTTTCTGTATCGGGCCTCATCACTGCCTTGGTGTCGATGAAATTGAACATGCAACAGCTTGCCGGCGCCCGTGGCGCCGTCGAACGTATGCGGGCGCCTCCAGCCTCAGGTATATCTGGTTCCCTTGGCCGTCTGGCGTATTGCGCTGTGCTCCCGGCGCCCTGTTTGTGTGCATGGGACCCTCGGCGTAGCCGAGCACGGACCTCACGATGTCTCTCGTCTTGACCTCGACTTTTGCCCTGGCCTTGCGGTGAGGCTCCCGACCAGGGTGATAATTGGTCCTCTATTCATGAGGTCCTCCTGTCTTAGTCGGCAGATCAATGTGAGGGGCTTATGGTTACTTTGCAATAATAGCAGATGTGTAAGGATGGGTCTCTGATGGCTGAACGCCAGCGATCCCGCTCGTATCCCGGTGGAGGGTGCAGTTGATAGGCACTCTCCGACGTGTCCAGAACCACCACATTGCCTTCCGATAGATCGCCGGGCTCCCTTGAGGAGCAAGATTTCGGTCCCATAGTGGAGAGTTGGCTCCATGGTTGCCTTGCCCGTTCCTTGTGGTGCCTCCCTCGGATTTTTCGCCGGCGCACCCTCTCGATCGCAACAATAGCATGTTCTCTGTTTAGGGGAGGCGGTTTCCGGCGGCCTTAGGGAGGCGATTTCCGGCAGTTCCTTGGCCGGGCGATTAAATGCGCTGTGTTGAGCCTCCTCTCGTGCCGCGTATCGGAGCGGAGTTGGCTGTCGATGCCGTGGCGTGATCTTCTCACGGCTCGTGGGTGCTGATTATTCGTCTCGTGGTGAGAACTGGTACGGTGACTTCGGATCGGCTGCGCTGCATGTTGTCGGTAGGGTTGCGTCTCGTTTTGGCGGTCATTGCCCCGCTCTGGGCTTTCGGGTAGCGGACTGACGATGATGTGCCACGTGGACGTAGGAGATATTAAAGTCTAGACAGTTTGGCCGTCAAGCAGTCGCGTGAGGTTTCGCGGGTGAGAGAGGCGTGATTCGTGCGGCGGCGGCTCCGAAGGCGTGAGACGCTGCGATGGTCGGGCCGACGTCTGGATGATCACGCCGCCGACGGTCGCCGTACGCCCGACGATGTTTGATTCTTGGTTTGATTCTTGCCTGGCTGATCTCGCCGCATGCGTAGCTTTCTGGTGCGAGGGTCCTCTCGAGGGAAAGACAGTGGCGCATAGGCGCTACTACGCCAGCCTCAATACACGCTTTTTGGTGCTCGGTACTCGACCTTCGACGTCGACCCGGGCGAGGTCGCGGATGGTCTCAATGACCTTTTGGTGCTTGGTGCTTTTCCGACACCGAGCAGCGCAGACTGGCCAACAAGGCCTGACGCAGTCTCAATGCAGCGCTCTCTGGTGCTCGGTGCTTTCCGATCTGCGTCCGCGACCTTGGCTACGCCCTCCGTAACCCGGTCTCAATGCACCTTCTGGTGCTTGGTGCTTTCCGACCGAAGACGGATCGGTGGAGCAGTATATCGACGCGTCTCAATGCACCTTCTGGTGCTTGGTGCTCGGACGGTCCCTTTGGCCGGAACCACATACGCTTCTATGACGAGTCTCAATGCACCTTCTGGTGCTTGGTGCTTTCCGACTCGAAAAGACAATGTCACCCATGTCGGGATCTACGTCGGGTCTCAATGCACCTTCTGGTGCTTGGTGCTTTCCGACTTGACGAGTGCCAGTTCGCCACGAACCCGAAGGCGTCTCAATGCACCTTCTGGTGCTTTGGTGCTCCCGACCAGTGTGCGCCGCACACGATCAGACCGAGAACTGACGGTCTCAATGACGTATCTGGTGCTTGGTGCTTCCGACCCTGCAACCTAGGTCGTGTAGCACTTCTCGGACGTCCAGTTTCAATGCACCTTCTGGTGCTTGAGCGCTTCGACTCCACCCCCAGAAAACAGCGCCACAACGCCGCTTACCGAAGCGAAATCGCCGCCGACCTAGAAAAGCACCGCATTCGACCGGCTCACACCGCTCAATTAAACCACACAACCGCAGAAAAACCGCACAAACAATCCCAGCGCCACCGACACCCCTACCCACCAGTACACCACCGGCTCAAACAAACCCGACGCAAAAACCACCACCTCAAGGTTAGCTTGTCGGAAACTATTTTGACGATCTTCTTTAACGAATAAATTACTTCATGGTACTGGCCAATTGTCGAGCGAAAAAGCCCTATAGGTCTACACTGAATTCAAAATCACGCGAAAAGCACCGAATCGAAAAATCAGTAACACCGGATTGAGATCGGTTTGCCACTACACAGCAAAGATCTGGAAACACGCATCAGGAATTAATCAAAAGGAATGAGAAAGCAATGGACGCTTCACTAAAACCGCGAGCACGCGGCTCCTTCCGACGTCGTCCTATTCTTGAGAAAACAGGGTGCTTCGAAAAACTGTTTTCGCTTCGCGTGCTTTGAATCTGCGAGACTGGCGAGTCTGTCCGGGCTAACGTCGGAGCCACGCTCGAGTGCTCAGGTTTCGACGGCGAAAGTCCAGCAGCTAGCGGCAACCGGATCGGCCTTCGTAGGCATCGCCCGGTTTTTCGGAAGCGCCTTTGAACGCTTAACCTCGATCGAAGCGTTAACGGCGGCATGGAACCGTGTGCGGGCTGAAAGATCTTCTCGACCAGCAGCTTCGACGCCAGGCGAAAAAAGTGCCGCCGACCTAAAGGTGTTCCTCGAAAGGGTTGTCTGCCGACCCCAGGACCGGGCTGAAGCCATGCCCGCTATATCCGCTCAAATGCGAAAGGCGCGGTTTATAGTGGAGATTCTTGTGGGTACGGTCCGGCTCTTATCAGAGTGCTATGCGGCGATAATCCTCATAGTCAGCGATTTTGACCTCGCTTTCGACGGCTGCGGCCGGCGCTGCTGCCGCTATGAGTGGAGTTATATTACTACCTCTCCTTGTGTCCTTTTTGTCGCTTTTGTTTTCCTCCTTGTCTGTTGCGATTTCTTTTATCAGCTTTTTGTTTTCGACTACTTTGGTGCATTATCCCGCTGTCTAGTTTTCAATTTTCAAGGCGTGGGCGGCGTTTGAGCCAAATAGATCGACGGGGAGACCCTTGACCTTTCAACAACGACTTCTCGGGAGAACCACATGGCCTTGGCTTTTTCCGTATTCGTCGATGAGGCATCCGTCTGGTTGTTCTTCCCGTTCTCTTTCAGGCTCATATATCGGACTTCCGACGCCATCGTCGTAACCATGAGGCCGCGCTGCATGAAAGCGGACCCAAGGCTGCTCGTCAGGTTTGTAATCGTCAAGAGCCGAAGAGAAATCCGCGATGCTGGGCGATGGGCTTTGGGCCCTGTCGGCATGTGGCCGAGGCATCCATCAAGTGCCTCGTATCTTTCTGCGAGGTCTTCGCCTTTGTCATGCCGTCATGCTCGTAGCTCTACCTCGATCGCTGGTCCGAACGGCTCGCGAGCCCCATGCGCAGGTATCCGATAGGCTGCTCGGTCGCAGAGAGGGCTGCGCCTTGTTTTCCTTCGCTTTCGGCATGAGCGTGCTTGTTGCGCTCGCTCTGTGGCACGAGGTTTTTCCGGCGTGAGACCCACAGGAGAGGGCAAGCTCTTCGGGCACAAGATTGGTGAAATCGAGCCGACAGTACAATGTCGAACCGACCTTTATAAAGGAAAGAACATCGATGGTCCGTTCGTGTTCGCCCCTCCACGTTTGTTGGACGGCGTGCCTGGAAGTTGGTTTTTCTGTTTGCCAGCGTGGTTTACAAGTGATTCGGTATTCGCGCATACTACATCTCGGTGAATGGGATAAGCAGCGATGCCTAAAAACTGACCTTTCTTAAAGTAGTCTTTCCGGTGGATGGGTTTCCATTGCTTTTCCTTCGCAAGTCGCCGCCCGGGTCGCAGTGAGGCATAGCCGGCCTTGTTTGTAATGAACCTCCGGGCTGACGACGGTTTGGGCTCTAGAAGCGGCGGTGAGGGAATGGGGCTCGCTTAGAGTCTCTATGGCGCTCTCAGCAGGTTCCCGCAGGTTAGGTCTGGGTCCTCAGGATCTTGACGGGGCTGAAGATGATGCGTCCTCGAAGGGCGCAGGTTCCGGACGGTGCACTCTTTGGAGTCGGTTTCTTCCGGGTTGTCGCGTTTATTGTTTTGTGAATTACATAACCGAAAAGCCGGTCGGCCGCCGAGGCCTCTAAGGCTTCAGAAAGTGGAGCCTTCTGCCTCTTCGCGAGTTCCCGGGCTTTTTCTCGTAGGGTTTTTCTTCGAGCGGCCGGCCCTGTGAGGTCAAACGGGTTCGATGGTCGGTGCCTGCATCAGAGACTGCGATCCGAACATCCGAAAACGCGAGGCTGTCCAGGTTTCGTGAGGCGCGCGAGACCGTGCCTTTGACCATCGTCGGGCTGATGAAGGGCTCTTCGGGCGTGCCGTCCTCGCATTCTTTGTTCCGGCGGCTTCCCGAAACCTCGCTGGTGGGGGCCTCGCTGTTCTCCTCCGTGTCGCTTTGGGCGCCGTCGTGCTTTTGGGCGTCGTCATGTTTCTCGAAGACCAGAGGGGTATGAACCGTCATCTCCACGTCGATCGAGCCCGACCATCTATCGAGCTTCAGGCGGTCGTGACCTTCAGCAACACCATCGTGGAAGACAGTTTTGGCGAATGCGCCGACGCGTTGCGGGCAATGGTTCTTTCGGGTTCGCGGCCGGTCTGCTCGCGCGTCAGCTGACCACGAGTACGATGCTTCTGATTTCGGTTCCACGCCTTGTTTCCGAGAGATTTTCTGCCTTCTTTCGAAGCAGCGGTATCCGATTAACGGCCGAATGGAACGGCTGGAATCTTTCGGCGCATAGCCGGTAGCGCGAGACTTGTCGGTGTTTTTCTCTACTCATAATGGGTTTCCAGGTGTGTCAGTCCGTCGAAATTCTCATTGGGGACGGACGGTATGTTGTGGTGCTCGGCGAAGAGCCGCAGAGGTCAGTGGGCGACAAGCCGCGGCCTTCTTGCGGTTCGCCGGTTTTGCTGTCTGTCTGGTTGTTTTGCCTTGTTTTCATCCAGGGACATATAGCGGACTTCGACGCCGTCGTCATAGCCGTAGGCGCACGCCGCATCGCCTGGATCGCATGGCAGGCGGTCGAGGTCAAGTGGCGATTGGGATCGATCTCGCGCATGAGCTTCTTCAAGGAGAACTTCGACGGCTTGCGCATCTTTGCTCCGAACCCAAGACATGCTTCCAGCGATTCGTAGGATTTTGCGAGGCTTCGCCCGCGCCAGGCTTTCAAGCCGCCTTCGGCGATACGCACTTCTACGGCGCCCAAACCGAGCGGTTTGCCCAAGCCCATGCGCAGGAATCCGACGGGTTTGGCCGGTTTCTCGTCCTCCCCTTTGCTAGCTTTACTTTTGGCTTTCTCTTCAGTGTTCTCAGTCCGGTTTCGCGCCTCCATAGGGACGAGGTTTTCCGGAGTGAGCACCCACACGAGGGACGCGAGCTCAAATTTGCTGAGATTCTCAAAACGCAAGGTGCGCGAGCGAGCTTCCCTTTCGACCAAGTAGCAGTGATCGGACGTCGTCATTGCCCTGCTCAAGGTCGAGCTGAAGCTCGGTTGCGCTTCTGGGGAAGCCGGTTTCGTCGACTCGCGGTTCGCGGTGAATGGGGTAAGCCGCTGTGCCGAGAAGCTGACCTGGCTGGAAATATTCTCTCCGGGCACGGGATGCCATTCCTCCTTTTCTTCTTTTGCGCTGACTTCTTGTTTTCTGTCATTCGGAGCGATGCTGGCGCTCTCATGTCTGCCTTTTGATTCGAGGGGTGGCGCCGCCGGAGTCGGTCAGGAAGCGCCGAGCGGAAGAGACTTTTTGGTTCGAGCAATGGTGCAGCTTCTTCTCCTCGTGTAGAGAGCTTTGCCCTTGAGGTGTCGACCGGACCGACTGCGATGCGCCCGCGATAGGCGACGTCGCCGCCCTTTGCATTATCCATCGTTTCTGGCACGACGTAGCCGAAAAGCCTATCTGCAGGGAGGCCTCGTCGCGATTCTTCAGGGGGAGCGACCAGCTGATTCTCGGCGAGCTCCCGTGGACTGCTCCGATACGCTCGCCGTCCGACCATCGTAGGCAGAACTTCGCATACGGTGATGTTCTTGCACGTTTTGCCGTGGCGGTCTGGCACCTCGTCGGTGTCGAGGCGGACGAAGACGAGGTCGCCCTCCGCGAGGACCGGCGCAGGCTCGCCGCCGGCCAATGCAAGTGCGCTGCCGGTTGACCCCGATGCGCTGCTAGCCGATGTTGGCGCGCTGCCGTTCAATGCGAGGCGTTCCGTCGGCTCGCGTCAGCGCGTTGCCTGTTGGTTCGGATGCATTGCCGGTTGACGCCGGTGCGTCCTCGGCATGCGTGGAAGCGTCGTTTACGTCTGGATTCTCGGGCTTTTGCGACGCGCGATTGAGCAGATGAGGTTCCGGGACCCTTGTATTCGTCAGATTCCTTGCGATAGCTCTTGGATCAGCCCGTAGTCGCGAATGTTCGTTTCAGTGAGCCGCAGAATCGTTCCGAGATGTCTTTCTCCGAAGAGTCGATCTTGAAGAAGAACCTCTCGTATTTCTTGATTTTTCGAACAGGTCGCTTGCAAACTTGCCGTCCGGGGCTGTGCGACAGGCGTACCCTCAACCTCAATGGGCCTGGGACTCCTGATAACCCTTTTGGGCCACACGGAAGAACTCTTCAAGCTCGTCGGTGCCCTCGCGCCGCACATGACTATGACTACCCGTCGGCCGTCTTTGAGGCGAGTCAAACCGACGCTAACCTTTTCCCCATGGGGCGTCAACGAACAGAAACCTTTTGAGCACCTGCTCCTCAGGTAGAAGGTGCCCGACTCCGGGTATTCGCGGGTGCTGAGGCGCCTTCGCGTTTTGGGGCTGGCTGCGTGTGGCCTTCGCGGACGATCGCGATGTTTTTGATGTTTAAGGAATCGACCAGGAGCGCCATATCGTTCTTTTGGCCTTTCCCGTTGAGGATTTCGACGGCGAGATCGCCGGCCTCGTCGCGGCAGACCCTCGCAGGAAAGAGCTGATTCGCCTGCGACGGGTCCACCGATAGGTGAGCGGGTCGCGGTGCTCGCCGAACCGCGGAAACGCGAGACTGTCAAGGTTTCGTAGGCGCGCGAGATCATTCCCTTGACCATCGTCGGGCTGATGAACGGCCGCCCTAAACCGTCCATCGGCACTTTGACGACGTTCCTAGAACCGGGAATCTTTTTGGATTCGTCGGATTCCTTTAGTCGGTTGCCTTCGGCGTCCTCCCTATATTGGTCCCCGAAAAGCAGGCGGGGTGCGGACCGTCATCTCGAGGTCGATCGTGCCCGACCAGCCTTCGCGCTCGAGGTGGTCATGGCCAGGAGCCTTGCCGTCGCCAAAGATGTCTTTTTGGCAGCATTCCTTTGGCGACGAGGGTTATGCGCCTTCCGGCGAAGAACTGGAATCCGATTGACAGCTGAATGGAATGTGCCCATGTCAGTTTTTCCCCTCCCTGTTGCTGCGAGCCGCTGTGCGACGACCGACGTTCCGATCATTTTCTGCCCACTTTCTTAGCGCCACCTTCCGGACATGGGCTCGTCGGCGAACACCGTGTTGCCGAACTTCGGCTCCTCGACAAAGACTTCTACGCTGCGCATGATGTCGGTTTCGTCGAGCTTTTCGCTTGCCGGAAATGTCCGCGCCGTGCTGAAGGTACTCGTTCACTCGGTACCAGCACCTTTGGGGGATTGGTTTCGCCCCGTTGTCTTTGTTCGTCCCGTCATCTTCCGCTTTTTCAGGCACGGTTGGGTCGTGCTCCTCGCCTTCTCGAAGCCGTTTGCGACGACGATCTCCGCGCAGCCGCTCCCGTGAGCCAGCGGATTTCGCGGGCGAGGACGCCGCCGTTCGAATCAGGAATTGTTCGCTGCCTGGCTCGAATCGGAATCATTTGCTGTTTCATCCGATTCGCGTTTGCGCCGAGATCCACTCGATTGGGTGTCATTCGGCACTTCACCCGACTGGGGCATTCGAGGAGCTTTCAGGGCGATCACCTGCCATAGGCGCAGCTCGATACACGGTCTCGGGGAATGCGTTCATGCGACGAATCGACGAGCGGCGAGTTGACGCCGCCGACGGCGGTGGTCGCGTTGTGGTCGTCAGAGGCGGTACCGGACTCAAGAGAGCTCGTGGCCTCAGGTGAGCCCACGGAGGTTCCGTCGATCTGGACGATCGCCTTTGCGCCCGACGTCGTGTAGGCGATCCCTTGGAAAATCCGGGATTGGAAATTCTGGGATGGGCTTTCAGATTCGCCGTCCTGCCCGGAGGTCTCCTGCACGGATGCGAGCTGCTGTGTCAGTTCCGCTGCGACTGCTCGCGCGCATTGCAATGCCTCGTTGAGCGTTGCGTTTTCGGTGAGACGCGACTCCACTTTTGCTTCACGGGCGGGGGTGGGAAGGTCTTTCGTGTCAGCGGACCCCGATGCGCTTTGCGACCGTCCCTTATTATGTTCTGCTGTGGCGTTATTCATCGCTATGCCTTCTTGTCTTTGACTTGGGTTGATGCCTTCACTGCAGAAGCGTGTGCTCTCGTCTACGAAGGTGAACGTGTCTGGCGAGGTTGGCTGCCCTTCGACAATCTCTTCGTGAAGAAGAGTCCGTCAAGTGAGGCGCGGGCACATCAGCCGTTCCTTCTTGGATCTTCTCGTTGACGCCTCGGGCTGGGCGAAGTTTCTTCGCCACGGATTCGCCGTCGTCATCGTGAATGTCCCCACTCTTGCGCAGGCGGAGGCAGGATGTCTTCAGGCCCGCTTTACGGTTAAGTGGGTAACCTTCACTTGGCCCATTCCGCAGGTTCCGCGGCTGCCCAACAGGAGCGTCGGTTGCGAGCTCCGCGAGTCAAGCCAAGAGGCGTGCGGCTCGTTGGCGGTCGAGGTCTATTTTTGTCGCGTCGGTCGTTTTGCGCTGGGAGTGCCTTGCGATCTGCTGTCGGTTTGAGGTTGCTGTTGGCGAGGTTCGCCTTTAACTGCAATTCGGCATCGGTGTTCAGCCCGGTGTCGGCTTTCGGACCGCGATCGCCTTTTTAATCCGCCGTCGTCTTTCGGTTTGGCGTTGTTTTTGGCTGCTCCCTCGTCCTGCAAAGGATCAACGAGTTCGGTCAAGGTCGACCTCAATATGAAGTGGCTTCCAATCTGGGATTGGATGCTCCTCAGTAGAGAGCCTTGTCGCTACTCCTCCTGTCCATCGATCGCCGGCGTTGTGGGCGACGGTGCGCAACTTTCGGCCTCGCCGGCTTTGCCTGGCTGGAGGCGTGTCGAGGACGGTCACCGCCCCGCGTCGCTCCGTCGTTCAAAGAGCGCGCGGACAAGCGTCGGATCGTTGGCGAGCTGGTCGTGCACGGGCACATTGGACCAATCCGGCGTCTCATCTTCCCGCTTCCGATAGAGAGTCGTCCGAGCGATCAGCGAAGCACGTGCGCGAAGCGCGCGGACCGAAGCTTCGGGCGGTACCAGAGGGGCATTCGGCATCGCCGTCGGCTGTTTTATATGCCCGCAATGGGCGCGCCGTGTTCCTGGAGCCCTTTGCCCATCGGTATTCTCAGCTTCCGCTCGCTTTCGACGACTCGTCACCTTCCTGGTGCCTCTCAACTTTCTGGGATTCTTTAGCTGCCGATGGCTTTGGCACCCTTTGGGGTGTTGGGGCTCTTCTCGCTGCTTCGAGCGTTTTGAGGCGCTACGTCTGAGCTCTTTCGATTCGCCTCTGAGCCCTTTTGATTCTCGCTCCCTTGTTGGTTTCAGATGCGGAATCCTCGTTATTCCTTCCTTGCCGGCAGTTCTCTTCGTCGGTTTCGGCGACGAGAGTCCCGTTGAACTTTCCATTCGATGTCGATCGTGATTCGGTTGCCGTTGCGGGCGTTGCCGGTTTGAGGGCAGTTGGTCCCCACTGGCGGGCTTCCCTTTCGGCGGGCCTTGGGGCCTTCGGCGTCGTCGAGGCGGCCTATCTTCAGGGGAGCAGCGAAGTTTGGGCTCGCCGTCCTGAATTTCCTCGTCGGTCTTTACGCGCCCCAGCCCGCGCCCTTGCGCTTTCGAACGCAAGTGGCGGGTCGAGGCCGAGAATCGACGGCGAACTAACTCGACGCTCTGCCTCAAAGCTCTTCGATCGTGGGCTATCTTCTTTCGCGAACCGGCACGGGTCGACTTCGGCAGTGATTCCCAGATGAAGCTTCTGGCCTTCGGGCGCCACTTCGTGGAAGAAAAAGCGCGCCATCGCCCGCTGACCCCCAGTAGCGATCGATGGCGATGCCCGGCCGACGCACGAACGAATCGGGCCTTCGTGACGGGTTCGTCCGCCTTCATGACGCCTTCGAGTGGCACCGTTTTCGAAAGTCAATGCCGATGCCCAGCCGGAGGCGCGTCATCTTCGCCCTGCCTCTTTCGTTATCCTGTTCTTTATCCTGCGGGCCCTTTCCCCATAGGTCCTTCAACCGTTCGGGATTCAGGATTTCAGGGCACGTGACAAGTTTGCGGTCGAGCGCCTCGAAGAATGCGGCCCGCAGCGCACCCTTGACCGAACGCCCCGTCAGCATAGGCGTTCCGCTGGCGTTGCGCGCGAATTGTTGCGGGACAGCCTTTCGTTCATCGTTGCCGATCGCTTTTTGGCCTTCTGTCGACTTTCCTCCTCCGGCCCGCCGGGAGTAGAATGGGCGACGTCGTCACCAAAACGACGTCGAGCCTGTACCGCGTAAAGACTCATCGGTTCTCCTCCTTGGCGGTTTCTTTGGATGGTGACGCCGGATTCGGATTGAGTGGCGTCGCCATGCTGGCGTTGAGCCGTGCTGCCAAGACAACGTTGAGCCGTGCTGTCGAGGTGGCGCTGTGCGGCGTCGGATCCGCACTGGTTCGTGCTGTTGAGGTGGGGACGCGCGACGCCGCCGGATTGTAACCGATTGCATTCTCAGATTGGCGACGTGTGAGCGTCGCCGAGATTCGTGATGGATCGCTGGCGAGTTAAGGTTGTAGGTTTCATTTTTCGTCCGAAAAGAAAAGTCGTTGCTGTGCGGGAGCTTGACGTGGAACCCCTTGCCGTCGTTGTCTCCATGCTCAGCAGGGGGATCGCCGACGACGAACCGCAATCCACTGAGCACGCAATTCGCCGATGCCCACGGTTTCCAGCTCGCGCAATGCTGCGGGCCTTTCGCCGCTGCTCGGCGCTGTTTCCGGGTAAACCTTGAGGACCGAACCGGCCTGGACGGCGAGGCGGGTCACGCGAGGTTGGCCCTCGGCCGCCGACCAGGAATCGACTCGACGGTATCTCAATCCCGCTCGGTAGCGGTGGTCGCCTTCGCCGTTGTTGGCGTCTTGCATTGAACCAGTGTGCCGTCGTCGCATTTTGGGAGGACGATCTGCCGTCGTCGCGCTTGGGCGGCGTCATGCCGTTGTTGGCGCCTTGGACGCCGCGGCGCCCTCTCTGCCCGCCTTTTTCTGCGGAGAAGAGTCTGATGCGCACATCCGCCGCGCTGTTGAAGGCGTCGGGCGATTGAACGCATCGATGATGTCGCTTGAGCTGCCCGCGGCGCACCAAGCGACCGCGAGCGCAGAAGAAGGTCGGAGGTGAACCAGATGGTCGTGGCGCCTTCGCTGTCCCATGCATCGGCGTTGCCCGTGTTTGCATTATCGTCCAGGTTTGCGCGGACGTGGACATCCGTGACTGCGCCGTTCCCCGAAGCCGCGTTGGCTCCTGCGAGTTGTGCCGTTGCCGCCTACGGCGTCGCTGCGGGCTGCGGCTGCGCCGTCGGATGCGCATTTCTCCGTCGTTGTGCACTCGGCGAGGCCGAACGTTCCGGTGAGCCTGCGCGACCCGAGGCGGGCCTGCCCTTGAAGGATCTCGGGCAGCATTTCGCCGAGAGTGCGCTGGCTGACCTGCTGTGTGTTGTTTTTGCGGTTCTCCTGGCCGGTGTTCGTACAGATTTTTGGCGGCCGTTTTCTTGGTAACCATCGGCCGGTGCCTGTACAGACTCTCGGTTATCGTGACCGTGGATTTGCAGCGTGAGGCCTGCCGCGAGCGCTCGTACCAGGAAGAGCTGGCCGTCTTTCGCGGTTCCCCGAACGGCGTCGTGCGCGGTGGACTGGCGTCCGGTCACCGGGGGCGCGCCCGCGCCGTACCTCGGCTTTGCCGGGTTTCGCCGTCCGAAGTCGAAGATGTAGCCCGACCGGACCGGAACGTGCACATCCTCCGGTTCCTTTGAGATGAGGCGGTTCCAGAGCTCTCGCACTGGCCTGTCGGTTCTGCCGGTTGGCGCACTGTGGCTGCTGGCTGGTTTGCCATGCGCGCCCTTCACCTTGCCGGGCGCCCACTTCACCTGACCAGGCTCTCCCTTCACGAGGTCAGGCTTGCCCGTCGATTTGCCTGATTGGCTGGTCGAAAGCTCTTTGCCGGGGTGCCGACTTCCGAAGTACCACCGTCCGAAGGGCTGCTGCCCTCGGAGACATGCCTCCATCCGAAGGAGTGTCACCGTTAGGCGGCTCGCCGAGGTCGACCTTCGGATAGGAGAAAGACCATGGGGACGGGCCTCCCGCGAACCTGCGACGCATGCCGTCGCGTCCGAAGTACGAACAGGTCGCCCTTGACCGCTGCGTCGCGAATCCTTTCGTCGTTGGGGAACTTCCCGCGCGAGACGCGAATGCACCCACGCCAACACCACGGTTCCGCGCAGGAAATCGAGCGAACGCACCTCATTGGACATCGGCACTTCGTAGGAGACCACCGGCGTTTTCAGCTCGATGTTCAAATCAAACGAGCGGTACGACGGCGAATCGGCCCGGCCGTCCGCTTGACGGCCATCCGGTTTTCCCTTTCGGCTCCGCTTGCCGCTTGCTGATCGGCTTGCTTCGAGGATCCGCATCCTCCGCGCTCGCGACGCAAGGAGATTCGTCTGATGCTCCGACCTGAACAGGGTCGGGCGCCCTGGAGGAGCTCCCCGTCTCCTCGAGCTTCTTCAGTTCCTATGAAGCCGTCTTTTTGCATGCCGCGTGGACGGCTTTTGGCTTGTTTTCTCGACGGGACTGAGGGGCCGGCCTGCGTCCTCGTCGGAGCACGCAGAATCGTCCTCGCCGAGTCCGCCGAGCTGCCGTCCTCGTTTCCGGCCGCGTGCTTCACCCTCGTCCAAGAAGTCGCCGACGGTGATCTCGCATCGCCCGTCGCCGTTCGTCTTCTCCTGATCCGATCGCCGGCACGAGTGTCCCGGCAAGGGCCAGTACGAACTTTGCATTCTTGACTTGGGCGTCGTCCCACTTTGCCGGATCGACGAAGTCCACGCGGCCCTTGAGCACGCAGGCAGGAGCGCGTTCGATGATTCGGAAATGATCGGGCTTTGCGGTACCTGTTTTCTCGTCGATTGAGACGCTCACGACCTCAGTTGTTTTGCCAATGCTTTCGTCCTCCAGGGCCGCCGGTATTCCCGTCCAGTTTTCCCGCCGCCGGGGACCTTCGCGTCTGCCTCGGCGTCCGCCTCGCCGTCTTTGGTTGCTTTCGCTTCTTTGCAGATGCGCGCATCGGAGAAGATGATCGCTCGCAGGGATGGTCTGATCGGCAGAAGCGTTCGGGTTGTCGCTTTGGCCTGCCGAATCGTTGGGATTACAATCCTCGTCGGTATCTCCGAAGTTCGGCGCGCCTCCGAGCGAACCGATGAAATCGTGCCACTTTCCCTTTCGTCCGCCGTCAAGAGCTCGGGCCACGATGAGCGCCTGCTCGCCGAATTACTCCGGTGACGGCGGTTCCCCGCACCACAGGTTGGTTGTTTTCGTCAACTTCGACAACGGAATTAGCGCCGCCCGCATAGCCGACGCCGGTGCCCCGCCCCAGTCCGGACGTGAATCTGATCGTCACGGGGATGCTGTTCAGTTTTCGCTTGCCTCCTGGGAAGCGGCCGCGGGGCCGTTTCCCGCTCGTCGAATCGCTGTTTCTTGGCCTGCCTTGCCTGTGGCCGGTGACGCCTTTTGAATTGCGTCGCTTTGATGGTGTTAGTCTGTCGCTCTTCTGGCCCGCTGCGCCTTTTGGCCCGTTCTTTTCTTGTCAGTTCTTCCAGATAGCTTTGCGGGAGCAAATCGGCCAATTCGATCAGATCGAAAAGATCATTTGGCGTCAATTGTTTCCATGAGGTGCGTCTTGTTCCTTCGGGTTAGGTGCGTCTTGTTCCTTCCAACTGGGTGCGCCTCGACCTGAATTCTTCGTCCCGCGTCGTTTTTGAGGTAAATCGCCGGAAGCTTGGGTCGCATTTGGTTTCTGCTCCTCTCTACTTTTACGGGCAGACTCCAAACTCTCGAGGGCCACGTTCCATTCGTCGACAATTTTCTTGGCCACGGAGCTCGGATTATTCAGTCGAGCTTCTGCTTGCCGCCTGACTCGCGGTTCTTTTGGTTCGTCGATGTTCGATTCGCTTTGGCCGATTGATGTTTTGAATATTTCTCTTGTGAGGCGGAGATTTCTTCTCCCATGCCGCGTTTGGCGGCATCGGACTGGATCTTTCTGATCCTCGTGGCCCCGCGTCATCGGGAAACGAAGTTCCTCATTTGGTGAGCCCTTCAGAGTCTTTTCTTGGAGAGCCTTGTGAGTCTTCGTTTGGCAATCCCCATTGGGTTTTTGTCAGATTTTTGACTTTGCGGCAGCCCTATGAAAAGCCTGGTGTGCTCGCACATATCTTTCCATGTGGGAGGGTGCTTGTAGGGGCTTTTCCACGATTTCATTGGCGACGGAGCGATCTTCTTCCGCCTTAGCGTCAAGGTCGACGTCGGATACCCCAAAAGGTCGACGTTGGACATCACCTTGAACGGCCGCCGCGTGAAGGACTCATAGGAGCGCAACAACTCGTCGGGATCTAAAACGGTTGAATCGAACAGCACGTGAAAGTTCAGGTGGAGCATTCTTCTCCTTTGACCTTGCCGAGGGCTTTCGCGCTTTTGATGAGCTTTTCCGCGAGGTCGTCAGGCGATGTGGAAGGGGAACTTCCTGCCGGACGATCGCGATGCCCGCCAGCGGCCGTCATTGGGCCTCCCTGCTTTTTGCCCGTGCTTTTCGGGTTTCCGTTCTCGTCGTTGCTACCTGCGTTTTCTGCTCCGCTTTTTGCGCCTTCGTTCTTGCCTCGCCTGCTCTCGGGCCTAAATGCGAGGAGCTCGTCTTTGCCGGTCTCCTCTTCGAACGCGGTGAGGAACTTTTCCGTGAAAGGCAGTGCGTAAGTCGCATCGGTGATGACGGTGGCGTCGTCTCCGCCAAGGGATCACCGGCACAACAGGGATCGCCCCAATGTCAGGGCGTTTTTCGTTTTTGACCTTCCCGTGAGCCTTTGCTTCCTTTTCAGATTCTTTCTCGGCGAGAAAGGCGACTTCCAACCAGGCAGTGAGGAATGACTTCTGCATCGCGTCCTTGAGGCGTCTGTTGATCTCGAGAAAGGAAGCAACGAACAGCGTCCGACGGAGCGTCCTCTTCTGTAGCTGTCGAGGTAATCTTTCGCGCCGCGTACTTCCTCTTCAAAATCAGGTCTCGGAATGCGCTTGAGCGCGCGCTTACGAGGTCGCGCATAATCCCGCCGACGCCGTTGCCGTCGATATGGATCACAGCCACCTTCGAAAGGCGTTCGTCCTCAATGCGATCCCTGCCGTCAGCAGTCTCAGAGCTAATCGACTGTTCAAGCATTGTCTCTAGCATCGTCGGGTCGCGGACAAGAAGATCTTTGCGTTCCAGCAGATCTGGGTGTTCTCTAGCGAAACTCATGAACTGGTTGCGCGCGTCATTGGCCCTATATCGGCAAACTCTGCTTGAAAGCGAGAGGGCGGTTTCCTTGTCGTCCTTCGCCTCGTCGCAGACGCCCTAATCGCGACGACGCCGGAAGCGCCGAGTCTCGTCCGCGCTGAAGGAAAGGCATCTGCGAGAATCTTGCTTGCGCGGGAGGCCGATTGAGCGCGTACTCAGCGGCCTTCCTGTGCACTTCCTTGAGGTCGCGATTGCTGATGTGGGGACGCTTGACTTCGTTGCCGGGATCGCACATACCGACGAAGACCCGGAAACGTCAAGCCGGGTGCGGCAGAAAAGGCCTTGCGGGTGACTTCGCCGATCAGCCTGCGTGCATCGTCTTCGGTCGCGACGGTCAGGATGACCTTGCCGGACGACTTCGAGACCCAGCCGAACTTGTCGATGCCGAGACAGTTGGCCGCTTGCTCGGTCCAGTCGGCGAGTTGTGTGATGAGATAGGAGGCGCCCACATTGTCGCGCAAACGCGGGGAGAGAAGACGAAACGCTGATTGCCGTTGGTCTCCAACATGACGAGTTTCATTCAAGCCCTCCTTTGGGCTACTGAGGGCGTACGGGAATCCCTAATACTTTCCGATCCGGTTTTCAGGTCTTTTCTTTCGGAAAATCTTGGAATAACGTAGACGCTTTCCGAACGGTAAGATTAGGCTTGTTCTGGAGCCAACTGTGGCCCCGTTCACTCAAAAGAGGAGGCAGCGATGACGCTTATCATTCATGCAGTAGGCGACGGCGATCTGGGAAGTGACATCCTAGGGCTCAAAAGAACACGACAAAAAGGAAAACATCAAGAGGAACTCGAATCGCTGATTGAAAAAGCAAACTCCAAGCTCATTGGAGCTCTCTTTGAAAAACGAGTACCGGATTCTTCTCCCGAAGGATCTAGGAGAGTTTATGCACTCTCCGATCGCATTGGAACTGAAAGCCCTTCGCGAAAAGGGGGAAGGCGAAACGCGTTAAATTCATTCTGGTGGGTACTGGGACGGGCGACAAAAACACTGGACACCGTAAAAACGGCCAAGCTGGTAAAAGAGGCATTGGAAAACAAAGAAAGTTAAAGGATTATATTGAAAGGAAATATGAGACATCGTTGACGACGTAATTGTAGAAAAGTGGGGATCTTCGAGAGCGGGAGAGCTTGAATATCCTTTAGGGGGCCGTCTTGAATGTGAGTTCAAAGCCGGCAATTCGTCAGGGCGGGCGCTGGTAAATGCTTTTTCAGGTTCCACGGATGGTGGTTTGCGCGCTAATGGGCTTGGTGGATCAAATAGGCTTCGATTGGGAGATTGCTACTCCTTCCTTATCGGAGTCTGGAGAGTTTGCTGTTGATCTTCGGAATTTTCAGCTGGATGAATCCGGTGTCTTCTCCGGAGTCTTCTATTGGCTGCGGTCGCTCGGTTTACCTGGAACAGGCAAAAATGGGCAGAAACAGAAGGCTGCGAAGAGCTTATGGACGCCAAACACAAGGAAGTCGTTGCCCTCCTCGAAGTGTTGAAGGACAAGCAGGGAAGCAACTTCCGGGAACTGGCTGCTGGCAGGGCTATCAGCATGCTCCAGGGCGACAACGGTGCGGGTTTGCTACTGAGAGCTTGGTTTCAAGAAGGCCTATGAAAGGCGACTGTCGGCAGCGAACGAGGGCATTTCCAAGGTGAGGGGTTTTCTTCGGTTTTCGTGAAAAGACACTGAAGAGGAACGGGAAGAAAAGAAAGAAGAACGAAATGCTAGGTGATGCCATTGGGAAAGCGAAGAAGCCTGAAACAGAGAAAAGGGGCGGAGGCAGATGCGTGGTTGGTGCGAGGCGGCACGACTGGTTGAACGAGGCGGAAAAAGCCGCTGTCCACGATGCCGCCGCGCCAACGATCAGCAGATTGCTTCCATGCGAAAGGAGTCAGAGCTGAGCGCCGCAGTTCCAGAATGGATGCCTTGGCGTTCGAGAGGCCGATCCTCTACGTATTCGCGGTGGAACATCGTGTCAACATCCGACGGTCCCCGAGAGAGAATACTGCGAGCCGTTGAAGAACGGATCGGCTGAAGAGACAGTCACCGGGAACGGATACTGATGAGGCTTCGTCGGGCTTACCAGGGGGCTCTATTGTCGGATTCTCCCGGTTTACCTGTTGAGTTCCTTATCCTGCACTCTTCGAGTCTCGGTTCAAAACAAGCTGCCATGGAAGCCGGGACGTCGGTCTTGACCGCCGCTGCAACGAATGCCTGGGAAACGGACAACGTCCGCCCATTGACTATCGCTTGAATATGGCCCTGGAGACGCCAACGACTTGATTGCTACGTCGCTAGTTTCGAGGCCGTTGCTGCCCAAGTGAAAGTGACTGCTCGAAAACAAGAGGCGTGCGGCAGTCGTCGTGAGTGGGAACGGGGCAAAAAGGCGCGTCATCGGACTTTGGAAGCCGCGCAGAAATGGTGCGGTAGAATGCGGTTCCGCTGTTCCTCCAAACATTTGTCGACAAAAGCCGTGGCATTGAGGAGCCGAGCCGCAGTTCCACCGCGTCGCTCTTCACCGCAGCGCCAAGAAGGCGTTACTCAAGGCGGCCTTGACAGGCTGCGCAATATGAACCTCTTGAGCGCGGTGAGGGTTCTTGGCGCGGCGACGGTGAGATGAACGGAACTTGCCGACAGGGTGTGACGATTTGAGGCGTGAATACGTTGAGTCGGTCAATTCGAAGGATCCCGACGCAGATGCGGCGACGATCCTGAGACGTGCTGAAGGTGGTGCGATGGCTGTGGGAAGACCCGCTCGAAACGCGACTACAACGGGGCAGAAATGCGAGAGATATCGGCGGATTGGGAGACCCGATCCAAGCTCGCAGTGATTGCTGCTGAAATAACGAGCTTCAGTATGAGAAACGCAAGCTCATGGTTCGCAATACGAGTCTGAGTGCCGGCGATTTGCTGAGCATTGTTGATTTGTCTGCTATAGGAGATGTTCGTCAATCTGGGAACGGAAGGCAAAACAAGAAACCTAGAAAAGCCAATCATAAAGACTTGCTTCAGCTTCTTTACTGGGTACGCAATGTGCCTATTGTTCTTCATGGTCAAACAGCATGACGGAAGCGCTTGATGAGGTCCTCAGAAGCGCGTACGCTCCTAACGATGGAAGCGGCGGAACGCTCAATATAGTGGTTCCTGACGGTTTTTCCTACCCCTGTCTCATCGACGAGGTGTGCGGAGTATCACATCGCTGGGAACAGGTGAATATCCCGCTCTGGGGGACTCAGGTTGGGAAGAGGCGGTACAGGAGCTATTCCGAAATATTTGCGAGGAGCTGCGAAGGATGGAGTCGGAATGAATGCCTGCACCGCTTTTTATCCGTACCACTTTTCATAGGCATGCTTGTTTTTATAGGCATGCTTGTTTTTATAGGCATGCTTGGCTCAATGTAAGGAATGCTCGGCTCAAACGTTTCGGCCTCCTCACCGCCATGGCAGCCGATTGGGCCGACAATCGGAAAAGTGTTTGCGGTGCGGCGGTTGGGCAGGCGCTCGCGGCGATCCAGCTGGTGAACGGCGCTTCGCGGGCGCAAGCAGTGCATGGAGAGGAATGCTCGGCGGCCAAAGGCTTTCGCCGCAATAGCGGGCGAAAATGGCAAAGCGTCACGCCGTCGGCTCGACCTTGAGCACGCCCATGCCGAATCCGGTGTGAGGCCCACGTTGGTGAATCGTGCCAGAGCCATGAGGCGCGAAAAACAGCCGCACCTGATTTCGTCGGCGTCTTCGCGGGCGCGCAGATCCGGAGGTTTCCCTCGGGCTTCGATTCGTCTGGCTGATAGGGCGGCCGCGAACGCTACTGGAAGGTACTCTAGATTAACCGGAACGATATATTGTGGTCTTCTACTGCGAAGGCCTCGGCGATGGCGGCTCGGTCGACACGGTCGGGCGCGGTCGCACGCACGCCCACCAGCGATTTTGAAGGCTGGTGGCGGCGACGCCGCCGAGATTTCGGTGATATGCCGGCCTTTCGAGGTGAAAATGGTGGAGAGTGAGCAGGTGTATATCCCAAGCCGTGGCGGTGTCATCGGAAGCGATGTCCTGCCAACTGACGCGTTCGAGCACCTGAGCTTCAAGCGCGGCAAGCGCGGCCGTGGACTCGCCGCCCGTTTCCGATGTAGAGCACGCCGCCCCATGCGAGCCAGGGCGTCAAGCGGGTCAAACAGCTATCGTCCAGCAAACGCAGTTCGACGCCGAACCTTCCGGCGCTAGCGTCATGTCGCCAAGCGAATACGGTTTTGGACCGCCGAGGTTGTGGGCGGGCCGCGCGGCGAGGAGGGAATGCGGCGAGCGCGCTCGGCGGAAATCCGGGCAGGAGATCGAAAATGTGCTCGACGGCGGCGTGCAAGCGCCTGAGGAGTGGCATGGACGGTCCCGGGGAGTCGAACTGGATGAACACTGTGCTCGGCATGGTTCTGTTTTACCCGGTCTGCCACGGCTACGCTGAACGTCTGTGGATGTGCGCGGCATGGGGTGGATGAGCGGGCGGTGCGGTAAGTAGGCGGTGTCAGCAGGCAGGTGGGGTGTGAGGACAAGTGGGGGTGCGAGTGAGACAGACCGGTAATATGTGGCTGGCGCAAACCGGTGAGTGGCCGGTTGCGCCTCGCTATTTTCACCTGTGTTACTTACTATGGCGAAGGTGCGAGGTGGTGGTTTTTGGCTTGGGTTTGTTGGAAGCCGGTGGTGTACTGGTGGGTAGAGGGTGTCAGTGGTGCTGGGGTTGTTTGTGGCGGTTTTCTGCGGTTGTGTGGTTTAATTGGAGCGGTGTGAGCCGGTCGGTGTGGTGCTTTCTAGGTCGGCGGCGATTTCGCTCGGTAAGCGGCGTTGTGGCGCTGTTTTCTGGGGTGGAGTCAGAGCACCAAGCACCAGAAGGTGCATTGAGACTGAAAGCGCGGCTTATCAACCCTGGCCAATCGTAAAGTCGGAAAGCACCAAGCACCAGAAGGTGCATTGAGACTTGAGACGGGTTGAAATACGACGGATGGATATTTTCGAGTCGGAAGCACCAAGCACCAAAAGGTGAATTGAGACCGATGCAACGCCGAAACGTTTCCCACCTTGACGACGACCGGTCCGGAAGCGTCAGGCACCAGAAGGTGCATTGAGACCTGACGTGATCCGATTCAGACGCGATCTCGTTGAGGGTCGAGCACCAAGCACCAGAAGGTGCAGTGAAACAGCCACATGAAAATGGCGGCGATCCCCATGACTGGTCGGAAAGCACCAAGCACCAGAAGGTGCATTGAGACCGCTGCAAGACCGCCACGATATCCCGCGCCCTCGTGTCGGAAAGCACCAAACACCAGAAGGTGCATTGAGACCGAGGAATTTGGAATCTCTTTCCAGCTGATCGAGTCGGAAAAGCACTAAGCACCAGAGGGTGCATTGAGACGAAGTTGATTGAGACTCCGCATCCGCAGCTTTCGGTCGGAAAGCACCAAGCACCAGAAGGTGCATTGAGACCATCCGTTAAGTTCTTTGTGGTGCGTGAAAATCTGTCGAAGCACCAGGCACCAGAAGGTGCATTGAGACGCCCGAGGATGACAGGCGAGGCCGAGTTTCTTTAGTGGAGGTATGGACCGAGCACCAGAAGGTGCATTGAGACAAGAAGAAAGTCTGGGATATGTCGCGCCACCCTCGCACACGGTCGGAAAGCACCGAGCACCAGAAGGTGCATTGAAACGCGAGACAGCTGGATGTGCGCGCGCAGGGCCGCGTCGCAGCACAGCACCAGAAGGTGCATTGAAACGGACGGTCGAGGTCGCGCACGGCCCCTGTTTCTCTGTCGGGAACTACTAAGCACCAGAAGGTGCATTGACGGGACTAAATCCGCACAGGGTTTGCAGCTAGCAATCCTGGTCGGAAAGCTCAAGCACCAGAAGGTACATTGAGACGCGTGGTCGTATGGGTGGGGATGTGGTGGTTTGACGGTCCGGAAAGCACCGAGCGGCAAAACGGTGTGTCAATGCCTGCTTGCCAAAGGTGCGCGGTCAGTGTGGTGTAGCAGAAAGGACTGTGTCTCGGATGTCGAGGGCACACGAATATACAAGTGTCAGTTCCATGATTGACAGCATGTTCCGCTGCCTTGAATGCCTCCATTGGCCATAGGTGCCCACCGTGATGGTGCACGGTGAAATGGAATTTCTAGTAGCAGCGCGCAATCAGGGTCTGTGACAGCGCGTGTATGGCAGTTAGCCTGTTTGAAGTTCGTAACCGTGTGCCCTGTCGCGAAACAGCTCTGGCCCTGCCATAAACCTACGTCTCTCCTGCCCAAAAGGGCAGCTTTGGCGGGCATCGATGATCTCAGCGAACCACGGAACCTCCTGTCCATGCCCGAAGGTCCGGGCTATTTCCGCGTGGACTCCGAGAGGCTTTCACGCACGGCCTCGCTTCTGGCGGGCCAGAGGGTCTGCACGCTCGCGCCGCATCCCAGTAGGCGACAACCAGCGCCTGGCGATAGAAATACTGCAAGCAAGGCACATCCGGCAGCCATCGCCTCGGATGCCATAGCTTTCACCGGCCAAGCTGTAGCAGAGAAGACCCGTGCGGGCGCGGTTCCGATCGCCGCCGCTATGCGTTGACCCGTCCGCATGATCCCCGACGCCGTCCTGCCGCTTCCACGGGCATCATCGCGCAGCGAAAGCGCCTGGTTAGAAGCGACGTCACCCAACCTGTCCCGAAACCGATCGCTCGCGCCGATCCCAAACCACCGTTCGCACTCTGCGATCCACAAACACGCTGCGGCCACCGCAATCGCCACCAGACCCACGACGTTCAAGAAGCATCCCGACGATCACAAATCCTGCGGCCCTCACCGCCACACGAGCCGCGCCAGCCAGGGGCGCCGAAATCTCACCTGCGCCACCGCCGTCGGAGGACGAGCAGTGCCGGAAACCAACGCGCTTTTACCGATCCCGCGCGCTGAACGTAATCCGCGAGAAGTCACGCCCATCGTCGCGTCGAACCCGCGAGCCGTAATCGTGGCCGTGCCCAGCGTAGATACGTGCGGAATGCTTTCAGGAAGGCGAGGGTCCACGACCGGCTCTTGCCGCGGCCGTGGAAGCCGATGCTCCCACAGCCACCACAGACCCACGCGCAAAGCCAACCGGCTGAAGCCACCACCGTCCACGGCATGCATCGCCGCCGCCGCCATGAACGGGCAGCAAACTGAGCGACGCGCGATCGCAAGGAGCACGGCACGACGGGCATGCCAGCTTCCACAGGTGGCTGCGGTGTTCGAGAATCACGGTTCGAAGTCCACCCTGATCGCCAGCTTTACAAACACTTTCGCGGCGCTAGCGGCACTTTGTGAAGCCAGAGGGTCGCTCGCCAACCAATGGATTCCAGCAGCGGTTCGCTGAAAACACCGCCAACGGTTGGTGCGATCGCCGCGGCGGCGCCTGCACCGTCGCCCCGAAGATCGAAAGCCTTCGCCCGCTCTTTACCGCGGTAGTGCTGCTGGATCAGACCTCCCGTCTGCGGCGTAACGAAATTCCCGCGCCGAAAGCCCACGACGCGCGCGATGTCGAAAAGCATAAGGCGTTTGTGGCCAGGGTTGCCGCCGTCGACGCGATGGCGAAAATCAACACGCCCGCCGCGAAAAGCGCGCCCGCGCCCAAGAATGTCGCCCGGCACGGCCCGCCGCTACTGCGACGACGCCGATGGCCAGCAGTACCCGCGAAAGCGCCCATCGCATCTGGCTGGGTGAGGCATCCAGCATACGTTTTGATGGATGGTGATGGCGCCGTTACGCACGATGCTCACGGTGAGGAGCGAGAGGAACAAACCGCTGATGAGGACGAAAAGAAGGCGCGCGGCACGCCCCGTGTAAGGCAGGGAATCTGAAGGCATGATGTATAAGCTTATGCCCGTGCGGCGGCGCGGATGCCCGCCTACGGTGGGAACTTGGTCACCGTGGCGGGCTGACTCGCCCGCACCGCGCACATACTCGCATGACGCTTGATGCATGGATGCCGATGCCTTCAGTTATGCCGCTTTTGATACGGGAGGCGGTGCCGCCTCTTCTGCCGATATCGCGCTCTGCTGATGCCGCACTCCCGCCGATGCTGCTCTTTCTGTGCCTGCGCACGCCGATGCCTCCGATTCCGCCCTCGCACACGCCGCCGAAGTTGAACCTCATGCCGCCATTGACGCGGCTCCAGCTTTGCGAGAAGACCTACGCGCATACACTCTTACCGCCATAGAAGGACTGCTCGGCCTCGAGGCCCTTGCCGCCGTGCATCGCGAACAGCGCCTTCCCGCCCTGGTGCGGAGCGCGCGATCGCACAAGGAAGTTGCGGCAGAACCGGCGTGGAATCCGTACACGCCGTGAAAGCTCGAACGAAACCAGCGCAAAAGCCGCGAAGATGTCGGCGAAGCGAGTGCGGAGAACGCGGACCGCATCAACGTGTCCGACGTTAGGCTTGCCAATCTCACGAGGCTCTTCATGCTCGGCGATCGGCTCAACGACGAGGACATCGCGGCAGCTCTACCGACGACTTACGCGAATGGGGGCGTGGACGCCGTGGTCCAGAGGGCGTGCTCTCTTCCAGATCGTTCCCGCGTCGATTCCCCGGCATCTCCGGACTCTTTGGAGGGATCGTCGGTGGCTGGAGGCGAGCGCGCCGATGTCCCTCATCGCCTCCGATTGAGGGCGAGTTGGCGGGCGTAATTCCGGGTCAGAGTCACGTTATGCCCGTCGGAGGAGCCACGCGAACGCTCGCAGCAATGACCGCCCTACGGCGTGAGCGGGTGCTCGATGTCGGAACAGGGTGGATACCACGTGATTCTCGCCGCGCTGTGCGGGGCGCGGGTGACGGCCACCGATGTTTCGGCCCGAGCTCTCGCCTACGCCCGGTTGAATGCCGCCCTCGCGGGGGTCGTGATCGACTTTCGGTGCGGTTCGCTCCTGGGTCCCGTGCGCGAACGGTACGACGTCGTCGTCTCGAATCCGCCGTTCGTTATCACGCCGGAGCCGCTCGCACGCGTGGTGTCCGCACGTATCGCGATGGCGGGCGCGAGGGCGACTCGCTGTTGGCTGAGCTCGTGGTGCGGGCTCGGCGAGTGCTTGCGCCCGAGGCAAAGCGTGGCTTCTGGGCGGTGGGAGATCGGCGGTTCCCGGGCACCCGAAGGCTCGGTATCCGATCGCTCGGCTCCCGCCGACAGGCCGCGACGATTCAGACTGCAAACCTCTCCGGCTGACCATTCTGTCTCTGACCTCCGGCCCCGACGACTCTGTCCCCGACCTCTCCGGCTCCGACGACTCAAAGTCTCTGACCGTTCGGTAGCCAACCGTTCCTGCCACGATTGGGCTTGCGGTCCGGCAGCCTGGATTCCCGAGGGTTTGACGCATGGGTGATCCAGCGCGAGGTACTTGCGCCGCCCTAATTACGCGTGAAATGTGGCTGCGCGATGGCGGCCAGACCCCGCGCGATCATGGGTACGAGGAGGCCTACGCTGCCCGGCAGGGTTTTGCCCGACGCGGCGTGAGGCAGGGTTGGCATGGGGTACATCGCCGTGCGAGCAGCCCCAGAGGTATGCGCGGGCAGGCCGGCCATGATGGCCCGCCTGGTACAGCGGACCCTCGGAGCTCGTGGGCGTCCATGGCGGCGTTTCGAGGAGCTTTCTGGCCCTGCGCCGGCCGATTTGCACGAGTATCTCGAAGGTGTTTGGGCGCAGCACGATCTGCTTTGTGCCGATGATTCCGCCCTGCTGGGGCCCGCGCAATCTGCCGCGCAATCGAACATCGCCTTCAGTGCGCCCGGGCAGGCCGAGCCATTTATGCTCAAACTCGCGCAAATCGGCGGATTTTCGGTGGAAGTTCAGGTGACGGGCTCGGTTGCCGGCGTCGTTGGCGCGTGCGACGGCGAGCTGCCCTCGATGGCTTTGCGACGCCGTCGCCCAGGCTCCTGGGTGAACCCGAGCGACGACGTGCAGGCCGAGTGCTCCCCGCGGTTCGTGAGGCTCATTGGTCTGGGTATTTTGAGCGGTTCGTAGTGCTGGTGGGCAAGTGGCACAGTCTCAGCTACTCCGCAACAACCAGCTACCGCCACAGAAACTGCCCGGTCATTCCAAGATCAGGGGCCGCATAAAGCATCGAATGGCGGAGGATGGGAGTTCGAACCGGGAGGGCTTGCACCCAACACGCTTTCAAGCGTGCGCCATAGGCCACTAGGCGAATCCTCCTCGCGCGCAATGCGCCCCACAAGCATAGCTGAAACTTTCGGTGACGGGCGAATTATCGACGTGACTTGAGCGCAGTGCCCAAGCCCGAATGCGGCTGGGCGTTCGCGTTCGTTTTTCGCGGTGACTGGGCGTTTGTGTTCGTCTTCCCAGCGGTTGGGGTATGCGCGGTGGTCGGTATTTCCGGCAGCCTTGTCTACCTTTCGCTGGGCTGGGTTTTCAGGTCTTTGCGGGCCTTTGTTGGCTTTTTCTGCAGGGCTCACCGGCGTCTCTGACGGCGTATTGGCGCGCGAATCGGTTGTGCTGTAGACTTGAGCGCGGCTCCCCATGCGGCGTCACCTCGCAAAAACTCCCCAGGGCTGGAAGGCAGCAAGGGTATGCGGGCTCTGGCGGGTGCGTGGGGAGTCCTCGTTTGAAGCACGCCGCTCGCGCGTGCTGCCCCGCGCTTGGCTGGGCTACTCGCCCGCCGGGAGTACCTCAGCCTATGCAGACCGAGTGCGATGATTCCCTGGCGCGGCCGGCTCCCGGAGTTCGTGGCATCCGCGATGCCTCAGCCCTATTTCTCCAGTTGCACGTAGCTATTCGTATCTGTGGATACGAAGTCGCTGTCGTGCAGCTCGATCGACCCCGAATTCTCATTCCTGCTGCGGCCGATGCTTGTGAACCAGTAATTGATCGCGGACGGGCTAGACACCATCACGTCGTAGTCTGTTCCACGGCCGTGACCGTGAGTTCCGCCGGTATGTCGCGGCCCACCAACAGCAGGGAACGCGTGAGGTGCCCGGTGTCTACCGTCGGTCTATTTGCAGGCACTAGCCGTATGATCGCCTCGCCGCGCCCTTGCGAATAATAAGAGGGCGCTCGACTTGACGGCCCTCGCGTCCGCCTTCACGGTCTGCCCGTTCACCAGATGGACATCTGCGAGATCCGCGGTCGGAATCGGCGAACGGTGATCCGAATTTTCGATGAGGAGCCTGCCCAGCGGCTGGCTCCTGATCCTTGTGCATGGTCAGCGTCAAGCTGGAAAGTTGCTCGGGCGCAACGGCTTGAAGTTTGTAGTATCCGGAGGAATTTGCCTGCCGACCTGATAGTTCTCTCGGGCATTGAGATCCACGGGAGCCCCCGAGGCTTTTTCGGGAGCGTTGTCTTTCCACGGTTTGTCAGGAACTGACAAACCCGCCTTCGAAGACCCGACGTGTTTCCCTGAGGGTTATCTTGCGCGACGAAGAAGGCGAAGAGGATGAGGCGTGACGGCGAAGAAGGTGAAGCGGACGGCGAAGAAGGTGAGGCAGAAGGCGAAGAGGATGATGAAGAGGAAGGAGAGGATGATGAAGAGCTAGAGTCCGTATCCATGAGGTTGTAGAGCGACTACGTCGCCCTCGTCAAAGCTCTTATCGAGAGGACGATCTCCCTTGCGTCCCAACACTCTGCGGAGGGTCCTCGAACCGTCGGCCTTGTAAATCCTGGTGAGGAAGCTTCCGGTCGCTTCGACCCGATAGTTTCCGGCGGGGAAGTCCACTCCCGCAATCCACTCGCCGGGCCAGGGAAGCACCTTTGCTTTGACGGTCTTCTGGGGTTTGAAAGTCAGGTTTACGTTGCCCTTCGCGCCTACCGTCAATCGTTCGTCTTGTGAAATGTCCATCGTGTAGGCCGGAACCTTAGGATTGGATGCCCGCGTCCTTGGGAATCTCGAAATTCTGGGAATAGAAGGGCGCGCCTCCGTGGATTCCCGCCCGAGTGTCGAGGACCTCAAGGATTTCTCGAGATTGCCGCTGACGTAGATCGCGTATCTTCCGGCTGCAATGTCTGTGCCGCCGTCGATCTTGATGTTATTCCCGTTTTCGGGCAGGGAAAGCTTCTTTCCCGAGCCTTCTTGTTGCTCCCTGTCCTCGATCTTCATCTTCGGCCCTAGGGACGTCGTCGACGACGTCGAAGGAGAAGGCTCCCGCTTGACGCGCTTGAAGGCTGCACCCTGATGCTAGTTGCAGAGCAAAGCCAAGGTCAATGCGGCAATGCTGCGGATCCTCATATGTCCCTCCGGTGGATCGACGAGCTCGTGTGCGATGGATAGTTACAATTTTGCCGTATCCGGATGACAGATTTATGAATTCGAAGGGGTAGGTTCGCGAATCGCAGAGGCACGTTTGTCAATGGCCCGGGCACGTTTGCCAATTGTCAATTTGGGTGGCCGAGATGCCGACCGGCGTTGCAAGCCCGTGCGTCGCCCCCCAGTTGGCTGCAAGCCGAAAAGTCGCAGGTTGAAACAACCGTAAGGGCGAATCAGCCACCAGTTGAATCGGCCGGAGATTAAAAAGGCCAGAGATTAACCGGAGATTAAAAGGCCAGAGATTAAAAAGTGCCGGAGGTTAAAAGGCCACCAGTTGAATCGGCCGGCGAAGGGCCGCGCAAACTGTCGGCTGACGCCCGTAGACTTGGGGCGTGAGCATGGCACTGTACCGACGCTATCGTCCGCAGACCTTCCAGGAAGTTAGTCGGCCAAGAACACGTGACGAGGCCGATCATGGTCGCATTGCGCGCCGATCGAACGGCCCACGCCTACCTGTTCTCGGGTCCGCGGGGTGCGGCATAGACGACGTCGGCCCGCATCCTGGCCAGATGTCTCAACCGGTGCAGGCCCCCTACCGACACCATGCGGCGAATGCGAGTCATGCCGTGAGCTTTCGCTGGGCGGCGAAGCCTCGACGTCGTCGAGATGGACGCGGCGAGCCACGGAGGCGTTGACGACGCCTGCGAGCTCATTGAGCGTGCCGCCTTCGCCCCACGCGACAGGTACAAGATTTTTCATCATTGACGAGGCGCACATGATCTCGAACCAGGGGTTTAATGCGCTTCTCAAGCTTGTGGAAGAACCCCCGCCGCACGTGAAATTCGTTTTCGCCACGACGGAACCCGAAAAAGTCATCGGCACGATTCGCTCGCGCACCACCACTATCCATTCCGTCTGGTTCCCCTGAGACGTTGGAGAACTAGCATGGCGGGCATCTGCGACGAAGAGGGGATTGAGATCGGCGGCGGAGTGCTCCGCTCGTCGCGCGCGCGGGCGGGGGATCGGCGCGATTCGCTTTCCGTTCTCGATCAGCTCGCAGGCGGCAGCGAGGGCGGTGCGCTCAGAGCACGATCACGCTACTTGCCCTGTTGGAATACCGACGGCTCGCTTTGGACGACGCCGTCGAAGCCATTGCCGCCGAGACGGTTCGACTCTGTTCGCCGTGGTGGAGAGAATCGTGCAATCGGGGCATGATCCACGGCGTTTTGTCGAGGACCTGCTCCAGCGGCTGCGCGACGGTGGTGTGCTCTGGCCGGAGAGACGCCGGCGACGTACTGGTCTCCGTGCCGCGCGACCGGTACAGAGCAGGGCGCATCTGGGGGCTTCCGGGGCGTCACGTTCAGCCGATCTGACGAATGAGCGCTTAGCGGCATGGTTGGAGCGACCTCGCCGCGCCTTCCAGCTCAGGCTGTTGTGCGCCAGACGTTGTTGCTTCCCAAGCCTGCCGAGTCAGGAGGATCAGCCAGCTCGTGGGCGTTTTGACGCAGGCGCGGGCACCGGCGGACGTTCTGATGTTCGCGCCGCCTCGGTTTCCGGCGGGCACTCCGGTGCCGACGGAGCGTTCCGACGGTGCTGGCCGCGCCAGCACGCGCGTTCGAGCGCGGAGTCCGATAACTGACATCACTACCGCGGTGCGTCCGGCTGGCCACCCGCGAGGCCGGCTTCGCCCAGCGAGCCGCCGCCGTCGCGAGGAGGCGCGGGCCGTCCTGCTGGCTGCCAGATCCTCACCGGCGTGGGCTGCCGGTTTTGACGGATCCGAAGATGGTTTGAAAGGCTCGAATAGCGGCGAAAATAGCGACTTGGTGGGATCGTATGGCAGCGCAGAAGGTGACGGTGTCTGCCGACTTTCGCGACGGGACGGATAGCGGCGCGGGCAGGGGAGGCCGATGGGGCCGCGAGTGATAGCTCGAACAATGCCCTGAACGATACCTCCAACAGCGCAGGTGCCCCCGGCGCGGGCAGTGCAAGCATGCCCGGTGCGGGTGGCAGGACAGCAGTGCGGGTGGCAGGACGGCGAATAACGTCGTGAGCCGTGGAAGAGGCCCCGATGACGAAGATGTGGATGGTTCTGACGCAGGGAGGCGGAGGACAGTCCGCGAATGCCGACGTCACCATCGTTCGCCAGCGTTGGGCGGAGGTTGCCGCGGCGGTAGCGCGATCGTCCAAATCGACCGCCGCGCGCTGATCGATGAGCGCAACGCCATGATTGCGGGGTATCCGAGACGGATGCTCGGCCTTCAGAGTTCCGAACCGCTGGGCTTGCGACCACTTTCAATGACCGGGACCATGCTCGATGCGTGGCGCAGCGCTCCACGATGTTTTGGGATCGAACCTCGCGTGCGCGGCCTGGTTGGCGGTGATGGCGGCCCAGAAAGTAGCTCCGCCCGTAGCGGGGCGGGAGGGCCGCGCGGGTGATTCCGCCTCCGCACACGCTGAGCGGGCACGACGCACACCACAGCGTGATCAGTTTGGTCAGCCTGGCAAGGTGACCAGAGAGGAACGAGCCCTTCCAACTCCGGGCGGGCGCGGGAGGTAGATCGCTGGCCAGTCGGGCTGAAGCGGCGGAATCCCGTCAGAATACGCCGGAAGTGCGCGAGTCGGCGGTAAGAGAGAATGAGTCGACGGCAAGAGAACGTGAGCTGGCCGCAAGAGAGCGCGAGTCGACGGTAAGCAAGCGCGGGCCCGCGACGGAAAAACCCGCCGATACGCGCGAATCACACCCCGATACAATGGCCGGGCCCAGTGGCGCTCCTAGGGGTGTTACAGGCGCAAAAGTGCCGCGCGCCGAAAGCGGTGCGTCGAGCATGCCCGGCCGTGCACATGAGCAGAATGCCACGAGTGCGCTAAATGCCGAGACCGTCGAGATGCAAAGGAATCACCCGACCCCGGCGGCACGCGGCGGATGCCGACGTCGGACCTTGCTGACCTCGAAAAACGAGGCCTGGTTCTTGCTTCCGACCCCGTCGACATCCCCGATGGCCCCAGGCCTACCAGGGACCAGCTGGCCTCGGCCCTCAAGGAACTCGAATCCGAGCAGGCGGGGCGATCGGGACGCCCATCGGTGCCCGATGCCGCAGGCGCTAGTGGTGTACCCGATACCGCAAGCTCTGGCGGTGTCCCCCGATGTCGGCGGTGACGATTTGCCTTCCGGTGCGGCATACGTAGCGGTACCGCACCTGAGAATTCAGAAATGGATCCGTGACCGGCGCGCGCACGGAAGCCAGGCTTTTGGAGGTTTGCCGGAGCCAGTGGAACTGACGATGAGCTGGACCTTTACGATTTTCGCCCTCTGGCTCACCTGATTTCGTGCCAGCTCAAGCCGATCAGGCCGGACCACCCGATGAGGCCTGGACTATCCGACCAGCCCGGACCGCCACGTGAACCGAGAAGATCACCGGTCCGGATCCGACCGAGCCACCCGGTAACCCCTCGGCCGAGGAAAGTGCCGAAAACGTGGATCCCGCCGGGTTTTTGGCCCAGTTGCTCGACAAGAGCGCCGGTGATGGAGACGTGGATCGCCTACTCGGCCGGGCGCCGCCGTTGGAGAGCCCAACTGTGCCCGGGGCTCCGTCGACGTCTAAATTTGAAGCTACGCTGCCCTCTGAGGCTTTCTTCAGCACCGGAATCCTGGCGTGCGATACCGCCCGAAGCCGCGTTATCGTTCGGATCCAGCCATCGGCTCGAATCCGTAGCCACGGGGTCGCCTAAGGCCGACGCAGTCCGAATCTGATGACATCCCGTTTTACGAGCAACGCATGCCCGACGCCTAAGCGCCCGGAAGCGGTGAGCCGAGTTCGGCGGATGGCCGAGTTCCGTTCGCACACGGTCGATGGGAATAGCGGAGGGCAGAAGCGAACTCAGGGCGCTCAGTAAGCCTCAGGGGATTGGAGGGATCCCGGGGCCGTACAGCCCCTCGGCAGGCGCCATCGATTTCGGAACGGATCATGGCGGCCCACGGCGAGGGCGCCAAAAACCGCGAGCTGAAATAGCCGCGATAGACGAGAGCGAAGACGAGGTCAGCCTTTCGGATCCCACGATTTCGCACTCGGATCTGGTGGGAATCGATGTGTGTCTCGACTTTCGATGGAACGATCATCGAAGGGAGATAGCCCGGACTGACGGAGGGAATGGAGGAAACTGATGGCCGGAGCTCTACGACGGTGCGGTTCAAGAACTCATCGACGAATTGGGGCGCTTGCCCGGAGTCGGCCCGAAAAGCGCTCAGCGGATAGCCTTTCACGTCCTGGCAGAAGACCCGGAAGAGGTCAGGGCTCTTGCCTCGGCATTGTTACGCGTCAAAGAAAAAGGTGCGGTTCTGTGAGGTGTGCGAAACGTCACCGAGGTGGACGTATGCTCGATCTGCTCCGACCCGCGAAGGATGGACTCCAGTGAGTCTGCGTCGTCGAAGAATCTAAAGACATCGTTGCCGTCGAAAGAACACGAGAATTCCGCGGGCGATATCACGTGCTGGGCGGCTCAATCAATCCGATCCAAGGAGTGGGGCCGGAAGACCTGCGCATCCGCGAACTGATCTCGCGGCTGAGCGACGGCACGGTCAGCGAGGTCATCATCGCCACCGACCCCAATATTGAGGGCGAAGCCACCGCCGCTTACCTCATCCGCATTCTTTCGTCGATCGGAGTGGCGGTCTCCAGACTTGCCTCCGGCCTGCCCGTGGAGGCGATCTGGAGTACGCCGACGAGATCACGCTTTCGAGCTCTTGAGGGAGGCAGCAGGTCCTTACCCAGGCCTCATCGGCGGCTCCAGATTCGACGTCGGCACAGAGCCCTGTGGCGGCGCAGTGCCTCGCCGGCGGCTCCGGGCACCCCGGCTGCTCCGATACCGACGGCGCAAAGCTAGCCGTCCGCGGCAGGGGCGACGCTCGGCGCCAGCGTCGTCGTTCTCGCCCCTTGACTGTCGTCGTCGCCGCGACCGTGACCCTGCTGCTGGCCGGCAGGTTGCCGACGAGTTTGCGAAGAAAGGCGAATCTCTGACTGACGTCCTGAAGGCGTATGCAAGCCCATCGCCTTGGGTGCGATCTTTCCTCGTGGAACCCGACAGGTACCAGTGAGGTGGCAATGTCTTTCCCTTGTATTTCTCATTTTTGTACGGTGATCTTCCCGGCGAACCGACGTCGATCTTCGCCTTGGCCCGCGGGCTGGCCGCCAACGCCGATTCGATCGGAGATGTGGAAGGCCATCAACGCCTTTGGACGCTGTGGCGTTCACGTGGACGGGAGCCTCCTTCGTCCGTCTCATATATGCCGGCGCCATAGAGAGTAGCGTTCACGTGTTCTTGGGAGGGACGAGGCAGCGAAGAAACCTATGCGAAAAGCATTAGTGAGCGAAGTACCCGTGTTCAGATTGGAAGATCCGTAAGAGGCGCGTGGCCATGCGCAGCCAACATAACACGGAGACTAAAGGAGAAACACGTGGCTTTAATCGTGCAGAAGTTCGGCGGCTCGTCCGTTGCCGACGCCGCCAGCATCAAGCGCGTCGCGCAACGAATAGTCGACACGAAGAATGCCGGCAACGAACTGGTCGTGGTCGTGTCCGCGATGGGCGACACAACCGATGAACTCATCGACCTCGCGAACGACATCGTGCCGCAGGCGCCCTGCTCGCGAAATGGACATCCTGCTGACAGCGGGTGAGCGCATCTCGATGGCGCTCCTGTCGTGATGGCTGTCAATGCCCTGGGCGTCGATGCCCACGCATTCACGGGCCAACAGGCGGGTTTGCGGACTGACACCCACTACGGCAAAGCGTCGATCGTCGGCGTCGTTCCCGAACGAATCGCCAGAACGCTCAAGTCCGGCGCTGTCGCCATCGTCGCGGGATTCCAGGGGGTCAACGAGCGCAGAACGATGTGACGACGCTCGGCCGCGGCGGTTCCGACACGACGGCGGTCGCACTCGCGCAGCTCTGCGCGCGGACGTCTGCGAGATCTACACCGACGTCGACGGCGTGTTCTCCGCGGACCCGCGAATCGTTCCCGGCGGCTGCGCAGTTGCCCTACATGACCCATGAGGAGACCCTCGAGTTGGCCGCCCACGGCGCCGGGTGCTCCACCTGCGGGCCGTCGAATTCGCCTCGAAAGTTTAACGTGCCTCTGCACGTGCAGATCGTCATTCTCAACCAGGAAGGCACCTGGATCGTGGACGAGAAAACCATGAAAGACAAAAGCCCTGGAAGCGCCCGTCAGTCGTCGGCGTCGCCCACGACCGCTCCCAAGGGAAGGCTCACGATCACGCGCGTGCCCAACGTTCCCGGAATGGCGTCGAAGATCTTCGCCATCGTGGCGGGAATTGACGGCAACATCGACATGATCGCTCCAAAAACACGGCCGTCGCCGCGCCTGACGTTCGAACTTGAGCTTCACCCTTCCCAAGGCGGAGGTTACGGCCGTGGTCGAGGCTTTGAGGGCCACCGGGGCGAGCTGGGCTTCGGTGAGATTCGCGTGACCGAGGGACATCGGCATCCTCTCGGTGGTAGAGCCGGCATGCGCTCGCATTCGGGCATCTCAGCACGTTTTCGCCACCCCTTGGCGACCTGGGGATCAACGCCGACATGATCGCGACATCGGAGATCTGAGATCTCCGTGGTCGTTGATCTGAGCGCCTCGACGAGGCCGCTCGGGCAGTTCACAGCATTCGGCCTCGACAGCGAATCCGAGGCCGTCGTATAGCGGAGGTAGGGACGATGACAGCTCTCGCAGTCGTTGGAGCGACTGGGCCAGGTCGGTCGCGTCATGCGCGCCCTTCTCGAGGGAGCGAAGTAATCGAACGTCGACGACGTCCGCTTCTTCGCTTCGGCCCGTTCGGCGGGCACGGTGCTTTCCTTTGGGGAAGGACGTTGTGGTTGAGGATGTGGCGACCTGCCGATCTTTCCGGGATAGACGTGGCCGTCTTCTCCGCCGGAGGAGGCACGTCCCTTGAATACGCGCCCAAGTTCGCGGCCGCCGGCGCGGTGAGTCGTCGATAACTCGTCCGCCTGGCGCAAGGATCCCGAGGTTCCGCTCTGTCGTCTCCGAGGTCAACCCCACGCGATCATGGATCGTCCGAAGGGGATCATCGCCAATCCCAATTGCACGACAATGGCCGCTATGCCCGTGCTCAAGCCGTTGCATGACAAGTATCAGCTGACCCGCCTCGTCGTTTCTTCCTACCAGGCGGTCTCCGGTTCCGGACTCGCCGAGTCAAAGAGCTTGAAGGCCAGATTCGCTCCGCTGCGGATCAGGATATAGCCAAGCTCGCTGTTGACGGCGCCGCTGTGGACCTGCCCGAGCCTTCCGTTTATGTGGCTCCCATTGCCTTCGATGTCGTGGCCCTCGCCGGCAAGATTGTCGACGACGGTTCCCGAGGAGACCGATGAAGAGCAGAAGCTCCGCAACGAGTCGCGCAAGATCCTTGAGATCCCCTGAGCTGGCTGTCTCGGGCACGTGCGTGCGCGTTCCCGTCTTTTCCGGCCACGGCTTGGCAATCAACGCGGAGTTCGCCAAGCCGGTTGCGCCCGACGACGCCAGGGCCATCCTCGCCGAGGCCCCCGGGGTTCAACTCGACGATGTGCCGACGCCGCTGCGAGCCGCCGGAACGGATCCCTGCTACGTGGGCCGGTTCGTACCGACCAGTCCGCGCCCGACGGCCGCGGCCTGGCAATGTTTGTCGTGGGTGACAACCTGCGTAAAGGTGCGGCCCTCAGCGCTGCTGGGTTGGCCGAGCCTGTGCTGGCCGAGATTGAGCTAGCGGGCTCGGTTGGCGCCGAGCCATCTGAGCGCGGCTGGCAGGCAAAAGCCACTGCCCAATCGAGCCAATGGCTAACTGGGCACCACCCAGCCGCTCGTGCTGCAAATAACCTGAGGGGGCGATCGATTTCTCGATCGCCCCTCAGCTCATCGGTTTCAATCCAGTGTTGGAGCGCGGAGTCGCCTCCAACACTGGGGCGGTTTTAAGAATGTTCGTCGTACTTGTCTTCGTTGAATTCTTCGTCTTCGAACTCGTCTTCGTCGCCCTGACTCCACCGAAGGCGCACTGTCTCCGGCAGATGGGGCTGTCACCGGTGATGGGGCTGTCACCGGTGATTGGGCTGACGCTGGTGATCGGCGTCGCACCGCTGACCACGATGTAGGAACGCTCGTCGCGCTGATGGCGTAGAACGTTGTCGATGAAGCTCGTGATCGCTCTCTTCCATGGGGATGTCGCGCCCGCCTGCTCCGAGATGTGCCAGCGGTGGTCGAGGAACTGCTGGAATAGCTCGGCCGGCTCCAGCTATGCTCCTGGAGTTCCTTTAAGACGGAGTTGATCATCGGCCTCGAACACGTTGGTCATCCAGTCGTGGGCGACGATCGGAAGCGACGAGCTCTTATTCATCGCCACCCGATACTGCTCAATGTCCTGTATGAGGCGTCTGGCTTGGTTCTCCTGCACGTCCATGCCGGTCAGCCGAATGACCTTGCGCGAGAAGTGCCCGGCGTCCACCACCTTCGGTTGGATTCGTATCCTGTGGCCGTCTTCGTCGGCGACCATTTGAAGCCTGTCGACGTCGAGACCCCAAAGTCGTTGAGCCGCTTGACGTGCTCGTTTACCCGCCACTTCTCGTCCGTGTCGAACGTGGTCTCCCCGGTCAGCGCGTCCCACAGCGTTGTGTACTGGGCGACGAGGCGATTGCCGATGTCGATCGTGTCGTAGTCCTCGGAAAGATGGCCTGCCGCTTGCAGATCCCATGAGCTCCCCTGATGATGTTCGTACGTGCCACGTCGATGTCGTAAAAGCTCTTGCCGTCGGTGATCCCGTTATAGATCTCGCCCGTCTCGGCGTCGACGAGGTAGGCGGCAAATTCGCCGGCATCGCGCCGGAAAAGCGCATTGGAAAGGGAGACGTCGCCCCAAAAGAATCCGATGAGATGCAGCCTGACGAGCAGGAACCGAGAGTGCCCGGATGAGTTTGTCGACGGTCTCCGGACGCTGATGCTGCGAACAACGCCCGATAGGGCAGGGGAGTGGGCAGATGCTCGGAGACGAAAACGGAGTTGAGGGGTGGCCCGGAACGCGTGTTCTCCCCGTGATGACGGCGACAGGCTCAACGCAGGGGGCGTCAAGGCGCAGGAGCGTGCGCAGCATCTGATACTCGTGATGAGCTGCCGAATCTCCGATCTCCTTGATGGCGAGGATGCGCCCGTCAAGATGGACGAATCGAACGACATGGCGGGAGAGATGCCCCTGCGGGAGTGCGGCCACGATGCTGTCTGGCCACTGGTTGAGTGGCTTGTCCCGAGGGCAGGTCCAGGAGAGAGCTGCCGGGTCTGGCTGCGGTGATCCGCAACGAGGCTCGCGGCTTCGCTCATCGGAAGTCCCCTGACGTCTCGTCGTCTTTGACGCTGTCGGCCCTTCTTTGGTCCGTCCTGACTTGTTGATTGAATCTTTCATAATATCTGCGCGTGTTAGTTATTCTTAGCGTGATCTCCCCGTCTGTTGAGGTGCCTCTATACGGAATATGAAAGTGCGCCCAACGGGCGAGTAGATGTTTTCTCTCTTTCCGCGGACGAGCCTGGAAAACGGTTTGCCGAGACGTTCTTTCCTATCCCGGCCCTGATCGACATTAGTTGATCCGTTCGCCAGTGCCAGCGCGGAGAAGAAGTGAATCCGATCGAGGTTCGGCTCGAGGAGGATGACCTCGCCCGAGCTCGGGACCTTGTCGGGTTCGATGCGAATTGTCACGAGGTCGGAACCATCCCCGGAGCCGAATTTCTCGGTTTCGCGGTCAGAACCGACGACGTGTCCGTAAACGTAGGCATCCGATCCGAGCTCTTCAATGAGTGTCACTTTGAGCGGATCTTGCCCTAAGGGGCGCCCTCGTCGGAGCCTGGAACGAAGCCGTCGTTGGGGTTCCACGAGAGTGCTTCGGGGCGGAAGTCGACGATAACCTGACCGTTGTCCTCGCGCGACAGCGCATCGAATAACGTCTGACAGCACGGGAAGGGACGAGTCGCCGAAGACCGCCTCGTTGCCGACGATCCGCATCGTCCCAGGTTCATTGCCGGTGAGCCGGATGAATCCTGCGACGAAGGCGTTGGCGGAAGCGAAGAATACATTTTCGCCCGGCATTCCGACTCTGCTCAAGCGTTTCGTCCTGAGCACGGCGATGCGATCGCCCATCGTCAGAGCTTCGGTCTGATCGTGGGGTCACGTACTCGTTGAGATGCCCAGACGCTTTTTGAAGGGAAGGATCTGGGTGTGGGTTTGACGCGAGTTTGGCATCCAAGTTCGAGAGGTTCATCCATGAGGAAGACCCAGAGGTTCGGTGCGATGGCGCGGCCCATTGCCACGCGCTGGCGCTGTCCGCCGGAGAGCGCTTTCGGCTTTCCAAGGTCGAGGTATGGCCTCGAGATCAGCGGATCTTGGCTGCGTCGACGACGCGCTCACGGATCTTCTCCCGCGGCACGCCTTGATTTTGAGCGCAAAACCCATGTTGTCCGCCACCGTCATATGCGGATAGAGAGCGTAGTTCTGAAACACCATGGCGATGTCGCGGTCCTCCGGAGAACGTAGGTGACATCGTCGTCGCCAATGTAGATGCTTCCGTCATCTATTTGTTCCAATCCTGCGAGCATGCGCAAAGAAGTGGACTTGCCACATCCCGAGGCCGCGACGAGAACACAGAGCCCTCCGTCGCTGATGTCGAGAGAGAGGCGATCGACAGCGGGCTTGTCCGAGCCCGGGTAGAGGCGGTCTGCCCCATTGAAAGGCACAGTTGCTATTGAATGGTCCTTCACCGGCAGGAATGCCGGACGGTCCGAGTGAAGAGTGCCAAAGTGTCGACCTCTGACACGGGATGTGAGCACACCCTGTGAAAAATTATTACACAGATGGTCGCCACGTGCGCCACTTTTTCTGCATCGACTTGTTTTCGAGAACGTATATTCGAAATTTCAACACAAAAGAGCCTTCTCGCGATGTGTATCTAGACTTTGCGGAGAGTGACGAGCGCGTGAGGCCCTACTTCGGTAGCGCTAGATGACGTGCGCAAGCAGATGAACATCGGCGGCCATGGCTGACTCGAAGCGAATCGGTGCAGGTGGCATGTCCACGGGTCTTCGAGGCCGAGGACTGGTGCCGGCAGTCCGCGCGTCTCTCAAGCTCTTGAATCCGGCTCTCGTGGTGGACGATTCGGGGCGTGAGCGCTTTCCGCCGGAGGTCGCCATGCTGCAGAAAGTGCGGGCAGGTACGTCGCGGAGGTGCTGGACGCCGAAACCGATCGCTCGACGACGCCTTCATTGTGACGGAACTTATAGATGGTCCGACTTTGGCGCAAGACGTTGTGGATTCCGGCGTTTTCGAGGGAAGCGATCTGGCTGAACTCGCGAACGTGCTCCGTGAGGCCGTCGATGCGATCCACCCGCGGGGTCCTCACTGCGACCAAGCCGTCGAACGTCAGCTTTCGGGCCCATGGGCCCCGTTCTCATCGACTTGGCATAGCTCAGGTTGATGAGGACTCGCGCCTGACTGTCCCTGGATCTGTTGCGCACGCGCTGGGATACTGCGATCCCCGCGTCATAGATGGCGGCAACCCAGACGAGGCTGCCGACCGGTGGGCGCTGGCCGCCGTGCTTCGCCTTTTGGCCGCGACGGGACGCGCGCTTTTCGGGAAAAAGGCAACCCGCAGTCGATCATGCGCAGGATGTCTCGAGGGGGTTCCGACGTCGTGGGCCTTCAAGGCCCGCCAGCTCCGCATTTACAGCGCACTCGCGCCGGAAATCGAGGATCGAATCGATATTGACCAGCTTATTTCCGTGTTGCGGACCGGCTGATTTGACGAGGCCGCCTCTGGTCCAGGAGGGGGAGCCTGGCCGCATTGCGGGAGTTAGTGGGCGGCGTTGGCGCTGGGGCTGCCGACGACATCCCCGGCAATGGCTCCCAGGGTCCGGATGGGGCGACCAGAGTGCTGAACGGCCGGTTCGCGGGGGATGGCGCGACGGATGCGTTGCAGGCGGCCCTGGGGACGTTTGAGACGGTGGTGCGCACCACGATGCGCCAAAAGCAGTCTCTACGGCAGTGATGAAGGATATGGGCCGCTCTGCGGTGATATTGGTCGCGGAGTCTATGGCGCCGACGAAGGTTACGGATATGACGAAAACCGCGCATCGGCGTTGATGATGGCCTCGGATACGATGAAGACTACGGTCTGGCGAAGGTCTCTGAGACCGCGCTTCGCATGCGTCGTGCTCAGCTCGGATCGACGGAGATCCTTGACGGGGCGCGAGAGCTCGGCGGTGGGCGCACAGAGATACTTCCACCGGTGGTTCGGATGTTGACTTTGACGGCGGACGCACAGAGATCCCTTTCGGCCAGCGCGGGTGGCGTCGGCGCCGATGGCGGCGGGCGCACGGAGATCCTTCCTGCTGCGGGACAGAGCGTCGGTGTCGGCGGTGGGCGTACCGAGATTCTTTTCCTGCCGCAGGACAAGGCGCCGGCGTTGGCGATGGTCGCACGGAGATCCTTCCCGGTGGGCTGGGCAGCGGCACAGGCGAGCGCCGTCGGGACGGATTCTCAAACGACGCCGCCAACGCAGGTCCTGCTGAACGGAATCTCCGGCTGCACATGCCGCCCTCCGTCCCGACTGCGCCGCGTTCCAACGAGCCCGGTTTCCAGGCTGCCGATCCGACGCAGGAACATTTCCCGGAGAGCAGAGCATGCAGCAACCGGCAGGTCTGCCGCGCCCTCCCGCGTGGAACGAGTTCCTCAACGGTCCTCGGGTCAATCTAATGACATGCGCGGCTTGGATGCGTCAGGCCCCTACGGCTCGCCTCATTGTGTTCCTCGCGGGCCTGGCAAATCCTCTCCCTCGGGGTGCGTTTCCCGATCGTCGGAGTGTGTCTCTACGGTTTTGTGGCCTTCACGCTTGGGGTGATTGGATCGTCCCATACGAGTTTGAACCACCGCCGATCGGTTGAGGCGGGAAGTTTTTCGGGGAAATGTGGGGCGTAGCCCTAAGAATGCCTCTCATTTTCTTGAAGGTCTTTATTGAGCAGGCGGTGAGCATTGCCGTAGGTCTCGCGCTTGCACTGCCGCACTATGGGGTTTGAGCATTGCGGTGCCTGAGGAGCTGCGGCTTGGCACCTTTAGCCGCCGTCGGCATCACGATGGTCGTCGCAGCGGTTCAACGCTTTGAGGCGCATCCGCGAGGCTTGGCGCCCGTGATCTTTTTGGCCGCAATCACACCGGAGTTTCTGTACAAGTATTTCTGGGGCGTCGTCCTGATTCTGCTGACGGGTTTGGGCGTCTCTATTCTTCGGCTCGCGCCTATCCTGATTGGACGCCGCTTCCCAAACAACCTTTCTTCCTCGACGCAGAATAGGTGTGGATAGTGTGGGTGGGCACCGCTTGGGAGCGGCTCGCAGACGAACACGATAACGGACTATAGGTGATCAAACGATCACAAATCTTTTAGTCTGTCCACAGCTTGCTCGCTTACAATCGTGCGCATGGCTTCACGAAATACTCCCGGAACCAGCTCGTCGTATCTGATGAAGCAACAGAAACGCGAGCAAGCCCGCGAGAAGGCACGCCTCTCCAGGAGGCTGAGGCGAAGCGCACCAAGCGCAGGCATTTGTTTATTGCGGTCGGAAGCACGTTGACGGTGCTTCTCGTAGTGTGCTGCCGTCGCCTTCGTGATCTTGAATGGCATGAAGAAGGGAAGAGGATGCCAAGCGCGTCGTTTCTAGCGCGAACGTTTCGTCCAGCGGCGTCATTTCCCTCGGCAAGGGGAGCGAGGAAGGGATTGCTCAGGGCTGGGCAAGAAGAACGCTGGCAAACCCACCGTTCGCATTTACTCCGACTACCTGTGCACACATTGCAGCGATCTCGGAGAAAGAGTACGGCAACGAAGTTGGTGAATCTCGCTTCTAAAGGCGAGATTACGCTCGAAAATCGCGCCTTTGTCGGTTCTAGGGCAGAAGATTTCCGACGTCGCAAAGCTAAAGCCGATTACTACATCGTCGAGAAAGCCCCGAGTATTACGCCGCCTTCCACAACGCCTACTTCGCCGATGTTTCCGCGCCTATCTCGCCAAGCAAAAGCAGCTGCCGGAACAATCGCAGTACAACAAGACGGCCTCGACGTCGCGAAAAAGGTTTAGCATTCCCAACAACGTGCTCAAGGGGCTTGAGAAAAACGTTGAACTCGAACCGCTACGAAAAGTTCTTGCAGCGGTCGGCCCAGAAGTTTAACGAGGCCGGGCATAGCGGAACTCCGACCATCACCATCAATGGCAGGAAATTCGAAGACGACTGGTCTAAAGGGTGCCCTCTTGGAGAAGATCGAGAAAGAAGCGCGGGGCATTCGCTGAAGCCGGCTGATGAGAAGCCGGCCGTGCCTAAGAAATCTGAAGCAGCTGAAATAGTTTCTGCATCAGCCCCCTCCAGCAGGGTGGGCCTCTCGCCGCCGTTGTGGGGTGTGGGATGCCTCGCCGGTCTAGTTAGGGGCGCCTCGCCGGACGATTTCTTGTCTCGTCCGGCGGGGCGGCGCCCCGTCATTTTTCTTCTTCTCTGGTCTGCCTGGCGTCTCGGTCATCGGGTGCGCTTTGGATATAGCGAAAGCGGATGCCATGGGTCCGGCGAAAGTGCACATTTCAGATTTCACGTTTTGGGCTTGGCGAATCCGCCGTCGTCTGGCAAGATAGAGGGGCGCTCGCGGCCTTCCTGAGCATGCCACCTTAGCTCAGCTGGTAGAGCACCCGCCTTGTAAGCGGACGGTCAAGGGTTCGAGTCCCTTAGGTGGCTCGTTTATTTCCGGGCGATTAAGTCCCTCGGCAATCGCCCGAGTCCTCTTTGTCGGGACGTTTTTCGGGACGACATCGGGTTCAAAATGGCGTCGGGTTGAAAGCCTGTCATTCTGCGCGAGGACGAGAACTGATCCCGATCAGTCCGAGTGGGCCAGGAATCTCAATGCTTGGGGTGGAGGGCGAATCGTGACGAAATCCGCCCTACGATGTATGGGTTTACACGGGATCTTAGTTTAAGATTGAATTACGAGCCGGAAATCACGCATCGGCTCGGCAAACCGGCACTGGTGTGGTGCGCTTCGGAGGAGACGGCTGCGATGCCCGCAACCCTTCGCGGCCCCTGATTGTTGCCTTCATTGGTGTCGGTTTGCGCCGAGTTTCCGAATGGGGCCCTTCGGCACGCAACGTTGGGCCCCGTTCTGAAGCGACGCTCCGATCCGTTTCCTGCTTCATGGGCGAGTATTCATTAGTTTTCGACTCGTTGCCGAGGCACTCATCGAACTGAAGCCCTGCCTAAAGCAGCGGCCTTCTAGCGAAAATGGAGTCTCGGGCGAGAGCATGACGGCGATCGCCGAATGAGTCTGCGGTAGTCGCTGGCCGAGCCTGTGGCGATCGCCGGCCAAGCTTGTAATTGGTCGCCGAAAGCCGGATCCGCTAGGGCGAAGGCGCCGTCTAACGAAGGGACTAATTGACGGGTTCTCCGCCCATATTCGCCAAAAGGGCATTGGCCCTCGAAAACGGTCGTGAACCGAAGAAGCCTCGGGTCGCCGAAAGGGGAGAAGGGTGGGGTGATTCAATCGTTGGCACATCGCCGAGCAGAGGTTTGAGTTCCTGGGCGGGGCGGCCCCACAGGATGGCTACGAGAGGCCCGCCGCGGGCAGCAAGGCGTCTGATCGCGTGGGCAGTGACTTCCTCCCAGCCTCTTCCTCGATGCGATGCAGGCTTGCCAGGCTCGACGGTGAGCACTCTGTTGAGCAGCATCACGCCCTGATCGCACCACGGGGTGAGGGTCGCCGTCGTCGGCCGGAGCGATCCCCAAATCGTCGTGAAGCTCCTTATAGATGTTGATGAGAGATCGCGGAATCGGGCGCACGGACGGGTCAACGGAAAAGCTCAAGCCAACGGGATGGCCCGGCGTTGGGTAAAGGGGTCTTGCCCGGACGATCAGCACGCGTACGGCGTCGAACGGGTAGGAGAAGGCACGTAATACGCGATCGCCAGCGGGAAGATAGCCACGGCCTCGCGGTGTTTTTCGGAACGAAGGAAGTCGCCCATCTCGTGAATGCGTTGCTCGACGGGCTCCAACTCGCGGGCCCATCCGGGGTCGATGATGTCTGCCAGGCTCATGACACTAGCCTAGCCTCGCCGTTCGATTGGGCGCTGGGCAATCCGATCGGATGCCGGCTGTTGAGGCTCCCCGCACCACCGAAAAGGAAAATGGCGGGCTATCGATCGGGTGCCGGCTGTGAGATTCTCAGCCGAGGAAAGCCGCCGACGGGCCCGCGGGGTAGGATGCTCAAGCAGGCGGGCCGCTTTCGGCTGAGAGCGGACTCGCATCCGGGTGGGGAGCACGCTCGGAAAGCGCGCATATCCGAGAAAAGGCGGAACGTGATGGAGGCTACGAGGCTGTCTGACGTCGAGAATGCAGTGTTGGACGTGGAAGAAACCTGGTGGACGCTGGGGCGGACCAAAGCTGACGCCATAGCGACTTTTGGGAATGACCGCCACCCGCTATTATCTTGTGCTCAATCGGGCTCTTGCCAACCCTCGGCGAGAATGGAACGCCCTGAATTGGTGGGGCGGTTGTTGCGGCTACGGGCCCGGCGCGCTGGGGAGCGAAGTGGCGATGGCGATTGTTGAGGCTATGAACGTGGCAGATAATGAATACCCGCAGACGAGTTTGATCGGCTGGCTGACGCCCGTACGATTCGAGGAACTCACAGGCGCAAGGGAGTCGAACTTCAAAATGGTGGCTGGCGCTGGCTATCATCATCCTCGCCCCGACAGCGGGTGGGCAATGCAACTTTCGCGAATTCTTCCGATGACCCGGGCACTGACGCTTCGTCGAAAGCGGCTCCCCGAGTCAGCGGCGCCGCGCCTCGAAAGGCGCGAACGGCGGCTCCGGTTCTTCCGGAGAGCCCAGTGGTTCGTCCAAGGGGCCGGAATCCAAAGATTCGGGAAAGACGAGCGAGAGTCCCTCTACCGACGCTTCTTCTGCCACGCCGTCGGACAAGGAAAGCTCGTCGGCCAGCTCGGGAAGGGGCGTCCGGTCCTTGTGCTCAACGGTTCGAGAAAGAACGGGCTCGCCGCTTCCAGCAAGCAAAAAACTCGAGAAGGTCGGCTACACAAAAGTCTCCTCCAACAACTACGAGTGGCGGCAGCCTGAAGGCTTCTACGGTTTTTCACCCCAAGGCCTCCGATGAGCAGACGGCCAAACAGGTTGCTTCAGCGTTGGGCATCAAGGCGGGCAACGTCATGCTTTGCGCCCAAAGCCACCGGGGGCGACCAAATAGTGGTCGTTTTGAGGGCCGACGCCGGCTGACGAACTGCGGCGCATTTCCTTCGACGGCGCTTTTTTCCGACGGCGCATCGTCTATTTGACGACGTGATATTTGACGACGTGACTACGGTAATGGTTTTATGCGTCGCGCCGTCGCGGCAATCCTCGCGCCGAATCCATCCGCGGGAAGCGAAGTGGGCGGTGTTGTCTCTTTGACGAGACGCTTGTCCCTTCGTCGATTCCGCGCTGTTCGCTCACTATCGGATTGTCCTCCTCGACTGCTGCCGTGCATTGCCTTCTGGCACGCTTCGCAACCTTCTTTGAGCCAACGTACTGAGACAAGGCAAGCAAGAATTGCTTCCTGGCGAGCACCGCAACCGTGCCTCCTGACACACTTCGCCCCCGTAAGGACACTGATGAAAAACCGTGGACGTGGAGGTTAACGGTGTGTAATATGAGCGTTATCTGGAAACAGACGATGGTATACATCATTAAACGCTCATCTTTACGTGCATGATGCACGTATTTTCCATCGGGAGGCGAAATGCCCATTTTTACGAGGCGGTCAATGTGCACCGCCGCTTTCACGGTTGCGGCTATGCTGGCGGCAACCGTGGCACCCTCCACCGCGGCAGAAAGCAACCAAGCCAAGTCTGCTGTGGCTGCGGCCTTCGGCGTCGGGAAAACCCCAAACGTCCACGTCGAAAAAGCGCCTCGAACGTATCGATCGGGCGTATGACGCCGCAGCGCGGCGCGCCCGAACGCGCCGCGCTTGAAAAGAAGGCGCCCCCTGCACAGGCAAACCTCAAACTGCAAGCGATTTTGAGGATCGACGGCAAAGGAAAGCTCCTGCGTGATAAGCGGGGACGGCAACGGAGGTGCGATCCCCGAAACCGTCGAGGTGATTGGCGCCTGAGCCTTCGAGAAGAGCAAGGTCACGAAGGTGACGATCCCCCGCCAATGTGGATCACTATCGAAGCTATGGCCTTTCCAGCGATGCGCTGATCTGACAACGGTGGTTTTCGAAGTAGACGCTTCTCAGTACAGCAGACTGTGGCAGACGATCGCAAATTCCGCTTTTTGCGCATACACCTTCTCTGAAAGAGGCGATCCTTCCGGCTTCCTGCTCGTTCCTTGGGGGCTTCGGTGTTTCGGGGAGCGGGATCGAGAGGGCCGTCATCCCGGATATCTCCAAGAAATTCTAGCGAAGCCTTTTCAAACACCCAGAAGCTGAAGGAAGTGGACGCTTTCGGAAGATTTGCCGAGCATCGGCAGGAATGCCTTCGCCTCGAGCGGACTGGCCACCGCCAAGGTCTCGAGGCTACGGGCAGGCCGCCCAAGAGGGCTTTCCGCCTTCGAAGCTCGGAAACGATCGGTGATTCGCTTTCCGCGAACCAGCTGACGCATGTCAAACTTCCTGACGCCGTCGAATCGATTGGCGTACGCCTCGGCGACAACCCCCAATTGAAGGAGATCACCTGGCAGGGACTCAAAACCATTAAGCGGGAAGCATCCATGAACGAAGTCACGGAGCTGGTCATCCGACTTCGGTCAGACCTCCACACAGCTGCGGTGAACATGGACAAGTTGGTCAAACTTCATATCGGCAAGGAGTGGGACCCAACCAGCTTGACGAGGCGTTCAATGGGATGGCCAGCTCTGGAGACTGCTCCGGTCGCCGACGGCAATCCGAACTACACGGTGGTCAATGGCGCATCGCTCAATGCGAGGTAGGACAGTTCATCGTTCTTCCGCGCGGGTTGGCGGTTTCAACCTGAGGAACTATTCTGTTCCCGCCGGGAGTGACCGAAATCGAAAAGCGTGCATTCAGCGACAACGAAACAGCGGAAAAAGATCTACCTGCCAAATGGACTCAAGCGCCTCGGGTACCGATCTTTCTCCCAATGCGAATGCGTTGAGTTACGTGCGATCTCTGACAGCCCGGACTGGATCGTCGACGGCTTCGACCACACGACCGCGCTCAAAGAGGTCGATTTCGGAACTCATATCACCACAATGGTCGGTGCCTTCGACGGCAAGGTGCCCTGAACGGACCATCGTGCGGAGGTAAAATGGGCACTTTGCGGCTTCTAAAGACACCCACGGCACTCTCGGTTGCCGCCTATTTCAAGCGAGGGGATGACGAAGATTGACTCACAGTTCGGGCCGCTTCCCGAAGGTGCTGGTTCTGCTGGAGCAGCTTGAAGGAATTCCATATCCAAAGCAGGTTGGTCGACAACGAATGGAAGGCCTCGGGCCATGTTCTACGGCGGCTGATCCTGATTCGTCAGCATGGAAGCTTGTTGCGGAGAAGATGACGGCCTTCGGCATGGATCCGAGCAAGACAGCTCAAAAGTACACTCCGCTAAAAGCGACTGCAAAAGATAAGCAGACGTACTCGGCTGGCAGCTTCATGCTCAAGGCGTGGATCACCGGCGGCGTGGATGAAGGGAAGCGTCAAATTCGGACAGTCACTGTCAGCTCCGACGGAAGAATCACGCCTCATGCCCCTGGTGGGACACTTCCGCCGTTGGCGACCATTTCGAGGGGGTTGTGAGGCATTTCCGCGACGAAGAGAAGGTGCAGGTACGCGATCACACCGCTGACGGTTGTGACCGAGATCGAAAACGACAGGGCATCCTCACCGAGCACGAAGCCGACCGCCGAACCCACCGCCAAAACCGACATGCGACACCTTCGCCTACCGCTTCCGTCTCACCCGCCGGCAACTCTGAAACTCCTTCGGCCGGCAATGCCTTTGTCGTCGGCGGAAGAGAGGTATTCTTCGGCTGCGCTGGCGACACCATTGATGGGCGACTGGGACGGAGACGGCATCTCTACGCCCGGCGTTAAGCGAGGAAATCAGGTACTACCTCGTCAATCTCGATTCGCGGCGGTAAGGCCGACGTCGTTTCGCTTACGGCCTGGCAACTGACACTCCGCTCGTCGGTATTGGGACGGCAACGGCAGCGATACTGTTTCGTTGCGCCGCGGGCACACCGTGTACGTAGAACAATGTTCTCAAAAACGCCCTGCGGGCCAGAGTGTTCATGTATGGCCGTGAGGACGTGATCACTCCGTTGGTCGTGGTGATTGGAACGTGGCGACGGCAAGGACACCGTTTCAGTTCGCCGTGCGGGTCTCTACATCAGCGGAATCGACTGGCAGTGCGCCGGTGTCGCCAGTTCTCCGCCGGTAACGGGGAAGGAACTGTCGTCGCCGGGCGGCGGGCCGACGGCCAGAAGGCCGATACCGTGGGCCTCGTCAATGGACGGCACCTTCCATGTCCCTTGACGGCAAGGGGTGGCTCGTTACGAAGATGTGGGTTGTGTGTGTTCGCGTTACTTTGGCTGGTGCTTTCCGATGCCAAGGGTCCTGACAGCCTCGTGTATCTCCACGGATGAGCGATGGTTGGGATAGGCGGCCCGGGCCTGCGCTCTTTCGAGGACGCGTCCCTCGGGGCTCTTCACGCTCGACGCTCCCTGTTTTCGATGTTTCCCTAGGAGTGAGGTTGCCAGGCTGCCTTTGATGGTGAATCGTGCGCTTTATTTCGCTAATGCTGTGCAAACATCGATCTATTTATCACCATATAATCTCATATCCATGGTAGACGTCAGTCTGGTGTGCGTATGTTGAGGTGCTTTCTGTGGCTCGCATGCATATCTCTCAAGCCGAGTTTTCGTCCTTTATTTGTGCATGTTTAATCTCGTTTCCAAGGGCGGTTTGGATTGTAAATTTATTGTGTGCGGATGGCGGAGGCTTCTAAGTGGCATGCACCAGAGTAGGTGCTAAGGCTTGCGGAAAAGGAAGGGAAACGACAATGGTCTCGTTTCAGGATGCGAGTGGCAGCGGTTCTCATTTCCTGAGCCGCGGCCGAGATGCTGCGAGCTGCTGCAGGAAGCGAGTCAGTGAAACGCACTCGGCCATGGCGGGGATAAGTTCCCTCCGAGCTTGAGGGTAGATTCTCTGTAGCAGAGCAGAGGAACGCTTTTGAGCAACGATGGACGATGCGACGTATCTGACCGTACGCTGCAACAAACGGGCCCAAAAATTCGAACTGGCTGGCGAGTCGGTAGACAACCGGGTCGGGCGGAGGCGGCGAGTATTGATGCCGAGCGTGCAGAGCAAAGGGAGGGAGATCGACGAAGAGGGCAACGTCACCGGCGCTCGATCAGGGTTTGCCTCGGGAAAATCCCTCCTGGCCCTGTTACAAAAGAGGGATCTTCAAGACCTCTTTGAGAGAGGAACTGGACCAAGCGTGCCACGACGTGCGTGTGAGAAAGGCCGGAACACTTTAGCAGCTGAGAAGATACTACCAAGCCTCGGGACCGAAACACGGAGCAATGCTGCGAAAAGGAGACCGCAAGACGATCCAGCTTGTAAACCACAGGAAATGCCACCGGCTTCGCTGGGGGCCCAGCAGGTGAATGTGACTGGTGGACGGCACTTCTCCCGAAGAGCAGAAGGAGGTCGTCCGCGCTATCCGGGTGGATTGGGCATCGCGACGGTATCATGGCACGATGCCTCGAAGCCGCGCCAATACTGCGATCCTGCTGCACGGTTATCTCTCACCGGCATGGATGAGCCTCAAGAAGAGAGTCGAAAGTGAAGTGCCCTCTGATGCGCTGTTTACGATGCACGGTGTGACGCCCGGCGAGTACTCGCGCTTACGTCCACAACAATCGTGACTGGACATTCCTTGGCTTCTCGGCCAGGCGGTTTCCGATGTCTAAGGATGGTCCGAGTGCGCCTTCCTGACGAGGGGCCCGAAACGGCAGAGCCTGGTCTTCGATCCGGGAAAGGCCACGAGCACGTGCGGGCGAGGAGGGTAGGCGATATTGGACAGCGCTTCGAGACTGCCGCGGCAGCGCACCCGGCATGACGACGAATGTCTCGAGACGGGCCTAGTTGGCAGGTGGAAGAGCCGGAAGTTCCGTGATTGGCCTTTGAGAGAGAGCGCTGGAAATGGGCCACTAGCTCAGCAATCGGGCACTACTAGCGCCGGGGTTGTGTGGCTCGACTATGACGTCAGCTGAGCGAGGCCCTCGCCAATCCACAAAAACGCTGTCTACTATTCGCACGCCGCGGATGAGGCGGCAGAACGTCTGGCTTCTTTCTCATGAACGGCGTCTCAGCAAACGTGCATGCGGGCGATCCGAATCTCACGCTGAGCGGGCATTCGTATGGCTCTGCCCGCCGCCGGAATTGCAGCGGGCGAGACTGATGTTCAAGATCGTGCCGCCGTGGGATCGGCCGGTGAACGCGAAACCAACGACGAGCCCAATGTTCTTCCGAAACATGTACGTCGGTGCAGCGGGAGGACGCCGATCGCCGCGAGAGCGGCACTTGGCCCGAATCCGGACGTCAACAAGAACTTCTGGAGCATTTGCAGCACCGAAAAATGGACAAGTCCCGAAGGGAAGCACCGCGTAGGCGTCTCATGGCCATTCGGAGTATCTTTCAGGGCCCGGAATCGAAGCGACCTGGCGGGGAAGACGTCGACGTGTACAACATTGGACGCATCATGTCGGGCAAGGGCACGCTGCGGAGGAGGAAGTGATGGTTCGCAGGCGGGTGGCGGCTGCTGTGCGCGCGGTTGCCGTGTCGCAGCGTGCGCATATGTCCGATCAGTATCTTGGTGGAGATGAGCGCGACAGCCTCGCCCATTGAGCGCCCGATTGTTGAGCCTCGCCGCGAAACCTGCTAGAAATCCCGCTCTACGGATGCTGAGCCAGGAATTCGGGGGTAGGGGAATGGAAAGCCCCAGGCGGAGCAGCAGTGAACAGGCGAAGATGAGTGCGTCTCGTCGCATGCTCGGCATAAATATGGGTCCGAAAAATATCTGGTTGGCGACGGCCGCTCCAATTCCGTCGGAGCGATGGAAGGCTGCGACGGCGAGGATATTACGAGCTCGCTAAGCCTTACGGTTTTCGCAAGCTTCCAAACCCTGCGATACACATACTCGAAGGCAACGCGGAAATCCTCGCAAAATCCAAGCGCCTGGGTGCCGAGCTCATCATCAGTCATCAGCCACCCGGAGTTCCTTCTGATCGAAATCGTATGCCACGGGCCGCGTGCGAAAGCGACAACAGCCTCAAGGTTTTGCTGGACTGGCCTCGGCGGGAACGGAGGCAGGTCGACAATCTACGCAGTACCGGACGCGCGGCTTTTCCCTCGCCGGAGAGGTGGGCTCCTCACGATCCGAATCGCTCGTCGTGACACCGCCGCCGAGCCCGAAGAAGAAATCTCCAAGCCCGACGAAACAGTTCTTCCGCCTCCGCACATACAACGGCGAAAACGACTTCTTCCGTATTTGGCGTTACACTCTGCTAGCATCTACACACCCTGCAACCCAAACTACTTCTGCATTACTTGCAGCTGCGGGCGTGAACATCGCGCAGTGACAGAGTCAAATGTGCCTCTGGCGCTGAGAAGCTGAGTCAGCGATTCGAGCCGATTCAAACGTCCAAACTGGCTGGTTCGGTGATTGCATTCGGTGAAAAGTCGAGAGCCAGCTTCGTTTGGAGAGCTACAGCCCCTGTTGCTTCGGCCTGAGCTGGCATCCGCATTCCAGCTCGAACGGGCATCCGCATTCGGAATGTACGGCGTTGTACGACGCAAGTGTTGGCCTTCTCTGACGTTGGCTTTCCGGTGCAAACGAGAGTCAACTGAACGAAGGTCACGAAACTCGACGTCGAAATAACGAGCTCGAATATGCGAGTTCAAACCTGATGAAACTGGCTAGAAAACGCGGGAATCCAAAGGTCAAGTAGCGAACTGAAAGCCGAGCGTCACGCAAAGGAGGAAAACATGGGAACGCTTAGAGCAGACGATCCATTCCTCGCAGTACGGTACGGCTGACGATCTGGCCAGCTCTGTCCGCGGAATAGATGACAAACGCCATTCGCAAAATCAAAATGACGGCATCGTCAACGGTGGATCAGCCACGGCCAAAAAGCCGCTAACAACTTCGAAGATGCCGGAGTGTTTTCGCGAAACGCTGAAACGCATGCCAAGGCCACCAAGAACATTTGGCGGACGACCTTTGCCTCGGCGGATTGTGGGCAAATGCAGCTGTCTACCTATCCGCGCGCAACAGAAGCGCGGGGAGACCGAAGAAGTTAGGTGAGACTGGCGGCGCTCGCGTCGCGTAAACGGAAGGCTTCGGTTCCGGTGGACGGAATACCCGTCCGTGGTGAACATGGATGCGCCTGGCCTGCCTTCGAGCACCTGCTTAACCGGAACGGTTCATGTCCGGAGGTGATTCAAGCCGTGATCATTGGGATCCTCGCAGGCCTGACGGGAATGCCTTGAACTGTAGGGGTGACCGCGTCCTCGAATGCGCTTCAAGACTTGAGCCGCAAAGACCAGCTTTGGTGAACGGTTTCGATCTCGGCACTTCCTCCGCCCGAGTGCCAAAATCGCAGTTAGCACTGCAACCGTAGCGATAAGACCTCGTGTCGCAGGCCGGGCGGCCGGAACAGGGACTGGTTCGCGCGGCGTCGTCCGTCGCGGGCACCGGGACCGAGCATCCCATTGAGGGAAAAACTAAGCATGGCAAAACCATTGTTTTGACGAGGAAGACGTCGCTCCATGGAGCGCGGCTCAACCTTCTTTACGACACTGTCATAGTCACGCTGGCCCCTGGGCGGGCCGTAACGTCGTTTTGATAAGCGGCGCCCCACTATCACCAACGACGGTGTCTCCATCGCCAAGGAGATCGACCCGAGATTCTTTACGAGTGCAACGCAAGCCAAACTGGCTGCGGAAGTTGCAAGAAGACCGACGACGTCGCCGGAAAGACGGCACGCACGACCGCCGAGCGGTCCTCGCCCAGGCCCTCGTGCGCGAAGGCTCTGCGCAATGTCGCAGCCGGATCCAATCCGATCGCCTGAAGCGAAGCTGGCATACTGACTGGCTGTCGCTCGCATCTCCGAGCAGCCGTTTGCCGATGCTGCTGAAGCGAGACCGAAGAAGTTGAAAATCGCCTGACCGCGCCGCCTGGCCGGTGACAAGGAATGGGCCAGGTCATCGCCGAAGCGATGAGCAAGGCCGGCAAGGAAGGCGTCATCACCGTCGAAGAGTCGAACACCTTCGGCCTTGGTTTGTTTACCGGAGGGAATGTCCTTCGACAAGGGCTTCCTCCTACTTCGTCACCGATCCCGAGCGTCAGGAAGCTGTCCCGATTCCTACGTCCTCCTGGTCGACCTGCTCCAACGTCGCGCGGAACCCTTCGTCCTCGAGAAGGTCATGCAGACGGGCAAGCTGCTGCTCATCACCGCCGAGGGAGGACGTCGAGGGCGAGCCCCTCAGCGCGACCCTCGTTGTCAACAAGATTCGCGGTACCTTCAAGTCCGCGTGGCCGTCAAGGCCCCGGCTTCGGCGACCGTCGCAAGGGAGATGCTCCAGACATGGCCATCCTCACCGGCGGCCAGGTCATTCCTGAGACCGTCGGACTCAAGCTTGAGAATACCGGACATCATGCTCGGCCGCGCTCAAGGTCGTGCTGACCAAGGACCAGGACGACGATCGTCGATTTAAAGCGTAATCCCCCGAGCAGGACTGAGGGCTGCTCAGATCAAGGTGCAGATTGAGAACCCCGCACCGGAGGCCGAAGGCCGAAAGCTGCAGGAGCGCCTGGCTGCCGCCGGCGGCGTCGCCGTCATCAAGGCGGGCGCCGCCAGAGGTTGGAGCTCATGAGCGCGTTAACGCATCGAGGACGCCGTTCGCAACGCGGGCGCCGTCGTCAAGAAGGGAAAATCGTGGCCGGTGGCGGCGCGTCTCATCCAGTCGGCTGAGGAGGCCTACAAGGGCTTTGCCCCTGAGGGCGACGAGGCGACTGGTGCGCAGATTGTCGCATCGTTATTGAGGCCCTGCTCAAGCAGATCGTCGAGAACGCCGGGCTTGAGGGCGGCGTTGGGCCGGTATGTCCGCAGCCTTCCAAGGGCAGGGCTCTTAACGCAGCGACCGGCGAGCGCGGGCGACTTCATCGCGCGAGGGCGTCACGCGGATCCGGTCAAGGTGACCTGTTCGGCCCCTGCAGAACGCGGCTTCGTTGCCGGCCTGTTCCTGAGCCACCGAGGCCGTTGTGGCTTCGATCTGCCCGAGAAGCCCGCTGCCGGTGGTGGCGAGGCCGATATAGGCGGCATGGGCGGCATGTACCGATGCAGCTCAGGACGGTGTCGGTTTGTGCGTCAACGCATCGCCGACGCCGAGGCCGCCACCACTTACCGAGCGGGCGCGACATCCGCGAGGGTGTCCGCCCGTCGCCTTCAGCTTTGAAAACAAAGAAGCGATAGACGTCGCCTGGCTGCCCTCATGAGGGCGCTCAAGCCGGGCCGGCATCATAGAATGCGCCACGCCCGGCGGCTGGCACAAATCGGGTTCGCGCCGCCCATGCCCGCTCGCCGCATGGGTCCTTTGCGAGCCTGGCCCCTCGTCTCATCGTCGATCCACTCGCCGCGTTGCGTGGATAAAACCTTGCAACCGCATGCGCCCGCTTGGAATGCCCAGTCTCCGCATGATTCTTCTGCTGGGTGTCGCCTTCGATACCCTCACCTTCCTCGACAGCATCAGTCCGGCTCAAACTAGACTCCCTCTCTGACAACGCATTGACCTGCTGGTCGGCTTCGGTCCGGTGCTCGCAATCGATCCGGCGTGCCGCCGTCAGCTCGGTGTTTTCGCGCGGTCTACCGCGGATTCCGTGCTTTTCCACACCCGCCGTGCCCTGTGCGTTTCGGCGTTTTTCTTAGCCTCGGCGCTCCCGGCGCGGCCTGCGCTGCTGGCGACCCCTGTACTGGCAGCCGTTCCTCGCGGTATCATTTCTTGGCTCTTGCCAGATACGGCTGGGCCAACGGCGGGATCATTCCCGTCTCCGTCAAAGCCCCAACAGCCCGCATCGTGCCGGTTTCGGTTAGACTCGGGCTTCGCTGGCTGCTGGCCCGCCTGACGATCCTCAATGCCGCGCACCTGCGCCGCAAGCTGTTCACGTTTGAGTTGTTTAAGCCTTTCAGGGCTCAGATCCGTGGGTGTTTTTCTCGCCCGGTGAGAACCGCTTTCCACACGCCCGGGCTGGAAACTTGCTCAGTGGAGTCCGAGTTCCCGAACCGGCGTGAAGGCCGCTATTGCCGACGTCGGGCAATGCCGTGAACGAACCTGTGGCGGGTGATGCCGCGCTCGTAGAACGAGGTGGCGTAGGGCGCTCAGCGGTAAAAGTCAGCGGCGTGGTCCGCGGATCGTCGTCCGACCCTGGGACGATCGTGGGACGGGGTCCTCTCAACCTCTGGAACCCTGGCGCTATAGCCCCGCGTTCGTTCGTCGACGCGTGTTCTTCCTGCTCGGCCATTGCCTCGGAGTTTGGCGGTGATGCGCTGGAACTCGGCCTGAAGATTCTCCCGGGTATTCTCCTCCCACTGACGGGCCAGCGGCGTTATAAATAGAGAAGACCTCTCCAGGAGATGTCCGGATGACTTTTCCTGCTGCACGAGAAAGAATCGTAGGCATGGCCGTACCCTGCGAACGCGCTCGATGTATCTCTTTGTAACGCTGAGGCTCAATGGCCAATGTGCCCATGTGGGCGTCGCGCAAAGCGAGGAGATCGATGTCTATGGCGTCGAGTTTGGCGGTGTCCTCTGAACGCGGATCGCAGTTTCAGAACGGATCCCCCTCACCAGGTCTGGCCACGCGCCGAGCTAGCCGAGTTTCGGGAACGCCAAGACGCAGGAGATCATCGCAAGCGAAAGGCTGCGGAGGCGGCTTCTGTCTTCCGCCGTTGCGAGCGGCCGCATCCTTCGCTTCGCCCGAGGCATTGAGGACGCCGTGGTACCGAGGCTGCCAGCCGCACGGAGCTCGGGATGGTGCATCTGCAGTAAGCGTCCCGGACCGTCGCGGCCGTGTCGATCAAATGTTGAAGACCGTGATGGTGCCCGTCTTCGGATGACCATCGTTTCCGGAATATTCTGGCATGCTGCGGCGAGTTCCTCGCCCGGATAGGGGTGAACCGGCCGCTCGGGACCGCTCGCACGCTAGAAACTTGCGGCGGCCGCTGCGGAACACTCGACGTGCATCGAGGAGCCCTCCCACGCCCAGGTCAGCCGCGCTAGTCCTATTGGCTGAAATCGCACGTCCCGGGGAGTCGTACTGGCTGGTGAGCCTTGCCGGCCATGGTGCTTCGAGTCCACGCGGCGCGGCGAAATGCACTAACATGCGTGGAAGTTATCGAAGAGATCCATCTGCATCGTCGCCTTTGCGCGGCAGAGCATTGGTGACGGGGAACCTCGAATCGGCCTGAAACTTTCGCTGGGAGGGCATTGGCCGCGCGCGATGCGATATCACGCTTGTGGCTTCGTGACGAGGCCCGCTTGGCTTCGACCGCCGAGGAGCTCGTCGCGTCGACCGGGCTGGTCGTCGTCGCACCGCCGGCGGATCTTTCGAAAGCCGCGGGGTCGCGAAAGTCTGCTCCCACATCGACGGGGAAGCGATCGAGGATCCTCGTCAACTTAATGCCGGCACAGGGTCTGCATCATTCCCCTGGCGCGGGACGGACACTTACCTCTGAGGGAGGCCATGCGATCGCCCGCGGGCGCCGCCGTCGCTGAGGTCGGCGGCGTTGCGGCGGCCGCTGGGCGAGTTTCCCGCGGGCACGGAGTCATCATCAACACACGGCTCGTCTCCGGCCTGCAGTTCCCATGCGCTCACACTCGGCGGTCAGGCGCTCGGAGGATCAGTGCGCAGGCTTTGGAACTCGAAGTTCTGCTCCGACCGGCGTTCAGTTGTCACCCTTCGTGCGCGGATGGGTGCGTACAGAGCATCGCTCACATGCGCGCGGATCGCCGACGTCGAATCTGCCGGACGCCGTCACGAGCTCGACGCCGACGCAGTGGTCGAGCACGCTCGACGCCGTCGACGCCGGCACAAACCCACGTCACCTCAGCTCGCCTGTTTAGTGGCTTCCGCCTTAGCTACAGGTAATGCACCGCGGCGTGCGGTGGGCGCGCGGCAGTAGCAGAAGATCGTGAGGGGCGGGACAGGTGAGCGACCTCGAGGCCGCCTCGACCGCTACCCAGATGAGAAGAGAGCCAAGAGGCGCCACCGTGTGCGCAACAGGCGACGCGGCCCTCAGGTCATGTCGACGGTGTTGAAAACCGAGGTGTTGGGAGAGGAAAACGTTAAGGACCTGAAGGGCGCCTTCATTTTGGTGCGCAATCATTCCTCGCATTTGGACGCACCGATGGTCTTCGTCGCTCTGCCCGATTGGATACACTGGAGAATCACTGGCGGGCGCTGCTGCATCGACTTCGCTACCTGCGGCAAGCGAATTTCATCTCCTCACATCCGTCTTCTTCAACACTTACCCGCAATTTTGCGCAAAGGTAAGCGCGAGCACCGAACACGGCAAAGCCGCAGGAATGACGGGGCGTCTGCTGCGCGCCGGAGTGCCGATACTGGATCCGGAAGGGACGCGTCTCGCAGCGGCGATGTCTGCAGCCGAAGGCCGGTGCGGCGCTCTCGCATTCAAAGTGATCGGAGCGCCGAGTCGTTCCCACCGTGCTATGCTCGGCGGGCATGAGAGCTATGCCCGTCGGCGAGGTTCCACTGCCGAAATTTCCGCTCGGAAGTGTGCTTGAGTCTGTCATCGGGCGGCCTGTGAGGCGGGCGCGAAAGGCGAGATCTGCCGAAAGCTATATGGCGGCGCGTCTTCCACGCGGTCGAGGCCGTGCTCGAGGCAGCACACACCGCACTGTCGTGACGTCGATGCGCAGTTCTCCCGCGCCGGGGAGGCGCGGACGACGCGGCCTGAAACCGACCGATCGCACCTCACTTTTTGGTTGGGTCACTTCACTTTTTCGGGTTTGGGCGTCGATTTAGGTCTGAGCGTCGATCGCGGTTTCGTCACGGCAGCGAGCGGCGGTTTTGAGTTTTGTTGCAGTAGCCTGGATTTCGCCTTTGGCGCCTTTGGACTTGGCCTCCTCCTCCGGTCTGCGACGCTACCGGCGCGCGACCGCCGCCGCTTCGGCAGCCGTGATGCCGCCGCAAACGGTGGAAGGCAAAACGGCTGGGAACGTCGACCTCAGATCAATCCGCCACCGAGGTCCCCAATCGCGCGCCGTGCCTCCGTGCGCTGCCATGCAGACGCGACGATGGCCAGCCCCAATGCGAGCTCTCCCGAGGCGCGCGGCGCGAGAGTCCGTTCGGAAGAAGCGCCTCGAAAAGCTGGCGCTCGGCGTCTTCAACGACTTGACGGGCCGTGCGGGTCTCGCACCTCGATGATCGTAGGTATTGTCGTCTTGCGCTTGCCCAGGAGCTCAATTCGACGGGTGTGCCTGCTGATGTGGCTCAGTACGCTGGAAAGCAGTCGTACGACCCAGTGTGTGATCTTGTCTGACTCGCGTAAATGAAAGTTATCTCTGGCGCCGTCCCGCCAGTCGAGGCCGATGACGGCGGCCGAGCGCTCGCGTCACGCACCTTCAGGTCCATGACGGCGTTCGCGGCGATCTCCGTCAAGGCACGTGTCCAGTGGCGTGCGTCTTTCTCGTCGCACGCGCCGGTTGCAAAGAGGTCTTTCGACCAGGCCAGCTCATCCGCTGCGCCTCGGATTCTATCCTGTCCATTGTGACTGCGACTTGCTCGCTTGGAACGCCATCCTATACAGCTCGGCATGTAGCCGCGACCGTAGCATGCGGGTGCGCGCAGTCGCGAGCGTCGGAAATCAGAACTGCCGCATTTTCTTCTCCGAAGCGCTCCTTGACGCCGAAGGACTCGCTCGACTTTGCAACACGAGTCATAACGTTGATGGAGTCGGCAGGGTTTTCCCACCCTCAGGCTTTCTTCTTCACCCTTGAACGCGCGGCGAGAAAGATCGCCGTCGGCAATGGCGTGAGTGGCGTTCTCGACGCCCGCGAAGGGGCTTGAGCGCGGACCGAATTGAAAACAATGCGATGACCGCCCCGGCTATCACGATCGCTCCGCCCGAGACAGTCCGGATTACCCACGCGATGCGCTGACGGTCGCAGTCGACGGGGGCCTTAGCGGCAGGGCGATGCTCATTGTTCCGATGATGCGCCCTCGTCTTCTCGCCGCTGCATCAACGGCAGTGGCGCGCCATTTGCTGCTTCGAATTTGCCCAAGGACCGTCTCTGGAACGCCTGCTGTTTTCTGGATCAGGCCCGTCTATTGGGCTTGCCGTAACGCTCGTACGTTTGGCCTCCTGGAATATTCGTGCTGCCTCAGTTCCCAACTGGGTTCCTTCCTGATTCGTCGTCTTGGCAGGGCGGGGATGATGATGTTATCCGCCGGCTTGATTTTTAAATGTAATAGTCGTGAGAGGCTGACGCGGTTGTCGTCGTTGGAATCGCTCCTGCTGAGCCGAGCGATGTCTTTGTAAGTCTTGTCGGACGCACGACTTGACCAAGCTTTTGAGCCGATCGTTCAACTTGTGAATCAGGTAGGACCCGAGCATCGAGACCGTCACGGTTCCCAATGCGATGATAACCAAGGAAAGTACACACAAAACGTTATTAAGAGACGGAAGGTCAGGCGTTTCAACGCGGGGCGTTTCCGCCCAGTTCGTCATAAATTACCAGGTTGCGCAATACGCAGCCGATTCCGCGCTTCGTGGATAAGGAACGATCGCTTTGGTTTTGGGGATCTGTGATGCTGAGGGCGTCGGCCGAATCGGACTTTGCGGCGCAGATACGAAATATAGATTCGACCATTGACACTTCGCCATTCCAGTTGTAATCCCATACGTGATCGAGGATTTGCATCTTTGGACACGACGCGTTCGGTATTGATGAGGACGGGTAGCGGAGCAGCTTGAATTCCGTCCACCCGCGCCGTCGTTGCACGGAGCACCAGGCGCCGTCGGAGTCCGAGGGCGCGTGCGGGAGCAAGACGGCGCGAATCCGCGCCACCACTTCTTCCAGTGGAGAAGGGTTTCGCGACGTAGTCGTCGCCGCCGACCGTCAGACCTGAATCTTGTCTTTGACGTCGTCGCGCGCGGTCAGGAACAGGACGGGAAGTCGCTGTCGCGCTCGCGAAGCTTGCGCGCAAAACTGTGAATCCGTCCACAAGTCGAGCACGACGTCCAAGACTGGCGAGATCCAGGTGGCGCCTCGCTTGATGGCCGAGGGCTTCTTTGCCGTCAGCCGCCGAGAGGACGTCGAAGCCTCGCGAAACGTAGGGATGCGGATAATAACTCCTGGAATGGACGGCTCATCGTTCGACCACGAGAATGGTTGCTTCAGGGAGCTTAGAGCGGTCATACCGCCATCTAACAACCAATTCCTCGAAAATTATTCTGTGATTACGCCCCCACGCCGCAGGCACAAATCCCAGTGCGTCAGGTGCGGCTTGGCGTTTGGTGAAATGAGGAATTTCATGGCTGAAAATCGGAGATTTTCCGCTAGGTCTACAGCTAACGAAAGGCCCGCGGAAAGGTCAGTATGCAGTGAAATCGACTCGGGCGATTCAAGCAGGGGCATCCTCGTTTAAGGGCAGTGGCTATCTTTGCTTCGATCTCGATGTCCTGAGAGTGGTCTTCGAGTGTCTGGCGAACTGTTGCTCAGCGAAGAGTCTGCCACTTCGTGCCTTGCCCGCAAGAGCCTCTCGACGGCGGATCTGGTCCCCGTAGCGGCCGAGCTCGGAGGTCGATCAAGGGACGTTAATCGATGAAATTGCGTCCTGCACGCGGTTTTGGGTCTTGGCTGTTTTGGCGCGAGCCACCAGTTGGTTGTGCTATGGTCTGAGCTCGTCAAGCTTGGTGCATCTGATCATGGCCGTGTCCTTGAGCTTGGCGACCACTCTTCTTGGGAGGTGATGAGCGGTTCGGCGTCCTTCGCTTCCTTCGGAGGCCATTTGCTTCGAGATGGCGATCTTGGCGTGAGGTTGTCGGAATCCGCGCGGCGTCCTGCTCGTCGCCCCGCCGAACGCATCTGCTCGGCCTTGTTCGATGCTGCGAGAGCCTTCTGGCTCATTCTCGCCGCTTTTTGACGTCTTCCTGATAATCGGCCTCGGGCGAGGCGGAGTATTGCCCACCGTCACGGCCACGGCATCCTGTGCCTCCGCGATCGAATCTGCGTGCATCGCGCGTAACCATCCGATCGGAGCATCTTCTGAGCTCTCAGCCCCGTCGAGCAAGTGCGTCGATATTCGCCCTGGCGAGCTGGGTGGATGCGTCCCAGGATCGTCTGCTTCTCAGCCATACGTGCCTGCGTAATCTGTTGAGCGAGTTCAGGAAGGATCCGCCTTCCGCCGGAGCCGAAATCGAAGTCAGTCTCCGAAGTCAAACTTCCTCCATCGTCTGGAACTCCCCGTCGAAGAAGGGAGCCTACCGAAAACCGCCCCATAGTGATCGTCGTCCTCGCTGTTGAACAGGGATCCCAAGTACCATCCCGGCGAGCACATGCCTCCCACCGTATGGCCGGACTCTGCTGCCGTCCCGACCGCCGTGTAACCGTCGCTGAATCCCGGTCGCGGCGTTCCCCATGCGGTCCTCGGCTCGACTTTGCGGCAGAAACGGGCAGCTCGATAGAAATCGTCTTTGGCGCTCGCCGATTGGGTTGAATCACTTGGCCAGCTGCCCGGGCGGAGGCGTGCTAAAGTCCTCGCCTTCTGGTCAGCGGTAGCGGCTCGTACCCTCTGGATCCTTTCGGCCCGCCTCGATGGTTTGTGTGGCGAGGTCCTCGGTTACGCCCGTTGCGCCCGTGGCTCGGTTCCGCCTGGATCTCGTCCTCGCTGCGCACGTTGACGAGGGCGGCGGTCCAGCGTCGTCTCAGCTCGTCGCGAGGTCGGAGAGCGCCCGATCGGGTCACGTCGTCCCCGGAACAGGCCGCGATGGTTTTTCCGCGTCGGCCTGCCGCCGGCCGCGATGTCGAATCGCCCCTCGCCGAGGCGTCTGGCATCGGCGACGTCCGAAGAGATTGATGCAAGCGGCGCGCGCACTTTTCCACCGACCTGTCGAGGACCCTGCGTGCACCCTTTGATGTCTTCGACGCGTTTGGCCGCGTGGCCCAGAGTCCTCGGCTCATGCGTGCGGTGAAAAGCGACGGCCCTCGTTGGTCTTGCTCCTGAATAGTCGCGTGGTGCAGCGCTGGAGGCGATCGAGCTTGCGGGCACTCGTGACGATGAGCTGTGATCTGGTCGTAGGTGCGCAAGGTGGCGAGCGCCGCTTGAGAATGCGTGAGCGCGAGATTCTCGATTTGGGCGACGAGGATGTCGCTGTCCTCGGTCGATTTCCTGCTGGCCCGTTTCCAGTTCCGCTGTGATGCTGGTCGACGCGGCGAGGACAGCGTTTCAGATTTCCGAAAACCCGTGTCGCGCCGTGATCGACCCGGCGGGCGGCCGCTGTCAGCGCCAGGATCTGCTGGTTCATATCCCACCGTTGTGCGGGCGTTTCGGGAATCTCGCGTGCACGCTGCTGGACGCGAAAGGCTTTCGAAGCGAATCTTGAGCCGATGCCAGTGGCTTCGGGCGAATTGCACTCGTGGCTTCGATGCCGAATTCCCGCGCGGGCGAATTCGGAGTTCGGCAGCGGCTGCGCGCATCGCCGTCGTCCGTGTATCGAGGAGTTAAAGCTTGGCAGCCCGCTTCGCCAAAGTTGCGAGATCCTCGCGTTTCGGGCTTGTGTTTCTTTGTTCTTCTTGCGCTTGCGCCAGGTGTAGACGTTGTGGCTGCGGCCCGGCTCCAACAACGGGGACGCCAATCAGCAGTGCCGTGCCTGCTGTCCCTGGGCCCGGAGGCCGATTCTTCAAGGTTGGAAACTAGGGCTTTGGCTCCTCCCGCCCAGTCCTCGCCTCCATCGTCCAGAACGTCGCTGTTATCGTGATGGCCTTCTTCAGGTCCTTGGTGGAATAACCTCGCCTCCCGCAAAACAGGGAGAATTGGTGGGATTCGCGGTCGCTACCACCACGATGGCGTCGGATCGCGAGAGGTTTGACTTGCGTGGAAAGCTTGTTTCGCCCACGAATCGCCGGACGTCGTGCCAAAGTTCTTGACGAAGACAATGCGAAACGCCTTGCCGGTCTTGTTTTGCGCCGAGGAAATGGCGTTCGAGAGACCCTCGTCGGATATCAATACCCGGCCTTGTCGGTGACGTGTTGATGTCAGCGCGGTAGGTTCTCGGCAAAAAGCTGCGGACGACGCGACAAAAGTGGGGATCACCACGAGCCCGGCAAGAGCGTGATCGAGGCGCGGCGAGCGCGCGGGCAAAAACTTCGGGCGATCCAGCTTTTTCACGGTCTCATTCTCACCCGCCTCGGCTGAGTGCGGGCAATGCGCGGTCCGGGGAACTTATCCCCCACAGATAAAGGGCTAACAGGCCCGTCGGCGCTGATGCGGCGGCGGGGAGTGATTTTTGCCGGTGGTGATATAGGCATCCGCCCGGTCAACTTGTGCGCATACCCGCCACCAATACCGAGCAGTGGACGGTACGGTCGCTGTGCGCGGCCGCTCGCGCGCGCGACAGTTGGTGTGACGTGCCTACGGGTAGAGCCGGTCTCTCGACGAGAAGAAGGGATTCGGCTTCATCGCGGGCGACGACGGAATTGAGGTATTCTTCAGGTTCCGCGCCGCCCGTCGGATCACGGGTGAAGGCCGGAACGCGCGTCGAATTCAGTGTGGCCGATACGCGACGGGGCCGCAGGCTCACGGTCACCCCTGAAGGCGAAAGTCGAATCGCCTCGCGCGCAGAATCGGCGCAAACTGAGGAGATGGTCGCGATCATCGAAAGACCATCAAGATCCTGACAAGTCGTCCAATCAATTGCGTCATGGCAGGCACGGACGGCGACGTCGCATCGCCGCCGCTCTGCGGCGCTGGCGGATGATTTCGATGCCCAGTTCAATCATCAATCCCACGCCGAAAGCCGGCCGTGAAGATCCTGCTCGGCGCGGTCGAGGTGTGCGCACGGCGCCCGAGGATGTCGCGAATGCCGTCGAGATCGGCGAGCACGCCGGCGTCGTCTTGAGGGGGACAGGGCTCCTCACGCACGCCCTCGTGTTTGAAAGCGGGCTACAGAGGTGAGTTCTGACGGTGACCGTATCGCGCATCCCGCGGTCATCGAAGGTCACAGTAAACGAGGTCGCTTTTGCGCCCGGGCCGGAGGCCCTTGGCGCCCGATTGTTCCGTGGGCCGATAGGGCCGAGCCTGATATCTCCTGACCGACCGTCTGCCCCTACGAGGCCGAGGGATTCGCCTCTGAACCGGGATTTGAGCAGACTGGGAGGACGCCGATCGATCAACCCTTCGAGCTGGCCTGGGGCGGCCGAGAGTCCTGTCAAAAGGACGCGACGCCGCATTCGCAAGGTGGTACTAAGACAACGGGCCGAATGACCCGGAACCCGGCAAGCCCAGGCCAACTGCTCGACGTGTGGTTTTCTCATGCCGATGGGCGGATCCGCTCGTCTTCTTTTTCGGCGTATGCGCGAACGAGTGGTCGTCGTCCGATGGCAAAGTCGTGTCTTTCGACCACGGATGTGGTTCTCATTCCGAGACGGACGTGTCTAGCCAGGATCGAGAGAGAATGGGATCCCGCCGCCCCCGTGCTCGACGAGGCCGATATGGAGCTCGCTGCCGGGGTCGGGGTCTGACGCGCTGGAGCTGACCTAACGTGTTGGAGCTGAGGGGGCGCACCCGTCCGTACAAGTGATCGGCGTCGGCCATGCCCTGCCTGTTCGGAAAGCCTGTGGCCGAGGGGCCGGTGGCCGAGGTGTGGCTCGGCGCCCATCCCGACGATCCGGCCTCCGTCGGCGTTGGGACGTCGATATTCGACGATTCCCAGCTCTACCCGTCCAAGGTTGCGGCCGGGCCCTCCCGCACAGACCCCTGAGCGAGTGGATAGCCCAAGATCCGCGATCCGTGCTGGGTGAATCGCCGTGGAGCGCCACGGACGTCGCCGTCTATCTGCTCAAGGTGATTGCGCCCGCCGAACCGCTTTCGCTCCAGGTCCATCCTTCGCTTGAACAAGCCGAAGAGGGATTTGCCGCCGAGGAGGCGGCGGGCATTCCCCGGTCGGCCCCCAATCGAAATTACATAGGATCTGCAATCACAAACCTGAGCTTGCTTACGCCCTTTCGACATTCGAGGCTCTTGTGGGCTTTCGCGCACGACGTCGGATTGGCGAGGTGCTCAGCATGCGCGCCGTTGGCTCAGCGTTTGCGAGCGGTGCTCGGTATGGGAGGCGTTCGCGGGCTTTTCGAGTATCTTTTGCGTGAGCAGACCCGGCCTGAGCCGGAGGAAGTCGCCGAGGTGGTTGCCGCGTGCGCGCGCGTTCACCCGCGGATTCCCCGTCGGTTCGCGCCGATCGAGTTGTTGCTCATGCTCGCCGAGCGCTATCCGCGACCCGTCAGGCTTCTCTTCCTCGCGAATCCCTGTAAACCTCAACCCCGGTGAGGCCCTTCTTTCGGCGGGAACCGTGCACGCCCTACCTCAACGGTGTGGGCCGTCGAGATCATGGCCGCTTCGGATAACGTACTGCGGGCCGGTCTGACTCCCAAACACGTCGATGTTCCGGAGCTGCTCAAGATTCTCAACCCACGGCGTCGCCGCTCACGAGGATCGCCCCCGAGCGCGTCAATGCCGCGGTTTCCACGTTCCCACGCACCCGTGGACGATTTCGAGCTGTCCGAGATCTCGCCTGAGGACGCCACGACGCGCGTGCGTCCGGGAATCGGCCCGCACGGTGCTGTGCCTGCAAGGGCGGCTTCAGCTGGAGGCTCGGCGGCCAGGTGCGGAGCGTCATCTCGCAGGCTGTCTTCGTTCCGCCTGCGACGGTGAATTGACGACATGATCGGGCATTTGTGCAGGCCGCGGTTCCCTAGGAACCCGGGGCGAGTGCAATCGAATGAGCAGCTCCTCCAGGGCGAAGCGGCGGTTCCCCAGGAACCCGGGTGAGTGCGCGCGCGGATGAGGTGAGGTCACGAACGATGAAAGCTCAAGCAGCGCCCAGGTCCGTGTGCGGATCAGAAGCCCAGGTCGGTGCGCGCGCGGATCAGAAGCCCAGGTCCGTGTGCGCGTGACCAGATGCCCCTTTATGGATTGCTGTGTGCCTGTGCAGGTCGCGCTACGCCGTAGAGCAGCGAGGAGGCCCTGCAGATTTGCGGATCTACCAAATTTCGTCTTGCGATACGGGCGTTTTCAACCTTGAGCGTCTAATATGCGAGACTGGTGTGACGTGAGTGCTTCTCGAACGACGTCGGCCTCAACCTCCGACGAATCCCAGAAATTCCTCGACCGATATTTCCATCTCAGCGAGCGTGGCACTTCCGTGTGGCGGTGAGGTTCGCGGCGGCGTCGTGACGTTCTTCGCGATGGCCTACATTCTGGTTCTTAACCCGATCATCCTCTCGGGCAGGGATTCCGTCGGAAGATATCTCGGTGAGGAACGGAGCCGGATACGGCGGCAATCGTGGCGGCACGGCCCTGGTCGGCGGAATCATGACGATCCTCATGGGCACGGTGTCGAATTTTCCTCTGGCTCTTGCGGCGGGGCTCGGACTGAACTCAATGGTCGCCGGCACGATCGTCAAGATTCCTGGAATGACGTGGGCCGATGGAATGGGCATTATCGTGATCGAGGGAATCGTCATTATCTTCCTCGTGTTGACGGGCTTGCGAGAGGCAATATTCCGCGCGGTTCCGAAATACTGCGCACCGCGATTTCGGTTGGCATCGGATTGTTCATCACTTTCGTCGGCCTGGTGAACGCCGGCATCGTGCCCAGGGGCGCGGAGGGCGAGACGATCTGGTCTTCGGCGTCAAAGGATCGGTCTCGACGTGGCCGTTGGTCGCTCTCGTTCTCGGCCTCGCCCCTGACGGCCGTGCTTATGGTCCGCGATGTCAAGGGGGCGATTCTCATCGGAATCGTTTCCACGACCATTCTCGCCGTCCTGGTAGAAGCGATCTGGCATGTGGGGCTGCATAGCGACGGCAATCCAGGCGGTTGGGGGTTGACCGTGCTGTCTTTGAAGGAGCCCGCTCAAACTCCCGATTTTTCCACCCCTCGGTGAGTTTTCGGTGACGGACCGTTTGCCAAGATCGGCGTGGTTGTCGCTGTCGTTCTTTTTTCCGTCATGTCTGCCGACTTCTTCTGGACACGATGGGCACGATGGTGGCCGTTGGGGCGGAAGGCGATTTGCTTTGACGACGACGGCAATCCGCCGGAATACGCAGAGGATTTTGCTCATGGATTCTCTCGCAGCCGTCGCCGGTGGCGTGGGCGCCTCGAATACCTCTTATATCGAATCTTCCACGGTGTGGAAAACTGACGGTGCGCGGACCGGCCTGGCAGCTATCATGCCACGGGCGTCGCGTTCCTGCTGTCAACGTTCTTCGCTCCACTTGCGGCAATCGTGCCGAACGAGGGTGCGGCGCCGGCGCTTGTGGCCGTCGGTTTCCTTTATGATGCAGCAGGTTGCAAAGATCGATTGGGCTGACTCGGGGGTCGCTATTCCCGCCTTCTTGACCATCGTTTTCATGCCTTTCGGCCATTCGATCACGGTGGAATCGGAGTTGGGTTCATTTGCCATTGCGTGGTCGAGGTTGCGGGGCAGGATGCGTAAGGTTCACCCTCTTATGTGGCTGGTCAGCGCATTGTTCGTTGCGTATTTTTTGCTTGACCCCATTCAGCGAATTCTCGGCCCCGTGTGAGAGAGGGCACCTTTCCTTTGTATCTGCATCGACGTCGATCTCACTGCGGCGTCACGTGGAGAATCGCGGCATCAATTAGCCTTTGATCGTCGATAGCTTGCGGTATCCGCAGCTTGTGGCATCCGTCCAGGCACGCTGAGTCGCCGACGTCCTGCTTAGAGGCGTAGAGGAGGCCGCACCCCTGGACGTGGGCGTGGCGGCCCATAGCTGGAAGTTTCTCGCAATTTTCGATCTTTCTAGATGTGCCCGTTCGATGCCGTAAAAAGAAGGAGGAAAGATCATGGGGCGGACATTTGCAAGTCTCACACATCGAAACTATCGGATCTGGTCTTCGCTTCCTCGTCGGCAATATCGGTACGCGGATGCAATTTATCGCTCAGGATTGATCGTTCGCCGAGCTCACGAAAGCACAACGCTCGTCGTCGGCCTGGTCTCCGCGCTCCAGCTCACCCCATGATGCCTCTTCGCCGCTTTAGGGGTTGTTGGCCGACCGCTTCGACAAGCGCAAAATCTTGGTCGCGACCAGGGGTGCACTGGGTCCTTTGCTGCGGGTTAAACTTTGTGCTCACGGGGCGAAGTTGAGGTCTGGCATGTGGCCGCTTTTGCTTTTTGCGAGTGGAACTGCGGCCTCAATCGACAATCCGCTCGCGATCAGTATTCGTTTCCGGAACTGGTCCCGGCCGAGGATCCGCCAAACTGCCGTCGGTTTGAACTCGACGAGCTTCAATCTGGGGCGGCTCATCGGCCCCGGAGCCGCGGGCATGCTCTATCGCGGTGATCGGATCGGATGGGTTTTCAGTCAACGCCGCGACCTTCGGTTTCACGATCGCTGCGGTTCTGAGGTGCGTCCCAGCGAATACCACGAGTCGGCTGGCCAGGCAGAGCCCGCCCGGCGAGATCAGTTCTCCGCTTCTCGCCGGGCTGTTTCCGCGAGCCTCCGCTACGTCTGTCAGCGCCCGGACCTCGCCGTCATCTTCTTCGTGGCGGGACGGTTTCATGCCCGTATGAACTACGGCTGACAAGCGCGCTATGGCTCAGAACGGCTGGCCCGAGTCCGGGGAATACGGAATTTCGGCTCGCTGCTCGGCGCAGGCTCGCGCTCGGCGGTGTGTTTCCGCCGCCCGCCGCTCCAGAGTCCCGCGCGTGCGTGGTGGTCATCGCTGCTGCGCTGTGCGGCGTCATGGCTCTGGTCAACGTGCGGTCATGCCCACGTACGCCTCCTACGCCGCTTCTGCTCGTGTTCGCTGGCTTTTACCGCACTCCTTCTTTTCACGAGCGCCAATACCGCTGTCCAGGTTTCACGACTCCGGAGATCCGTGGCCGCGTCATGTCGCTTTACCAGACGGTCATAATCGGCACCGCGCCGATAGGCTTGTTTTATCGCCGGCTGGATATGCGGAGTGCGGTCAGCCCGCGCTGGGGTGTGGGAATTGGCGCGGTCGCATCCGCCGTGGTCCTTGCCTCGTGGGCAGGCGCCACTGGGGAGTGGAGGTCCGCTACTATTCACGCCGCGCCCCCGCGTTGAGATCACTGCCCGGGTCGAGCGCGAGCAGGAACGCCTGAGGGCCGAACGGCTCGCGCGGGAAGTCGGCCCTGCCCAGGGCGACCGGACCCCCGGTGTGATTCCCCGCCAAAGGGTGCGCGTATTTGCCCGCTATCGGCCAACGTAAGGCTCTTACGCCGAGATGGCGCAGCCGAGTCGTCGGCGAACGAGGGCGGCGGCCGCGGTGCACCGTCAGGTTGCGGTAAAAGCTGTGGCCGTCGGCATACGGCGCCGTCTGGCTGCGCAAAAGCCGCGCGCCAGCGACCAGAACGTTCACATTCGCTCGACCACGTAGTCGATGCACGCGGTGAGGCTCTGACGTCGTCGGCCCCACTCGTTCGGGAAGGTCGCCACGCGCAGCTGGTTGCGTCCAAGCGAACGATATGGTCGACGTCGACGATCCCGTTCGCGCGAAGGATGGTTCGCGCGTCTTCGGCGGAAATCGTTTCGTCGATATCGATTGTTGCGACCACGGGGATCGCCAGCGTGGCGAAACGAAGGGGAGGCGAATTCGGAAATGCTCAGCCCATTCGTAGAGAATCCCGGATGCCCGGTGGCAAGAGGCATCCATTCCGGCAAGGCCACCGTTGTCAAGCATCCAATCGACTTGTTCGGCAATCAACCTGAGGTTGACGATCGACGGTGTATTGAGCGAGTTTGGTCAGCGCGAGTTCACCGCCGCGAGATGGAGATTGAGGATATCGGGGACGTAGCGCTCTCGGCCAGCCGTTCGAAGCGCTCGAGTGCTGCAGGCGAGGCCAGAGCAAGCCATAGCCTCCCTCCGCGCCAAAGCACTTTTGAGGCGAAAATAGTGCGTCGGTTTCTGCTCACGTCGACTACGACGCCGCCCGCGCTGGACGTTGCGTCTACGAAGGTCAGGGTGGTCACAGTGATTGTCTGTCGCCCTTGCCGCGCCGCAGGCGCCATCGCGGCAGATGCCAAACCGCCGAACCGGGCTCAGGGCACCGGTGGACGTCTCATTGTGCGCATACAGATATGTCGTCGAAAGAATCGTCGCTTGCGTGCTCGACGGGAAGTGCGGTGTCGCCGGGCAGGTTGGCTGTGCAGCCCGAGTCCGTCAGGCGGCGTGAGCTGGTGAGGCGGCCCGGAGTCCGCGGCGTAACCCATTCCGTCGTCGCACAAAAGCTACTTCGCCCGCGGCGGCCTCGATCGTTCGAGACACATTCAATCCACGGCGCGCGATACGGCCAGTGCCGCCGTTGCGTGAACTCGCCGAAGACCGCGGCTTGCGCTCGGCGTTGCACCCCTGTGAAGGCGAGGGCGTCCCACACGAGGGAAGCGCGCGCCGTTGCCCAAAAATGACCTCGTATCCGGCTGGGGCGGGTGAAGAGCTCGGCGAGTCCTCGCGTATACGATGAACAAGAGTTTTAACGGGTGCTTGGCGATGCGAGGTTCCAATGACGTTTTCCTACCGTTCCAAGCGATTTGAGAGGCTGGCTCTGCGGGTGGAAGGGCTGGCGCCGAATCTTCCGTCGGAGGGAAGTAGGCTTGCCGGGATCTCGATATTCATAGGGGCAGATAGTGCCTTATTCCGGGACATATTGCAGCCCGGTCCACTATTCTGGAATATAACGCGACAGGCGAATTCCAAAGCGGCGAGGCGAGGAAAACTGCATGAGTCACCTAGTAGACACAGCTGAGATGTACCTTAAGCGCCGTGTACGAGCTCGAAGAAGAGGGCATTCCACCCCTGCGTGCTCGCTTGGTTGAGCGCCCGAGCAGTCGAAGCTAACTGTCTCCCCGAGACAGTTGCACGCCTCGAACGCGATGGTCTCATGCATGTGAAGAACAATCGCATCATTGCGCTCACCGACGAAGGCAAGCGGCAAGCCACGCGCGTCATGCGCAACACCGGCTAGCGGGAGGGCTTCTCCTTGATGTTCTCGGGATGCCGTGGTCGGAAGTCCATGACGAGGCCTCGCTGATGGGAGCATGTCATGTCCGACGCCGTCGAAGAGCGTCTCGAAACGCTTCCGAGCGGACTCGATCGTCGACCCGTACGGGAACTGATCCTCGGGAATCGAGGGCGTGTCACCACCGCTGTGGAGGACGATCTTCTCCGGTAAAGCGAGCGCATTGCGCGCGATGGGGGCCGCGATCGTCGTAAGAATCGCCGAAGGCGCAGACGGATCCCAGCCTTTTGACCGCCTTGCGGCGGCTGGTATCGTCCCCGGCTCTTCGGTGGCGATCGCGGATCGCCGATGGTCATGTCACCGCTGCGGCTCGACGGGCGCGAAGGTGGAGCTTTTTCGGATTGGCAGCAAACCCATCTATTCGTGCGATAGGATGCTGCGGCAGGGCGGCTGCGTGGGCTTGTGAAATGTCAGCTGACCCATCTTGTGAGATGCCAGCTGGCTCATCTTGTGAGATGCCGGTTGTTCTGTGAGGCAGAAAGTCTCGCCATCTTGGCTCCTTCTCGCCAAGATGTGTCGGCCTCACCTACCTCTTGAGAGAAACGTTGCAATCATGCGGTAAAACTACTGTTCATTCTTGCAGACCTTAGTGACTTAAGTCCTAAAACCCGGGTGGCACTCGTGTCCAAATGTCCGATATGGTTGAGAAATCGCGTGAAATCAAGGGTTTTCGAGGAATGGGTAACGCCTCCGTTTCGGGCTAACCGCCTCACATCACGGTCTTTGATAACGAAATTGAAAAACGTTCGTAACTCCTGTTTTTTCCTTGTGATGGCAAGGAGAAATGAAGGTTACGAACCGGCAGGTCGAGGTGAGCTGGACCTCGTTTCGTTATCTAAACGTGACAATCTGAAGGCGGACCGTTATTGTTTTTACGTGGACAAACGATCCGAAGCTCCAAAGGCTTCGAATCGAATGCATCGAAACGTATTAGGGAGAAAAACCGAGATGACCGACGCCACTCGCTCAACTGCGCGAGGTCGCCCTCAGCGCTCTGAATTCCTCGCCGGCCGCAGTGTGGCAGCAGCCATGGCGTTGGAACGATGCTTGGCTGGCACTGCCTTTCCGCTAACGCTGACGAAGGCAAGACCAATGCCGACCTTGCTCCAGTCACCGACCCTCAGTGCGGATGACACGACTCACCGACACTGCTGCGTGGTCAAGGCTCCCGAAGATGCCAACTGGCAGCTTGAGCAGGTTCAGGTTCAGGACGCGCAGGCTTCCACCAGTCCGCGACCGCTTCCAGGTCAGCGTCGAGAAGAAGGCGCCGGCGGTGAAGTCCCTCAGCCCGCCGCCCAGCAGCCCTCGAAGTCGGATAAGGCCGGCACCCAACAGCAGCAGGCTTCGGAGAATGTTCAGCAGACCAGCGCTACCGCCAGCCGCAGCGCTACCCGCACGGCTGCCGTCAGCCAGCAGCAGGCTGCCCAGCGCAGCAGGCCGTCGCCCCCACGGCTCACACCGGATCCGGCAGTGGCTCGTCGGTCCTTTCTCGACCGCGATGTTCCTACGTCGGCTCGCCCTACCGTTGGGTGGCACGACGCCCTCCGGTTGGGACCGCATCGGCTTCGTCCGCTACGTCTACGGCAAGTACGGAGTCTCCATCGGCGGTTACACCACTTCGGTTCTTTCCGCCGGAACGAAGGTTCCCTACCGCAGGCGCAGCCCGGCGACATCCTCTACCGGCCTGGCCACCGTCGGCATCTCATGCCGGCAACGGACAGAACGTCGGCGCATGGAATCCCTCGATGGCACCCGCGTCGGACCCAACTCCTGGTCGGCGGCACGCCTACCGTGATTCGCGTGCTCCACTGATTGATTGAACGCTTCGAAGGCTGGCTGTAAGGTCGGCCCTTCGATGCTTTTGTTCATTGTTTGCTGGTCACGTCTCGGCATTCGGGGGTCGGCGGTTTTCGACGGTTCCCTGGTCACTGGCTTCCGATGACCCCGTTCGCCAGTGTCCGTCGATGTCATTCGGTCGGGTCCTCGATGTCGTTCGGCCGCGTCGTGAACTTCTCGAATTTCAAGGGCTTTGACGCTTTACCCTCGCCACCGCGAACGTGGGAAACTATATATGTTCAAACCGGAGGTGATTACCGTGGCTTATCGACATGACAACGTGGTTGTGTGCGGCGTAGACGGCTCGATGCATCCTTCAACGCCCTGAAGTGGGCGGCACAGGAAGCGAAGATGCGCAACGCTGTGCTTCGAGATTCTTTGCTGCTATCAAGAACCGACATATCCCGGGCATCGGGGCAATGCCGGTTTGACCGAGGCCGACGCCCAGGAGGTCGTCGAAAAGGCGAACGCTGCTGGTGCCGACGTCGGCATTGACGTCCAAACGTCGAGAGCAGGCTGACGACCCGACCGGCCTCCTGGCGCGTTCGAAAGAGTGGCCCGAGTGGTCGTCGGAGCGCGAGGCGGATCCGGCGGTTTTGCGGATAGGCTCTCTGGTCGGTCGCTTCGGCCTCTCGGCACGCTCGTTCTGTGCGGCCGTCGTCGTCCCGTCGACCGCCGTCAGGGGATGTCATTCCCGCCGAACATATCGTATGCGGAGTGACGGCTCGGAGACGTCTCAGAATCGCGCTGGAGCTTGCTGTGAGGGAAGCGGCGCGGTGGAAGGCGAAGCTTTCATGCGTGTCCGCCATCAACCCCAGCGGGTCCATGCGTCCCCGGCCGGGTTACCACCAAGAGGTGCTGATGATGTCCGCGTCGGTCTGAAGCGACACGGTCGCGAAGGCTGCCAGGGTTACGACATTGACGTTCACCGCTGTGGTTGAAGGCAATCCGGCGGCGCTTTTAGCCGAGTTCTCGACGGCGGTGGACATGCTCGTGGTCGGTACGCGCGGGCGTGGCGGTTTCACCGGCTGCTTCGGGGTCAACCAGTCAGGCGATCCTCCATCATTCGGTATGCCCGACGATCATCGTTCCCCGCAGGACCGGCGCGAACGAGGATGCTCCGTGGGGCAACGTTCCGTGGAGCCGGACGGCGAAGTAGCTGATTGCTGCGGCGGACGTCGCCTACGCTGCGAGTGGTCTTTCACCAAATGGCAAGGAGCGGCGGACGTTTGCAGTGCCCGTTGAGAAGCAGGCTGGAGGGTGGCGGCGTACGTCGCCCGTTCCGACGTGCTTTGATCCCGCCGACGCAGGTAGACCAGGCCTGTTGCCCTCGTAGCTCAGTGGAAGAGCGACCGCCTCCTGGGCGGTAGAGTCGAAGGTTCGAACTTTCGAGGGCACACCGAAGAACGTAGTACGGACGTGGCCGTCGCCTCTACTTTTCGAAGAGTCGCCGCAGGTCTTCGTCCATTTGGTTTTGTCGCGTATCTTCGAGGTAGGGAATCAAGCGTTCAATAGTACCGACCGCGTTGCCTCGTTGCCTCACGCGAGCTCGTTGAGCACGTTGGCCATTTCTTTGCCGCCGGAAGAACACCTCGTGCGGGTTGTCGACAGAAGCTCTGGTGATGGTTTTCTCGCGAGACCAGGGTACCGCTCCGCGCGTGTCAGGCGCGCTCGATATCGTCCAAACGCTTTTCCAGACGCGCGAGTCTCTCCCTCCCGCCCCACGCCGTCGGGTCCTCGAACCGTCTCGTCTATGGTCTTTGCTTTCACGTTCGCTCACCATTATTGCGTTATTCTCGCTATTGACGTTTGACTGCTGCTTGTCCTTGATCCCCGCGGTCGCCTCGCTTACGAGCCGCACCGCGCCGTCACCCTCCGCACTATCTTGTTGTAAAGCACCTTTCGTTCTGAACGGTTCGTTTTTCCACGGAGATTCTTCTCGCCCTCGGCGTTCAACTTTTCGTTTGTCTCTTCTCCGTTATTATTCATTTCATCTTTTGCTTCTTCGCCCTCAGGGCGAGCGCCGACGTTCGATCGATGCCGCGAACTGCCCGCTCGGTGTCCAAGGCGGTTTGTCCTCGGTTTTCCGCACATATCCGCGAGCTTTTGCCGCTTTGCTACCGTTGGCTCAGCTTGGGCGAGCCTCATCGGCAGCAACGCGCCGTCCACTTGAATCTTACTATTACCGAGTCTGAACTTTAAGGGAGAGCTCTGGGATCTGCATTGTTTCGTTGATCTCTTCAGTCGACGAGAGCGAACCCACAATACTGAGGATGCTACAGGGAGAAGTGGTGGCGGGTACACGGGTGAAGGTCGCTTCCTTTGCGCATTATCGGCGCGGTAGCGGATTCTTTCCTTAGCGGTGCCGATACCGTGGGTATGTGAGCCCCTTTCTTTGCGCAGTCGCAAGAACGACTCGGCCACGGCAGCGGCCGAGTCCTCGGCGCCCCTCGCCTCGAGAACGTCGTGGCAGGGGAGGAACGTGCGCCCAAACCGAGCGTGACGAACGTTCTGTGACGCGTTCGTTCCTCGCTCGCGAGCCCAGAAAAAGTCAGGAGCCCTGACCCGCCCTGAGTTGCCGACCTTTCTTCGGGTGGCGACGTCGGCGGTCCCTCCCCGGCAGAACGTGACTGCAGCTGCGTATTCTTCCTGGCACAGGGAGCTTGCCGTGGTCGCCGACGAAGCGGCCGTGCCCATCAGGGCGTGGGATCCCGCGGTGGTCGATCTCACCCATCCGCATCCCACCGGATCTTCCCCAGTTGTATTCCGGAAAGCCGACTCCGCTGACGTCGAGATTCGCGAAGAATCTGCTGCAGCGTGAGGCCCAGGCGCGCCTGGCCTCACTGCGTATCCGAATGGAAGGGCTGTCCGAACAGTACGGTTACGCGCCCGTGACGCTCGCGCTTGGGCAACCTCATGGACCGAGCTTCCCCGGCCGCGCCCGGGAGTTTTGACGCTCTTCTGGGAGCTGAGGGCGGTTCGACGCCGGGCATGCCATGGATCGTGAAACCGTGGCGCACATGACCGTCGGGGCGGCGCGAGCGGATATGCATGACGTTGCGCTGGGCGAAGAGCTGGGGAATTCGAATCGCGGGCCGACGCCGACGAAGCTCCAACGGCTGAGGCTTGGCAGCACGGAAGCCCTCGCGGCCGCCCGTTCGGCGGATACCGTTGCCAGCGAGGCTTCGCCACACGGGGAGGATGCTGAGGGCGGCGGCGCCACTCGACCAAAATGATGAGAAGAAGCCGCGGATCCGCGAGATGCATCGAGGCCGGTCTCATGCGTTCGGCCAGGCTTGACGAGGCCGGACCGGAAGACGCATACATCACACTCACTTCGCTGCGACGTCAATCCTGCGGTGCTGCGTGGGCGCTGCGTTCTCACGGCATGACTCCGAGGAGACGTCAAGATTGCGCGCCCTCGCAGCCGACGTCGCCCATCAGATGACGCTGTCGCGTATTTGCGCGAACTCGGACGCGTCTATCTGCCCGCTCGACTATTCACGGACGGCGCACTGTTGGGATGTTTCACGCATCCCGGGCCTCGTGCTGCTTGCGGATTTGAAGCGATGAAGCCCCTCACATCGAAACGTCCGGGATCATGGCTGCGCGTTGGTTGGCGACGAAGAAACACGGCGGCTCGCGGCCCTTCCGTTGCCCTCCTGCCGAGACTCGCGACAGGTCGCCAGAGGTCGAGCGCGGCGCCGGCGACCGCGACCCCGCCGAACTGGCCGTCATAGAAGCGGTCGCGCCCGGCCGGTCCATCGCTGTGGATGCGCTCCAGGTTCGCAGGCGGTGGGCACGCTTGGTGGCGATCGTCGCCGACGCAGCGGCTTCGGGCAGGTCCATCCTCTACGTTCCGGTAGAGCTCGGCCAGGGCGCTCGTCGATGAGATGGGGCGTTTGGGGCTGGGGATCTCGTCTTGGATTTCTCCGACCTTGACGGGGTGGCACGCCGGATCTCGCACGCATGCGGCTGCGGAGGCGACGAAGAGGATCCGGCCGACGTTTTTGGAACTGCGGGCGCGCTTAGTTGCGGCACGGCGGAACTGAACGAGTATGTGGCTTCGCTTTCACGACGTCGATCCCCAGTGGGGACATCTGGGTGTACTCGCTTCTGAAAGGCTGGCGCGTCTGACCGAGGGGAAAGGGAGCGCCACGCAGCCGAGTGCGTCTGACCCGACACGGTTCATGCGCTGCGAGGCGAGCTCTCGCACGTGCAAGCCCAGCTTGAAAGACGCATCGGAACCGGGGCACTCGTGGGCATCGTCGACTCTGCTATGGGCCGCGTGACATCCACACCACTGCGGCGGGGAGGAGGCCATGGTTTCGCCAAGAAGCTCGCTTCGAGCACGATGCCCTGACGGTCAAGGCTCAGGCCGAACGCTCGGCAAAAAGAAACGCTTTTCCGTCGCGGAGACCTCGAAGATTGGCGCGAACAGATCGAAAATGTTGCGCGGAATCTCGCATTCTCTCGATATCTTCTTGCCTCAGATTTTCGAGCGTTCCGTGCAGGACATGGTGGTCGCCACAGCGTCGAAGCGAATGGCGCGAGAGCCACGGTGAGGAGATGAAGGGCTCGGAGCGCCGACGTCTGATGAAACAGGCGAAGGATTACGTGCGTCCGGGCGCTGTGAGTCACGATCTGCACAGGGACCATCACGGTCCAGCGCCAGCGTGAGGTGTGGAAGCGTTTCAGTGCCGGAAGCCAGTTGGCCCAAGCTTCCCGAAGCGATGACCCAGATACGCGAAAGTGTCGTGAGGGCCGGTGGGCAGCTCGAAGAGCTGAAGCGATACTTCCCTGGCAAAAGCTTCGAACGATGCCCATGGGCGAACTGCTCGACTACCTCCGCGCGCTATCGCAAGATGAGGACACTCATGCGTCGCGTCTCGCCCAGGGCAAACGAGCTCAAGCTGCCGAATCCGAAGTGGCGGCGTCTCGCCGAGTCGCGGGCGATTTCACGGAACGCGGCGTGCGGACCGGAGCAGATTCCCGGCTGAACTGGACCTGTATTCTGCCTCTTCGAGCGTCCTGTGCGGGCGTTCTCCGCCCTTCGCACGACGCCCGCCAATCTCGCGCGGTGCTGGCGGCCGAGGTCCGCAGGCTGCACAGGGTTGTCACACCGAGACTCCCGCCGGTCCGGCTTTCGCGCGCGGTCGTGCGAATCATGCGCGAGACCGGATATCGAAGCGGCGCGAGGACACAAACTGATGAGCAGCTCGAACGCTATTCGACCGGCGCTGCGCGATGCGATCGCCACATACCCGCGTCTGGTGCAGGTGGCGCGCCCGTGTGGGTCAGTCTTCGATGATCACGGCCGAATTTGTTCCGCCCATGCCCTGGGCAGATATCGTCATTATGGACGAGCAAGATGCCGGTGGCCTTCCTCGGCCGTTTCAATGCTCATGCGCGGCCAGCAAATCGTCATCATGGGCAATCTCCAGGCGCGCTCGAGCCGAAGGCGGCGATTCAACTATCGCCGCCTTTTGCGGGCTATTCTTCCCTGTTTGCGAGCTTCCCACTCTGCGAGCCCAGCATGATGAGCTGGCTACCCAAACGTTGGTGTGATCAGGATATGCGGATGTGCTCGAGCTTGTTCCATCGGCCGCGCGGCGGAAGCCGCTCGTGCCTCGTTGAGGGCCGGGCGTGCCCAATCCGCAGTCGGGAATGATTGAGGGCCGCAGGGTTGAGGTCGACGCGGTTGTGGACGCGGTCGTTGATCACGCGTTGATGCGGCCGGGCCAATCCCTGCCGTCGTCAGTGTTTCCGTCCACGCCGTGCGCATTCGCGAAGCGCTTTTCGCGCCTGGCGGCCGATTCCCTCGCAGCTGGCGGAGTTCTTGTCAAAAAATTGGGTGGAGCCCTTCGCCGTCGTGGAGCTGACCCAAACGAGCGGGCTGCGCCGGGATTCTATTATTCTGACAGTGGGCCTTGGTAAAAACCGTTCATGGGCGCGTTTTTTGCATACTTTTTGGTCCGCTTTGACCGCTGGGGCGGGCTCACGGGACTGGTCGATGCCATGGAGGCCGCGCGTTCCGAGCTCAAGATCGTTTCGTCTTTAGGCCCCGGTGAAATTGGGGCCGACAGGCTGTCCACGCCGCCGCGGCCTCGAGAAAGCTTATTGATCGCGCTGATGGTCGCGAGGTTCCTCGATCCTTCGCAGCTCGGACGAGCCGATCGGCGCTCTGACGGATCTGCGCGATAGGTTAGTACGTGCCGGTATTCGGTCGCCTCCGATTTTGGCTTCGACGACGGCGTGGGAGGATTCCGCTCGTTGCGGGCGACACCGAGCTGCCTGGCACGTGGCGGGTAGCCGGTCGTCGACGATGAAGTTTGCGTGAACGAGCCTCGCTCGAGACGCAGGATAGATACTGCCAGAGCGGTTGGAACTCGTGGCTGGGCCGTTATCAGAACTTTTTCGACCCGCTATTCATCGATCCCGACGGCAGGCTTTCCCTCGTCATCAATGCGATAGCGAGCCCGCGCGCTCGAGCTTTCCGGACAGCGTCAGGGTGCCGGTTCTGTCGACTGAATGGGCGCGCCCTGGGGACGACGTCGGCGCTAGCGCGGGGATAACGGTGCCGTGGGCGCAGCAGATAACGCTGGTGCGGGTGCGGGCAGGAAAACATGCTGCTGGCGCCGGGTATGCATCTCAGAGTGATGCGCGGGCAGTCAGGTGCTGTGCCTGTTGGCGGTCAGGAGGATGCGCCTGCAGGACGGCCAGAGCGCTGTGCCTGGCGTGGATGCTGGCCATAGCGTGGGTGCTGGCCATTCTGCTGGTGACGATGACCTAAGCGAGAGGCGCTCGCAAACGTGGGCCCCGCCCCACTGTGCAGGCGGGGGCTCGCTTGCGGCCTACACGGATGATCAACTTGGATGACATGGTCGTTGATCGCGGGCCGACGGCGCCGAGCGCAGCCGGCGGAATTGTCGATGCGCTGCGGAAAGAACTCGGCATTGATCGGCGGGGCATGCGGTACGATGCGATTCTGGGCCATGTTGTGGATAGATCCGCTCGCCGTAGGCCTCGGTCTGATCATTCCGACTCAGACATTCTTCCCGGCTCGACTCTATGAGGGTGTCTTCGAACCTCACCTGCTTCGGATGTTCTCCGTTCCTCTCGAGCTCAGCTTCCAGGGGCGAGGAAAAATGACTGGAGGTCTCAGGCCTGACGATCGCAACCGCGATGTGGGGCGGCCTGGCGGGCGGCGGATCGTCGGGGCAAGGAACAGCCGGTCAACCAGCGATAGGTGGCCGCAAAACACCGGGCGGCGGTGAGACTGTCGAGGGTCGTGACGAACGTTTGGCCCGTGGCGAGATTCGGTAAAACCTGAAGACGCTGTACACTCAACGACCTGGGAGAAAACCCGCCCGCTTCAATGCGGAATCGACGGTTGCCGCTCGCGATGCCAACGAACAACGCTTGCTCGCAGACCGACCGCCGCATTTTGGCACGCTTTGAACCGGTTTCGTGGGAGGGTATTACGTCAGAAGGAGCATTTTGGTCCGGATGATCGGGTGAAAATTAAGGTTCTGATCATCCGCCAAAGTAGATTTCATGTCGGGAGGAACCCTCTATTCGTAAAATAACTAAAGGTGTTTTTCTGCAACTGGAAGAATGTCTATTGTCGTTAAATATGAATGATGGGTCCGCCATTGCTGAATTCTCAAATGCTTGAGTTCTTCCTTCCATCGGCCATTTGCTCGACTTGCTGCATGTTTTCCATCAACCCATATTCTCGTCAATCTTTTACTACGGAAAATCGAAGTGCCCCGGAGCCATTCCGGGGCACTTCTTCAGCTTTAATAAGCTCTTTAATCGCTATAAAATCTGATCTGCCACCATGAGGAGTAGATCATCGCCGAGGATAGCCGCCACCCGTGTGACCGCTACCGTTTCGTAGCCGCCCACGACATAGCCGCCGCCGGCGAGCGCATCGCGAATCTCCGTCAGAGCCTGACTTCGTCGCCGATCTCTGCTTCTTCGGTGTTGAGGCCCCTGCTGCCGCGAGCCGCTCGTTTGCCTTGTTCATCGGGTAGACAAGGCAGAAGTAAACTGCCGCGGCGACGAGAAGGAAAGACACTAGCGCTGTGAGGATGGTACCTGGCTTAATTGGCGTTTCCCTTATATGGAACACGCCTACATCGTCGATAGTTGGGCTTTTCCAAAGAGGGCTCCAATTGCTGGGTTGATGACATTTTTGACCAGCGCCTCGATAATTGGATTAAATGCGTTGGCATGACGACAGCGACGGCTAGGTCGATGACATTGCCGCGCATGATGAACTTTCTGAAACCCTGAATCATGGGGGAATCCATCTCTTTCTTTTTGGTGGATGACCCGCGCGCCCTTCTGCAGCGCAGGCGTGATGGCCATGCGCCATGGGTTAACGAACGACCACAACCCGCATGGGCATCGTTGAGCCATCAACCGATAACCGTAGGCTAGTGGCGGCTTTTGGGTACGGCAACGTACAACACCGACGTGAGACGAATCACTAATAAAAGTGTTGGAATCGTTCTTTGGCCCCACGCCCACAATCGTTGCGCTTTCGACTAATTTAGTCGCCTCGTGGGTCTGGCTGTGTTCGCCGGTGGCGCATATAAGGCAACGGTGCGTCCCGGAGTGAGAAGTTTGTCGGCCCCGCCCACGTCCGCATTATAGGGCACTCGGTTCCTGCCGGTGCTGAAGCGAGAAGTCGTCCGAAAGAGTCATCTTTTCGTTACGGGAACTCCGGCGAGGAACTGAGGTTACAAGAACCTGTTTCGTCAAGCTCCGCAACGGAGTGGATTACTCCTTTGGGAGCGAGCTCTACAGGTACTTTTGCGACCGCAAGGGATGATGATCCGAGAGTGCTTCCTGGCGTCAGATCTTTTTCTTCGCGACGACCACGGAGGTTGTTGCGGGTGTCAAACCTCGGATCGTCGAAAGGATTGCGTGCCAACGACGTCATCACCGCGACGGCCACTGCAGCACATGTCGCAGTTTCCAAAGCGGGTGGCGCGAATTCGAGATAAGTTCATGCCGCAAGGCTAGGGCGGCCTTTGCCGGCATTGTCGATGAGAAGTTCTTTATGTGGACGTGGAAACGCGTGTGCTATCTGTGGACCGCAAACACTGAGCCGTTGGAATCACTTTTTGACTGGCGGGCCGATATTGCCTTTTAACTCTGTGGGGTAGGCGGACCGGTTTCAGCCGTGTGGTGCCGCGCGTCGATAAAACGATCTTAAACTTTCAAAGGCGCCGCGCGTTGATAAAACCGGTCTTCACGTTTTGGCGTTTTGAGGCGGAGCGGTCCGGCGTTGCGGTCGGAGCCATATTTGGCACTGCGGGTCAATCGGTCCGGCGTTGCGGGCTCTGCAGGGTGGCGAACCGGCCTGAGGCTGACAGGTTTGCCGGGTGACCCGCATTCTGCCGCCGAGGCTTAGGCTGATGAACCAATTTCTTCGGTGCTCGGCCTGTGCCGGAGCCTCACCGATTTTGCCGAGCGCGAGCCCGAGCCGCGCATATTTGCGCCACGTGAGGCCGGTGAGCCCGCTCCGTGAGAACTTGACGGACCGGCACCTCGTGAACTTGACGGGTCTGCGCCTTTAGATCCCGATGATCCTCGTTATGCAGAACCCGAGCCTGCGCCGCCGGGCCTTCTATCGGACGGTGAAATACCAGAATTCTCCTTTCGACCGCCGCCCGTTCCGGAGCCCGCCGGACGAGCCGCCGTGATCAGAGCTTCCCGAGCCGCCGTCGTGCGCAGTTCAGCGCCCGCGCCATCCCCGGATCCTGCACCCGACGAATCCGAAGTTTCGTGCCCTCCGGATTCTTGCGAGTGGAGTGCGCCGGAGGAGGAGCGCGCGTCGTTGTGGTAGAAACCCGAACCTTTGAAGACGATGCCAACCGAATTGAAGAGCTCGAAGCCTGCCGCCGCACGCTTCGCAGACTTCAATGGGTCGTCAGAAAAACGACTGATGGACGTCGAACTCGTTGCCGCACTCGGTGCAACGGTACGAATAGGTGGGCACGCCGGGCCTCCTGGTAGAGCGAACTTGATCCGACGGTCAAGAATACTCCGCGTGGCCCCGGTGTGCCATGCGATTCGGTTCAAGGCGGGAATGCGAGTCGTGTTGCCCGGACGACGACCGCGTCTCATCCGGTGATCGATAAGCGCCTCGTTGGCAAGTCGCCGAATCGTATTCAACCGCGTACTTGAGGAGCGAGCGGAAGGCCATTTCGTCTGCAAGTCGAAATTCTCCCTCTCACCGATCGGCGGGCCGCGTCAAGACTTTTGGGTGACTCTAATGGGCGTAATGGGCCTTGTTCGGTAATCGATGGCCTTCCCCGCACTAATCGAAGAAGCGCCGACCTCCCAATGGGAAGCCGACGCTCCTCGGCAATGCTCGTACCTCGCTCGTGGCGAGTGATCTACACGTGAATTCTTAAGATCGTTCGTTGACTTGTCGTATGTCTACTTTGCGACGTTGTCCTCTGCTTGTTGGCTCCGAGGAGGTGCGCCGGTTCAAAGCTGGATGCGGATCGCGAGCTGGATCCGGTTATACGTATGTCAAGCTGAAGTTGCGTGCCTCGAACGTTGCGCGAAACGAGTGCTAAGTAAACGATTGCTTAGTAAGCGGCGTGATTTATTCTGTGGGCATCCAGTATTCAGGGCAATACAACGAAGGGCACCCGCATGTCCATGTCGTCCTGAGGCAGTGCGGTGTCGATGACCTCGTCGGGGTAAACCATTGCTCCAACCCGTGCGTTGTCCCTGATTTGCTTGAGGATGCGGTCATACCAGCCGCCCCTTGGCCCAGCCGGAGTCCCTCCCCTGCCCAATAAGGAGCGCGGGGAACGAGTAGCGTCGACCTGGGAAAGCACTTCGGAGCCGAGGCGCCTCACCGCTAGGTTCAGGAGGACGTCCGGGGGCCAGGACCTCGAGGTCGTGCGCACCGGTGTACCAACCCCAGGCTCGCGTGAGCCCCGGGCCAAGTTTCGGCAGCAACAGGCGCTTTCCCGAGGCGACGATGGCGTCACACAGGCCAAGCGTGGGCGGCTCCTCCCGTGATAGACACATAGGCCGCCACGACCTGCGCGTCGCCTAGGAAATCTAAAGCTGTGTCAACCCATGTGCTGGCGAAGTCCTCACGTGTCTGCAACGACCTTTTGCTCCGGTTTTTGCGCGCGACCTTACGGAGTTCCTGTTTGGCGTCCTCGACATCCAGGTCGGCGACGTTCGGAAGAGTCACCGTCTTTGTAATCATGGCTCAATTGTTCCATGACAACCCTGGTAAAAAGATAGGGAGAATTTTGGTGAATTGGGAGATGTCTTCGCGACAGCGAGATGACAGCGATAGGGTTCGCAAGGCCGATCGTCGACGTATAAATCGCGCTGTGACGCCGAATTCGGGACCTTTCGAACCTTTACCAATGGCAACTGTTTCTATATGTGAATACTCTGGGCTTAAACTTTAACTATTGGGTCTTACGTGAGTGCTTGATTCGCAGGTACTTTGTTTTTACCCGATTTGTGTGGATTTTTTTGGCGTGATTGCAATGTTTTTATGCCTTGTTAATGCCTGCGTGCAGCGTTTACGCGTAGCCGTGGAAGTGTCGGTATTTCGGTAGAGGTGGTGCGATGGATGGTCGCTGTTGCGTGTGGGGTGCGGTGCTCCATGGCGTAGGGCGAAGTGTGGTAACGGCCAACCGTTGGCGGCCATGGCGGCTTGTGCCACGGCGTGGGATCGAGCGAGGCTGTAGGTCATACCCTGGTCGGAGTGGTGTTTGCGTGTCGCGCAACCTCAGCTGGGCTCTCACGAGTTGGCCGAATCAGAACGCTTCCTCAGGGTAACCTAGAGCCGACGCGTCTCGCGGGGCGCGCCAATGGTGCGGAAGAGAGCCGTCCGCCGCGCACAGCAGGGCCTAGTTAAAGGAGCGGTAATGCTATCAGGGCACGCATCACATGGGTATCTACACCCATGGGCGGATTTCCAGAACACGCGGTTCCACCTCGCGGTGTGCAATCCTTCCCTGCCGATAGCGTGGTGCCGTGGGTTTTGAGGGGTATTTCGTACTTGGCGCGACCATCTTGTTGATCGCTCGTCATCCCCTGCTCTTTTCACGGCGCAGGAGTGTTCTGCGAGCGCACCGCTGGAGGACCGTTATTCCGAGGACCTGCGGATGCTCAGGGTGAGCGACGCACGGGGTGCCGATCGTCCCGATGACGACGGCCAGCGCGGCTCGGTGTTCTTCAAACGGCCGGAGGTTGACATGGCTCGGGGGCGAGTGACGAAGGATGTGCGTGAGCTCGCGCGCGAGCGTGCCCGCGTGAGGGCGCGGATGCTCGAAAGCGCGCGGCTAGCCTTCAACGAGACTTCGGCGGCGCCGTCGTCGCCGCGCTGGCTGTTGTTCTGTGGGTGGGCGTCGCCGTCGGTTTCGCCTCGCCCTTGCTCGCGGGGGTCGCCACGGTTGCCACTCTCGCTCACGGCGCGGCCTTCGTCTATATCTATCGGAAAGCCACGGAAGCCGACGGCGTGACCGCGAGGAGCTTGAGCGGATCGTCGCCGAAAATCGGGCCCGCGGCGGGCGCAGGGACGCAAAGTCGCCACCGATGCCGCGCGCAGGTCCGCCAAGAAAGGCCGACGTCGAAGCTCGGGCTTCTCTGGCTCAAACGCGCTCGCGGAGCTCGCGTGGAAGTCCGTGAGAGTGCCGGCGCCCATGCCGCTGCTCGGCGTGCGGCCGCCCGGAAAGCCGCCGCACAGAAGGCCGCTGCGGCAGCCAGGATCGAGGGCGAGCTTCGCCGCCGATTCGAGCGCTCGAAGGCCGCATCTAGGATGTCGAATCCCTCGGGGACGGATGTTCGCGAGGAGTTTGAGGCGTTTAGCAAGACTCGCGGTGAAGCCCGCGGGACGTTCGGTGCGGAAGCGTCTGGCGAGGCTCGCGGCCGCCCCAGGGTGGGCAAGCGCGGCCTGACTTGGAGGCCGGAAGTTCCCGCACGGTGGTTGGCGGTGCCGGTGCCGCGACGAATGGATCTCGCTCCAGGGCCGGCCGCGCCAGTACGGGAGATGGCCGTTCCGGTGTGCAGACAGGGGCGATTGTTCGCGCCGATCTAGCTTCTGGCAGCAATGGATTCGGCGGGAATCTCGTTGCGGGCAAGGGAGGGAATCACACTGTGGGTAGCGGCGGGAATCTCGCTAACCCTCGTTTCCCGGCCAATACCGGACTTCGTGCGGGTTCCGGCACAGGCTTCTTCATCTCGGGTGGCGCCTGTATCGGGTACCGCATCCCTTCTGATACAGCTGGGCTCGGCGCTGAGCTTGCGGGGTCAAGCCACGCGCCGAGATGCCTTCCTACACGCTCAAGCCCGGAGCCATCGAACGCAGAGTGGTTGAGCCTTACGCGGCTCCCACCTCGGCGACAGCTCCCGTGCCCTACCGCCCGCAGGTGATCGGCGAGAGGTACGACGCCGCAACCGGCGTGGTTATGCCCAGCGCTCCCGGCGAGGTGCCGCTGAGGCCCCGCCGAGGCGCGGGAGGCTCAGGCGAAGGTTGAGCGTGCCGTTGAGGCTTCGGTGGTCAGCCACTCCTCCGAGGTGCTGAGCGGGGATCGGTGCTGGACGCTGCTGGGCGCCGTCGGGCATGGTTTGTTCCGCCAGCACGGCTCCGTTTGGCGGGGCATGTCACACCGTCGGGGCGCATCCCTCTCCTGACGGGGCCTGTCTGCCTTGCCAAACATGCTTGATCTCGACAATGCCGTCCGCCCTGCCAAACGCGCATTTCGGTTACTGCAGAGCATGTCCGTGGCGACCAGCCTGCCCATCCCACCAACAAAAACGCATAGTTCGCCTTTGTCGAAAGCGTGCCGCCTTGTCGAAAGCGCTCCCGCCGCCCGTCTCGAGTCGCAGACACTCTGCGACTGCGACAGACCCGACACCTATGCGTTGGAACCAGAGCGGCCCTAGGGTGCTAAGCTACTGGAGTCCCAGGGGCTATGGCGCAGTTGGTAGCGCGTCTCGTTCGCAATGAGAAGGTCAGGGGTTCGAATCCCCTTAGCTCCACCATCATCGACTTACACGAAACACCGCCAAAACTGAATACGCGTCATTGCCCTCTGGGAGGTTTCTCCTGGAGGGGTTTTTGGTTGCCCTGGCTGTGGGCGTTGTGGCCGTGAGTTGCTCTGGCCTCGGTTGCTTTGGCTGTGGATGTCTTGGTCGTGGGCGTTCCGGCTCTGGGTGTTCTTGGTTGTCGCTGGTCTTGTGTTGAGTGGTGTTGTTGTGGTGGTTGATGTTGTTTTCTTGGGTGGTGTGTGGGAGTGGTGTGCAGGCGTGGGCGGTGAGGTTGCGGGCGAGGCGGTCGAGTTAGTGGACGATGATGTAGTCGATCTGGCCGTCTTGTGTGAGGTAGGCCAGCATCTTTTACAGCTCGAGGCGGTTGGCGCTGCGGGCGGACTGGCCGCTTCCTTCTCAGGTAGATCGACGAGCAGCGCACCTATCGTCATTGCGGTGCCAGCGATGGAGGCATCATTTTGCGGTGCTTCCTTGGTAACACAAACGGAGTCAACCACGCCAGCTGCTTTGAGATCGATCAGCTCGCCCGGTGTGTTGACGTTAATACCAGCACCGCTGCGCCTATTGCAGCGGAATATTATCACCAGCAGCTGCCAATGCTCCCTTGTGCTGCGGTTGGGGCGACGATGACGCAGGGCCGCTATGCAGCGTGTGGTCGAGTTGCCGCAGCAACGCATCATTACTCTGCGGGTCGGAGAGATAACGCCACACAATGATCCCTCGCAGGTTGTGCTGCTGGACATATTCTGCCTTATACTTCATCGACTCCGCATCGTCGTAGCTAATAAACTCACGCCGCGCGGCATTTGTAGAGATAGGGCGCTTTGCTTGCGTTGTCCCAGTAGCGCGTGTAGCCATTCTTGTTAATATACTCTCGCTCGAGCCGGTCGTACGTGGTGTGGTACTCGCCAGCCTTTTTGGGTGTCCCCAACGGGCTGGTGCAGCCCATGATTCACCTTAGGAACTGAGGTAAACCGCCGGCTATACGACGCCGCCCCGATCATCAATTTGTTTGTTGGCGCACCGTGAGCTTGGTAATGCTGCACTGCCGAGTTGGCACTTTGGTCGAGCGGGTCATCCCGGCGCGGTATAGAGCCCAGCATGGTGCCCAGCGTACGTCTTGAACGAGCCAAACCCCACGCATGTCATACGTCATAATTGCAATCTGATCAAGATACTGCTGGTACTCAGCAAACTTATTTTTGCTCGGCATACCACTTGGCTGGTGCACCTGTCATCGAGATACTTTGGCTTGCGTCCACCGGTGGTCGTTGCCGTGCGCAACTCGCGCAAGAGAGCAACCAGGTCGGCCTGCTGGCTCCCTTTGGAAACTCCCAGTCGATATCCACCCCGTCTAACTGATGAGCGTGCAGCGCCTTCTTGACAGAGCTCACAAAGGCCTGCCGGGGCTTGCTTTGCGCACCATCGCATCGAACTCACTCCGCGCGGCATCATTGCACCACCAATTGAAAGAACATGGAGATACGCGGATTAACCGCGTGAATCCGCTGCAGCGTAGCCGACTGCCTAAGGTGTGGCAATGTATCAAGCGTTAGACGTCCATCAGCCGCAACGCGCCCAAAAATGGACGATGAGCCGATCGATCATCTTCAGGTGCTCGTCAGTCACTTTTGGGCAGATTTCTCGTCGCTGACATAGACCGAGATCGTCTTCCGCTCAGCAGCCTGGGCTGGCAGCGGAGCCGCCAGCTGGCATCACGACTGCTATCATCATGACACTGAGCACACTTTTCACAATTGCCGTCCGCATATCGCCTCCTTGCTTTTGCTACCCTGCCTCTTTCTAGCCTATATTGTTTGCCAGAATACGTAAAGTATGAGGTGGTACAGATTACTCGTTATCAGCGGTTGGCGCGTGGTGGGTCGGCCAGTACTGATCAAGTACCGCACAGGGCAGCTCCTCGATGCCGATGCCATAGCGTGATCGCTACAAGAAGCATTGTCAGTGACATAAATGGTACTACATCAGCGACAGCGCGCGCAATATAGGGCAGCCGGACTGTATAATACACTATACGGTGAAACCAACCCCGCGGTCGGTCATCAAGCGAAATACCCTGACTGCTTTCCGTCAACAGTCGATTAACTTACATCAAATTTAAGCAAAGTTAATCATGAAGTAACTCTAATGTCTTTTTAGACACCACCACAAGTGCGTCTCGAAGTTTCTTTTTCTGGCCCATAGTTTCGGCCGGAGTCAAAAGCTTTTTCGTGAACTATCTGAGCAAATGCGTCACGATCTTTCTCGCCTTTCGGCTTCGTTCCACAGGGAATCATCGATCTTGAAAGCAAAGTCTCAATAACCCCCACAGTTACCTGCGGGGCATCGTTGGCATCAAGTTCAAAGATCGTCCTGTATCGGAATTGCATAGGAGGCTTACCCAACCAACTATAAAATTCAAGATTTTTAAGGCCGGTCTACTCGCCAATTTCTCGAGCGAGCAGTCGCTTGAGCTGTCTCGCCCTGCTCAATGTGACCCTTCGGAATAGTCCAACGGTCAAGTGCATCTTGATAGAGCAAAAACTCTACTTCACCCTGCTGGTTGCGCCGGAAGACTACACTGCTGGCGGTCGGCTCGGACGATTTCCTGTTTCTTCAATCTTCTTTGTAATAATTTATTCTTTGTTAGCCTCTTATTCCCTTCCACTCTTCTAAAATCACAATCTAAAAAGGTGATCATTAACCATTCCTACTGCTTGCATAAATGCATATACAATGGTGGAGCCGACAAACTTAAAGCCCTCTTTTTCTTCAAATCTTTGCTCATCCTGTCTGATAGCTCCGTTTTTGCAGGGACTTCTTCTATTGATTTCCAGAATTGATAATCGGCTTATGATTTACAAAGCCCCATAAATAGCTGCTGAATGAGCCAAACTCCTCACGCACCTTAAAGTAGCTTTTTGCATTGATTGCCACAGACCTCACTTTCAAACGATTGCGTATAATTCCTTTGTTTTGAAGAGCTCTTCTTCCCTCATCATAGTTTACAACTATTTCAGGGTGAAATCATCATGAAGCTTCACAGATTGATCCCATTTTCTTCAATATTGTAGACCAGCTAAGTCCTGCCTGCATTCCCTCTAGAGCAAAGCATCTTAAACAGTTCCCTGTCCTCAAACGTCGGTATTTCCCCACTTCTTATCGTGGTATTCCTGTTCAAGCTGATTATGGTTCGCCCAACCACATCTCTTAATTTTTCTTTTCCATAACTACTCCTTATCGATATCTTCGTACTCAATTTCATCAAGTGTCTCGTGGAAACTAAACCAGGCGAGCCCATTCACCCATTCTTCCATGGCTCGAATCAAGGTAAAAACCTCCCGGAGCATCTTTGTTTTTAAGGATGTCATCTTTAGAGTCCGATTGGAGCCGGACTCTTGAGCGGAATTTTTACCCGACACATCTAAGTGCAGTTCTAGAAGACGCAACATAATGTTTCCCATATGTCTCGGATGTCTACGCAAGCGGAGCGGAATGCCAACAACTTCGATGGCGTTGTGCGCGTGTGAACTAACGAATCGCCTGCAGTTTATCGCAGTCCTGTTTCGCGCCAGATCGATCTGATGCCGTTGATCCTGTTGTTGCTCACACATGCAGCTATCGCCCATACGGAGAACCGGCCCGCCCCAGTGCTGCTTTCCGGCTTCCGTAGCGCTCCACCGGCGTCTGGAGAGACTGAGTTCATGTCTGTGCGAGTGACGAAATCGATACGAAGGCGCTGTCGGAGGCGTGCGTTCGGTTCGGTGTCGCTCGGTTGCGCGTTTTCGGGCCAGTTCTTGCCGATCATTTCAGCCTACACACCAGCGATATCGATTTTTCTTGCCGACTTTCAAGTCGATCACGAGGATCGATTTTCTGACTTCTTTTGGCTTCTGGGATGAACTGACGAGAATTTTTTGGTCGGAAGGTTGACCTGGTGGTCGCTGACTCAGTTAAGAACCCTTACGTCAAGTCCTCGATGCCGCGAGGTTCGGAGGAAGCCTACGCGGCCTGAGTGGCGGTGGTAGCTGGTCAGCGGTTATTCGTATCGATGGTGAGATGCTTGCTCGCATTCGGTGAGCTGATGTGTCACAGGTTGAGCGGATATGGTCTGACCCCGAGGGAACCTGCTGGGCCGTGGCCGTTCGGTTCAAGGCACAGTGACGCCGATGGCAATGGCGTTGATCTCTTCGGGCCTCGGAGAACCGAACCGGTGTCTTCCGTCCCTATGGCAGGGAATCGGCAAGGAAGGACCTCCAGGGGCCGGAGCCGATGCCGGTGCCGCGCATGCAGGAGTGTAGGAAACGGTGTGAGGGTCAGGGAGTCGTTGCGGTCTTTGGTCGATAGCTGCTCCGCCGACTCGTGAATTACCTTGGTGGCGTCCTCCAGGAACTCAACAAGCTGATCGACCTGCTCTCAGACCATCCCTCCACCAGAGCGGTCAGCTTCTGGTTGGCGGGTAGAATATCTTGGCAAGACAATCAGCACTTGTGGCGTGAATGGTGAAGGAACGCAGGTCCGTCTGGCTGAGGCGACGCTCAGCCAACCATCGCGGGTGAGTCGCCGCAGCACGCGGCCATGGTTGTGGTCCCCATCCCGGTGCGGCGGGCCGAGAGGGTGGGGGTCTGTGGGCCGTCGCGGTGCAGGACGTCACACAGCCAGATCGCTGTCGTTGAGTGTTCGTGCCAGCAATGGCGCGGTTGCTAACCAATACGTAACTTCC
>BNJT01001640.1_pt1 | contig 183408 bp, 229 predicted proteins | sample 8540491 | NCBI WGS metagenome assembly BNJT01 (sample SAMD00202455, study PRJDB9452) | human saliva metagenome | host: Homo sapiens
AGTTATGGTATTCTTTTGTTAGTTAATAAACTTACAAAAGGAGGACAAATGTTTTCATCTACTAAATTAAAAGAAAAAAGAGAGAGTCAGGGCTTATCTCAATCTCAACTTGCATCCAGTTTGGGAATCAGTAGAGCTTCATACTTTAATTGGGAATCAGGTAAAACAAAGCCGAATCAAAACAATCTAACCAAATTGAGTCAGATTTTGAATGTTGATCCTCGATATTTTGAATCAGAGTATGAAATAGTTGAAACTTATCTCAAGCTAACTGAAAAGAATCAAAAAGCGACACTTCATTATGCAAAAGACTTATTGAACAATCAAAACTCTAAAGTTGTAGAAGTTTCTGAACGATTTGCTTATAAGGTCTATGAAAAATTATCAGCTGGTACAGGAATAGCTTATTTTGATGATGGTAATTACGATACAGTTTACTTCAATCATCAATTTGATTATGACTTTGCATCATGGGTGTTTGGTAATTCAATGGAACCGACATATGAAAATGGTTCTGTAGCCCTTATTAAGCAAACAGGATTTGATTATGATGGAGCTATTTATGCGATAGATTGGGATGGTCAAACCTATATTAAGAAAGTGTATCGTGAAGAAAATGGACTTCGTTTAGTTTCACTAAATCGGAACTATTCAGATAAGTTTGCACCTTATGATGAGAATCCTCGCATTATAGGGAAAATCGTTGGGAACTTTATTCCTTTAGAGGACTAAGTATGAGTTGGTTTGATTATAGTCTCGAACCTAAAAGTGACATTGCCTTTATTGATATGAAATCTTTTTACGCAAGTGTAGAATGTGTAGATAGAGGCCTGCATCCACTTAAGACTTCACTTTGTGTTATGAGTCGTGCAGATAATTCTGCTGGTTTAATCCTTGCTTCCTCTCCTATGTTTAAAAAGGTATTTGGGAAATCAAATGTTGGACGTTCCTATGATTTACCATTTGATGTAAAGACTCGAAAATTTTCTTACTATAATGCTAGAAAACAAGGCTTACCGACAACGATGGACTATGTTCGTTATATAGAAGAATGGGCAAAATCAACAGTGATTGTTCCTCCGAGAATGGATACTTATATTGCAATCAATATGGAGATTCAAAAAAATCTTTCAAGATTTTTATACGACCAGACGATATTTATCCCTACTCAATTGATGAAGGATTTATTGATTTAACCAGTTCATTAAATTATTTTTGTGCCAGATAGAAGAATTAGTAGGAAAGATAAATTAGATATTATTTCGGCTGCTATTCAAAAAAAGATTTGGAGAAAAACAGGAATCTATTCAACTGTAGGCATGTCTAATTCCAATCCCTTATTAGCTAAGTTAGCACTAGATAATGAAGCTAAAAAAACTCCGACAATGAGAGCCAATTGGTCCTATGAGGATGTCGAAAAGAAAGTATGGACTATTTCTAAAATGACAGATTTCTGGGGAATTGGAAACCGGATGGAGAAGAGATTACATGGTTTAGGCATCTTTTCGATTAAAGAATTGGCAAAGGCTAATCCTGACTTGATTAAAAAAGAGCTTGGGATTATGGGACTAGAGTTATGGTTTCATGCTAATGGGATTGATGAAAGCAATGTTCATAAACCTTATAAGCCAAAATCAAAAGGAATAGGGAACTCGCAAGTTTTACCTAGAGATTATATAAAGCAAAGAGATATTGAAATTATACTTCGTGAAATGGCAGAACAAGTTGCGGTTAGATTGAGAAGAGCAGGTAAAAAAGCAACAGTAGTTTCTATACACTTGGGGTATTCTAAAGTGGAACAGAAACGGTCTATTCATACTCAAATGAAGATTGAACCAACCAATCAAACAGCACTACTGACAAACTATGTTTTAAAGTTATTTCACACTAAATATACTTCCGGGGCTATCAGGAATGTGGCAGTGAATTATTCCAGTTTAGTGGATGAATCCTTTGGATTGATTTCATTATTTGATGATATTGAAAAAATAGAAAAAGAAGAAAGGCTCCAGTCCGCAATTGATGCTATTCGAACAGAATTTGGGTTCACTTCGCTATTAAAAGGAAATGCCCTAGATCAGGCTTCTAGAACAATTGCAAGGAGTAAACTCATTGGTGGTCATTCAACTGGAGGATTAGATGGGCTAAAATGATAAATCGTTCTTATTTACTTTTTTTGTCTGCAAGAGAGTATCAAGATCGTGGGATGGCAAAGTGGATGGGATTCTTTTTATCAGAACATTCAAGTTCTCTTTGGGAAGAAAAAAATAAAGAAGATGTCTCCATTTCTCTCTCAATGGAAGAGAAAGTTTTATTTGTTCGTCAACTTTATACGAATGTATTCCCTGCAACTTTTGTTTGTAAGCTCTCCAATAGAAGAAAAGTAGTATCGGGTATTGTTAAAGAGATGGGAAAAGAGTTTATATCTATTAAATCAGACACTGGTTTTCTTCGATTAAGATGGGAAGATATACTCGATATCCAGATAGAAGGGTTGGATTTATATGAATCGTAAAGAATTATATGATGATAAATTACAGCTGGATTATTTTTCTGATTCTTATTTACGGTTTGAGTCAGATTTTTACAAGTATTCCGCTTTAGATATACCATTAACATTTATCACTGATGATATTTTACGCACAATGGCTATGTCTCAAAAACATTATTTTAAATTAAATAAAAGCAAATCTTTAGACGGTCGTGACCATTATTTTGTTTTTTCTATCAAGATGAACAAAGACAGTAGTGGTATTAGGCAGTATGAATATCAGAGACATTGTTTTAGTTTGTAAGAGTCCGATAGGGCTCTTTTTCTGTGATAATTTTATCAAAAAGTATTTGTTATACTTTTTTTAATTTAGATTTATCTTGGGGGTTTGGGGGCATGCCACCACATTTTCATATCGTTTGTTTTTTTAACCGTGAGGTTTGAAATGGCAGACGATATGATTTTTGGGATATTGTGGACACAATATCTGAGCTCGCAAAGCCTTACAAGATGATAGATTTTGTCTTTGCAAGTTTCCCGTGGTTAATACGGGGTCGGGGATTGTCCAACCATTGATGAAAGTGAGGAAATAGTATGTCAGAACAATACAGAGACATTCGCAAAGAGGTTAATTTAACCGCAAATGAATTGGAAATGATTGAAGTGATAATGAAAAATAAGGGATTTGAACATTTTTCGCCCTTTGCTCGAAATAAATTGCTGGAGGAAGAGTTTGAAATGACTGCTGAAAAGTGGTTTGCCCTATGGCAAACCCAAAAACTAGAACAAATCAGTCGTGACGTTTATGGTGTTTTAATATTAGCACAGTCCGAACATCAAGTTACACAAGATCATGTATCTATTCTCTTAATCTGCGTACAGGAGTTGATTAAAGAAGTTGGAAACTCTATTCCCCTCAGCCAAGACTTCCGTGATAAATACATGAGGTGAGTCCATGGAACATCGTTACCGAACCAATCTCAAGAAAGTGTTTCTGTCTGATAGCGAATTGAGTCAGTTGAAACATTGTATCGACCAAAGCGGTTGTCAATCTTTTTTTCAGAATATGCTCGACGAACCCTACTTGACCCAGGCATGAATTTTTATCACCATTGATACAACTGGTTATCAAGATTTGATTTTTTTGAATTAAAAACGAATCGGAAATAATATTAATCAAATAGCCAGAAGCATAAATTATTCGAATTCAATAACGGAAGTTGAGTTAAATGAATTGAGAAAAGGTATAGAAGAGTTAATAGTAGAAGTGGAGAAAGATTTTCTTATTCAATCTGAAAAATTGAGGAAATTTTATGGTCATCACTAAACACTTTGCGATTCATGGAAAAAATTATCGTAGCAAACTAATCAAATATATTTTGAATCCAAGTAAAACAAAAAATCTAGCACTAGTTTCAGATTTTGGTATGAGAAATTATTTAGATTTTCCTAGTTATAAAGAACTAGTGAAGATGTACAATGATAATTTTTTAAGTAATGATGGTCTTTATGAATTTCGTCATGATAGGCAAGAAGTAAATCAACGAAAAATTCATTCTCATCATATCATTCAGTCTTTTTCTCCAGATGATCATCTTACTCCCGAACAAATCAATCGGATTGGTTATGAGACAGTTAAAGAGTTGACAGGAGGTAGATTTCGTTTTATCGTAGCAACACATGTCGATAAAGGTCATATCCACAATCATATCATTCTAAATTCAATTGATCAGAATTCTGATAAAAAGTTTCTATGGAATTATAAGTCAGAACGTAATCTACGAATGGTTTCAGATCGTCTCTCAAAAATTGCAGGTGCAAAGATTATAGAAAATCGTTATTCGCATCGTCAGTATGAAGTTTATCGAAAAACCAATTACAAATATGAAATAAAACAACGGGTATATTTTCTAATTGAGAACTCGAAAAATTTTGAAGATTTCAGGAAAAAAGCAAAAGCTTTACATTTAAAAATTGATTTTAGACACAAGCATGTTACTTTTTTTATGACTGATTCAAATATGAAACAAGTCGTACGTGATGATAAATTGAATAGAAAACAACCTTATAATGAAACTTATTTTAAGCAAAAATTTGTTCAAAGGGAAATTATAAACATCTTAGAATTTCTACTTCCGAAAATGAAGAATATGAATGAATTGATTCAACAAGCAGAATTTTTTGACTTAAAAATAATTCCGAAAGAAAAACATGTTCTATTTGAATTTAATGGGATTAAGCTTTCAGAACAGGAATTGGGAAAAATGAATCAGTACAGTGTTAGTTATTTTCAAGACTATTTTAATAACAAAAATGAAACTTTTGTCTTAGATAATAATAATTTAATTGAACTTTACAATAAAGAAAAGCTAATTAAAGAAAAAGAGTTGCCGACAGAAGAGGTGGTATGGAAATCCTATCAAGATTTCAAGAGAAATAGGGATGCTGTTCATGAGTTAGAAGTAGAGTTGAATCTTAATCAAATAGAAGCAGTAGTAGACGATGGAATTTACATTAAGGTACAGTTTGGTATCCGACAAGAAGGACTTATTTTTGTACCAAATATTCAAATCAATATGGAAAAAGAAAAAGTTAAAGTATTTCTCAGAGAAACTAGTACTTACTATGTATATCATAAAGATTCAGCAGAAAAAAATCGCTTTATGAAAGGTAAAACTTTAATTAGGCAATTTACGCTTCAGCATGAACCGCAGCATATGTATAGAAGAATACCTTTTAGCAAAATTAAAGAAAAAATAGAACAATTAGATTTTCTTATATCTGCGGAAAATAGTCCGAATGATTTTGAAGATATAACAAATGATTTCATTTCCCAAATATCATATCTAGAGAATATGATTGAACAAGTCCAAAATAAAATTGATGATTTAACTAATTTAGAGGAAGTATTGTTGAATAATATGGCAAATAGTTCTAGCAATTTAGAAAATAGTATTCAAGGTAAAAGTTCAGTAGATACAATAGAGAAGGATTTATACATATATAAAGGAAAGATTGAAACACTGAAGGAACAACATAGAGAAACAATAAATTTATTTGAAATGTTTAATAAAACAATAAAGAAATATAAGGAAAAACAAAATATGAAATCTATTAAGGAAAATGAGATACATTTAGAGTAAACAGTTTCCTAAAAAAAGTATATATAGAATAGTTTCATGTGCCAATTTGTCACATATTTAAAAATAAGAAAATAACTATATTATACTTGTTTTAGGAGACATTGGATGTTGAAAAGGATTAGAGATTTACGCGAGGATGATGATTTGACACAAGAATATGTTGCAAAAACAATCTTAAATTGTACAAGATCAGCGTATTCTAAAATGGAATCAGGTACCAGGTTAATCTCTATAGATGACCTTATCAAACTTGCAGATTTTTATAATGTAAGTTTAGATTACCTTGTAGGTCGAGTGGATAATAAAGAAGACCATTACTCCAAAAAGTATTAGGTTAAGAAAGCACATTGACAATTGAATAGTCCAAAATGGTACTTTCCTCATTTGTGGAGCAGTTTTGAATGGCTCGCCATGATAAGAGCGACATTAAAACCATCAATAAAATAGAGCGATACTTTATATGCCATGATACAAATGATATACAATGATACTTCTGACCGTTCAGGCTGCCAACGTAAAAGAGCAGCAAGTGAAATTCTTATGATGACTTCATCAGTCATGCCATGTCGAATGTGTAAGCTTGTTGGAGAAACGTAGTTAATCCTCAAAAGGTTCCCCAAACCTTTTGAGTCCCACAGACGCATCATGTTGAGGCGGTATCACTGCTTGTACGAGCTGAGGTATCAGCGAAGTAGAAGTAGATGCTCCATCTATGGGATAGGACTCGTAGAATGAGGAGGGGAACCGACGAAATGATACAGAAAGCCTTAACTGGTCAAGTGACGTGCTTATTTACATTAGACGAATAATGAAAATGGAGAGATTATCGATGGTTATATTGGAATTGTACCAAAATGATTATTCTAAAGATTTAGTTGCGTTTGATTCTTTAGAAGAGGGGAAAGCCTTTGTAGCTCAAATCCCGGGATACACTCTGGAAACAGAAGATGGTTTTGAAGTGGAGTATTTTAATCTTAAGAACATACCGGATTATATGGAAATTATTTTTAACGGAAATATTGTTCCTTTATCTAAATTTATGTTCGATCCTGAGGAAAATGTAGACATTATTTGGAAAGAGATTTCAAATTTATCCCTCAAAAACGATAGAGTGATCGAAGGGTATTCAAAAATCGATGCATATGTCGTTAACAACCATGAAGTTAAAGCCTATGTCGAAACAAGAGAAACGAACTATCGTAAAGTAAAAGACTTTCTAGAAGGTAGTGGATATGAAGTAGATAGAAGCTTTTTCGGAAGTGAAGACGGTGAAGCAATTCTTTACAGAAAAAAAGGGAGCAAAGATTGGCATTTCTTGTGTCACTTAGACCCAATGTTTGTAGAGATTGAAGATGTAGAAGGATATGTGAAGAAAGAGCTGGAAGGATTGATCTAAGGAATTGTAGAATACTATAAAAGGAGGAATCTGATGCTTGGAGCAATTATTGGAGATATTGTCGGTTCTGTTTACGAATGGAACAATATCAAAACGAAGGACTTTCCTTTATTTTGTAAGAACTGCTTTTTTACAGATGACACGGTTATGACCTGTGCTGTTGCAGAAGCGATTATGAATGGGGGACAAAAAGTCGACTTCATTGACGCGATGAAGAAATATGGCAGACTGTATCCGAATGCTGATTACGGTGCTCGGTTTAATGCATGGCTAAAGAGCGATAACTGTGAGCCTTACAATAGCTTTGGGAATGGTTCGGCTATGCGTGTTTCTCCATGCGCTTGGTCTATGGACTGTGGTTTTTATGCTAGAACCGGAATGTGGCCATCATCTAGAGGACTTGCGAGTCTTTCTGCAGAGGTAACTCATAATCATCCAGAAGGTGTCAAAGGTGCTATGGCTACAGCTGATGCTATCTTTCTGTGTCGTTTTACTTTGGTGGTTATTGTAGAGAATACGAGCAACCAATTAATGACAATCATACAGAGTGTAAAAGACGGATTAAGGATTATATAGAGAAGACATATGGCTATAATCTATCTCAAACTTTAGATGAAATTCGCCCTAACTATCATTTTAACGAAACATGTCAAGAAACTGTCCCTCAAGCCATTATAGCCTTTCTTGAAAGTAGGAACTTCGAAGATGCGATAAGAAATGCCATCTCACTTGGTGGCGACAGTGATACTCTCGCTGCAATCACTGGCAGCATTGCAGAGGCAGCTTATGGTATTCCTGATTGGATAAAGGATAAGGCCTATTTTTGCTTGGATGACCACTTAAAGGATGTAGTTATACGATGGGAAAATAGAATAAAAGCGTACTAATCTCCAGTACGTCATATTTCTTTTTTCTGAGTTTTCATTGTATAATAGGGTTACATTTAGTTTCATATAATGAAATATAAAGATTTCTAACGAATATTGAGGAGAATATTAATGAAAAAAGCAATGTTAATTATCAACCCTACCTCTGGTGGCGAGAAGGCTTTGGATTACAAAGAAAAGCTGGAGAATAAAGCAAAAGAATATTTTGAGCACGTGGAAACAAAAATTACCGAAAAAGCGCTGGATGCAACATATTTTGCTGAAGAAGCTTCTTGTGAGCAGTACGATGCAGTGGTTGTGTTCGGTGGAGATGGGACTGTCAACGAAGTCATTTCGGGTATTGCTGAGAGAGACTACATTCCCAAGTTGGGTATTATCCCTGGGGGTACGGGAAACTCATTACAAAACTGTTGGAAATCAATCAAGACATCGATGGCGCGATTGATGAACTGGATTTCAACTTAACCAATAAGATTGATATCGGTAAAGCAAATGATAACTATTTTGGCTATATCTTTAGTATCGGTTCTCTACCTGAGGCGATTCACAATGTTGAAATTGAGGACAAGACAAAATTTGGTATTCTTGCCTATGCTGTTAATACCATGAAGTCTGTTATGACGGATCAGGTCTTTAACATTAAGGTTGAGACAGAAAATGGAAATTATGTTGGTGAAGCTAGTCATGTTTTGGTTCTCTTGACAAATTACTTCGCTGATAAGAAAATCTTTGAAGAAAACAAGGACGGCTATGCCAATATTTTGATTCTGAAAGATGCTTCTATATTCTCTAAATTATCCGTCATTCCTGATTTACTAAAAGGAGATGTTGTGGGCAATGATAATATTGAGTATATCAGAGCGCGTAATATTAAGATCTCTTCAGATAGTGAATTGGAGTCAGATGTTGACGGCGATAAATCGGATAACCTACCTGTAGAAATCAAAGTCCTAGCTCAGCGAGTAGAAGTATTTTCAAAACCGAAAGAGTAGAAGGTAAAAATTAGTTTATTATTCACAACGAAATTAAGTTCTATATCAACGATTGGAGGAGGAATGAATTCTCTATTTGATGAATTTCGAACAATTTGTTCTCATTTAAACCAAGTCGGAATCACTCCGACGCTCATGGGGTCTTTGGGGTTTGAATACCGATCAAATGAAGAATGGGGGCCGTCTGACATTGACATTCATGTGCCTGGTGACCCTAGAGGTTGGGAAGCACCTGATCATCTCAGAATTTATGAGTGGGACAAGATAATGAAAGTGATGAAACACTTAGACTATGCCTTAATAGATATTCATGAGCATGAATTCCAAAAAGATGGTCTGAGTGTTGAATTCGGAAGTATCGATTCTTTACCTGATTTGCAGGAGTTTCGGAATCGGACATAGAGCTGATTCATCTCGAAAACATCACTTTTCGCGTTCCAAACCTAGAACAGTTTTTAAGTATTTACAAGGCTTCTTCCCAAGATTCTTATCGAAATGAGCACAATAACAATAAGGATTTTAAAAAAATTGAATGGCTGGAAAGACATTAGTAAATCATCATTTGAAAAGTAGCAAGTTGTAAGACTGGCTGCTTTTTTATTTATAGAACCAAACCACTCGAAACTATGGACAAACCTTGCAAATAAAATACGAAAGTAGTATACTAGATTAACAATTGTGAAAACGTTTGCGTTGTATACGGATAAAAGTAAACTAGGAGACAGATACAATGGAATTAAGCGCTATTTACCATAGACCTGAGTCGGAGTTCGCCTATCTTTATAAGGATAAGAAACTTCACATTCGGATTCGAACTAAGAAAGGGGACATCGAAAGCATCATCTTGCATTATGGGGACCCTTTTATCTTTATGGAGGAGTTTTATCAAGATACAAAGAAAATGGCCAAGATAACTTCTGATACCATCTTTGATTATTGGCAGGTTGAAGTGTCCGTTGACTTTGCACGTATTCAGTATCTCTTTGAAGTCACGGATACAGAAGGTCAAAGTATTTTGTATGGCGATAAAGGGTGCGTTGAAAATTCTCTAGAAAATCTTCATGCCATTGGAAATGGATTTAAGTTGCCTTATCTTCATGAAATTGATTCATGCCAGGTTCCTGACTGGGTTTCAAATACGGTATGGTATCAGATATTTCCTGAGAGATTTGCTAATGGAAATGCTCGATTAAACCCAGAAGGGACATTAGACTGGGATTCTTCTGTCACACCTAAGAGTGATGATTTCTTTGGTGGTGATTTACAGGGGATTATTTACCATCTGGATTACTTGCAAGACTTGGGCATTACTGGTCTTTATCTCTGTCCCATCTTTGAATCTACGAGCAATCACAAGTATAATACGACGGATTACTTTGAAATTGACCGTCATTTGGAGACAAGGAGACATTTAGGGAACTGGTCGAGCAAGCTCACCAGCGTGGCATGAAAGTCATGCTAGATGCGGTATTTAATCATATTGGTTCTCAATCGCCTCAATGGCAAGATGTTGTCAAAAATGGTGAACAGTCTGCTTATAAGGATTGGTTCCATATTCAACAATTCCCAGTGACGACTGAAAAACTAGCCAACAAGAGAGAGTTGCCTTATCATGCTTTTGGTTTCGAGGACTATATGCCTAAGCTAAATACAGCCAATCCAGATGTCAAGGACTATCTTTTAAAGGTTGCGACTTATTGGATTGAAGAGTTTGATATCGATGCTTGGCGTTTGGATGTGGCTAATGAGATTGACCATCAATTTTGGAAGGATTTTCGAAAGGTAGTTTTAGCTAAAAAGTCTGATATTTATATTTTAGGAGAAGTCTGGCATACGTCTCAGCCATGGCTAAATGGAGATGAGTTCCATGCGGTCATGAATTATCCTTTATCTGATAGCATCAAAGAGTATTTCTTACGAGGAATTAAGAAGACAGACCAGTTCATCGATGAAATCAATGTCCAATCTATGTATTACAAGCAGCAGATTTCAGAAGTGATGTTTAATCTTCTAGATTCGCATGATACAGAACGTATTTTATGGACGGCAAATGAAGACGTTCAACTGGTTAAATCAGCCCTAGCCTTTCTCTTTTTACAAAAAGGAACACCCTGCATCTATTACGGAACAGAGTTATCTTTAACCGGAGGACCAGACCCAGATTGTCGACGTTGTATGCCTTGGGAACGTGTATCAAGTGACAATGATATGCTGAACTTCATGAAGAAGCTAATTAAGATTCGGAAATACGCGTCAGAAATCATTTCGCATGGTAAGTATAGCCTAAAAGAAATCAAACCAGATCTAGTAGCCTTGGAATGGAAATACGAAGGACAGGTTCTCAAAGCTATATTCAACCAATCAACAGAAGATTGTGTTGTAGAGAAAGAAACAGTATCACTAGCAAGCAATTGCCATGAATTAGAGAATCAGCTTGTGATTTCTCCAAAAGGATTTGTGATTTTTTACTAAAGAGCAATTAAGAGTGACAGAAAAATTGTAGTATAGAGAGCATTTTACAAACAGACTATTTGTCGTCTTGCTACAATTGGTATATAATTTAACTTAGTGAACATAGGAGGACTGAACGAATGGAATTAAAAGATTTTACAGAAAAAGAACAGGAAATGATTAAGAAGGGGCTTACGACGTCTAAGATTAGTGACAAGGAAACTGCTGAGAAGATTCTTGCACTAGTACCACAAGACTTGATTAAGCGCATTCCGTTTTTTGTCAGAAAACATGCTACGACACGTACGATTAAACGCATTTCAATTGAACACCCTGAACTCTACGCTGCAGCTCAAACAAGTGGTGAAATTCCAGAAAAAGAACGCGAAGAATTGCGTCAGATTATCACAACTATCTTTGAACAGAAGATGAATAAGCATAGTATTAAGTAATTGGATGAGAACATTTTTTATTGGCGGTTTGGGAAGCAATGTCTATCATAGCAAGGATTTTCTTCAAGAGCTAGATTCGCAGGTCTATTTTCTAAATCCATATGAAAAGCATCTTCGAGATGAAACAGAATTGAAATCATGGTTTAAAAATGAGATTGTAGACGAAGAATCTATCTGTCTGATAGGTCATTCTCTCGGGGGTGATTTGGCTCGTTATCTCGCATCGGAATTTGAAGAAGTGAAGAAACTGATTCTTTTGGATGGTGGCTATCTAGATTTAGAGAAGATTTTACCTTTAGATACAGAGTTATATGAAACTAAAAACTATATCAAATCTCAAATTATTTCGAACCTAGATATTCTTATTTCTAAAGAAAAATCTGAAGCAAAGCATTGGTCAGAAAATATGGAGAAAGCCGTAATACAGTCCTATCACTGGAATTCTGAGTATAATAGATATGAGTTAGCTATAAATTATGAAGATATAGAAGCGATACTCCGCCTACGGAGGAAAATACAAGCTTTTAAGAGAGAAGTGGGAGCTACTTTGTTTATCAGTCCTTGCTATTCTAATGAAGCTACATGGAGAGAAGAAGCCCTAAAAAGAATTGCCAGACTATTTTTTTATACTATTTTTCCTAGAAAACGTTAGCCATGAGCTTCATACTGAAGCCCCCAAAGAAATCGCTAGTCTAATTAATGAGTGGTTCTCTTATTCTCTATGAGCTACTTGTATTATTTAAAATGTTTTAAAATTTAAATCTACAAATCATTAATACTTAGATAACAAAAAACGAACAGGCTCTTTTTCTGTCATTCAGAATAGAACTTGTTCGTTTTATCTTACTTTCCTTAAAAAGCTCGATACACATAGGGATTTTCTGGTTTATCGACTTTGGTAAAGCTTTCGATTTCCAAGGTTGGTAGGTTTTGTTTGAGTTCTTTATGATAGTGATTGACCAGTTTTCCCTTGGCCGTTATCCAGGTGTTATTCTCATACTGACGGGTATTTCCCTTTGTCAGCAATCCATAGACACCTGAATCTGCGATACAGTGAATAATGCCGAAGCGGAACAAAAATTGGCTATTGGCATGACTGGGGTCGTTATAGACAAAGCCTGTGAACTGGACTGTCTTACCCTCAAACTCATCTGGATAGTCGTAAATAGCCTCCATGACTTCCATATAGTTTTCATTAGTGATCTGAATACTATCTTGGGACAAGTATTTATTCGCCGCAGTTCGCATTTCCTTTTCATAAGCTGATTTTGAGAAATAAGAACTAGTATCTGGTTTCAAATATTGGCTTGTCGTCCCTTCACTTGTCTGAATGGCTTGATCCGTGCCTTCTGATAAGGGGAAATGATAGCCTTTGGCAGAAACGGTCTGAGAATCTAAACTAACAGTTGGAAAGGTTAAGCCGACGACAATAGGAATAGCCAAAAGAGCAATACTCGTCACCTTCGCCAATCGGCTGTTCAGATGACTATGGGTTTTGACTTGCTTCATCCAGATATACAATTGAACGATTGCCAAAGCAAATGAAAGCACCATGGAAATATAGGCCAGATAGGAATAGTGCATGTTGATGTACTGGTTTAATTTGCCCGACAGATGGAGATAAATGGTCAGTTCAAAATAGCCAGCTAAAACTAAAAATCGAATCATAGGATGACTCCAATCAAGAGAGAATACACTAAGACGACAAGAGTCACAATCGTTATGAAGTGACTGATAAATCGTGCTTTCAAGTAATTTTTCATCATGAGAATATTTTTGATATCCAGCATTGGACCAATTACGAGAAAGGCAAGAACTGGTGCCAAATCGAAACTCGAGAGTAGAGAGGCCCCAATAAAGGCATCCGCCTCACTACAGAGCGAAAGAAGAAAGGCCAAAAGCATCAAGAGCAGGATGGCAAAAAGAGGGGTTGCACTGATAGAGGTCAGAATCCGAGTCGGAACATAGACCTGTATCACAGAGGCAAAGAGACAGCCAAATACCAAATAACGTCCCGTATCAAAAAATTCATCAATGGCCTGCACAAAGACCTGAAAAACTTTTTTTGTAGGACTCAAGTAAGAGAAATCATGTTCATGACAGATTAGGCGGTTTTCTTTCTGAATCGGTTCTTGCCAGAAAAATCCTAGAAAAATCCCTAGTATAACAGCTACAACAATGGACCCCAGAGCTCGTAACAAGGCGACGTGAAAGGAATTGCCAAAAGCAGAATAGGTCGCAAAGAGAACAATGGGATTGATAACAGGTGCTGTCACAAGAAAGGGAACCGCCGTGTAACTGGGAACTTTCTTTTCCAGAAAACGATTGATAATGGGGACGATTCCACATTCACAAGAAGGGAAAAGCATCCCGACGAAAGTCCCAAAAAAGATTCTCCCCCAACGATTTCGAGGGAGAAAATGATAAACTTTTTCAGGAGTGATATAGACTTCAATCACTCCTGAAAGAATACTTCCTATCAGTACGAAAGGGAGGGCTTCAATGATAATGGAGAGGAAAATAGCCCCAGTCTGAAGCACACTAGATGGGAGTTGTTGGAAAACAGTCATCTAGTTTTTCTTTTCTGCTTTAGCTTTTTTCTCTTTGTCATCAGGAAAAGTGACTTGTTTCAAATCAGGGAGTTTCGCAAACTCTTCAAACATTTTGTCCAAGTCGTCTCGTTTTGTAAATTTTACAGCCATAGGTGTACCTCGATTCTAAATTCTACCTCTATTATACTATTATTTTGAGGAAAAGGGAAAAGTTAAAATTGAGTATCTCACGAATAATAGAGCGTGATATATCCTAATATCCACAATTATTATGATATAATAATTGTGGAATAACGGAGGAAATGATGGAACATAAAAAGATCGGTCGGGTTACTGACGAAGTAAAAGAAATTTTTAATATTGTTCTAACGAAGCTAGTGATATCAAAATTTAACAAAGACTGGTTTGAAATACATATGATAAAACATCACAATGATGTAGTTCATCATATCGAACCATGAACTCATACTAGAGTAATCCAGATTTCGTTGGGGTCAATCCACGAGAGAAAGATGCTAGTTTTGAATATGTTAAAAGATTTGATGATAATGTTCTTGTTGACATCAAGTTACATAAAAGTGGAGATTTCTTTTATGTTCCGACCATGTATCGCTTACAAGATTTCAAGTTACAAAGTCGTATTAAGTCTGGTAGATTGAGAAAGCTTGACAAAAAAAGTAAATAGTGCTAGAATAACATTAACGAAAGACATTTGAGGGCAGAAAGGTTCCTGCCGCACCTTGAAAAAGGTATCTGAGATGCTGGGTACACCGACCAGCCAAGTGTCCGTTATTTTAAAGGAGGAGCTTAAATGCTCCTTTTTTATTTAAAATTTCAAAATAGATTACACTCACCGCAGGTTCAGGCTTGAGGTTTTTTTTATTTCTCAAAATGTCTTACTCCAGGTCAGGAACATCTTCCAGAACTGGCTATTATGTCTGACCCATTAAATACTTTTGATATCATGGCTTGGTTAAAAAAAGGCGGCAATGCTCTTTAAGTACCAGTTAGTGCGCTATAGCATATAAATCTATTCCCTACATATTTTTTAAATGTTCAACGAGTTAATTTGAAATGTTTAGCTTGTGGTATAATAGATTCATGGATAAAAAATATGAAAAAATCTCTCAGGATTTGGGAGTGACGTTAAAGCAAATTGATACTGTTCTAAGTTTGACAGCTGAAGGGGCGACTATTCCCTTTATCGCGCGTTATCGCAAGGACATGACTGGTAGTCTGGATGAGGTGGCGATTAAGGCTATTATTGACTTGGATAAAAGTCTGACAAATCTCAACGACCGTAAGGAAGCTGTCTTAGCCAAGATTAAAGAACAAGGCAAGCTGACCAAGGAGTTGGAAGAAGCTATCTTAGCTGCCGAAAAACTAGCTGATGTAGAAGAACTCTATCTTCCATACAAGGAAAAGCGTCGGACCAAGGCAACTATTGCCCGTGAAGCCGGGCTCTTTCCACTTGCTCGCTTGATTTTGCAGAATGTAGCGGGCTTAGAGAAGGAAGCTGAAAAGTTCGTCTGTGAAGGATTTGCGACTGGTAAGGAAGCCTTGGCTGGTGCAGTTGATATCTTGGTCGAAGCCTTATCGGAAGATGTGGCCTTGCGTTCCATGACTTATCAGGAAGTTCTGAGACACTCTAAACTCACTTCTCAAGTCAAGGATGAAAGTCTTGATGAAAAGCAGGTTTTTCAGATTTATTATGATTTTTCTGAGACTGTTGGAAATATGCAGGGTTATCGTACCTTGGCCCTCAATCGTGGGGAGAAACTTGGTGTCTTGAAGGTCGGTTTTGAACATGCGACAGACCGTATTCTTGCCTTCTTTGCTGCTCGTTTTAAGGTAAAAAATGCCTACATAGATGAGGTAGTTCAGCAATCTGTTAAGAAAAAAGTCTTGCCTGCTATCGAGCGTCGTATTCGGACAGAACTAACTGAGAAAGCAGAAGAAGGAGCTATCCAACTCTTTTCTGACAACCTACGCAATCTCCTCTTGGTTGCTCCACTGAAAGGGCGCGTGGTTCTAGGATTTGACCCTGCCTTTCGTACAGGTGCCAAGCTAGCTGTCGTGGATACAACAGGAAAAATGCTGACAACTCAGGTCATTTATCCTGTCAAACCAGCATCAGTTCGTCAAATAGAAGAAGCTAAGAAAGATTTGGCAGACTTGATTGGTCAATACAGTGTAGAAATTATTGCCATTGGAAATGGGACGGCCAGTCGTGAAAGTGAAGCCTTTGTGGCGGAAGTTCTTAAAGATTTTCCTGAGGTTAGTTATGTCATTGTCAATGAAAGTGGTGCTTCGGTCTATTCTGCCAGTGAACTTGCTCGTCAGGAGTTTCCAGACTTGACCGTTGAAAAACGCTCTGCCATCTCTATTGCCCGTCGTTTGCAAGATCCTCTTGCAGAGTTGGTTAAAATCGATCCTAAGTCAATCGGCGTTGGTCAGTACCAGCATGATGTCAGCCAGAAGAAACTGTCTGAAAGTCTGGACTTTGTTGTCGATACAGTGGTTAACCAAGTCGGTGTCAATGTCAATACAGCCAGCCCAGCTCTTCTTTCCCATGTCGCTGGACTTAATAAAACTATTTCTGAAAATATTGTCAAATACCGTGAGGAAGAGGGAAAAATCACTTCACGCGCCCAAATCAAGAAAGTTCCTCGTCTGGGGGCCAAGGCATTTGAGCAGTCTGCTGGTTTCCTCCGTATCCCTGAAAGTAGCAATATCCTTGATAATACAGGAGTTCACCCAGAAAATTACGCTGCCGTTAAGGAACTTTTCAAACGTTTGGACATTACAGACTTGAATGAAGAAGCCCAAAGCAAACTCAAGTCCCTTTCAGTCAAGGAAATGGCGCAAGAACTAGAACTTGGTCCAGAAACCCTTAAAGATATCATTGCTGACCTTCTCAAACCAGGTCGAGATTTCCGTGATTCCTTTGACGCACCTGTGCTTCGCCAAGATGTCCTAGATATCAAGGATCTAGTGGTTGGTCAGAAGCTAGAGGGTGTGGTGCGTAATGTAGTTGACTTTGGTGCCTTCGTTGACATTGGAATTCACGAAGACGGTCTAATTCATATTTCCCATATGAGTCGGAAGTTTATCAAGCATCCCAGCCAAGTGGTATCCGTTGGTGATTTGGTAACGGTTTGGGTCAAGAAAATTGATACTGAACGTGAAAAAGTCAATCTGTCGCTTCTCGCTCCAAATGAAACTGACTGATTACGTTAAGCAGGTTTCACTAGAAGACTTCGGCAGACCTTTTATCCATCAAGCCCAGTGGAATTCTCGTCTACGTTCGACAGGTGGGCGATTTTTCCCCAAAGATGGGCATTTGGATTTTAATCCTAAGGTTTATCAGGAACTGGGGTTGGACGTTTTTAGGAAAATTGTCCGACATGAACTCTGTCATTATCACCTCTATTTTCAAGGGAAGGGCTATCAACACAAGGATCGGGATTTTAAGGAACTTTTGAAAGCAGTGGATGGATTACGCTTTGTACCATCCTTGCCCAATAGTAACTCCAAACCACTCAAGCTTTATCGTTGTCAATCCTGCCAGCAAACTTATCAGCGCAAGCGTAGGATTGATACCAAACGCTATCGCTGTGGACTTTGTCGAGGTAAACTCGTCATCATAAATCGGCCTACAGACTGATGATGATAGTTCTGATTCATGCTATACTACTTGTAAGAATACCGAAAGAGGAAACAATCATGAATACAAAATTTTATAAAATGAGACGAAATCGTATGATTTCAGGAGTTTTGGCAGGTCTGTCAGACAAGTGGAACTTTGATGTTACCCTTGTTCGTTTCTTATTTGCCATTTTTACAGTCGCAAACTTTGGACTTGGCGTGATTATCTATATCATCCTAGCTTCTATCATGCCTACCAAGGAAGAAATCGAAGCAGAAATGTACGGAACAGGCCCACGTAAACGCAAAGAAGCCCAAGCTATTGACGACAATGAAGGCTGGTTTTGGTGAGGTAAATAATGAAATAAGCTTTGTTTTATAAAAGACAAGGCTTTTTTTCATCTTGTCAGAATCTATGCCTAAATGGTATAATAAGCGTATAAAAATAATTTGACAGGAAATGTATTATGGCTAATGAGAATGAGTTACTCGCATTACGATCATCAAATATTGAGATTGAATACGACGAATTGCTTAATTTAGAAAATTCTCTAGAAAATAATCTCAAAGATCTTATTAAAGATATAGAAAAAATTGATTTAGATAGGGAAAAATTACAAAATAATGAATACCTTCAAGAATCTATTGAGAATATAGTCTGGGAGCAAGTACAACTTCAACTTGCTGCCCAAATTGGTGATGAGTTTATTAAAGAGAACAACGGACAAACCCTAGATTTACGAAAAGAAGCACATATACAAACTGCTGAAAATTTTGAAAAAGGTAAATTTGCAACCCATAATAGAGATGTTAATTATCAAGAAAGATACGACACTTGGCAAAATAATTTTGTTAAAGACAACTTAGGGAATATTCAAACACACTCAACTCGTTCAGGTAAAATTGTAAATACTTTAACCAAAGAAGCGAGAAAACCATTTGACACCGGAAGGCCAACAGGTTCAAAAGAAAAAGGAACCCAAATGGATCATACAGTTTCTGCTGGAGAGATTATACGTGATCCAAAAGCAAATGCTTTTTTGACAAAAGAAGAGCAGATTGCTTTTGCAAATAGTAAAGCTAATCTTAACGAAATTAGGAGTGAAGTTAATCAAGCGAAGGGAGATTTATCTACATCAGAATTATTCGATAATCCAAACTCTAAGGGACAATATGCTAGAGAAGTCCATAATATTAGTTCAAAAGAAGAGAAACAGTTAAGAGAGAAAGATAAAGAGGCACGCACGGAATACGACAGAGTGAGAGATGAGGCTGAGAAGCGAGCTATAAAATCAGGTAAAAAATCACGTCGTGATGAGGCGTTAAAAATTTCCGGAAAAGCTTTGAAAGCAGCGCTTTTACAGTTATTATCAGAATTTTTGCGAGAATTGATTTCTAAATTTATCTCTTGGCTAAAAGATACAGAAAGAAACTTATCGACTTTTATTCATAAAATAAAAGAGGCTATCATATCTTTTGTAAATAACTTAGCAAATCATGTATTAAATGTCGGTAAATCTGTAGTTACAATGATTGCGTCTGCAATAGTTGGACCTGTAATTAATACAGTTCTTAAAGCCTGGACCTTTATACACCAAGGTTGGAAATCTTTGAAAGAAGCAATAGATTATATAAATAATCCTGAAAATAAAGATAAAAGCCTTGATATTATGATGTTAGAGGTTGGAAAAATTATTGTTGCGGGTTTAACAGCTACAGGTGCAATTGTAGTTGGGGAAGTTTTAGGAGCATCCCTCACTGCAAGTTTTCCAGTTTTGGCTATTTCAATACCACTTTTGGGAACAATCGGTAGCGTCATTGGAACATTTATGGGAGCAACTTTATCAGGAATTATTGGCGCTTTCGTACTAAAAATGATTGATCAGCAAATTGTCAATAAACAAATTTCCGAGCTAAATTCTAAGAAAATTGATCAAAATAATGAAATGTTAGTAATCCAAGATCAATTATTAGATGTTAAGAGTATAAAGTTACAAGTTGAAAAAGATTCTGTTATCAATACTATTAAGGAAAGACACGATATGGCTGCTTCAATGATGAAAGAAAAGCTGTCAGATATTTTTGCAGAATCTACAAGAGACGATAAAAGTGACTTTGATGAGATTGATACTTTATTACAAGAATTATTAGATTAAGGAGAAAAATATGGAACAAGAAGTATTTGAGCAAGAACAAGAAACAATTGAAATAAACATTAGTAGACATGATTTTGACCAGGCTAAAGAACAACTAAAAGAATTTGCTGAGCAGATTGGAGAAGAACTTTATTTTGATAGAGTTAGAACTCATGAAGATTTCTTTGGTTTTGAATTTGCTGAACACGGAGTGACTGGAAATGAGTTTAATACCTTAGTTGAGCAAATTCAAAATTATTTCTCAAAATTCTATGAGAGACAACAAAAGATGGTAGAAGAATTTGGTCAAGTATATATAGCTTTAGAGGCTCTTGATAAAGATTATATTCAAGCAATTTTATCTTCAGTTGCAGCAATTGATCATACAAATAAAAAAATTATAAGAGAACAAGAACGTCTTCAAAAGACGATTGAAAATCAGAAAGCAACTCTAGTAGCTCTTAAGCAGTTCAAAGAGAAACTTAACGAAGAAAATAACAAAAACTCTATCGAAAAACATGAAGTAATGCTTTCTAAATTCAATGATAGACTTGAAAATCTAGAACAATTCGCAAGTACTCTTCCTTCAGAACCAGTTTCAAATACTGGAGAAATTGAGCAACTTAGGAGAGAATTAAATGAAAGTAAACAACAAATTCAATTTATTTCAAATCGCCTTCTAACAGTCTTTATTGTTTCTGGAATTTCTATTGGTATGTTAGTGATTGCCTTGCTTTTCATGTTATTGAGGTAAGATATGTCAACTTCTCGAGATAAATTAATTTGTAGTGCAAAGAAATTAGACTTCTATTTTGGAAAAGAAAATAATTATCTTGATAAAGTAAATAATATTATAGCAAATCATACTGATACAAAATCAGTAGCAGAATTGTATAAATCTATTTTTTTATTACAACAAATTAATAAACGAAACAAGCTTACACCTTTATTGAAAGATTTATCTGATAATCTAGCTAGTTTTCTTGGATATACTTATCTATTTGATACTTTGGAAAAAGAACTAAGTCACCAAAAGAAATCATCTTTAGACGACCTTTTGGTGGAATTAAATCAGTTAGTAGGTTTAGAGAAGGTAAAAAAAGAAGTTAGTCGTTTAATTATTTATCAAAAAGTTCAGTCAAAAAGGAAAGAGTCTGGTTTAAATATTCCTAAAAGAACTTTACACATGGCTTTTATGGGAAATCCAGGAACAGGAAAAACAACTGTTGCTAGAATTATTGGAAGAATGTACTACCAATTGGGACTTTTATCCAAAGGACATTTTTTAGAAGTCTCCAGAACAGATTTAATTGCAGGTTACCAAGGACAAACTGCACTGAAAGTTAAAAATGTCATAGAAAAGGCAAAAGGTGGAGTTCTCTTTATTGATGAGGCGTATAGTATTACTGAAAATGAAAATACTGATTCATACGGACGAGAATGTTTAACAGAACTTACAAAGGCTTTAGAAGATTCACGAGATGATTTAATTGTTATTGTGGCTGGTTATACCGAACCAATGAACCATTTCTTTGAATCAAATCCTGGTTTGAAATCTCGATTTAATTATTTTATTAATTTTGAAAATTATTCTTCTACAGAATTGTTAGATATTTTTGAAACATTAGCAAGAAAAGACGACTACCATATAGATGACAAGTTGAAAGAAGTATTATTAAATTATTTTAATGAAAAGTTAGAAAGTAATCTCACCAATTTTTCTAACGGTCGCTTTGTTCGAAATCTATATGAAGATTTAATAATGAATCAAGCTGTCCGACTTGACCAAAGTGAAGCTGTGAATTTAAAAGAATTAACTTTGTTGATTAAAGATGATTTTTGTTTAGATGAAAATCGTTCTAGTGACATAGATTTATAATCAAACGAAAGAATGAATCTTCAAACTGTTTATGAATGTATTATTGACCGTTGCAGTCAATTTACGAATCTGAACCCTTGTATCTGCAAGGGTTTTCTTCTTACTTTCTTTTTATGGTAAAATATTTTTAATGAAATGGCTAAATTCCTCCCAATCTTACAAAAATGTAAGATTAAAGTCTCTTTTGTAAGGTTAGGTTATGGCAAGCGGTCTTTTTTTGATGTAAACTAGACTCATAAAGAACAAAGGAGTAACATCATGAAACAAATCTTACAGAAGAAAACAAAAAAACCAAGCCACAAAGATATCGAGCGTGTTCAACTGGGATGCGCTATGATGCAAGAAACATTTCATTTGATGGGATATTAAGAAAGGAGATTCTCATGACACTTTTAGATGTAAAACACGTTCAAAAAATTTATAAAACACGTTTTCAGGGCAACCAAGTAGAAGCCCTTAAGGATATTCACTTTACCGTCGAAAAGGGTGACTACGTTGCCATCATGGGTGAGTCTGGTTCTGGTAAATCAACTCTTCTCAATATTCTAGCTATGCTGGATAAACCAACTCGTGGTCAGGTTTATCTAAATGGAACTGATACAGCAACCATTAAAAATTCACAGGCTTCTAGCTTCCGTCGTGAAAAGCTGGGATTTGTCTTCCAAGACTTTAACTTGCTAGATACTCTCTCTGTAAAAGACAATATCTTGCTTCCGCTTGTCTTGTCAAGAAGACCCATTACGGAGATGATGAAGAAATTGGTGGTGACAGCTGAGAATCTAGGCATCAACCAATTGCAAGAGAAGTACCCTTACGAGATTTCAGGTGGTCAGAAACAGCGTGTAGCAGTAGCCCGTGCCATCATCACAGAACCTGAAATTCTCCTAGCCGATGAGCCAACAGGTGCCCTTGACTCCAAGTCATCTGCAGCCTTACTTGATGTCTTTGATGAAATCAATGAGCGCGGCCAAACCATTCTCATGGTAACCCACTCAACGGCAGCGGCCAGCAGGGCTAAACGTGTTCTTTTTATTAAGGACGGTATTCTCTACAACCAAATCTACCGTGGAGAGAAGACAGAGCGTCAGATGTTCCAAGAAATTTCTGATACCTTGACTGTCATGGCAAGCGAGGTGAATTAGTATGTTTCGATTAACCAATAAGTTAGCGGTATCGAACTTGATTAAAAACCGCAAACTCTACTATCCTTTTGCGCTGGCTGTTCTCTTGGCAGTCACTGTCACCTATCTTTTTTACTCTCTAACCTTCAATCCCAAGATTGCTGAAATCCGTGGAGGAACAACCATTCAGGCTACACTTGGATTTGGTATGTTTGTCGTCACCCTTGCGTCAGCCATTATCGTCCTCTATGCCAATAGTTTTGTCATGAAAAACCGTTCCAAGGAACTAGGGATTTATGGCATGCTGGGTTTGGAGAAACGCCATCTGATCAGTATGACCTTTAAGGAGTTAGTGGTATTTGGGATTCTAACTGTTGGAGCAGGTATCGGTATTGGAGCCTTGTTTGACAAGTTGATTTTCGCCTTCTTGCTCAAACTGATGAAATTGAAGGTTGAACTAGTTGCTACCTTCCAGATGAAAGTTGTCATTACAGTACTTGTTGTCTTTGGTTTGATTTTCCTAGGTCTCATGTTCCTGAATGCTATTCGAATCGCCCGTATGAATGCCCTCCAGCTCTCGCGTGAGAAAGCAAGCGGAGAGAAAAAAGGTCGCTTTCTTCCTCTCCAAACCATTCTTGGTTCCATTAGTTTAGGGATTGGCTATTATCTTTCTCTTACAGTAAAAGATCCTCTTACAGCCCTAACAACCTTCTTCTTAGCTGTTTTACTGGTTATCTTTGGTACTTATCTTTTGTTCAATGCAGGGATTACCGTTTTCCTACAAATCTTAAAGAAAAACAAGAAATATTATTACCAACCAAATAACCTTATCTCAGTGTCTAACTTGATTTTCCGTATGAAGAAAAATGCGGTTGGACTAGCAACTATCGCAATTTTGTCAACAATGGTTTTGGTAACCATGTCAGCAGCGACTAGTATTTTCAATGCTTCAGAATCCTTTAAAAAAGTTTTAAATCCTCATGATTTTGGCATTAATGGACAAAATGTTGAAAAAGAAGACTTGGACAAACTCTTGAGCCAGTTTGCAAGTGATAAAGGTTATAAGATTAAAGAGAAAGAAGTTCTTCGTTACGCTTACTTTGGTGTTGCAAACCAAGAAGGTAGCAAGTTAACCATTTTTGAAAAAGGACAAAACCGTGTCCAAGTCAAAACAATTTTTATGGTATTTGACCAAAAAGATTATGAAAATATGACTGGTCAAAAACTGTCTCTATCAGGAAATGAGGTCGGACTCTTTGCCAAGAATGAGGGAGTTAAAGAACAGAAAACTCTAACTCTAAATGATCATCAATTTTCTGTAAAAGAAGAATTTACTAAAGATTTCATTGTAAACCATGTTCCAAATCAGTTTAATATTTTGACTTCTGATTACAATTACCTTGTTGTACCTAATTTACAAGCCTTTTTGGACCAATTCCCAGATTCGGCTATCTATAATCAGTTTTACGGTGGTATGAATGTAAGTATCAGTGAAGAAGAGCAACTAAAAGTCGCTGAAGAATATGAAAAATACTTACAAAAGTTTAATGCTCAATTAAACACTGAAGGTAACTATGTGTATGGTAGCACTCTAGCAGATGCTGGTGCTCAAATGAGTGTCCTCTTTGGCGGTGTCTTCTTTATTGGTATTTTCCTATCCATTATCTTTATGGTCGGAACCGTTCTGGTCATCTACTACAAGCAAATTTCTGAAGGCTATGAAGACCGTGAGCGCTTTATTATCTTGCAGAAAGTTGGTTTAGATCAAAAGCAAATCAAGCAAACCATTAACAAACAGGTTTTAACTGTTTTCTTCCTTCCTTTGCTTTTTGCCTTTATACATCTAGCCTTTGCCTATCATATGCTTAGTCTGATTTTAAAAGTGATTGGTGTACTGGATACGACTATGATGTTGATTGTGACCTTGTCTATCTGCGCTATCTTCCTCATCGCCTATGTGCTGATTTTCATGATTACTTCAAGAAGTTATCGCAAGATTGTCCAAATGTAAAAAAAGATACCTCGACTTCAAAATCGAGGTATTTCTTGTATTTTATATTCAATGAAAATCAAAGAGCAAACTAGGAAGCTAGCCGCAGGTTGCTCAAAGCACTGCTTTGAGGTTGCAGATAGAACTGACGAAGTCAGTAACCATATATACGGCAAGGCGAAGCTGACGTGGTTTGAATTTGATTTTCGAAGAGTATTAAATGCTGAAAAGTTGTCCGAGCAGAAAGGTAACTCCCATGGTTAAAAGACCGATAGCTAGGTTTCGAATCATAGCTGTTTTGGTTGGGGCTTTTCCAAGTTTGGCACTAGTGTAACCAGTGAGAAGAAGGGCCACACCGACGATAAGGACAGTAGCAGGGATGCGGTATTCACTTGGGAAAACGGTAATTGAAAGCATGGGTGGTAAGCTACCAAGGAAAAAAGAAATAAAGCTAGAGATAGCAGCATGCCAAGGATTGGTAAACTCTTCATACTCAATCCCATATTTTTCCTCTACCAGAGCCTTGAGTGGATTTTTAAGAAAGGCCTTATTGGTCAAGAGTTGGGCAGAAGTTTCGCATTCTCCATTTTGGATATAGGCAGCATAGAGGGACTTTTTGGCTAGTTCCATATCTTGGTCTAGCAAGACTTGCTCACGCGCAACGGCTGCTTCCTCGGTATCTTTTTGAGTTGAAACGGATACATATTCTCCACCAGCCATTGAAAAGGCACCGGCTAAGATAGCTGCAAATCCTGATAAAAAGATAATCCAGATATTGCTCGTAGCACTGGCAACCCCGATAACCACACCAGCAATGGAAATAATTCCATCATTGGCACCAAGAACGCCCGCACGCAGGATATTTAAACGACCTGCAAAATTTGAATCGATTTCGTGATTTGTTTCTGACATACTATTCTCCTTTTTATCCAGTATAAAGGAAAAATATAGGGAAATCAATCTTTTAAAAGTATCTGAAAAAAGTTGCACGATTTTAATGATATAAAAATGTCGACCTCTTCTCTAATAGATGAAACACCGAAGGTAAAGAGTATAGAATGGCATAAAAAATTTAAAATTAAATATGAAAATCATTTTGTTCACTTTATAATCGTTTACAAGAGAATAATTAGTATTAAATCAAATAAAATCCAAATATTTTGCGAACTTTTTTATGTTTTTTTCGTAAAACGCTTTACAAGTTCTTAAAAATATGATATAGTAATAAAGCTTAGAAAATGAGATGATGTTTTCTAGCAAATATAAACCCGAGTAAAAAATGCCTACGGACAGGCAGGGTTGAATGCCGAAGCGTGGTTGAAAAGCCACATTATTGATAGGGTTAAAAGCCTACTTTTATAAGTTGATGTTAGGACACTTGTCCTAATTCATAAATTTTTAGTGTGGTGAAAGCACACGTCATCTTGTGAAACGATCAATAAAGTACGTAATATTTGCTACTAGAGAGTTAGGAAACATCGGGAACAGACATACTCAACAGAAACAAACATAAAAACGTCAGAAGATTGCAGAGCAGGTGAAAACCTGCTCTTTTTTCATGAGTCAACCTTTAGTCGCCTTCGTCTTCTTGAGGCGCTACAAATACAGTAAAGGAGTATGTCTTGAAAGAGTTAGATCAAAACCAAGCCCCAATTTATGAGGCCTTGGTAAAGCTACGCAAGAAAAGGATTGTTCCCTTTGATGTTCCAGGTCACAAGCGTGGACGAGGAAATCCAGAACTTGTCGAACTACTAGGAGAGAAATGTGTTGGCATTGATGTCAATTCTATGAAACCCTTGGATAATCTGGGGCACCCTATTTCGATTATTCGGGATGCAGAGGAGCTGGCAGCTGATGCTTTTGGAGCAGCCCATGCCTTTCTCATGATTGGGGGAACAACTTCATCGGTGCAGACTATGATTCTGTCAACCTGCAAGGCTGGAGATAAGATTATTCTGCCACGTAATGTCCACAAATCTGCTATTAATGCGTTGGTTCTATGTGGTGCCATTCCCATCTATATCGAGATGAGTGTGAACCCTAAAATTGGTATCGCTTTAGGTCTTGAAAATGACCGAGTAGCCCAGGCCATAAAGGACCATCCAGATGCCAAGGCCATTTTGATTAACAATCCTACTTACTACGGAATCTGTTCAGACCTAAAGGGGTTGACAGAAATGGCTCATGAAGCTGGCATGATGGTTTTAGTAGATGAAGCCCACGGAGCGCATTTGCATTTTACAGATAAACTTCCAATTTCTGCTATGGATGCAGGGGCTGATATGGCGGCGGTTTCTATGCATAAGTCTGGTGGGAGTTTGACACAAAGTTCGCTTCTTTTAATCGGGGAGCAGATGAATCCTGAATACGTTCGTCAGATTATAAACCTGACCCAGTCAACATCCGCCTCTTACTTGTTGATGGCTAGTTTGGATATTTCACGTCGCAATTTGGCCCTTCGTGGTAAAGAATCCTTTGAGAAGGTTATTGAACTATCAGAGTATGCTCGTCGTGAAATCAATGCTATCGGTGGATACTATGCCTACTCAAAAGAGTTAATAGATGGTGTGTCGGTCTGTGATTTTGATGTGACCAAGCTGTCAGTTTACACTCAGGGTATTGGCTTAACAGGTATCGAGGTTTATGACCTCCTGCGAGATGAATACGACATTCAGATCGAGTTTGGTGATATCGGCAATATCTTGGCCTATATTTCGATTGGTGACCGCATCCAAGACATCGAGCGCTTGGTAGGTGCTCTAGCTGACATCAAGAGACTTTACTCGAGAGATGGGAAGGACTTGATAGCAGGAGAATATATTCAGCCCGAGTTAGTGCTGTCTCCACAAGAAGCCTTCTATTCAGAGAGAAAAAGTTTGTCTTTAGACGAATCTGTTGGACAAGTCTGTGGGGAATTTGTCATGTGCTATCCTCCAGGGATTCCTATCTTGGCTCCTGGTGAACGCATTACACGTGAAATTGTAGACTATATCCAATTTGCTAAGGAACGTGGTTGCTCCCTCCAAGGGACGGAAGATCCAGAGGTCAATCACATCAACGTCATTAAGAGAAAGGAGAACTAGATGGATTTATGGTTTTCTGAAGTTCATACTCCAGATGTGAAATTGTCCCTGAGAACAGCCAAGCAACTCTACGCTGGAAAGTGAATGGCAGGATATCGAAGTCTTGGATACGCCAGCTTTTGGAAAGATTTTGATTTTAAATGGGCACGTCTTGTTCTCAGATGCAGATGATTTTGTCTACAATGAAATGACCGTTCATGTTCCCATGGCTGTGCACCCAAATCCCAAGAAAGTCTTGGTAATAGGGGGTGGTGACGGTGGTGTTGCCCAAGTATTAACCCTCTATCCTGAGCTGGAGCAAATCGATATCGTGGAACCAGATGAGATGTTGGTTGAAGTCTGTCGTGAGTATTTCCCAGATTTTGCTGCAGGGTTAGATGATCCTCGTGTTACCATTTACTATCAAAATGGGCTACGCTTTTTGCGAAACTGCGAAGATGATTACGATATCATTATCAACGATGCGACAGATCCATTTGGACATACGGAAGGGCTCTTTACCAAGGAATTTTACGGAAATAGTTACAGAGCCTTGAAAGAGGACGGTATCATGATATACCAGCATGGTAGTCCTTTCTTTGACGAAGATGAGTCGGCTTGCCGAAGCATGCACCGTAAGGTTAATCAAGCCTTTCCAATTAGTCGGGTCTACCAAGCCCACATCCCAACCAGTCCAGCTGGCTATTGGTTGTTTGGATTTGCATCGAAAAAATACCACCCTGTCAAAGATTTTGACAAGGAAGGCTGGAAAAAACGCCAGCTATTCACAGAATACTATACTGCAAACTTACACGTAGGTGCCTTTATGTTGCCCAAGTATGTTGAGGACATTTTAGAAGAAGAGGAAGGAAAAAAATGAGTCGTTTACTAGTTATTGGATGTGGGGGCGTTGCCCAAGTTGCTATTTCAAAGATTTGTCAAGATAGCGAAACATTTACAGAAATTATGATTGCCAGTCGTACTAAGTCAAAATGTGATGACTTGAAGGCGAAGTTAGAAGGCAAAACAAGTACTAAAATTGAAACTGCAGCACTTGATGCTGACAAGGTTGAAGAAGTGATTGCCCTGATTAAAAGCTATAAGCCAGAAGCTGTTTTAAACGTAGCCCTTCCTTATCAAGACTTGACCATCATGGATGCTTGCTTGGCTACAGGTGTTCACTATATCGATACGGCTAACTACGAAGCAGAAGACACAGAAGACCCTGAGTGGCGTGCTATCTACGAAAAACGCTGTAAGGAACTTGGTTTTACAGCCTACTTTGACTACTCATGGCAATGGGCTTATCAGGAAATTCAAAGAAGCAGGCTTAACCGCTCTTCTTGGTTCTGGTTTTGACCCAGGTGTAACCAGCGTCTTTTCAGCTTATGCCCTCAAACACTACTTTGATGAAATCCACTATATCGATATTTTAGACTGTAATGGTGGTGACCACGGTTATCCATTTGCGACAAACTTTAACCCAGAAATCAATCTACGCGAGGTTTCAGCACCAGGTTCTTACTGGGAAGATGGGAAATGGGTTGAAGTCGAAGCTATGTCTATCAAGCGTGAGTATGATTTCCCTCAAGTTGGACAAAAAGATATGTATCTCCTTCACCATGAAGAAATTGAATCATTGGCCAAAAACATTCCTGGAGTCAAACGCATTCGTTTCTTTATGACTTTTGGTCAATCATACTTGACGCACATGAAATGTCTTGAAAATGTTGGACTCCTTCGTACAGATACCATTAACTTTAACGGCCAAGAAATCGTGCCGATTCAATTCTTAAAAACCTTGCTTCCAGATCCAGCCAGCCTTGGCCCACGTACAGTTGGAAAAACCAATATTGGATGTATCTTTACAGGTGTCAAAGACGGCGTTGAAAAGACAATCTACATCTACAATGTTTGTGACCATCAGGAATGTTACGCAGAAGTTGGTTCACAAGCGATTTCTTATACGACAGGCGTTCCAGCCATGATTGGGACAAAATTAGTTATGAACGGTACTTGGAAACAACCAGGAGTTTACAACCTTGAAGAATTGGATCCAGATCCATTCATGGAAGCTTTGAATGAGTATGGTTTGCCATGGGTTGTGGTTGAAAATCCACAAATGGTGGACTGATGAAGTTAGAACAAGTACCAACACCAGCTTATGTTATTGACTTGGCAAAGTTAGAAGCCAACTGTCGCATTCTACAATATGTTCAAGAAGAAGCTGGTTGCAAGGTTTTGCTTGCCCAGAAGGCCTATTCCCTCTACAAAACCTATCCCTTGATTAGCCAGTATCTATCTGGTACGACGGCTAGTGGTCTTTATGAAGCCAAATTGGCAAGGGAAGAATTTCCTGGTGAAGTCCATGTTTTTGCACCTGCTTTCAAAGATTCAGACTTGGAGGAATTGCTTGAGATAACAGACCATATCGTTTTTAACTCTGAGAGACAGTTGCGTAAGCATGGTTCGCGTTGTCGGGAGGCTGGTATCAGTATAGGTCTCCGTATCAATCCCCAATGTTCAACTCAAGGAGATCACGCGCTCTATGACCCCTGTGCCCCAGGTTCTCGTTTTGGTGTGACACTAGATAAAATTCCTAGTGATTTGTTGGATTTGGTGGATGGACTTCATTTTCATACCCTTTGCGAGCAAGGTTCAGATGATTTAGAGACAACTTTGAAAGCAGTAGAAGCGCAGTTTGGTTCTTATTTGCATGAAGTAAAATGGCTCAACATGGGGGGTGGTCATCACATCACAAGAGAAGATTATGATGTGGATTTGCTGATTTCTGAGATCAAGCGTATCCGAGAAACTTACAATCTTGAAGTTTATATCGAGCCTGGTGAAGCCATTGCTCTTAATGCTGGCTATTTGGCAACAGAGGTTTTGGATATTGTCGAAAATGGGATTGAAACGCTGGTCTTGGATGCTTCAGCTACCTGTCATATGCCTGATGTACTTGAAATGCCTTATCGACCACCATTGAGAGCTGGCTATCAAGCACAAGAAAAAGCCCATACCTACAGACTTTCTTCTAATACCTGCCTTACGGGCGATGTAATTGGTGATTATAGTTTTGAAAATCCAGTCAAAATCGGTGATAGACTTTATTTGAAGACATGGCCATTTATTCTTTTGTCAAAAACAATACCTTCAACGGTATTGGGTTGCCCAGTCTCTATCTCATGGACGAACAGGGAGACTGCAGCTTAGTCAAATCCTTTGGCTATCAAGACTTTAAAGGGAGATTATCATGATGAACAGTCCAAAAAAATTAGGCTATCGTATGCCAGCAGAGTACGAACCCCATCATGGTACCCTCATGATATGGCCGACTAGACCAGGTTCATGGCCCTTTCAAGGAAAAGCTGCTAAAAGAGCTTTTAGCCAGATTATCAAAACCATATCAGAAGGGGAAAGAGTCTATCTTTTGGTGGAGCAAGATTATCTATCTGAAGCCCAAGACTACCTTGGAGATAGCGTTATTTATCTAGACATTCCCACTAATGATGCCTGGGCGCGTGATACAGGTCCGACTATTCTTGTCAATGATGAAGGTCAGAAATTAGCCGTGGATTGGTCTTTCAATGCGTGGGGTGGAGCTGTAGATGGTCTCTACCAAGACTATGAAGATGATAACCAAGTAGCCAGTCGTTTTGCTGAGGCTTTGGATATGCCTGTTTATGATGCTAAACCTTTTGTACTTGAAGGTGGTGCGATACACAGTGATGGTCAAGGAACCATTCTCGTGACTGAAAGTTGCTTGCTTAGTCCTGGTCGCAATCCTTACCTGACTAAAGAGGAAATCGAGAATACCTTATTAGAGAGCCTTGGAGCTGAAAAAGTCATTTGGCTTCCTTATGGTATTTATCAGGATGAAACCAATGAACACGTTGATAATGTTGCAGCCTTCGTTGGTCCTGCAGAGCTTGTTTTGGCTTGGACGGACGACGAAAGCGATCCTCAATATGCCATGTCAGCAGCTGATTTAGCGCTTTTAGAAAAGGAAACAGATGCAAAAGGTCGTCACTTCACCATTCATAAATTGCCTATCCCTGCAGTTCGACAAGTTGTGACAGAAGAGGATTTGCCAGGCTACATCTATGAAGAAGGAGAAGAAGAGCGATACGCTGGTGAACGACTAGCAGCTTCCTACATAAACTTTTATATTGCCAACAAGGCTGTCTTAGTTCCTCAGTTTCAAGATGTCAATGACCAAGTGGCCTTAGATATCCTCAGTAAGTGTTTCCCAGACCGTAAAGTTGTCGGAATAGCAGCCAGAGATATTCTCTTAGGTGGTGGCAATATCCACTGTATCACCCAACAAATCCCAGAATAGGAGAAAGATGAGAAATGTAAAAGTTGCAGCCGTTCAGATGCAATGTGCCAAGGATGTGGCAACAAATATTCAAACAGCGGAGCGTTTAGTACGTCAGGCTGCAGAACAAGGCGCCCAAATTATTCTTTTACCCGAATTATTTGAACGTCCATACTTTTGTCAGGAACGTCAGTATGACTACTACCAGCATGCCCAGTCGGTGACAGACAATACAGCTATTCAGCATTTTAAGGTGATTGCTAAGAAACTACAAGTTGTTTTACCAATCAGTTTCTATGAAAAAGATGGCAATGTCTTGTATAACTCTATTGCTGTCATTGATGCAGATGGGGAAGTGCTGGGTGTTTATCGAAAGACCCACATACCAGATGACCATTACTATCAAGAAAAATTCTATTTCACGCCCGGCAATACAGGTTTCAAGGTCTGGGATACTCGCTATGCTAAGATTGGGATCGGTATCTGTTGGGATCAATGGTTCCCTGAAACAGCCCGTTGTCTTGCATTGAATGGTGCTGAATTGCTCTTTTATCCTACAGCCATCGGTTCAGAGCCGATTTTGGATACGGATAGTTGTGGTCATTGGCAACGTACCATGCAAGGACACGCAGCAGGCAAATATTGTTCCAGTCATTGCAGCCAATCGCTATGGCTTTGAAGAAGTCACTTCAAGTGAGGAAAATGGCGGACAGAGTTCCAGTCTTGACTTCTACGGTTCCTCCTTTATGACGGATGAAACAGGAGCTATTCTAGAACGAGCTGAAAGACAAGAAGAAGCTGTTCTGTTAGCAACTTATGACCTAGATAAGGGAGCAAGCGAACGCCTAAACTGGGGCTTGTTTCGAGATAGAAGACCCGAAATGTATCAACGCATTACGGACTAGTAGGAGAGAAATGAGAGATTCATTCTGCTAGACTCGTTTCACTAGCAACTATAGAGATACTAGGTCATCTAGGAAGTGAACTTTATATTTTAACCCTCTAAGGCTTTCTCGCGCTTTAATGCGAGGAGCTTTTCTGTTTAAGCTTTATCAATAAAACATGCTATAATAGTTGCAGAAAGGTTGGTGTTTATGGCTAGGATATTGGTTATTGAAGATAATAGTGACATTCAAGAGATTTTGCGAACACTTCTTACTGAGGAGCATGAGGTGATTCAAGCCTTTTCAGGAACTGAAGGAATCATGCGTTTTGACCAAGGTGGGATTGACCTCGTTTTGCTAGATATCATGCTTCCTGGGAAAAATGGTGATCAGGTTTTAAAAGCTATCAGGGAACAAAGTCAAATTCCAGTCATTATGCTAACAGCTTTAAGCGATAAGAAGTTAATCAGTCAATACCTTTTAGACGGTGCCAATGATTACATCGTCAAGCCTTTTGATTTGGATGAAGTCTTTGCCAGAGTTACCGTTCAATTACGCCAAAGTGTAGAAAAACAGCCTATGGAAATAGGAAAAGCTGAAAATCTGCCACAAAACTTAAAAAATATCCAGTTTGATGCAGAAAGTTTTGAAATCAAAAATAGTCAGGAAACGATTCGCCTTGCCAAAAAAGAATGCTTGATTCTCCAAACTCTCCTTAAACATCCTAAGAAAATTTTTACCAAGGAAGAACTTTATGAATTGGTCTGGGAGGAGAGCTACCTACCTGGAGATAATACCCTCAATACGCATTTGAGTAATCTTCGTAAAAAATTAAACCAGCTTGACCCAAATCAAGAATATATTGAAACCATCTGGGGCGTTGGGGTAAGATTAAAAGGAGACAAGCAATGACCTACATGATAATCTTTATCCTACTGGTACTCTTAATTATTTTATCGATTGCATTGATTCGCTACCATCTAGCACTTAAAAACTTGAGTCAACAGATTGAAGACAAGATTCTCACGGGTAGTATGAAAAGAGTCGGAATCAGTATTTTTTCCAAACATTTTTTACATCTCTACCAGCAGATTGAAAATCTATTTCAAGAAGTGGAACAATCTCGGTTGGTGATGAAAAGGGAAAAGCAGACTCTGGATATGGCCATCAGCAATATCGCTCATGATATTCGAACACCTTTGACTATCGCTTCAGGCTACACCCAACAATTGATAAAAACTCCTGAAAACAAAGCAGAAACCCTACAAAAAATAGCTCAGCATCTTGATTTAGTTTCCAAACGTTTGGAGGCACTCCTAGAATATCGTCGTTTGATGGAAGGAGCTGTCAAACCGAAACTGGAAGAAGTGGATTTTTCAGCTTTTATCACCAAAAAGACTCTGGCTTATTATGATGTTTTTCAAGCGGCGAATATCACGCTTGATTTTAAGGTTGAAGCTGGTCTGAAAATGAGAACCGATGAAGACTTGCTGGATCGAATTTTACAAAATTTACTTGGAAATGTCCTCAAGCATGGTAAGGAAGAAGCGCGGCTATCTTTGCGAAAGGAAAAGGAACAGCCTGTCTTAGAGATTGCAAACCTTGTTAAACAGCCCATCAAAAAAATAGAAAATCTCAGTAACCGTTTTTATTCTGAAAATCTATCAGACACCGAAGAATCCTCTGGTTTAGGCCTTTATATAACTGAGGAATTATGTCATCTTCTCGGTACAGAGATGAAACTGAGCACAGATGGGCAGTGGTTGTCAGTTTTCATTTATTTTTAACGAAAAGAATCCTCCTCTGTAGGCTAGAGGAGGTCTTTTTTATAGACTTTTCTTTTTGAAAACTGTCAGTCCACTTAGATTAAAGATTACAATAACAGCTAAGGTAACTATAAGTGTATAGAGAATTGACTCACTATTAGCAGTCATAGAATAGAAACTGCAATGATAAATATGGCAAAATTTTGATACTTGGGAAGATGAGCATTGGCATAGAAAGTAAAATAGAGCTGACCAAATAGCCAATAAATACTGCAAGATAAGAATGGCTAACATAGAGAATGAAGGAAACAATCGAAAGCCAAGCAAGGAGGCAAAAGAATTGAAGGGAAATGGTTATCAGTAGATTGCCAATAAAGCCATCAGGCATAGTTCCAAATCCATTTAAGATAGTTGCTGGAATAAAGGCAATCACAAGGCTGATGATAAGTTGCAAGAGTGCAATACAAGCCACTACAAAAGCTTTAGCTAGGAAAAATTCTGTACGAGAAACACCTACTGTCAAACTATTTTTATAGAGCTTTCCGATTAAATCAACACCGAGAACTAGACAAGTTAGAATAATACAGAGAAAAACGAGGTTTGAACCTTGACTAGATGCGTTAATCAGGGCTTGTACACCGTCCCAACCATGGGTTGGAATTTCTGGCTCTTCTGTCTGGATTGCCATCAGATGGCCAGTAGCTCCAATACTTGCGCCCATTAGCATGAGAGAAAAGAGAATGAACTCTGTAATCCAGAATCCTTTGGAACGGAAAAGACGGTAAAAGTCTGCTTGAATGGTATGTATCATGATTTTCCTCCTATTCGACCAATTGTGTGAAATATTCTTCTAGGTTTTGACGGGCATAGTAAATCTCGTCAATGTCAACATCTGCCAAGGTTAACTCCTTAAGAATCTGTTTGATATCTTGTTCCTGACCAAAAATGTGGATTTCGTTTTCTGGATTGACAACCTTGAACTGGAGCTGGATTTGTTCTTTCAATACTTGACAAGCTTTCTCTTGGTCGGCTGTCTTAAGCACAATATAATCCTCACTTAGTGTTTCAAATTCAGCTTTGCTGATTTCACGGATAATCTTGCCTTGATCTAAAATACCAAAACGATTAGCTACGAGGTAGAGTTCTGACAAGATATGGCTAGAGATGAGAATGGTGATCCCTTTTTCTTGATTGAGCCGTTGAATCATTAGTCGAAATTCTTTGATACCGATTGGGTCAAGACCGTTGATAGGTTCATCTAAAATCAGGAAGTCTGGTTTAGATAGAAGGGCAATGGCGATACCAAGTCTTTGCTTCATTCCTAGCGAGAAATCACGAAAGACTTTTTTACCTGTATCTGACAAACCTACATAGTCCAGCGTTTCTCGAATGACTTGATCAGCATTTGGAATATGACGAATCATACAATAATATTTCAGATTTTGATAGGCTGTTAAGTGATTATGAGCTACAGGTGATTCGATCACTGAACCTACTCGAGATAGAGCCTTGGTCCACTCATTTTCCGATTGACTAGAAAAGAGGGAAACAGTTCCTTTATCTGCAAACAGTAGTTGCGTAATGATTTTTATCAAAGTGGTTTTCCCAGCTCCGTTTTTCCCAATAAGTCCATAAACATCTCCCTCTCTTATCGTTAGATGAAGATCCTGAAGAATAGCTTGTTTGTCAAAGTTTTTGGACAATCCATGAATGTCGAGTACTGTTTTCATGATTCTCTCCTTTTGATTTATTTTGTTAACTTTAGCATAAAGCATAGAAATCAAAGAAAGCTCAAGGATTTCTAAAGAGTTTCTAAAGTTTTAGGAATTCTTAAATATCAAAACCCAGTTGGCATGAACTGGGCTTCTTAATTATAAAATATATTTCTCAATGGCACGCGCAACGCCGTCTTCTTCGTTGCTTGCTGTAACGTCATCAGCAAGGGATTTGACATAATCGCTGGCATTTCCCATTGCAATCCCAAGCCCAGCAAACTGGAGCATTTCGATATCGTTATTGGCATCGCCCATAGCCATAATTTCAGAAGGCTCAATCTTCAAAATCTCAGCTAGTCGAGAAAGAGCAGTAGCCTTTGTCGTTCCAAGTGGCATAGCTTCATAAATGACAGGCTGCGAACGAACACCGCTAAATCGTTGGCAGAGTTCCTCAGCAAAACGCTCTTCAAAATCATCTGTTTGGCTTTCTGTCCCCAAAAACATACCTTGGAACATACGGTACTTGCCACTAGTCGCTTCCTCAAGAGAAATTTCAGTCAGGTCTGAAAAGACTAGTTTAGCATCATTTTCAATGATTTCATTAGGCTTACCACCGAGGACAAAATAATGCTCCTCATCAAAAAGAGTCAACTGAACATCACTTTTTTCAGCTAGGTCATAGAGGTATTCGATGTCTGCTGGACTAAGTTCTTGCCAGTCAACTAGTCCCCAGTCACTTGTCTGGTGAGTTGAACAACCGTTGTTAACAATGACATATTCGTTCTGGAGGTCAAGCCCCAGTTTTTTGTAGTAGGGGAGGACACCGAAAAGCGGGCGACCTGTACAGAGAACCAGTTTGACACCTTTTTCAATGGCTTGGTGAATGGCAGTAATGTGAGCTTGTGGGATTTCCTTGACTTCATTGAGGAGGGTTCCATCCATATCCAAGGCTAATAGTTTAATCATAAGACTTCCTTCTTTTTCTTTTGGTATTATTATAGCATATAGACTATAAAATGTCTGACAGAATTGTAAAATTCAAGCTTCCTTTTCTTGAAAAAGAAAATAAAATCTTATATAATATGTATACTTAATATTTAAGGAGAAATAATGTCAAAGTATCACTTTAATTCAATTTACAAAAATGATGAAACAGAGTCTACAGGTCTTCTTTTCATTAAAGTTTACAACAAATGGGAAAGTAATTTAAAAAGAGTTTTGAAATCGGTTGGCCTCACTTTGCCTCAATTTATCGTTTTAACCTCGCTCTTGTTTTTGAACAATAGAGAGGAATATGTAACGCAAGTTGATATTGCTCGGTTCACTGGTATGGATGTCATGACGGTTTCCCAGATTGTTAGACTACTGGAGAAGAAGAACTACATTAGACGTGATCAGCATCCAAAGGATAGTCGGGCAAAACTGGTCTCAGTGACGAAGTCTGGCGCGGAGAAGGTCAATCAAGCTTTACCCTTAGTAGAAGGGGTTGATGAAGAATTTTTTGAAAAACTTTCTAACGATAGAGAAAGTTTTAATCGCATGTTAGCAGAGTTGGAGGATAAAAATGCCTAGATATTGGGTCGGTATTGTTTCAAAGAATCATGTTTTAAGAGGAGTTGAGGGGAATTTTTGCCAGGTCTGTCATGGAAAGGGCGGCCCCTTAAACCGTATGAAAAAAGGCGATTATCTTTTATACTATAGCCCCAAATACGATATGAATGGTCAAGATAAGTTACAGGCTTTTGTGGCCGTAGGTAAAATTATAGATGACAAAGCCTATCAAGTGGAGCAGTTTGAAGGATTCTTTCCCTTTAGACGAAATGTCGAGTATTATCTACCAGTCAAAGATTGCTCCATAGAAATAGCCAGACAACATCCTGAATGGAAAAACTATACTTCTAGGCTTCGTTATGGGCATTTTGAAGTTTCCAAAGACTTTTTCCTATATATATTTCATCATATGAAAGTGGATGACGAAGCTTGATTGATTTGCTAGTTAAATGATTGTCAACAAGAATTTTGGATTTGGACAGTGAAGCGAACTTTGCTATAATAGAGTAAGAAACTTTGATAAACCAAACGAGGCAGAGATGAAATTACTTTATACTGATATTCGGACTTCTTTGACTGAGGTTCTAACCAGAGAGGCAGAAGAGCTAGTTGCTGCTGGCAAGCGGATCTTCTATATCGCTCCTAACTCTCTTTCTTTTGAAAAGGAACGTGCCGTGCTGGAATGCTTACCCCAGCAGGCTTCTTTTGCGATTACCGTCACGCGCTTTGCGCAAATGGCTCGTTATCTGATTTTGAATGATTTGCCTACCAAGACCAGTCTAGATGACATCGGTCTTGGGATGGCCTTTTACAAATGCCTTGCCGAACTTGATCCCAAAGACTTACGAGTATACGGCGCCATCAAGCAGGATCCTCAGTTTATCCAGCAGTTGATTGAACTTTACCACGAGATGACCAAAGCTCAGATGAGCTTTTTGGACTTGGAAAGTTTGACAGATGAAGACAAGCGAGCAGACTTACTCTTGATTTTTGAGAAAGTAACTGCTTATCTCAATCAGGGGCAGTTGGCTCAAGGAAGTCAGTTGTCCCATTTGATTGAGGCAATTGAGAATGACAAAGTAAGTAGTGATTTTACTCAAATCGCCTTGATCATTGATGGATTTACCCGTTTTTCTGCCGAGGAAGAGCGGATTGTGGACTTACTTCACGGCAAGGGTGTTGAGATTGTCATTGGAGCCTATGCTAGTAATAAAGCTTATACCAGTCCCTTTAGCGAGGGCAATCTCTATCAAGCCAGCGTGGAGTTTCTCCATCATTTAGCTGCTAAATACCAAACGCCTGCTCAAGACCGTTCTCAGACTCATGAGAAAATGGATAGTTTTGACAAGGCCTCTCGTTTGTTGGAGTCTTCTTATGACTTTTCAGAATTAACATTGGATGTCGATGAGGAAGACCGTGAAAACTTACAAATCTGGTCTTGTTTGACGCAAAAAGAAGAGTTGGAGTTGGTAGCCCGTAGCATCCGTCAGAAATTACATGCCAATCCAGACCTGAGTTACAAGCATTTCCGTATTCTCTTAGGTGATGTGCCTTCTTATCAATTATCTCTAAAAACGATTTTTGACCAGTATCAGATTCCTTTCTATCTTGGTAGAAGCGAATCCATGGCGCATCATCCCTTGACTCAGTTTGTCGAGTCTATTTTAGCTTTAAAACGCTATCGTTTCCGTCAGGAGGATTTGATTAATCTCCTCAGAACAGGTTTGTATACCGATCTTAGTCAGGCTGATATTGATGCTTTCGAGCAATATATCCGCTATCTTGGTATCAATGGCTTGCCAGCCTTTCAGCAAACCTTCACCAAATCCCACCATGGAAAATTTGATTTAGACCGTTTAAATGCTTTCGTCTGCGTATTTTAACACCTCTTGAAACCCTCTTTGCCAGTCGAAAACAGAAGGCTGAAAATCTCTTGCAAAAGTGGAATGTCTTTCTAAAAGAAGGTGCAGTGACCAAACAGTTGCAAGATTTGACAGCCACTATGGAAGCTCTAGAACAGGAAAGACAAGCCGAAGTTTGGAAGGCCTTCTGTCATGTGTTAGAACAATTTGCGACTGTTTTTGCTGGTTCACAGGTTAGTCCAGAGGACTTCCTAGCCTTGCTACATTCTGGAATGAGTTTGTCTCAGTATCGCACTATTCCAGCAACAGTGGACACTATCCTGGTGCAGAGTTACGATTTGATTGCACCATTGACTGCTGACTTTGTCTACGCCATTGGGCTAACTCAGGACAATTTACCAAAAATTGCGCAAAATACCAGTCTTTTGACAGATGAAGAAAGACAAAGCTTAAACCAAGCGACAGAAGATGGGGCACAATTGCTGATTGCCAGCAGTGAAAATCTCAAAAAAAATCGTTATACCATGCTTTCCTTGGTCAATTCTGCGCGTAAGCAGTTGGTCTTTTCAGCTCCAAGTCTCTTTAATGAAAGTGAAAGTAAGGAATCAGCTTATCTTCAAGAGCTGGTCCATTTTGGATTTAGTCGGAGAGAGAGGAGGATGAATCACAAAGTGCTGTCTAAGGAGGATATGGGCTCCTATCACAGTCTTTGTCCAGTCTAGTTGCCTATCACCAGCAGGGCGAGATGAGTGAGACTGAGCAAGATTTGACATTTATCAAGGTTCTGGCGCGTGTCATGGGTAAAAAACTAGACCAGCAAGGTTTGGAAAATCCAGCCCTTCCAACCAGCCCAAGTAGCAAGCCCTTAGCCAAGGATACCTTACAAGCTCTCTATCCTACTGATCAGGAGTTTTACCTGTCTACCTCCGGTTTGACGGAGTTTTATCGCAATGAATATAGTTATTTTCTTCGCTACGTGTTAGGCTTGCAGGAGGAATTACGTTTGCGTCCAGATGCTCGTAGTCACGGAAATTTCTTGCATCGTATTTTTGAACGAGCCTTGCAATTGCCTGACGAAGATTCCTTTGACCAACGTTTAGAACAAGCTATCCAAGAAACCAGTCAAGAACGCGAATTTGAGGCTATTTATCAAGAAAGTTTAGAAGCCCAGTTCACGAAGGAAGTTCTGCTTGATGTAGCACGGACGACCGGACATATTCTTCGTCATAATCCAGCTATCGAGACTATTAAAGAAGAGGCAAATTTCGGTGGGAAAGAGCAGGCCTTTGTTCAATTGGATAATGGTCGCAGTGTCTTTGTACGAGGCAAGGTTGACCGCATTGACCGTTTGAAAGCTGATGGGGCGATAGGAGTGGTAGACTACAAATCCAGTCTGACTCAGTTCCAGTTTCCTCATTTCTTTAATGGCCTCAATTCCCAGTTGCCAACCTATCTTGCTGCCCTAAAAAGAGAAGGGGAGCAGAACTTTTTCGGCGCTATGTACTTGGAAATGGCTGAACCTGTCCAATCTCTGATGGCCGTTAAAAGTCTGGCAGGTGCAGTAGTAGAAGCTAGCAAGTCAATGAAATACCAAGGGCTCTTTTTAGAAAAAGAAAGCAGTCATTTGGGTGAATTTTACAATAAAAACAAGGCCAATCAGCTGACGGATGAGGAATTCCAGCTCCTACTGGACTACAATGCCCATCTTTACAAGAAAGCAGCTGAGAAGATTTTAGAAGGTCAGTTCGCCATTAACCCTTATACTGAAAATGGCAGAAGTATTGCACCGTATGTTCAGCAACACCAAGCCATCACAGGCTTTGAAGCCAATTATCACTTGGGTCAAGCTCGTTTCCTAGAAAAGTTGGACTTGGCTGACGGCAAGCGTCTGGTCGGAGAAAAACTCAAGCAAGCTTGGTTTGAAAAAATAAGAGAGGAGTTGAATCGATGAAGCGTATTCCCTTTTTAACTGAGGAGGAGATTCAAAAACTGCAAGAAGTAGAAGCAAATTCGAGCAAGGAACAAAAGAAAACTGCCGAGCAAATCGAAGCTATCTACACTTCTGGTCAGAATATCCTGGTTTCAGCATCGGCTGGTTCTGGTAAAACCTTTGTCATGGCCGAGCGTATTCTGGACCAATTAGCGCGTGGTGTCGAAATTTCTCAACTCTTTATCTCAACCTTTACCGTCAGGCTGCGACTGAACTTAAAGAACGTTTGGAGAAAAAAATCAGCCAACAAATCCAAGAAAGCGATGACGTTGACCTCAAACAACACTTGGGTCGTCAGTTGGCAGACATACCCAACGCTGCCATCGGTACCATGGACTCATTTACACAAAAGTTCCTTAGCAAACACGGTTATCTAATTAATATTGCGCCTAATTTCCGTATTTTACAAAACCAAAGCGAGCAACTCCTTCTAAAAAATGAAGTCTTCCATGAGGTCTTTGAAGCCCATTACCAAGGTAAACAAAAAGAGACCTTTAGTCATTTGCTGAAAAATTTTGCTGGGCGTGGCAAGGACGAACGGGGTCTGCGCCAACAGGTCTATAAAATCTATGACTTCCTCCAATCCACCAGCAATCCTCAGAAATGGCTGAGTGAGTCTTTCCTCAAAGGCTTTGAGAAAGCTGATTTTAGCAGTGAAAAAGAAAAACTGACCACACAAATCCAGCAAGCTCTTTGGGACTTGGAAAGTTTCTTCCGTTATCATCTGGATAATGATGCCAAGGAGTTTCCAAAGGCTGCTTATCTAGAAAATGTCCAGTTTATTCTGGATGAAATTGGCTCCTTAAATCAAGAGTCGGATAGTCAGGATTATCAAGCGGTGCTTTCGCGTGTTGTCGCAATTTCGAAAGAGAAAAACGGCCGAGCTCTGACCAATGCGAGTCGTAAGGCTGATCTGAAGCCACTGGCCGATGCCTACAACGAAGAGAGAAAGACCCAGTTTGCTAAACTAGGACAACTGTCAGACCAGATAACCATTCTCGACTATCAAGAACGTTATCATGGAGAGACCTGGGAACTAGCTAAGACTTTCCAAACCTTCATGAGTGATTTTGTGGAAGCTTATCGTCAGCGTAAACGCCAGGAAAATGCCTTTGAATTCGCTGATATCAGCCATTACACCATTGAGATTTTAGAAAATTTCCCGCAAGTTCGTGAAGCTTATCAGGAACGTTTCCACGAAGTCATGGTCGATGAGTATCAAGATACCAATCACATTCAAGAACGGATGTTGGAATTGCTATCTAATGGCAACAATCGCTTTATGGTGGGAGATATCAAGCAATCTATCTATCGTTTTCGTCAGGCAGATCCGCAGATTTTCAATGAGAAATTTCAACGCTATGCGCAAAATCCAAAAGAGGGCAAGCTGATTCTCCTCAAGGAAAATTTCCGTAGTAGTTCAGAAGTGCTATCAGCAACCAATGATGTTTTTGAACGCCTTATGGACCAAGAGGTCGGCGAAATCAACTATGATAACATGCACCAGCTTGTTTTTGCCAATACCAAACTGACTCCCAATCCAGACAACAAGGCAGAATTTCTACTCTACGACAAGGACGACTCTGGTGAGGAAGAAGAGAACCAAGCAGAAACGAAATTAACAGGGGAAATGCGCTTAGTTATCAAGGAGATTCTGAAACTTCTTCAGGAGAAAGGTGTGGCATTTAAGGAAATTGCCCTTCTGACCTCCAGTCGCAGTCGTAATGACCAGATTCTTCTCGCCTTGTCTGAGTACGGGATTCCTGTCAAAACAGACGGAGAGCAAAACAATTATCTCCAATCCCTAGAAGTGCAAGTCATGCTAGACACCCTTCGTGTCATTCACAATCCCCTGCAAGACTATGCCTTGGTTGCCCTTATGAAGTCTCCAATGTTTGGCTTTGACGAGGACGAGTTAGCACGTTTGTCCCTTCAGAAAGCAGAAGACAAAATCCAAGAAAATCTCTATGAGAAACTGGTCAATGCACAAAAACTGGCAAGCAGCCAAAAAGGATTGGTTCACTCAGCTCTAGCTGATAAACTAAAGCAATTCATGGATATCTTGGCTTCTTGGCGCTTGTATGCCCAAACCCACTCCCTATATGACTTGATTTGGAAGATTTACAACGACCGTTTTTATTATGACTATGTTGGGGCTTTGCCAAATGGTCCTGCTAGACAGGCAAATCTCTATGCCCTAGCACTTCGTGCTGATCAGTTTGAAAAGAGCAATTTCAAGGGCTTGTCTCGTTTTATTCGTATGATTGACCAAGTCTTAGAAGCCCAGCACGATTTGGCAAGCGTGGCTGTCGCACCGCCAAAAGATGCAGTAGAGCTCATGACCATTCACAAGAGTAAAGGGCTAGAGTTTCCTTACGTCTTTATCCTCAATATGGATCAAGATTTCAACAAGCAAGACTCCATGTCAGAAGTCATTCTCAGTCGTAAAAATGGGCTTGGTGTCAAATATATCGCCAAAATGGAGACAGGAGCAGTGGAAGATCACTATCCTAAAACCATCAAGCTCTCTATTCCTAGCCTGACCTATAGACAGAACGAAGAGGAATTACAGCTGGCAAGCTATTCTGAGCAAATGCGTCTACTGTATGTTGCTATGACACGGGCTGAGAAAAAGCTCTATCTTGTCGGTAAGGGTTCTCGTGAAAAGTTGGAAGCCAAGGAATACCCAGCAGCTAAAAATGGAAAACTAAATAGCAGTACTAGACTCCAAGCTAAGAATTTCCAAGATTGGATTTGGGCTATCAGCAAAGTGTTTGCAAAGGATCATCTCAATTTATCTATCGTTTTGTTGGTGAAGAACAGTTGACTAGAGAAGCTATCGGTCAGTTGGAAAACGAAAGTCCTCTCCAAGATAGCTCCCAAGTAGACAATCGTCAGTCAGAAACCATCAAAGAAGCCCTTGAAATGCTGAAAGAAGTAGAAGTTTATAATACTCTTCACCGCGCAGCCATTGAACTGCCTAGTGTTCAAACCCCAAGTCAAATCAAGAAATTCTACGAGCCTGTTATGGATATGGAAGGTGTCAAGATTGCAGGTCAAGGTCAGTCAGTAGACAAGAAAATCAGCTTTGATTTGCCAGATTTTTCAACCAAAGAAAAGGTAACAGGAGCTGAGATTGGTAGTGCTACCCACGAACTCATGCAGAGAATTGACCTCAACCAGCGACCAACACTTGCTAGCCTGACAGAAACTCTCAAACAAGTTCAAACCAGCCCAGCTGTCAGAGACAAGATCAATCTTGCTAAAATTCTTGCATTCTTTGACACAGCACTCGGTCAGGAAATTCTTGCCAATACCGACCATCTTTATCGCGAGCAACCTTTCTCCATGCTCAAACGAGACCAAAAGAGTCAGGAAAACTTTGTTGTCCGTGGAATCTTGGACGGCTATCTGCTTTATGAGGACAGGATTATTCTGTTCGACTATAAGACCGACCGCTATGATGATCCAAGTCAACTCATAAACCGCTATCGTGGTCAGTTAGCCCTTTATGGAGAGGCTTTATCTCGAGCCTATTCGATTGAAAATATTGAGAAATACTTGATTTTACTTGGGAAAGACGAGGTTCAAGTTGTAAAAGTATAATCTAGAAAGGAGACCTCATGACACTTTCAGTTAGAAAATCCCTGCATGATGCGGTTTTACAAGCTTCAAAAGCTGATACTTGGGAACAAGCTACCAAGGAATGGAATGAAGTTTCCTTGATTTTTAACGGTATCGGCCGTAGCAATTGTGTCTGTGGGAATGCCATCAAGTACGCCTACGAACTCTTTAATGGTGTCACAGGCCAACGTCTCTTTCCAATTGGTAGCGACTGTGTTCGTCATTTTCATCGATTGTCCCTTGACCAGCAATTGGAGGAGGAAGAAAAACTGCTCAGAAAGGTTGAAAATCTGACCAGAAAAGCCCAGAAAAAGGAGAAAATCAAGGTCAATAAAAGTGACTTTGACGAGCGTCTTCTAAAGTGGCTCTGGGAAAAAGGTGTTTTTAAACCCAATCGTGGCAATCAGTTCTCACCTGAGAGAGACTACCAGCTCTTCCTAGAAGTCTTTCAAGGAGGAAGTTGGACCAAGGCAGAGCCTAAGAAGAAGGCTCGTATGGAGGAAGTTCTTGAAAAGTGTATCAAGCCCTTTTTACTTGGGAAACCAGATGACCAACTCTACCTTGTCAAGCTAGGCAAGGAGAAAATTGACTACGAACAGGAACTCCGTATCCAGGCAGAGAAAGAGCGCAAGAAGAAAGATAAAATCGCCAAGCAATATGCAGACAATCTGGTTCTAGCCATGGGACCAGCAGAGCGTGCCTATCAAGATTACTTTGGCTTTACAGAAACCCTAACCCAAGAAGAACGCAAGTGGGAGAAAATTCTTTTTGGTAAAAATAGAACAGAAAGGGCTATCAAGGCCAAACAATACCAAAAAGAGCTGGAAAAAGACCAACGAATTGCTGCTCAGGATCCAATTGAAAGAAAGCAGAAGCAGACCTGGCTCCTCAATTCCTGTTTTCGTGAGCTTCCTGAAGAAAAATCCCGATTTGCTCGGCTCTTATTAGAATATCGAAAAAGTGGAGAAGTCCCCTTTTCAACTGAATACCTATCCGACCATCTGCTCGACTTTTTCTATAAAATGAAAGCCTTTGAGTTTGAAATCGCACCAGAACAAGTCCGAGATTTTCTAAAAGAAAGTCTCCAGACAGATCATCTCTCCTCAGCACAGGAAAGCTGGATAGAAGGAATTCTCCTCAACTGCATCAAACCATTTTTAGAACGATTATTGATATAAGTAACACCTACCGTGGAAATGCCATGGTAGGTTACATTTTATCCAAAAAGAATATATAGCAGATTGAAATAAGATGTGAACAAATTGATTAGGAAAGTCAAATTAATCCCTAGAAATGTTTTAGTAATAGCGGTGCGCTGTTCTTGATTCAATCTACTATAAGAAATTCAAACCCTGCGCATTCGTATTTTACACGTAAAACAAAGTATGAAAGCGTAACGCAATTTTAAGACTTTTTTGTAAATTAAGAGTATAATTAAAGTATGTTACCTTTTTATAAGATAACAAGCTAATATAATAAAGTTTACCTTACACATTTTTAAATTTTATTTCAAGGAGGAATAATGGAAAAGTATTTTAGTGAAAAACAGCAGCGTTTTTCATTTAGAAAATTATCAGTAGGACTCGTATCTGCAACGATTTCAAGTTTATTTTTTATGTCTGTATTAGCTAGTTCATCTGTAGAGGCTCAGGAGACTAAAGGTGTTCACTATAAATATGTGACAGAGTCAGAGCTATCATCAGAAGAAAAGAAGCAGCTTGTCTATGACATTCCGACATACATGGAGAATGATGATGAGACTTATTATCTTGTTTATAAATTAAATTCCCAAAATCAACTGGGAGACTTACCAAATACTGGAAGTAAGAATGATATGCAAACCCTAGTTGCTGGTGCTAGCTTAGCGGCTCTGGGGATTTTAATTTTTGCCGTTTCTAAGAAAAAAGTTAAGAATAAAACAGTATTACATTTAGTATTGGTTGCAGGAATAGGAAATGGGGTCTTAGTTTCAGCTCATGCTTTAGAAAATAATCTCTTACTGAATTACAATACTGACTATGAATTAACCACAGGAGAAAAATTACCTCTTCCTAAAGGGATTTCAGGTTACACTTATATTGGATATATCAAAGAGGGAAACATAACTTCTGAATCTAAAGTAAGCAATCAAGAGAAATCAGTAGCTAGTTTAACCAATCAACAAAAGGTAGATTACAATGTTACACCAAATTTTGTAGAGAATCCATCAAAAACACAAGATATTCAGGAAGAAAAACCTGTTTCTTCAACTAAGCCGACAGAAGTTCAAGTAGTTGAAAAACCTCTCTCTGCAGAATTAACCAATCCAAGAAAAGAAGAGAAACAATCTTCAAATGCACAATCACAATTAGCAGAACATAAAGATGTACAAGCTGGAACTCTGGTAACCGACAAGGGTGAGCCTGCGATCCAGCCAGAGTTACCAGAAGCAGTTGTATCTGATAAAGGGGAGGCTGCAGTCCAACCCGCCTTGCCAGAAGCTGTGGTAAGTGATAAAGGCGAACCTGCAGTTCAACCTGAATTACCCGAAGCTGTTGTAACTGGCAAAGGGGAGGCTGCAGTCCAACCTGAATTGCCAGAAGCTATGGCAAGCGCCAAAGGTGAACCCGCAGTTCAACCCGCCTTACCCGAAGCAGTAGTAAGTGATAAAGGAGAACCCGCTGTCCAATCCGCTTTACCAGAAGCAGTTGTGACTGACAAAGGTGAGCCGGAAGTTCAACCTGAATTGCCAAAAGCAGTAGTAAGTGACAAAGGTGAGCCAGCAATCCAACCAGAGTTGCCAGAAGCAGTAGTAACAGACAAAGGTAAACCTGAAGTTCAACCTGAATTGCCGGAAGCAGTAGTAAGTGACAAGGGTGAGCCAGCGGTCCAGCCAGAATTACCCGAAGCAGTTGTAAGTGCTAAAGGCGTACCGGAAGTCCAATCAGCGTTACCCGAAGCAGTTGTTACTGATAAAGGAGAACCCGCAGTTCAACCTGAATTGCCGGAAGCAGTAGTAACAGATAAAGGCGAACCTGCAGTCCAACCCACCTTACCAGAAGCGGTTGTAACTGACAAAGGTGAACCTGCAGTCCAAGCAGAGTTGCCAGAAGCTGTTGTAACTGATAAAGGCGGATCTGAAGTTCAACCTGCGTTACCAGAAGCAGTAGTAACAGACAAAGGCGGATCTGCAGTCCAACCCGCCTTACCAGAAGCAGTTGTGACTGAGAAAGGTGAGCCGGAAGCCCAACCAGCGTTAACCGAAGCAGTAGTAAGTGATAAAGGAGAACCCGCAGTTCAACCTGAATTGCCGGAAGCAGTAGTAAGTGACAAGGGTGAACCCGCAGTTCAGCCTGCATTACCCGAAGCAGTTGTTACTGATAAAGGCGAACCTGCAGTCCAAGCAGAGTTACCAGAGGCTGTAGTAACCGACAAAGGCGAACCAGAGGTTCACCCAGCGTTACCAGAAGCTGTTGTAAGCGCCAAAGGTGAGCCTGAACAGGTAGCTCCACTTCCAGAATACACTGGTGATATTGATCAAGTAAAGCCGAATATTCCGACTGAAAAAACGAAAGAGCAGGATCCAGAAAAAACACTCGAATTAAGAAATGTTTCGGATATTGAGTTGTACAGCCAGACGAATGGGAATTATAAACAACATATCTCATTGGATGGAATTCCAAAGAATACGGATAATTACTTTGTCAAGGTAAAATCTTCGGCATTTAAAGATGTCTATCTACCAGTAGCTTCAATAACTGAAGAGGAAAGAAATGGTCAGCCAGTTTATAAATTACAGCTAAGGCTGAGAAACTCCAGCAAGAGCAGAACAATAAATACGTCGACAATTTCACCTTCTACCTCGATAAGAAGGCTACAGAGGAAAAGACAAACTTTACTTCCTTTAGTAATCTGGTCAAAGCTATAAACCAAAATCTCTCTGGAACATATCATTTAGCAGCTAGCCTGAATGCTAACGAAGTGGAGCTTAGTCCTGATGATAAATCCTATATCAAGGGAACCTTTACTGGTCAGTTGATTGGAGAAAAAGATGGTAAGAAGTATGCTATTTATAACTTGAAAAAACCTCTGTTTGAAAACTTGAGTGGTGCTACAGTAGAAAAACTGAGTCTAAAAAATGTTACTATTTCAGGGAAAAATGATATTGCTTCACTGGCAAATGAAGCTACGAATGGCACAAAGATCAAACAAGTTCATGTCGATGGTGTTCTGGCTGGAGAACGTGGTATCGGTGGTTTGTTGACTAAGGCAGACCAATCAAGTATCACAGAGAGTAGTTTCAAGGGAAGAATTGTCAATACCTATGAAACAACTGCTGCCTATAATATCGGTGGCCTGGTCGGTCACTTGACAGGAAACAAAGCTTCACTGACTAAATCAAAAGCGACAGTAGCCATTTCATCCAACACCAATAGTTCAGATCAGACTGTTGGTGGGCTAGCAGGTCTAGTAGACCAAGATGCGCATATACAGGATAGCTATGCTGAAGGTGATATCAACAATGTCAAGCACTTTGGTAGAGTCGCGGGTGTGGCTGGATATTTGTGGGATCGAAAGACGAATGAGGAACAGCATGCAGGAAGATTGACCAATGTACTAAGTGATGTCAATGTAACCAACGGGAATGCCATTACCGGTTACCACTACAATGGAATGAAGGTGAAGGATACATTCAGCAGCAAGGCGAACAGAGTATACAATGTCACCTTGGTTAGGGATGAAGTCGTCAGCAAAGAATCCTTTGAAGAAAGAGGAACAATTTTAGATGCTTCTGAAGTGACGAATAAAAAAGCAGAAATCAATCCTCTCACTCCTCCAACAGTGGAGCCCCTTTCAACAAGTGGTAGTAAAGAAAGTGATTTTTCTAAGGTGAAGCATTATCAAGCTAACCGTGCTTTGGTTTATAAGAACATTGAAAAATTGTTGCCTTTCTATAACAAGGCGACCATCGTGAAATACGGAAACCTGGTCAAGGAGAACAGTCTCTTATATCAAAAAGAACTCTTGTCCGCAGTTATGATGAAGGATGACCAAGTAATCACAGATATTGTTTCTAACAAACAGACTGCAAATAAACTCTTGCTTCACTATCAGGACCATTCATCTGAGAAGCTCGATCTCAAGTACCAGACTGATTTGCTAAGTTGGCAGAATATAGTTTAGGGGATACAGGACTCCTCTACACTCCAAATCAATTCTTGTATGACCAAGACTCTATCATTAAGCAAGTCTTACCTGACTTACAAAAGGTTGACTATAAGTCGGATGCCATCAGAAAGACACTCGGAATTTCTCCAGATGTCAAGCAAACTGAGCTCTATCTGGAAGACCAGTTCGTCAAAACAAAACAAAATTTGGCAAACAGTTTGAAAAAACTCTTGTCAGCAGATGCTGGACTTGCTGGTGACAACTCAGTTACCAGAGGCTATCTTGTAGATAAAATCAAGAACAATAAGGAAGCCTTGCTACTCGGTTTAACTTATTTAGAACGTTGGTATAACTTTAGCTATGGTCAAGTGAATGTCAAAGACCTAGTTATGTATCATCCGGACTTCTTTGGTAAAGGAAATACTTCACCATTAGATACTCTGATTGAGTTAGGTAAATCTGGCTTTAACAATCTTCTTGCTAAAAACAATGTCGATACTTATGCTATCAGTCTTGCCAGCCATCATGGAACGACAGATTTGTTTAGCACGTTGGAAAATTACCGAAAAGTCTTTCTACCAGACAAAACCAATAATGACTGGTTTAAATCACAGACTAAGGCTTACATTGTCGAAGAAATCTAATATCGAAGAGGTTAAAACAAAGCAAGGACAGGCTGGGACCAAGTATTCTATCGGTGTCTACGACCGTATCACTAGTGCCACATGGAAATATCGCAATATGGTACTACCTCTACTTACCCTTCCTGAAAGATCTGTATTTGTCATCTCAACCTTGTCTAGCCTAGGATTTGGCGCTTACGATCGCTACCGCAACAGCGATTATAAGGCTGGAGATGAACTCAATAAGTTTGTTGAAGAAAATGCACGTGAAACAGCCAAACGTCAGCGAGATCACTATGATTATTGGTATCGTATTTTAGATAAAGAAGGACGTGAAAAGCTCTATCGTACAATTTTACTTTATGATGCCTATAAGTTTGGAGATGATACAACATCTGGAAAAGCTACAGTTGAGGCTCAGTTTGATAGTACTAATCCGGCGATGAAGAATTTCTTTGGTCCAGTGGGGAATAAAGTAGTTCACAATCACCATGGTGCTTATGCAACTGGAGATGGCGTTTACTATATGTCCTATCGTATGTTAGATAAGGATGGAGCTATCACCTATACCCATGAGATGACACATGATTCAGATCAGGATATTTACCTTGGTGGCTATGGTCGAAGAAGTGGCTTAGGACCGGAGTTCTTCGCAAAAGGCTTATTGCAAGCTCCTGATCAACCAAGTGATGCAACCATTACCATCAACTCTATCTTGAAACATAAAACATCAGATAGTACAGAAGGCCAGCGATTGCAAGTACTTGATCCAACTACAAGATTTAATGACGCAGCAGATCTTCAGAACTACGTCCACAATATGTTTGATGTCGTTTACATGTTGGAATATCTCGAAGGGCAATCTATTGTGAAACAGTTAGATGCTTATCAGAAAATGACGGCTCTGAGAAAAAAATCGAGAATAAATACGTGAAAGATCCTGCAGATGGAAATGAGATTTACGCTACTAACGTTGTACAAAATCTGACAGAAGAAGATGCCAAAAAATTGACTACCTTTGATAGTTTAATTAAAAATAATATCTTGTCAGCTCGTGAATATAAGTCTGGGGAATATGAAAGAAATGGTTACTATACGATTAAACTCTTTGCCCCAATCTATTCGGCTCTGAGCAGTAAGGGAACTCCGGGTGATTTGATGGGACGTAGGATAGCTTATGAACTTTTGGCTGCCAAAGGTTTTAAGGATGGAATGGTACCATATATCTCAAACCAATATGAAGAAGTTGCCAAACAAAACGGTAAAACCATCAATCTCTATGGTAAAGAACGAGGATTGGTGACAGATGATCTTGTTTTGAAAAAGGTATTTGAAGGGAAGTATTCTTCTTGGGCAGAATTCAAGACAGCTATGTATCAAGAACGTGTGAAGCAGTTTGGGAACTTGAAGCAGGTTACCTTCAATGATCCAACTAAATCTTGGGCAAGTTTTGCAAGAAAGACGATTCATAGTGTAGAAGAACTGCAGCGATTAATGGACGAAGCTGTCCGTAAGGATGCAGATGAGAATCGTTATTCTTGGGACAACTATAATCCAGAATATGATAGTGCAGTTCATAAGTTAAAGAGAGCAGTATTTAAGGCCTATCTAAATCAAACTGATGATTTTAGAAGTTCAATTTTTAATAATAAAAAATAGTGTTTACTATTAGGAAATAAAATTAAAGAAGGTGATTACGATTGTCATTATTTAAAAAAGAACGGTTTTCAATCCGAAAAATCTGTGGGATTGTTGGTTCAGTTTTACTCGGAAGTATCTTGGTTGCACCGTCAATCATTCATGCTTCTACCTATCATTATGTTGAAAAAAGCGCTCTTACAAAGGAAGAACAAAGCAAGATTCAAGCAGGAATTCCTACTGATAATGAGGTAACTTATGCTCTTATTTATCAGCAGGAAGCTCTTCCTGCGACAGGTTCATCGACTTCTGTGCTTACAGCTTTAGGTCTATTAGCTGTTGGTAGTTTAGTCCTTTTGGTTCATAAAAAGAAAAAAGTTAGTAGTTTGTTCTTAGTTACTACTATCGGACTGATTAGTCTTTCTAGTATGCAAGCTCTCGATATAAGCAATCCCTTGAAAGCTCCAAGTAATGAGGGAGTAGTTCAAATTGCTGGATATCGTTATATTGGATACTTACCTCTTGATGATGATGTAATCTCAGAAATTCAACATAAAGCTGAGGGGACAAAAAATGTTCCAGTATCTGAAATTCAAAGTGTTCATAATGAAGCGCCTAAAGTAGAAAAACCAGAGTACACTGCTCCAGTAGGTACAGTTCCAGATGAGGCTCCTAAGGCTGAGAAACCAGAACATACAGCACCAGTTGGTGGTAATCTGGTTGAGCCTGAAGTTCATGAAAAACCAGAATACACTAAACCAGTGGGCACAGTGCCTGATGAAGCGCCTAAAGCTGAGAAACCTGAATATACAGCACCAGTTGGTGGTAATCTGGTTGAGCCTGAAATTCATGAAAAACCAGAATATACTAAACCAGTGGGCACAGTCCCTGATGTGGCGCCTAAAGCTGAGAAGCGAGCATACACTGAGCCTGTAGGTATGGCTCCAGACGAAGCACCTAAATCAGAGAAACCAGAATATACTGAACCGATAGGCACAGTTCCTGACGAAGCACCTAAAGCTGACAAACCAGAATACACTGAACCGATAGACACAGTTCCTGACGAAGCACCTAAAGCTGACAAATCAGAATACACTGCACCAGTAGGTACAGTTCCTGATGTGGCTCCTAAGGCAGAAAAACCAGAATATACAGCACCAGTTGGTGGTAATCTGGTTGAACCTGAGGTTCAACCAGCCTTACCCGAAGCTGTTGTGACTGAAAAAGGCGAACCTGAGGTTCAACCAGCCTTACCCGAAGCAGTTGTGACTGAAAAAGGGGAGCCGGAAGTTCAACCGACATTACCAGAAGCTGTTGTGACTGAAAAAGGAGAACCTGAAGTTCAACCAGTATTGCCAGAAGCGGTGGTAACAGACAAAGGTGAACCTGAGGTTCAACCCGAGTTACCAGAAGCTGTTGTGACTGAAAAAGGGGAGCCGGAAGTTCAACCGACATTACCAGAAGCTGTTGTGACTGAAAAAGGAGAACCTGAAGTTCAACCAGTATTGCCAGAAGCGGTGGTAACAGACAAAGGTGAACCTGAGGTTCAACCCGAGTTACCCGAAGCTGTTGTGAACGACAAAGGTGAGCCTGAAGTTCAACCGGCCTTACCAGAAGCGGTGGTAACCGAAAAGGGTGAACCTGAAGTTCAAGCTGAGTTGCCAGAAGCTGTAGTCACAGAAAAGGGTGAACCTGAAGTTCAAGCTGAGTTGCCAGAAGCTGTAGTCACAGAAAAGGGTGAACCTGAAGTTCAAGCTGAGTTACCTGAATATACTACAAAAGTTGCACCAACTTTGACTTTGGATAAGGTTACAGAAGATGCGATGGATCGTTCAGCTAAATTGGATTATACTCTTGAAAATACAGATAATGCTGAAATCAAGAGCATTATAGCTGAGATTAAGGATGGGAATACTGTTGTTAAGCGAGTTGACTTATCTAAAGAAAAATTGACAGATGCTGTTCAAGGTTTGGATTTATTCAAAGATTATAAAATTGCAACAACAATGACTTACAACCGTGGTGAAGGTGATGAAACGTCTAAATTGGATGAAAAACCTTTACGTTTAGAGTTGAAAAAAGTTGAAATTAAAAATATCGCATCTACTAATTTAGTGAAGGTAAATGATGATGGTACTGAAACACCTAGTGATTTTATGAATGAAAAACCTTCAGATGAAGATGTGAAGAAAATGTACTTAAAAATCACTAGTCGCGATAATAAGGTAACTCGTTTAGCTGTTGACTCTATTGAAGAGGTGACAGAAGAAGGTAAAAAACTTTATAAAATCACTGCTGAAGCGCAAGATTTAATTCAACATACAGACCCAACGAAGGTTCGTAATAAGTATGTGCATTATATTGAAAAACCAGTTCCAAAAGTTGAAAATGTTTATTATAACTTTAAAGAATTGGTAGATGCTATGAATGCTGATAAAAATGGTACATTTAAAATTGGTGCAGATTTGAATGCAACGAATGTACCAACACCTAAGAAATGGTATGTTGACGGCGACTTTAGAGGTACATTGAAGAGTGTAGATGGGAAACACTATACCATTCACAACACGGAGCGTCCTCTATTCAGGAACATTATCGGTGGTACAGTAACCAAAGTAAATATTGGGAATGTAAATATCAATATGCCTTGGGCAGACCGCATTGCACCGATTGCCGACACTATTAAAGGTGGCGCTAAAATCGAAGATGTCAAAGTAACTGGTAACGTATTAGGCAGAAACTGGGTATCTGGATTTATTGATAAGATTGATAACCAAGGTACACTCAGAAATGTGGCCTTTATCGGTAACGTAACTGCTGTCGGTGATGGTGGACAATACTTGACCGGTATCGTTGGTGAAAACTGGAAAGGTTTAGTAGAAAAAGCATATGTGGATGCTAATCTTATCGGTGATAAGGCAAAAGCTGCGGGAATTGCTTATAGTTCACAAAACGGTGGGGATAACGGTGCTGTAAGTCGTGATGGTGCGATTAAGAAATCAGTTGCAAAAGGAACCATTACTGTAGCTAAACCAATTGAAAATGGTGGTGTTGTAGGAAGCATGAAGCATCACGGTTCCGTTGAAGATTCAGTTTCCATGATGAAAGTATCTAATGGTGAAATTTTCTATGGTTCTAGTGATATTGATTATGATGATGGCTATTGGACAGGAAATAATGTGAAACGAAATTACGTTGTAGTAGGTGTCAGTGATGGGAATTCTAGCTACAAGCGTTCAAAAGATAAAAATCGTATTAAACCTATTTCTGAAGAAGAGGCAAAATCTAAAATTGAAGCTACAGGCATATCCGCAGATAAATACGAAATCAACGAACCTATAGTCAACCGCTTAAATCGTTTAACAAGAAAAGAAGATGAGTATAAGACAACTCAAGACTACAAATCCGAACGTGATTTAGCATATCGTAACATTGAAAAGCTTCAACCGTTCTACAACAAAGAGTGGATTGTTAACCAAGGTAATAAACTAACTGAAGGTTCAAACTTAGCTAAGAAAGAAGTTCTTTCTGTTACTGGTATGAAAGACGGACATTTTGTAACTGACTTATCAGATATTGATAAGATTATGGTTCACTATGCTGATGGTACTAAGGAAGAAATGGATGTTACTAAGAATACTGATTCTAAAGTGAAACAAGTTCGTGAATATACCATCGCTGGACAAAACGTTGTTTATACACCAAATATGGTTGATAAAAATCGTGATCAATTGATTAAAGATATTAAAGATAGGTTAGCGACTGTTGAATTAATTTCTCCTGAAGTACGTGCCTTGATGGGTAATCGGGATAGAGCTGAAGAAAATACAGAGGAACGTAAAAACGGTTATATCCGAGACCTTTATCTCGAAGAAAGTTTTGCTGAAACGAAAGCTAATCTTGATAAATTTGTCAAATCTTTGATTGAAAATGCTGACCATCAATTAAATAGTGACGAAGCGGCTATGAAAGCACTTGTTAAGAAGGTGGATGAAAATAAAGCTAAAATCGTGATGGCTCTTACTTACCTTAATCGTTATTATGATATCAAATATGGGGATATGACTATCAAGAACTTGATGATGTTTAAACCTGATTTCTATGGTAAGTCAGTTGATCTTCTTGACTTCTTGATTCGAATTGGATCAAGTGAGCGAAATATCAAGGGCGACAGAACTTTGGATGCTTATCGTGATATGATTGGTGGAACTATTGGTAAGTCTGAATTACATGGCTTCTTAGATTACAACATGCGTCTCTTCACTAACGATACTGATTTAAATGATTGGTTTATCCATGCGGCTAAGAATGTATACGTTGTGGAGCCTAAAACAACGAACCCAGATTTTGTTAACAAACGACATCGTGCATTTGATGGTTTGAACAACGGTGTTCATAATCGTATGATTCTACCTTTATTAACTCTTAAGAATGCACATATGTTCTTAATTTCGACTTACAATACAATGGCTTATAGCTCATTTGAGAAATATGGTAAGTATACAGAAGCTGAACGAGAAGCATTTAAGATAAAATTAAAGAAGTTGCTCACGCACAACAAACTTACCTGGACTTCTGGTCGCGTTTAGCATTGCCAAGCGTACGTGACCAATTACTCAAGAGTGAGAATAGGGTACCAACTCCTGTGTGGGATAACCAAAACTATCATAACGTTGAAGGTGTAAATCGTATGGGTTATGATAAGAACAATAAACCAATTGCACCTATTCGTGAATTATATGGACCAACTTGGAAATTCCATGATACTAACTGGAATATGGGAGCTATGGCGTCAATATTCCCTAATCCAAATAATAACGACCAAGTCTATTTCATGGGAAGGGATATGATTAGTCCATTTGGTATTTCAGCTTTCACTCACGAAACAACACACGTAAACGATAGAATGCTTTACTTCGGTGGTCATAAGCATCGTCAAGGTACAGACGTTGAAGCCTATGCTCAAGGAATGTTGCAGACACCTGATAAATCTGGTAACGGTGAATATGGTGCTCTTGGTCTTAACATGGCTTATCATCGTGAAAATGATGGTGACCAATGGTACAATTATAATCCTGATAAGCTTCAAACTCGTGAAGACATCGATCGATATATGAAAAACTATAATGAAGCTCTGATGATGCTAGATCATCTGGAAGCTGATGCTGTTATCCCTAAATTACATGGTAATATTAGTCGATGGTTCAAGAAAATGGATAGACAGTATCGCAAAAATGGAGAGCTACATCAATTTGATAAAGTTCGTGAATTAACTGAAGATGAGAAGAAGAAATTGTTATCAACAACATTGATGATTTAGTCAACAATAATTTGATGACAAAACATGGCGCTCCTAGTGACAGAACATATAATCCAGAAGATTTTGATAGTGCTTACGTAAATATTAATATGATGACTGGTATCTATGGTGGTAATACTAGCCAAGGAGCACCTGGAGCTGCATCATTCAAGCATAATACTTTCCGTATGTGGGGATATTTTGGTTATGAAAATGGATTCATTAGTTATGCATCTAGCAAATATCAAGGCGAAGCCGACAAAACCAATAAAAAATTATTGGGTGATGATTTCATTATCAAGAAAGTGTCTAAGGATAAATTCAATAATCTTGAAGAGTGGAAAAAAGAATGGTTCAAAGAGGTTAAATCAAAGGCAGAAAAAGGATTTACTGCTATTGAAATTGATGGTCGTCGAATTACTAATTATGATGAGCTAAAATCCCTGTTTGATAAAGCAGTTGAAGAAGATCTTAAAATAGGTGGAACAGATAAAACTGTTACTCTTAAATCCAAGGTATTCAAAGCTCTTCTTAAGAACACAGACGGTTTCTTTAACCCGTTATTTAAATAATATAAAAGCTGAGTAAGTGAAATAATAGGCTCTTTGTCAACTGTAGTGGGTTGAAGAAAAGCTAAGCTCGAGAAAGGACGAAATTTGTCCTTTCTTTTTTGATGTTCAGAGCTATAAAAATCCGTTTTTTGAAGTTTTCAAAGTTCCGAAAACCAAAGGCATTGCGCTTGATAAGTTTGATAAGATTATTGGTTGCTTCCAGTTTGGCGTTTGAATAGGGGAATTGAAGGGCGTTGATGATTTTCTCTTTGTCCTTTAGAAAGGTTTTAAAGACAGTCTGAAAAAGAGGATGAACCTGCTTTAGATTGTCTTCAATGAGTCCGAAAAATTTGTCAGGCTCTTTATTCTGGAAGTGAAAAAGTAAGAGCTGATAGAGATTATAGTGGCATTTCAAGTCTTCTGAATAGGTCAAAATCTTGTCTAGAATCTCTTTATTGGTTAAGTGCATGCGAAAAGTAGGGCGATAAAAACGCTTATCACTAAGTTTACGACTATCCTGTTGAATGAGTTTCCAGTAGCGCTTGATAGCCTTATATTCATGAGATTTCGCTCAAATTGCTTCATGATTTGGATACGAACACGACTCATAGCACGGCTAAGATGTTGTACAATGTGGAAGCGATCTAGAACGATTTTGGCACACGGAAAAAGCTGTTTAGCCAAGTCATAGTAAGGGCTAAACATATCCATAGTAATGATTTTGACGCGACATCTGAGGGCTCTATCGTATCGAAGAAAGTGATTTCGGATGACAGCCTGTGTTCTACTTTCAAGAACAGTGATGATATTGAGGTTATCAAAATCCTGTGCAATGAAACTCATCTTTCCCTTGGTAAAGGAATATTCGTCCCAGGACATAATCTTAGGCAGACGAGAAAAATCATGCTTAAAACGGAAGTCATTAAGCTTGCGAATGATAGTTGAAGTTGAAATGGCCAGCTGATGAGCAATATCGGTCATAGAAGTCTTTTCAATCAACTTTTGCGCAATTTTTTGGTTGATAATACGAGGAATTTGGTGATTCTTCTTGACGATAGAAGTTTCAGCAACCATCATTTTTGAACAGTTATAGCACTTGAATCGACGGCTTTCTAAGGAGAATTCTAGTAGGCATACCAGTAGTTTCAAGGTAAGGAATTTTAGAATGTTTTTGAAAATCATATTTCTTCATTTGACTTCCGCACTCAGGGCAAGACGGGGCGTCATAGTCCAGTTTAGCGATGATTTCCTTGTGGGTATCCCTATTAACGATATCTATAATTTGGATATTTGGGTCTTTGATATCAAGAAGTTTTGTGATAAAATATAATTGTTCCATAGGATTCTTTCTAATGATGGTTTTGTCGCTTTTCATTATAGATCTTATGGGACTTTTTTTCTACACAAAATAGGCTCCATAATATCCATAGGGGATTTACCCACTACAAATATTATAGAGCCAAATAATATAGAGTTCAGAATCAGTCTGGCTCTATATTTTTATTTTTAAGAAGATGATTCGTCATCTTCTTTTTTTGATATTGGGTGCGGTGAAAATCCTCTTTGTTAAAGGTTTACAGTTTTTGAAATCTAATATCCTTTATAAAAGTTTACTGTTTTGTAAAAGACATAAATAAAATTATGTTGAAGAGATTTTTCATAGCCAAAAGACCATGCAAAAAAGGCTAATTTATGATAGAATAGAGGATAAGAAAGAAAACGTTTTTAAAATTTTTCAATCCGAAGGAGATATATTATGGCTACTATTCAATGGTTTCCTGGTCACATGTCAAAAGCGCGTCGACAGGTGCAGGAAAATTTAAAATTTGTTGATTTTGTGACGATTTTGGTGGATGCACGCTTACCTCTATCTAGTCAAAATCCTATGTTGACCAAAATTGTTGGTGACAAACCAAAACTCTTGATTTTAAACAAGACAGACTTGGCTGATCCATCAATAACCAAGGAATGGCGTCAGTATTTTGAATCAAAAGGAATCCAGACTCTAGCTATCAACTCCAAAGAACAAGTAACTGTAAAAGTGGTAACAGATGCGGCCAAAAAGCTCATGGCTGATAAGATTGCTCGCCAGAGAGAACGTGGGATTAAAATCGAAACCTTGCGTACCATGATTATCGGAATTCCAAATGCTGGGAAATCAACTCTCATGAATCGTTTGGCTGGCAAGAAAATTGCTGTTGTCGGTAACAAACCAGGTGTAACCAAGGGACAACAATGGCTCAAAACCAATAAAGACCTTGAAATCCTAGACACACCAGGGATTCTCTGGCCTAAGTTTGAGGATGAAACTGTTGCGCTTAAGTTGGCCTTGACTGGAGCTATTAAAGACCAGTTGCTTCCTATGGATGAGGTAACTATTTTTGGTCTCAATTATTTCAAAGAACATTATCCAGAAATGTTAGCTGAACGCTTAAACAAATGAAAATTGAGGAAGAAGCGCCTGTTATTATTATGGACATGACCCGTGCCCTTGGTTTCCGTGATGACTATGACCGCTTTTACAGTCTCTTCGTGAAGGAAGTCCGCGACGGCAAACTCGGTAACTATACCTTAGATACATTGGAAGACCTCGATGGCGACGATTAAAGAAATCAAAGAACTCCTTGCTACTGTCAAAGAGTTAGATAACCCTATTTTTTTAGAACTCGAGCAGGATAATCGTTCTGGAGTTCAAAAGGAAATCAGCAAGCGTAAAAAAGCTATTCAGGCAGAATTAGATGAGGATCTTCGTTTAGAATCCATGCTTTCCTACGAAAAAGAACTTTACAAGCAAGGATTGACCTTAATTGCTGGTGTTGATGAAGTTGGCCGTGGTCCTCTGGCTGGGCCAGTAGTTGCTGCAGCCGTTATCTTACCTCAAAATTGTAAAATTAGAGGTCTCAACGACAGCAAAAAAATTCCTAAAAAGAAACATCTGGAGATTTTCCAAGCAGTTCAAGACCAAGCCCTGTCAATCGGAATTGGTATCATGAATAATCAAGTCATCGACCAAGTCAATATCTATGAAGCGACCAAACTGGCTATGAAGGAAGCAATCTCCCAGCTCAGTCCTCAACCTGAGCACCTTTTGATAGATGCCATGAAACTGGATTTACCAATTTCACAAACCTCCATCATCAAAGGAGATGCCAATTCCCTTTCAATTGCAGCAGCTTCCATAGTAGCCAAGGTGACACGTGATGAATTGATGAAGGAATACGATCAGCGATTCCCTGGCTATGATTTTGCTACTAATGCAGGATATGGAACAGCTAAACACCTAGAAGGACTCCAAAAACTAGGAGTTACCCCAATTCACCGAACCAGCTTTGAACCCGTTAAATCACTGGTTTCTGGAGAAAAAGAAAGTTAAGTTAGAAGGAATGATTATGAAGGAACAGTCAGAAACACTCAGTTCCAAGAAAGAATTTGCCTTTGCCTCGAGCACCATATTATCCCAAGTTGGACGAGGAATCATTGTCGGTCTTGTCGTTGGGATAATCGTCGGATCCTTTCGTTTCTTAATTGAAAAAGGCTTCCACCTGATACAAGGACTTTATCAAGAACAAGCGCACCTAGTGCGCAATCTTTTTCTACTGGTTTTGTTTTATGTACTCATCTGTTGGCTCAGTGCTAAACTAACACGGTCAGAAAGATATCAAAGGCTCAGGAATTCCTCAAGTAGAAGCCGAATTAAAGGGATTGATGAGTCTCAACTGGTGGAGTGTTCTTTGGAAAAAATATGTGCTAGGTATTCTTGCTATTGCAAGTGGGCTTATGCTGGGGCGTGAAGGGCCAAGTATTCAACTTGGAGCAGTTGGTGGAAAAGGTATTGCCAAGTGGCTCAAATCCAGTCCGGTAGAGGAACGCTCCCTGATTGCTAGTGGTGCAGCCGCAGGATTAGCCGCAGCATTTAACGCTCCAATAGCAGGTCTCCTCTTTGTTGTAGAAGAAGTCTATCATCATTTTTCGCGCTTTTTCTGGGTTTCCACTCTAGCAGCTAGTCTCGTAGCAAACTTTGTTTCTTTACTCATATTTGGCCTAACGCCCGTACTGGATATGCCAGATAATATCCCTCTCATGACCTTAGATCAGTATTGGATTTATCTCCTTATGGGGATTTTTCTAGGACTTTCCGGTTTTGTCTATGAGAAAGCTGTACTTAATGTTGGCAGAGTTTATGATTGGCTTGGTCAAAAAATGCGTTTGGATAGAGCTTATTATCCAATTCTGGCTTTCATTCTCATCATACCAGTGGGAATTTTCTTACCACAAATCCTTGGTGGTGGAAATCAGGTTGTCCTCTCCCTAACTGAGCAAAATTTTAGTTTCCAAGTTCTATTGGCTTATTTTTTGATCCGCTTTGTTTGGAGCATGATTAGTTATGGAAGTGGTCTTCCAGGAGGAATTTTCCTACCAATTTTAGCGCTTGGTTCCTTACTCGGTGCCCTAGTTGGTCTTATTTGTGTCAATCTTGGACTTGTCAGTCAAGAGCAGTTTCCTATATTTGTCATTCTAGGAATGAGTGGCTATTTTGGAGCAATATCTAGGCTCCCTTAACTGCTATGATACTTGTGACTGAGATGGTAGGAGATATTCGCAACCTCATGCCACTTGGATTAGTAACCTTGGTTGCCTACATCATCATGGATTTACTCAAGGGTACTCCAGTCTATGAGGCCATGCTTGAAAAAATGCTGCCAGAAGAAGCGACAGATGAAGGAGAAGTCACACTTATTGAAATCCCTGTTTCAGATAAAATAGCAGGAAAACAAGTACACGAACTCAACTTGCCACACAACGTCCTTATCACAACACAAGTCCATAATGGCAAGAGCCAAACAGTTAACGGCTCAACCAGAATGTATCTCGGAGATATGATTCACCTAGTTATTCCAAAAAGTGAAATTGGGAAAGTCAAAGATTTGTTATTGTAGATCAAAAATATTATTACATAACTTTTATTATGTAATAAATGTATCAAGAATATTTTGTTGATTTTGATAAGGGAGGACATACATCATAATGAAAATACTAGATGTTCTATATGAGTTTTATGGTGATTTTGAATTCATTAAAGAAAAGTGGAATGAAAAATACGAAGGTATTCTTATCAAAATAAAGGATGAGCAAGGATATAAAAGATGCCGCTTAGCAAAAAGAACACCGAAAAAAGAAGGATATTTTACAGTTTTTTGGAAAAAAGACAAAAATAACATGAATATTCCTTATACCAATGAAGATTTGGGAACTGAACTGGTTATCGTTGTCATCGATAATGATAAAAAAGGGCTATTTATTATTCCAAACGAAGTTGCTATTCGTAAGAAAATTCTCTCGACAAAAAACAGCAAAGGAAAAATGTCCATGCGATTTTATCCGCCTTGGTGCGCAAATTTAAATACAACGGCTCAATCAACACAAAAATGGCAATTGAAATTTTTTAGAGAAATTGAATTATAAGAATGACTTTGAAAAATTTCTAGTGGATTCATATCAAACACAAAGACTTGGTTCTTTTTCATAAGAACCAAGTCTTTGTGTTAGTTTCTCAGGAATAAAGTACATTATAGACAATTTTTGTCGAAAAAATTTTTTAGTTATAACATGTTATGAAATCATTTTTGGTTATTTTAGTTATTCTATTAAAAAGCTCTATAACATCTTTCCGAAAAACTATAATTTTCTTGAAAAATAAATAAGTCTATGCTATACTACTAGTAGACTTATTTATGGAGAAAATCATGAAACGCGAGATTTTACTGGAACGAATCGACAAACTAAAACAAATCATGCCCTGGTATGTTTTAGAATACTACCAATCTAAGCTTGCCATTCCCTACAGTTTTACAACCTTGTACGAATACCTCAAGGAATACGATCGATTTTTCAGCTGGGTTTTGGAGTCTGGAATTTCAAATGCTAATAAAATGTCTGATATTCCTTTATCTGTCTTAGAAAATATGTCTAAGAAAGATATGGAATCCTTTATCCTTTATCTACGAGAACGTCCTTTGCTGAATGCTAATACAACCAAGCAAGGAGTTTCTCAGACAACCATCAATCGGACTTTGTCAGCACTTTCTAGTCTTTATAAGTATTTGACTGAGGAAGTTGAAAACGATCAGGGAGAACCTTATTTTTATCGTAATGTAATGAAGAAAGTTTCAACCAAGAAAAAGAAAGAAACACTTGCTGCCAGAGCTGAAAATATCAAGCAAAAGCTCTTTCTAGGTGATGAAACAGAAGGTTTTCTGACTTATATCGATCAAGAGTACCCACAACAGCTCTCAAATCGAGCTCTTTCATCATTTAATAAAAATAAAGAACGTGATTTGGCCATTATTGCCCTTCTATTGGCGTCTGGTGTCCGTTTATCTGAAGCTGTTAATCTGGATCTAAGAGATCTTAATCTAAAAATGATGGTTATTGATGTCACTCGAAAAGGTGGCAAACGTGACTCAGTCAATGTCGCTGCTTTTGCAAAACCTTATCTAGAGAATTATCTGGCCATCCGGAATCAACGCTATAAGACAGAAAAACAGATACAGCCCTTTTTTTGACACTCTACCGAGGTGTTCCCAATCGTATCGATGCTTCCAGCGTTGAGAAAATGGTTGCTAAGTACTCTGAGGACTTCAAAGTGCGTGTAACCCCCCACAAACTACGACATACCCTAGCAACCAGGCTCTATGATGCAACCAAATCGCAAGTTTTGGTCAGCCATCAGCTAGGACATGCCAGTACACAAGTCACTGACCTCTATACCCATATCGTCAACGATGAACAAAAGAATGCTCTGGATAGTTTATAAAATACATAAAATAAATTATGTAATATATGATTTTAAAAAAAGAAGCTGGTCCTACAACCAACTTCTTTTTGATTTATCCAACTACCGCTTCAGCGATTTCTTCACGGCTAATACCAGCAAAGTATCTTGTAATATCAATAGTTTCTAAGGCATTAAGAACATCTTCGCGTTCGTATTTGATGCCACGAAGGACATCTTCTACTGCAGCAACATCTTCAATACCAAAGAAATCCCCATAAATCTTGATGTCTTGGATTTTTGATTCAGTAACATTAGCAAAGACTTCAACCTTACCACTAGTGAATTTGGTTCCACGACGGACGTTAAATTCAGGTGATTTACCATAGTTCCAGTCCCAAGTACCAAACTTAGTATCCTTGATTCGATTGATTTCAGCCAATTCTTCATCTGAGAATACATACTCAGTCATCTCTGGATACTCTTTTTTCATGTATTCCAAGAGTAAGTCACGGAATTCTTCAACTGTAATTTTTTCTGGCAATTCATTGACAATATTGGTGACACGAGCACGAACCGATTTCACCCCTTTTGATTCAAATTTATCCTTTGAAACCTTAAGGGCATTTACTAAGACTGACAAATCAACGTCAAAGAGCAAGCAACCGTGGTGCATGATACGGCCATTGATATAGGCTTGGGCATTACCACAGAATTTCTTACCGTCGATTTCTAAGTCGTTACGGCCTGTAAATTCAGCCTTAACACCAAGTTGAGCTAGGGTATTGATAACTGGAGTTGAGAAGCTCTTAAAGTCAAAAGCCTTGTTTTCATCTTCTTTTGAGATGATGGTGTAGTTGAGGTTATTTAAATCGTGATAAACAGCTCCACCACCGCTGATACGGCGGACCACCTCAATACCATTTTCTCGAACATAATCACGGTTGATTTCTTCGATGGTATTCTGGTGACGACCAACAATGATAGATGGTTTATTGATCCAAAGAAGGAAGATTTGATCCTCATCCAAAAGGTGTTTAAAGGCATATTCTTCCAAGGCGATATTAAAAGCGGTGTCGTTTGAATGATTGATAATATATTTCATGAGATACCTTCTTATACGATAGAGACTGGAAATAACCTTCCAGTCTAATCTACCTTCGTTTTATTTTTTCTTAGGTGAATGGATAGCCATTCCTAGAACATCCGCAAATGCTTCGTACATCACTTCAGAGTAGGTTGGGTGTCCGTGGATAGTCTTCAGCATTTCTTCAACAGTAATTTCCATTTCGATAATGCTCGATGCTTCATTGATCAATTCTGCAGCTGCAGGACCGATGATATGAACACCAAGAATTTCTCCGTATTTCTTATCTGCAATGACTTTTACGAAACCTTGAGCTGCATCTGAGGCAATGGCACGACCGTTAGCAGCAAAGTTGAATTTACCGATTTGGACATCATATTTCTCACGGGCTTGTTCTTCAGTCAAACCAACTGCTGCTACTTCTGGAAGTGTGTAGATAGCTGCAGGAGTCAAATTCAACTTGGCAACAGCATGATTTCCTTTAAGGGCATTTTCAGCGGCAACTTCCCCCATACGGAAGGCTGCGTGAGCCAACATCTTAGTACCGTTGATGTCACCTGGTGCGTAAATACCTGGAACAGAAGTTTCCATGTATTCGTTGACCTTGATACGGCCACGATCCAATTCAAACTCAACCTCTCCAATACCTTCAAGGTCTGGCACACGACCGATTGAAAGAAGGGCTTTGCTTGCGATAATATCGTCTTTTCCTTCAACTTTGATACGGAGTTTGCCATCTTCTTCAATGATTTCTTGCAGTTTAGTACCAGTCAAGATGGTCATTCCTTTACGTTCAAGGATCAAGCGGAGATTCTTAGACACTTCTGCATCCATAGCTGGCACGATACGGTCCATCATTTCGATAACAGTCACTTTTGAACCAAATGTCATGAAGGCCTGACCGAGTTCGATGCCGACAACCCCACCACCGATGATAACAAGACTTTCTGGCACTTCGTTCATTTCAAGAATGTCGTCACTGGTCATGACAAGTGGAGATTCCATCCCAGGGACATTGATCTTGCTGACTTTTGAACCACCAGCAAGTATGATTTTCTTGGTTTCAAGCAATTCAGAACCATTTACCAAGACATTCTTGTCTTTAGTGATGGTACCAATTCCCTTATGAACAGTAACTCCATAGCTACGAAGAAGACCTGCAACTCCACCAACCAAAGTATTGACAACCTTGGACTTGGTTTCAAGGAGTTTATCCATATCTACAGTGAAGCTTGGATTTCGATGACGATACCACGGTTTGCAGCATGACCGATGTTTTCGATAATTTCAGCGTTATGAAGGTAGGTCTTGGTTGGAATACAACCACGGTTCAAGCAGGTTCCACCGAGTTCAGATTTCTCAACAAGGGCAACCTTACCACCGAGTTGGGCAGCTTTAATGGCTGCAACATAACCAGCAGGACCTCCACCAATCACAACGATATCAAAAGCATCATCGCTCTTACCATCATCATTTGAAGCACTTGCTGCAGGTACTGGGCTAGCTTCTGGCGCTGCTGCTCCAGCTGTTGGGATATTTTCCCCTTCTTCACCAAGATAGCCGATAACTTCCGTTACAGGGACAGTTTCACCATCTCCTTTGAGGATGGCAATCAAGTATCCGTCTTCTTCGGCTTCCAATTCCATGCTGACTTTATCAGTCATGATTTCCAAAAGGATTTCTCCTTCTTTTACAAATTCTCCGACTTTTTTATTCCATTGGACGATTTGTCCTTCTGTCATATCCACGCCGGCTTTTGGCATAATTACTTCTAAGGCCATGTCTTCCTTCCTTTATCTATATCTTAAAAATGAATACTCTTGCTCTTAAATCAACATTGAAATTGGATTTTCAATCAATTCTTTCAAGTCTTTCATAAACTTAGCACCAGCCATACCATCTACAACACGGTGATCAATTGTTAAACCAAGACTCATGATTGGGCGAATGACAATCTCACCATTGACGACTACAGGTTTCTCTACTGTTGAGCTCACCCCGAGGATAGCTGAGTTGGGTTGGTTAATGATAGGACCGAAGGACTGAACACCAAACATTCCCAAGTTACTGATAGTAAATGTTGAATTTTGCAGTTCGCTTGGAGCTAATTTACCATCCAAGGTACGGCCAATAACATCCTTAAAGGCTACAACCAGTTCTGAAAGGCTCATCTTCTCCGCATTGTAAACAACAGGTGTCATCAATCCATTATCCATTCCAACTGCCATGGCAAGGTTGACGTAATTATGAGTGATAATGGTCTTGCCATCTTCTGTCAATGAAGCGTTGATGTATGGGTGTTTCATAAGAGTCTTAACAACTGCAAGCGAAAGAAGGTCTGTTACAGTAGTTTTTTTACCAGTTGCTTCCATGATTGGCTCAAGAACCTTCTTACGAAGAGCCAACATTTCAGTCATATCAACTTCATAGTTGAGCGTGAAGGTTGGAGCAGTTAGGTAAGATTCAACCATACGTTGGGCAATAACCTTACGCATTGGTGTCATTGGAATGCGTTCAATTTCACCGTATGGTGTTACATTATCAGGAACTTCTTCCACTTTCAATCTGAGCAGGAGACTTGATGGTATCGTTTTCGATATTTTCAGGAAGCAAGGCCAAAACATCCTTCTTCATGATTTTGCCACGATGACCTGTTCCTTGGATTTCCTGCCAAGCAATGTTATGTTCGAGGGCAATTCGTTTTGCAAGTGGCGAAATGCGAACCACATTTGTGTCTTTATAAGTTTCCACGTCTTCTTTGTGGACACGACCGTTTGCACCTGAGCCAGAAACGTCGTAGAGGTTGATTCCTAGATCATCCGCTAACTTTCTAGCCGCAGGAGTCGCTCTTAGCTTGTCATCAGCCATGACCTCTCCAATTCTATTTATGATACAAAGGGCGTTTAAAAGCGACTGAAAAATAGGAAATCGACGCGGGCTTCGATGAAGCCAAGGAGATTTATCTTTTTTCCGAGCTTTTAGCCCGTGTTCGAATATAAGATATTAAGGACGCAGAGGACAATGAAAAAATAGGAGATTGACGATGTGTTCGATGAACACAAGGAAATCTATCTTTTTTTCGCAGACCTCCGTCCGAATTCAATTAAATGATACAAAGGGCGTTAAAAGCGACTGAAAAATAGGAAATCGACGATGGCTTCGATGAAGCCAAGGAGATTTATCTTTTTTCCAAGCTTTTAGCCCGTGTTCAACTCTACAAGCAACTTGGATACAACACGTATCTCAAGTTGCTACGGTTGCCGCTATTAGGCGGTCAACCTAGTATACTTACTAATTCATTCGTCGAATATTATCGATTCGACTCACTCATGTCGCAACTCTTCAAATCACTTGGATACAAAACGTATCTCAAGTTACTACGGTTGCTGCTATCAAGCGGTCATCCTTTTAGACTTGTTGAATCCTTCGTCCGTCGGTTATTATCGAACCAACTCTTCTTGATACAGACAACAATAATTTTACATAACTTATTTTATGTAATTCTATTCTTTGTTATATGTTTTACGGATGGCATCTTTGATGCTTTCAACTGTTGGAATCATTGCATTTTCCAGGTTTTGTGCGTAAGGCATTGGCACATCTTCTCCTGCGCAACGACGGATTGGTGCATCTAGATAGTCAAATGCTTCTGATTCTGAAATAATAGCTGAAATTTCACCGATATAGCCACTTGTTTTGTGGGCATCGTTAACCAGAACAACCTTACCAGTCTTCTTAACTGAGTTAATGATAATATCCTTATCAAGCGGAACAAGGGTACGTGGGTCAACAATCTCAACAGAAATTCCTTCTTCTGCTAATTCTTCAGCAGCTTGAACCACACGGCGAAGCATTTTTCCATAAGTAACAACTGTTACATCTGTACCTTCACGTTTGATTTCCCCAACTCCAAGTGGAATCGTGTAGTCTGGATCAACTGGCACTTCCCCTTTTTGGTTAAATTCTGACTTGTACTCAAGAATGATAACAGGGTTATTATCACGGATAGAAGACTTGAGAAGTCCTTTCATGTCTGCAGGCGTACCTGGAGCTACAACCTTAAGTCCAGGAATGTGAGTAAACCAAGACTCTAGTGATTGCGAGTGCTGGGCTGCAGAACCGACACCGTTACCAGCTGCACATCGAACTGTCATTGGAACCTGACCTTTACCACCAAACATATAACGTGTTTAGCGGCTTGGTTGACAATATTGTCCATGGCAATAACCGAGAAATCCATGAAGGTCATATCGACGATTGGACGAAGTCCTGTCATGGCTGCTCCGGCTGCTGCTCCAGAGATAGCAGCTTCAGAAATCGGACAGTCACGGACACGTTCTGGACCAAATTCTTCGAGCATTCCGACAGAAGTACCGAAGTCTCCTCCGAAGACACCTACGTCTTCTCCCATCAAGAATACATTTTCATCGCGACGCATTTCCTCAGACATAGCAAGGATAATGGTGTCACGGAACGACATTGTTTTTGTTTCCATTTTATCTCTTTCTCCTTAGTCTGCGTAAATATCTTCAAATGCTGATTCAAGCGGTGGAAATGGACTTTCTTCTGCAAATTTAACAGAAGCTTCTACTGCTTCCTTGACTTGTGCTTGGATTTCTTCCAATTCTTGGGCACTTGCAATAGTGTTTTCAATGAGGTACTTGCGAAGGTTTTCGATCGGGTCTTTTTGTTTCCACAATTCCACTTCTTCACGGGTACGATATTTACCAGGGTCAGATGATGAGTGACCAAGCCAGCGATAGGTTACACTTTCAATCAAGACTGGTCCGTTACCACCACGAACATGGTCTACAGCTTTCTTAAATCCTTCATAGACATCGATAACGTTGTTGCCATCTTCGATGAACATTCCAGGAATTCCGTAAGCAGCACTACGTTGATGAATGTGCTCTACATTAGTCATTTTCTTGATATCCGCAGAGATTCCATAACCGTTGTTGATGCAGTAGAAAATAACTGGGAGTTTCCAAATAGAAGCCATATTCACCGCTTCGTGGAAGACACCTTCGTTGGTCGCACCATCTCCAAAGAAGCAGACAACAATTTTTCCAGTATGTTGCATTTGCTGACTAAGGGCCGCACCGACAGCGATTCCCATACCACCACCTACGATACCATTGGCACCGAGGTTACCAGCATCAAGGTCAGCGATATGCATAGAACCACCTTTACCTTTACAGGTTCCAGTGTATTTACCAAGGATTTCAGCCATCATTCCGTTGAGGTCAATTCCTTTGGCAATAGCTTGTCCGTGACCACGGTGGTTTGATGTGATCAGATCATCTGGGTTGAGAGCTAACATAGCACCCACGTTAGCTGCCTCTTCTCCAACAGAAAAGTGCGTCATTCCTGGCACTTTCCCTTTCTTTACTAATTGCGCAATTTTTAAGTCCATACGACGGATTTCTTCCATCTTACGGAACATCTCTAGCAAAAGATTTTTATCTAAAGTTGACATCTTCTTGCCTTTCTAAGTTTCTTCTTACCTTACTATTGTACCGTTTTTGGCAAATACTGTCAAAGTTTTTCTAAAGAAAATTCACAAAATGAAAAAGAAAACCCCATAGGAATAAGGGATTTTCTTATTAAGAATATTTTTTTCACAAACTTTTTTATCTTTTAGATTTTGCTAAAGATTCAAATCTCTTCATAATCACAATTAAACGCCAACGGTAGAGGACCCCACTCACAATTAGACTAATAATCAATCCGATCCAGTAAGAATAAGCTCCTAAATCTGTTAGGGAATCAAATGCCATAGCAACTGGGATTGCTACTCCCCAATAACCAACCAAACCAAGGTAAAAAGGAATCACTGTATCCTTATAACCCCGCAAAATTCCCTGAAGCGGTGCCGCAAAGGTATCTGCTAGCTGGAAGAAAAGACTATAAGTCAAAAAGCGCGCTGTCAAATCGATAAATTCTGGATCGTTACCATAAAGACTGGCCACATTTCCTCTAAAAATGTAAAGGAAAGATAAGGTGAAGCCTGCAAAAATAAGGGCTGTCCATCTTCCTAGACCAATATAGGTTTTCGCATCATCAAATCGCTTGGCTCCCACTTCATAGGAAACGACAATAGCCATAGCCGATGAGATACTCATAGGAAAGGCGTACATGAGAGTTGAAAAGTTCATAGCTGACTGGTGACTAGCGATAATCAAGGATGAGAACTTAGCCATAATCAAACCAACCACGGAAAAGATAGCTACTTCCGCGAAGACAGTCCCCCCCAATAGGCAGACCCAATCGAACTCCTTCCTTGATTTTATCCATATTAAGTGGAATTCGTTTCTCAAGATGTAGGGCTTTGAGCTTCTCCTGTTTAAATAAAACCAGAACAGAAATACCCAGTAAGACCCAGTAGGCCAAAGACGTACCTAAACCAGAGCCAGCACCTCCCAGTTCTGGAACACCAAAGGCTCCGAAAATCAAGAGGTAGTTAAATCCACTGTTCAAGGGAAGCAACAAAAGCATGAGATACATGGACAGCTTGGTCAACCCCAGCGAATCCAGCAAAGAGCGAATGACACTAAAGAGCAACAGGGGGATAATGCCGATAGATAAAAACCAAAGATAACGAACTGCTACTGCCGCCACTGGTGCTTCTAGTCCAAGATGATTCAAGATTAGTGGTGCCAGGAAAATTACCATCCCCAGCAAGACCACAGATAGACCCAAGGCCAGATAAATGAACTGATAAAAATCAGACGCCACTTCTTCCTTTTTGCCTCGACCAAGATGGTGACCAATGATAGGCACCAAGGCTGACACAATTCCTGTTAGGAATGTAAAGAAAGGATTCCAGATACTGGTTGCCATAGACACACCAGCCAAGTCCATGGTATTGTATTGGCCAGTCATAGTCGTATCAACAAAGGAGGCAGAATAATTGGCAAATTGATAAATCAGGATAGGGAAAAATATCTTTAAAAATAAGATAAATTTGTCTTTAAAATGATGAGTCTGGTACATATAGGCTCTCTATTCTTTTTGTTTACAGAGCAGACTCCCACCTAGTTTTGATAGACGATTTGTCCCTTACAGATGGTGTATTTAACCTGCCCTTTTAAGGCTTCACCGATAAATGGTGAATTAGTTGCTTTGGAAGCAAAATGGGAGTCCACAAGGCGGTCAGCCTTAGCGTCAAAAATAGTGATATCTGCTGGACCATTCTCAGCCAAGTAACCTGCTTCAAAGTTATAAAGCTTGGCTGGGTTGTATGTCATCTTTCCGAGTAATTCCATCAAGCTCAACTCCCCAGCTTCCACCAAATAAGTCAATCCGAGGGAAAGAGATGTTTCTAAGCCAGTCATGCCAGATGGTGCTTTGGTAATATCCTCGACGTTTTTCTCATCCGCATGGTGAGGCGCGTGGTCAGTTGCGATAACTGTGATGACGCCTGATTTGAGGCCTTCGATAACGGCACGACGGTCTGATTCCAAACGAAGCGGCGGATTCATCTTAGCATTGCTACCTTGTGTCAATAGGAGTGCTTCGGTCTTGGAGAAATGCTGTGGCGCTACTTCTGCTGTGACTTGCGCACCTAGCCCTTGGGCAAACTCCACTACTTTAACACTTTCTTCCTTTGACAAGTGCTGGATGTGAACATGGGCCTTAGTTGCATAGGCAATCATGACATCACGCGCCATCATAGCGTATTCAGCCACCCCAGTCGCACCGCAGATATGGAAATGCTCTTTAGCAATATTTTCATTAAACCCAAGAACACCGTTCAATCCTGGATCTTCCTCATGAAGACTAATAAAGGTATTAAGCTTTTTGGCTTCTTCCATGGCTTCCTTGACAACTTTACTACTTTCAAGTGGAATACCGTCATCAGAGAAACCAACCGCACCTGATTCTAAGAGTGCCTTAAAGTCAGTCACATCTTGTCCATTAAAATTTTTAGTAATGGTCGCTACCGTCTTGACATTGATCTTCTCTTTGGCAGCTGACTGGAGAACTTCTTGCAAAGTCTCAACATCTGAGATAGTTGGACTAGTATTAGCCATCATAACGACAGTAGTAAAACCACCTGCAGCGGCTGCAAGAGCACCTGTGTGAATATCTTCCTTATGAGTTTGACCAGGTTCACGGAAATGCACATGGATATCGACCAAGCCAGGAGCAACTACAAGACCTGTAGCATCAATCATCTCTGCTCCTTCTTCTTTAATCTCAGGCGCAATTTGGACAATTTTCCCATCTTGAACTAAGACATCACACACTTGATCCAAACCAGACTTGGGATCCATTACACGACCATTTTTGATTAGTAGCATCTGCTTTCTCCTTTATTCATAGAAATCAACTTGGGTATCCAACAATTTATCCCCATCATAAACAAACTTGGCTGAAAAGAAGGGTTTATCCTCTAAAAGCCACCCAACAAAGGTATGGTCACCTTCCCAAGTCGGCTTACTCAAAACCTCGTCATAGGGAACCCATTCTAGCGTTCCCTCATTGCAGTCAATCAAGTCACCCTCGAACTCCGTCACTTTAAAAACATAGGTATACCAGTCTAAATCTGGTGTAAATTCAGGAAAAGTGATGACACCTTTTAGAACAGGCTTAGCTTTTAGCCCTGTTTCTTCGAGGATTTCACGCGCTGCGCATTCCTGAGGCGTCTCTCCTCTCTCTAGCTTACCACCTACACCAATCCATTTCCCTTCATGGACATCATTTGGCTTCTTATTACGGTGGAGCATGAGCAGTTCTTTCCCGTTATCAATGTAGCAAATCGTCGCTAACTGAGGCATATTTTCTCCTTATCTAAGCCAATCGATTGGCTCTTGTCCCGTCTCTTTTAAGAATGCATTAGCCTTGGAAAAAGGCTTGGAACCCCAAAATCCTCTATAAACTGACAAAGGACTGGGATGGGCTGATTCGATAATCAAGTGACGAGGATTGGTAACTAGGGCCTTCTTCTTGCGTGCATAAGCTCCCCAGAGTACAAAAACGACTGGTCTATCTAGATGATTGACCACCTGAATCACAGCATCGGTAAAAGGCTCCCATATCTGACCAGCATGACCATTGGCCTGTCCAGCAGGAACTGTCAAACAAGCATTAAGAAGCAAGACTCCTTGCTCAGCCCAAGCTGTCAAATCATGAGATTTCTTGACCCCGATATCATCTGACAATTCTTTCAAGATATTTTGCAAGGATGGCGGAGCTGGGATAGAATCAGGTACAGAAAAACTCATGCCCTGCGCTTGACCTGGCCCGTGATAGGGATCTTGCCCTAGAATCACCACCTTAACGTCTTCAAGCGGTGTTGTCAAGAGAGCCTGAAAAACCTTTTCCTTGGGCGGATAAACAGTCCCCTGAGCATAGACCTGATTCATAAACTGATTGATTTTCCCGAAATAACCCTCAGGTAATTGCTCCTTAATCAAAGCATGCCAAGACGAGTGTTCCATAGCCGACTCCTTCGTTTTTACTGCCTCTATTATAGCAAAAAGTGGCTATGGAAACCACTTTTTACAGTTTATCTAAACAATCCAGCAAGTCTTGGTAAGAATGAACTTCGTAAGTCGGCTGAGCTTGTGTGTGATTTTCGAGGTGATGAGGGTTGTACCAGATAGTGTCTATCCCAGCATTATTGCCACCTTGAATGTCAGCAGTTAGAGAATCTCCAATCATCAGCGTCTTTTCTTTGCTAAAACCTGCAATCTGTTGGCCAATCTTTTCATAAAAGAGAGCATCAGGCTTTTGTGTTTGCAACTGTTCAGAGATAAAGACTTGATTGAAATAAGGTGCTAGTCCAGATTGAGCCAAACGCCCTGTTTGAATGGCAGTAATGCCATTTGTCGCAGCATATAGATCATAATCTCGCTCGATAAGGCTGTCTAAGAGTTCATGAGCGCCCGATAGTGTTTGCCCCTGCTGGGCTAGGTAAAATTGGTAACGCTGGGCTAGAAACTACCGTCTTTTTCCTGTCCAAAATGAGAAAATAAACGAGAAAAGCGCGTGTTAACCAGCTCTTGTTTACTGATTTTCTTTTGCTCCAAGTCCTTCCAGAGAGCCTTGTTCATGGGAACGTAAAAGTCTTTGTAGGCCTGAATATCCACAACTCCTTCTTCTTTTAGGAGTTGCGTTAGAGCCACATCCTCAGCAGCATCAAAATCAAGAAGAGTGTGGTCGAGGTCGAAGAGTAGAAATTTGTAGGACAATTTGAGAGTTTTCCTTTCTAAGATAAACAAGTTTCACTTCATTCGGTTGTTTAATGTAAAAACTTAAAAGTGGTATAGTATCACAAAGAATAATAGTTCTAATGGATTAACTAACCCATGCTATTCTAGTGAATTATAGAAAAATCTTCTATAAATTCGAGCAATAGTTAAAATACAAACAAATATAATTCCCAAAATAGATAACACTATTTTCACAAAACTCATTTCAGAGCCTATTACATAGATATGAAAAAGAGGGGCTAGTCCTACACATAGAGACAATAGATAACTAATAAATCTTATCTCACCAATTCCTGCAAAAAAATGTTTCATTTTAAATATTCCAATTTTACCTTTCATCTTAGTAATCCACTAGCAAATCTATTGACTTCTCTTTTTTTTTGAAAAATCTTGACAACAAATTTACTCCACTTAATGCTATTAAGACTTCAATGGGCAAAAAATAGTAATCCCATATCAAATGAGAAATCAGCAATGTTAGAAATAGTATACAGTCAATATAACTATTCTGAAAATACTCTGTAATTACATAATACAGAAACACCACAATCATCAAAATTAAAATAACCATCATAATACTATCATCCTGTTCTTAATTTATTGTCACTTTTTCCATCCCATTCCATTCATAAATAGCATTAAAAAATCCAATCAATAAATGATTACCTACTCACTAATACTATTCTAAAATTTAATTTTTTGGGGAATTTAGTAACTCAATTCCAATTAGCAATACACCTAATATAAATAAAAGTATTTCCCAAAATTTATTCTCAGTTTTAATAAAAGGTATAAGATACATACTAACCAATATGGAACTTACTCCTAAAAGAGCAAATATTAGTCTAACTTTATCACTTAGTCGAATCATCTTCTATCCTCATAAAATAAGTAAGTGCTCCATTCAGTGCAACGTTTCTCCAAAAAGAAAGCAATCCCTTGTGTAGAGATGATACTTCATTAAGAGACACATCTCTTCATTACCTAGATAAGATACTTTTTTGCATAATCATATTCTATAGATGAACAGATTTGCAAACCTAATTAGTTGAAATTATTTCATTTGTTGTACGAACAGGATGAATCTAGATTATCTTCTTATTACTAATCAATATTCTTCGTGATTTCATCTTGGCATATTCTCTATTCATACAGAAATCAAAATTTTGCCTTAAGCAACTTGTATAATAGAAAAAATCTAATTGATTGATTCTAATAAGTTGCATTCTAATTTGATCAACCTTTTCTGGCCAGTTGTTATTGTTACTAATAGAAATCTCATACAGTAGTAACTCGACAAGACCTGTACACAGAAGGGTGTTCTGAGAATATTCGATTTTTTTAAATATCTCTTCAAAGAGTTCACTCTCCGTTAAAAAGGTAGATTGGTTAATCGCATCATACAGCTGAAGAGACATTAGATCAGAATAAGTTAGCTCTGATTTTTGTATTTTATCCTTTAACGTATTGGTCAAATACCTGTCAAACGAATCTTCTTTTTGCCATTTATTTTGATTGAAAAGAAATTCCGTCTTATTAAAAATGAGATGATTGATATCCATTATAGGCCAAAAAAATATTGTTATAAGCACAATTAGAACAATAGGCATTTTAAAAACAAAGGCTGCTATAATGACTATTTCAAGAATAAAACTCCATATAATTCTAGATTTCAAATCATCAGGCAACAAACTTTTACGATGAAATGAAAAATAGGGCGAGAATCTCACATTAACTTTTTTCCTTTTTATAAAAATAAAGGGAAAAATCGTAATAAGGCCTCTTTTCTTGTATAAATCTTTCAATGTATATACTAGGTCTAAAACTATTTTTGAGAAAATCAAGCTACAGAAAGTAAGACCCATACTGATAACAAAATCAAGGGGAATTTCCAAATTCAATGGCAAGTTATTCACTAAGACATGCAACTCTAACCACAAGCCTAAAAAAGAGAGCATTAGTAAGAAAATAATTAGTTTACGCATCATAATTTTACAGTACCCTTATCTTTTTTTAATTTTGCATAAATCATTATTGCTATGATTAAAAGTAAAAAGACGATATTCATCCAAATAATCAGCTTTTTAAGACAAACAATTGCTTCGATATTGTGTTTTAAAAAGAAGAATCCCTTGTATATTTTCAATTTATATTACTTCTTATTTTTAAATAACTCATACTCTTTTTCTCTAATAAAGGGAAGTGAAAAAAATTAGAAAAAAAATTAGTAGAATTGAAAAACAGATATTCGTCTTTTTGTATCACTAAAACATAACCTAAAAAAATATAGACAATCAAATCTAGTACAAAAAAAGAGAAAATATCCTCCTTTTCATTACCTTACTTGTCTTAAAAATTCTGTTTAATAGAATCTTTATCGTAGTATCTACACAAATTTTTATCAAAAAGATAAGAGTCAATACACGATTATCAACTGTACCATGAAGAATAAATGGAAATATAGTTAATATAAAACTAGAAATCTCTAAATATTTTATCCAAAGAGATTGAGACATCTTACTTTTAAACTGACTAATTTTCCTATACTCGCTAGCTAGTCTAGTATCAAAATCTTTACCAAGTTTATTAAAGATTAAGAACTCCAGGATAAAAATACTGATTAATACGATATAAGTAGAAACGTTTCCTGGGAAATATTTATTGATTAAAATCGGGAAACTCATTAACAGAATCGAGTTTATCGCCAAACAAATGGACACTATTTTATTCTTCACAGAGTATATAGGTAACGATACTATTGAATAGAGAAATGCTAAAAAAATAAGCAAGAAATACTCTGTGCTACTAATTAGCGGCGCCCTTAATGATAAAAATAGATAGGCACCCCACACGATGATATGCGCTTTACGAATTGACTCTAGATTACTCATCTACCTACTCCTAAATCTATTTTTAGTTCACATTCTCTTTCCAACAAGTCATAAACGTTTCATGATCTTTTCTTCTTTTACATTAGTTAAAGTTGAAGTACATTTTTGCAAGTGAAAATATAATTATTATTTGGAGATCCAAAATATCTATCCCTCTTCTAGACCTAAACCAAGTCAGATTAAAGATACAAATATAATGGTAGGGCTTTCTTTTACTTTAGACTATCATAAAACAAGGAATCTTTCAACAAAATTCATTGGCAAACTACTATTCTAGAAGATTGACAGCTCAAATCTTTCAGAATAGAACAATTCTATCTATCGAACACCCTAACTTCATAAATATCCATGTAATCCTAGACCTAGAATTCCTATAAACTAAATGTTTTCGCACTATTCTAAGCCATTGATAGCCTTAAATGTTAATTTTTGAAGGATTCTAAAGTTAGAATAGTCCTATCACAATCAGTTTTGAATGATTCACAATTTAGAAACGCTATGATTCTACTCCTTTTACATTAAAAAGGAACTGCCCAAAGCAATCCCTTTCTGATTTTGAAATTATTTACTTAAAATTTGATAGTTGAGATCATCAATAGCCCACCTATAAAAAGAGTTATAGTAAAATTCCTTATTTATTGATTTCAAGCTCCGACAATTGTGTTTGAATAACTGACAGTTCTGCACCAGCCTGAAGAAGAGCAGCTGCAGTATAGGCACCTTCTACGATTGGAACCCTATTGACCCTGATACTTTTATCACTGAAATCAGCCACCATTTCTAAGTTCATTTTAGCAGAACCTAGGTCAAAAAAGGCAAGTAAAGTATCTGCTGGATTTTCAGAAACAACCCTATCTACTTGATCAAAACTTGTTCCAATTCCTCCATCTTCGGTTCCTCCTACATAAGTAATTGGAACATCTTTAGCTACTTCACTAATCAGTTCAACAACACCTTCTGCAATGTTTTTGGAATGTGAAACGATAACAAGACCAATACTTCCCATTAAACCACCCCAGTTTCTAAAAGAGCAGTAAAGAGTAATCCTGATGAAAATGATCCAGGATCAATATGTCCAAGAGAACGTTCTCCTACATAAGATGCCCTTCCTTTAGATGCAAGTAAATCTTTGGTAGCATTCACTACCTTATCAATAACCTCTTGAGTCAATTGACCAGCAGACAAGGCAGCAATAACAGGAGTCCAAACATCAACCATTGTCTTTTCTCCAACTTCTGCTTTCCCACGTTTGACAATCATATCCAAACCGCTTTGTAAGATTTCCTCTATTTTCGAATTAGAATCAGCCTTGGACATTCCCATAAAAGCAGAGCCATACAAGGGACCAGAAGCACCGCCTACCTTACTCAGTAGTTGCATTGAGACAAGTTTAAAAACATCACTGCTGGTCTCAAATTGCTTTCCTTCTAAGTTTTCCATAACTGCAGCCATTCCACGCGCCATATTTCCACCGTGGTCTCCATCTCCTATAGGAGTGTCTAACTCACTAAGGTAATCTTTCTGTTCTTGAATCTTTTCATTAAAAAGCTTCATCCATTCAAGAGCTTGTTCAACATTCATGCGACATTTCCTCCTTGAGTTTTACCAAGCTGGTGTAGTAACAGCTGCATTTAGAGCATCCAACCACTCATCATCTGCCAATCGAATCAATGTTAATGACAAACCAGCCATATCGATTGAAGTCATATAGTTTCCAATTTTCTTAAATGCTAACTGAACACCTTTTTCATGAAGTAATTTAGCCACATCATTTGCAAATACGTATTGTTCCATAAGAGGAGTGCTTCCTAAACCATTAATGAGAAGGCCATAGCGTTCACCATCTTTAAGTTGGAAACCTTCAGATAGTTTCTCAACCAATTCTGAGGCCAATTGTGCTGAAGGTTGCATTTTCTCTTTTTTATATCCTGGCTCACCGTGAATACCAACTCCATATTCAAATTCATCATCTTCTAGAACAAAACCTGGTTTCCCAACTTCTGGAACAGTAGCGCCAGATAGAGCTAAGCCAATTGTTTTAATTTCTAAGACAAGTTTGTCGGCCAAGTCCTTCATTTGAGCTAATGATTTACCAGAACGAGCCGCATCACCCAAAATTTTATGGACTAATATAGTACCTGCAACACCTCGACGACCTTGGGTATAGAGACTATTTTCAACCGCAATATCATCATCGACTACAACACTTGCTACATCAATACCTTCCATTTCAGCAAGTTCTTGTGCAATTTCAAAGTTCATAATGTCACCAGAATAGTTCTTGATGACCATGAAAACTCCAGCACCTTCATCAGCTGCCTTAATGGCTTCTAAAATTTGGTCCGGAGTAGGTGAAGTGAAGACTGCTCCACAAATGGCAGCAGATAACATTCCATCTCCTACAAATCCAGCATGACTTGGTTCATGTCCTGAACCTCCACCTGAAATGAGTCCAACTTTTCCTGTCTTTTCTGCCTTTCTAACGATGACATCAAAACCATCTAAGCGTTCTACCAAGTCATCATGCATGAATGACAATCCCTGCAACATTTCATCAACAACTTGTGTCGGTTCATTTATAATTTTTTTCATGAGAAACTCCTTTCGGCATGTACCTTTGTTTTCGCTTTCATTATATATTTTTTATTGCTGGCTGATAAGGGACAGATTCTATTATTTGTCCCCTTTTAAACCCGTTTAAAAAAAATTTTTGGTAAAATGAAGTAAGTAAAAGAAAGGCTTCCTATGGCATCATCACTTATTACAAAAAAACGAATTGCCAAGGCATTTAGAGACCTATTAGCTACTAGAGAATTTGATAAAATCTCTATTGTAGATATCATGGAATCAGCTGGCATTCGTAGACAGACCTTTTATAATCACTTTCTTGACAAATATGAATTGCTAGACTGGATATTTGAAAATGACTTAACCGAGTATATCACCAATAACTTGGACTTCATTTCAGGTCAAAAACTATTACAAGAATTATTTTTTTATTTCGAACAAGAGCGTGACTTTTATATTCAACTTTTTGATATTCAAGGGCAAAATAACTTCTATGACCAATTTATCAGCTACTGTCGCTTGCTTGTATCAAAAATTTTAAAAGAATACGGTCAGATTGATATCGATTCATCTTCTTATACTTGTTTTTTGTTAGACTATCATTCACATGCTCTAGCAGAAATCGTGAAGGCTTACGTCAATAAAAAAAGTCCAGTTCCACAACCAGACTTTCTAATCATGACAATTATTGGAAAGAGACCACAATGACATTTATTTCAAATCATAAACAAAAAATTATTTCAAGTTACATTTTGGCAACTGTCAGCAGTCATCCTGAATTAGAAAAACACCCTACCTTACCATTAGTCTATCAAAAAAATCGAAATCCTCATCAGGTTCCAATATTGTCGGGTGGAGGTTCAGGTCATGAACCTGCTCATATTGGATATGTGGGAGAAGGAATGCTTACAGCTGCTATCTATGGCCAATTATTTACTCCACCTACAAGAAATGAAATCTTAGAGTCCATTCGTTTTTTAAATAATGGACAAGGTGTCTTCATCATTGTAAAAAATTTCGAAGCAGACATCAAAGAATTTAGCTCGGCCATTAACACTGCTAGAAAAGAAGGAATTAAAGTTGGCTATAGTCTAGCACACGACGATATTTCAATTGAACCTCACAATAGATTTCAAATTAGAGGAAGAGGGCTTGCAGGGACTATTTTACTTCATAAAGTTCTAGGATATGCAGCTCAGAATGGTGCCGACATCGAGCAACTAACTGATTTAGGTCATCAGCTTGCTCCCGAAATCGCAACGATTGGCTTTGCAACGAAATATGCTAGTCTCCCCCAAGCCACCCTTCCACTATTTAACTTGGAAGAAGGAAATATTTCTTATGGTATTGGGATACATGGCGAAGAAGGCTATCGTATCGTCCCATTCCAATCATCGGAAATCCTTGCAAATGAAATTATAAGCAAATTAAAATTGCACTATCATTGGAAAAAAGGTGATCAATTTATATTGCTTGTAAATAATCTAGGTACTACCAGTAACTTAGAAATGGGCATATTTATCAATGATCTCCTTCAACTCTTAGAAATTGAAGGAGTCACTATTACCTTTATAAAATCAGGAACATTTATGACTAGTTTGGATATGGCAGGTATATCCGTAACTCTTTGCCCCGTAAAAAATAAACAGTGGTTAGAAGCGCTCAATGCTCCAACGACAGCTTTTGCATGGTAATTTGCTTGTATAACTCAAAAGGGCTACATCACTTAATGGCCCTTTGTTTTTATCTTACTTTTAAAAGAACTCATTCTTGCCATTTCAAATAGGCCATCTATCCCTTACAATTCTTCTGATGTGCTTTGATTTTTTTCAGAGCCCAATCATAGTGGCTTGACGTGCTACTAACAAAGTAGGAACCTAGACTTGTCCCACCCGTCCACTTATAGACACCTTTGGTAAAGAGTTCGTCAGTGCTGAAGCCTTCTATCAACTTGAAAACCTTTCTATGTGATTGCGCCAATAGTCTAGTCGCCTCTTCTAAGGAGGTTTTCTGGTGCTTATTCCAAAAAACGACATTCATTTCTCCATAAGTTTTCCAATTATAAGGTTCAGGAAGAAAAGGTCTTTCGTGACCTTTTTGATTAGAATGTACCCAAGTCAACAGTAACTGCTGCCATTCATAGAGATGGATCAGAACATCTCTTAGATTTTTATCTCTTTTCCAGTGCGCTTCCTTTTTCTTTTGGTCTTTTGAAAAATCAAATGGAGTCTGTAACTCATCTTCACTTAATTGAGAGATGAAGAGGTTAAGCTTTTCATAATTTTCCTTAGAGGCCAGCATTAGCTCCTCTTTTGTTTTCGGTCTAGGCACAGAGTTCTCCCTTCATATTACTAGTTATTATTAGAAATTTTTTATCCTTTAAATCTCTATAACTTATCCTTTAATTTCTCAACAAAGAGATAGGCTGCTGGACAGGTCAAAGTATTCTTAATCGTCAAATGGTTGATTTGATGGATCTTTTTACGGTCTGTATGGGGAAATTCACGACAGGCCTTGGGACGAACATCATAGATGGAACAGAGATTATCTCCTCCTAGAAAGGGACAAGGCATGGATTTAAAAACCTTATCACCATCTTCATCTACCTGCAGAAACTCCGCTTCAAAAGCTGGTAATTTCATCTTAAAGTACTTAGCAATACGAGTGATATCTGCTTCCTTGAAGTCAGGTCCCAATGTCTTGCAACAGTTGGCACAGGCCGTACAATCAATCTCCGTAAAGACTTCTTGGTGAATCTGCTGGGCTATCTTGTCTAGGTTTTTAGGAGGTTTTTTCTTTAGATTGGCTAAAACTTTTCGATGCTCCTTCTGCTTTTGTAAGGCTAGCTGGTGGTAGTACTCAATATCAATTTCTTTAGGCATGGTTTCTCTCTTATTATATTTACTTCCCCTTATTATATCATGCCTCTGTTCCATTGAAAAGTAGACTTTACAGGATCATACTTTTCTAAAATACGTCAAAAAAACCTTGCAACTAGGTTACAAGGTTAATGACATTAATCGAAGTTAACGTATTCTTTTTGAAGTTCAAGTACTTCTTCCATTGTTGAACACTCTGTAAGGGCACGGTTAGCGTACTCTTCCATCTTAGCAGTATCCAATTTCTTCATCAAGCTACGTGTACGGAGTACAGATGTTGCTGACATAGAGAATTCATCCAAGCCCATTCCGACAAGAAGTGGAACAGCTTTTTGATCGCCAGCCATCTCACCACACATACCAGCCCATTTACCTTCAGCGTGAGCTGCCTTGATAACGTTGTTAATCAAGCGAAGGATTGATGGGTTATATGGTTGGTAAAGGTATGAAACTTGCTCGTTCATACGGTCTGCTGCCATTGAGTATTGGATCAAGTCGTTTGTACCAATTGACATGAAGTCTACTTCTTTTGCAAATTGGTCTGCAAGCATTGCTGCTGCAGGGATTTCAATCATGATACCAACTTGGATATCATCCGCAACTGCAACTCCTTCAGAAAGAAGGTTTGCTTTTTCTTCTTCATAAACTGCTTTAGCTGCACGGAATTCTTTCAAAAGGGCAACCATTGGGAACATGATACGCAATTGACCATGAACAGAAGCACGAAGAAGGGCACGGATTTGTGTACGGAACATTGCATCTCCAGTTTCAGAAATAGAGATACGAAGGGCACGGAATCCAAGGAATGGGTTCATTTCGTGTGGCATATCAAAGTAAGGAAGTTCCTTATCTCCACCGATGTCCATAGTACGAACAACCACTGGTTTACCATTCATTCCCTCAAGAACAGCCTTGTATGCTTCATACTGCTCATCTTCAGTTGGGAAGTCTTGAGAATCCATGTACAAGAACTCTGTACGGTAAAGCCCAACAGCTTCTGCACCGTTGTTGTTAACACCTTCAACGTCTTTTGGAGTACCGATGTTAGCTGCCAACTCGAAGTGTTTACCGTCAGCAGTCACTGTTTGAGCATCTTTCAAAAGTGCCCATTCAGCTTTTTGTTTAGCATAAGCTTCACCAGCTGCTTTAAATTCCGTCGCTTGTTCATCTGTTGGGTTGATAATCACTTCACCAGTAATTCCGTTAACGGCAAGGATATCGCCGTCTTTCACTACTTCAGTGATGTTATTTGTTCCCAATACAGCTGCAATTTCAAGTGTACGCGCCATGATAGCTGAATGGCTTGTACGTCCACCGATGTTAGTTACAAAAGCTTTTACAAAGTTTTTGTCCAATTGAGCTGTATCAGATGGTGTCAAGTCATGTGCAATCACGATTACTTCTTCGTTAATAGATGCTGGGTTTGGCAATTTTTTACCAAGAAGGTTTGCCAATACACGTTTTGTCACGTCGCGGATATCCGCTGCACGTTCTTGCATGTATGGGTTGTCCTCCATGCCTTCAAAGATAGTGATGAACATGTCAGTCACTTCTTTAAGACCTGCTTCAGCATTAACTTTCTTAGCACGGATTGTTTCTTTAATCTGACCAATCAATTCTGGGTCAGAAAGAACCATCAAATGAGCGTCAAAAACTTGAGCCGCTTCCTCACCTAGCGTACCTACAGCTTTCTCGCGGATAAGAGAAAGCTCGTTTTGAGAAGCTTCAAGAGCAACATCCAAACGAGCCTCTTCTGCGTTTGTATCTTCGACTGAAACAGTCTCGAATGACAAATCCGGTTGAACGAGTAGATATGCTTTTGCAACTGCAACACCATCAGATGCTGCGATTCCTTTAAGCATTTCTGTCATTTTCCTTATGCCAATCCTTCTTTTTCCATTGTTTCTGAGATTGCAGCGATAGCGTCATCTGCGTCTGCACCTTCAGCTGAGATCGTTACGTCAGCACCTTGGCCAACACCAAGACTCATAACACCCATGATTGATTTAAGGTTAACTGATTTACCTTTGTACTCAAGAGTGATATCTGAAGCAAATTTGCTAGCAGTTTGTACCAACAATGTTGCTGGACGTGCGTGAATACCTGTTTCTGCCACTACGTGGAAATCTTTAGAAGCCATAGTTTGACTCTCCTTTTGTTCTTTCTTTTTTGAGTTATATGTGATAACCCTTACAATTTGGTATTATATCATCTTCTAGGATTTTTTTCAAGCATTTTATGGGATTTATTCGATTTCCTTTCAGATAACTTGCTGAAAATCTTCTATCTTATGTAACAAAACACAGGATATAGTTTTTCAAAAAACAAATTATAGGATAATTATCACTATTTTACAAAACAAACACTACATATTGTGCTTTGTTGGGTTATGTAGAAAAAAAGACCACTATATTTAGTTTTAAATCATTGACAAAAATTTATTTTCTGATATACTAGGATAGAATTAAATTTTAAAGAGGAGTTACACAATGGTAACCGTTTATTCTAAAAACAACTGTGTTCAATGTAAGATGACCAAGCGTTTCTTGGACAGTAATAATGTCGCTTATCGTGAAATCAATCTTGATGAGCAACCTGAGTACATCGATCAGGTTAAAGAGCTCGGTTTCAGCGCAGCTCCTGTTATCCAAACACCAACTGAAGTCTTTTCAGGTTTCCAACCAGGAAAACTAAAACAATTAGCATAATCTTAGTACATCATCCAGAAGAAACTGCTTCTAGGGCTAACTTAGAAGCCTTTCTTTTGTAATTAGATAAGGGAAATTTTATGGGATTAAAACATCTTGAGGACGTGACTTACTTCCGTCTTAATAACGAAATCAACCGTCCTGTTAATGGACAAATCATGCTTCATAAAGATAAAGAAGCCTTGGATGCTTTCTTTAAAGAAAATGTAGTTCCAAACACTATGGTTTTTGATTCAATCAAGGATAAAATCAACTACCTCATTGAACACAACTACATCGAAACAGCCTTTATCAAGAAATACCGTCCAGAATTTTTGGAAGAATTGCATCAATTTATCAAAGAACAAAACTTCCAATTCAAGTCTTTCATGGCAGCTTATAAGTTTTACAATCAATACGCCTTAAAGACTAATGATGGTGAATATTATCTTGAAAGCATGGAAGACCGTGTCTTCTTTAACGCCCTTTATTTCGCTGATGGCAATGAAGCTGTTGCAATCGATATTGCCAATGAAATCATCCACCAACGCTACCAACCTGCTACTCCTTCCTTCTTGAATGCTGGACGTGCTCGCCGTGGGGAGTTGGTATCTTGTTTCTTGATTCAGGTCACAGATGATATGAACTCTATCGGACGTTCGATCAACTCTGCTCTTCAACTTTCACGTATCGGTGGTGGTGGGGAATTACCCTCAGCAACCTTCGTGAAGCTGGTGCACCTATCAAAGGCTACGAAGGAGCCGCTTCTGGTGTCGTTCCTGTTATGAAGCTTTTCGAAGATAGCTTCTCTTACTCTAACCAATTGGGTCAACGTCAAGGCGCTGGTGTTGTTTACCTCAATGTCTTTCACCCAGATATCATCGCCTTTCTTTCAACTAAGAAAGAAAACGCCGATGAAAAAGTTCGTGTTAAGACCCTTTCACTTGGTGTTGTGGTACCCGATAAATTCTACGAATTGGCACGTAAAAATGAAGAAATGTACCTCTTCAGCCCTTATTCTATCGAAAAAGAGTATGGTGTACCTTTCAACTACATCGACATCACGGAAAAATATGATGAATTAGTCGCAAATCCAAATATCCGCAAAACAAAAATCAAGGCGCGTGATTTGGAAACTGAAATCTCCAAATTGCAACAAGAGTCTGGCTACCCTTATGTAGTCAACATCGACACTGCTAACCGTGCAAACCCAATTGATGGTAAGATTATCATGAGTAACTTGTGTTCTGAGATTCTTCAAGTCCAAGAACCAAGCTTGATCAACGATGCTCAAGAATTCCTTCAAATGGGAACGGACGTTTCATGTAACCTTGGTTCAACCAACGTGGTCAACATGATGACTTCACCTGACTTTGGTCGTTCTATCCGTGCTATGGTTCGTGTTAACTTTCGTTACAGATAGTTCACACATCGTAGCTGTGCCTACGATTGACCATGGAAATAGCCAAGCTCACACCTTTGGACTTGGTGCCATGGGACTTCACAGCTACCTTGCACAACAACTCATTGAATATGGGTCACCTGAGTCTGTTGAGTTTACTAGCATCTACTTTATGCTTATGAACTACTGGACTTTGGTTGAATCAAACAATATAGCGCGTGAACGTGGTATCACCTTCCACAACTTTGAAAAATCAGACTATGCTAAGGGAAGCTACTTCGACAAGTATGTAACTGGCGAATTTATTCCAAAATCAGACCGTGTTAAAGAACTCTTCAAAGGTGTCTTTATCCCAAGTGCTGCTGACTGGGCTGAACTTCGTGACAAGGTCCAAGCAGATGGTCTTTACCACCAAAACCGTCTAGCTGTTGCTCCAAATGGTTCGATCAGCTACATCAACGATGTTTCTGCCTCTATCCACCCAATTACGCAACGTATCGAAGAACGCCAAGAAAAGAAAATCGGTAAAATATACTACCCTGCTGCTGGCTTGTCAACAGAAACCATTCCTTACTACACTTCTGCCTACGACATGGATATGCGCAAAGTGATTGATGTATACGCTGCTGCAACAGAGCACGTGGATCAAGGACTTTCACTCACCCTCTTCATGCGTAGTGACATTCCAAAAGGTCTTTACGAATGGAAGAAAGAAAATAAACAAACGACACGTGACTTGTCTATCCTTCGCAACTACGCCTTTAACAAGGGAATCAAGTCTATCTACTACGTCCGTACCTTTACAGATGACGGTGGAGAAGTCGGTGCCAACCAATGTGAAAGCTGTGTGATTTAATCTTTGCTTGAGGAAACTACATTTCTCAAATTAGTATTCATTCACCCTGCTAAACTAAACAGGAATACGCATCTATACTATGGAAAAACAAAAAAGTCGGTCTTCCGACTTTTTGTACAATACTCCTCTAGATTTATGATAAAATAGAGGTAATTGTGAAATCACAATACTAAATACAGAAAGAGATTTCAAATGGAAACTTACTACAAAGCCATTAACTGGAATGCCATTGAAGATGTCATCGACAAATCAACTTGGGAAAAGTTAACGGAGCAATTCTGGCTCGATACACGTATTCCCTTGTCAAACGACTTGGATGACTGGAGAAAGCTATCAAACAAGGAAAAAGACTTGGTCGGAAAAGTTTTTGGTGGTTTAACCCTTCTGGACACTATGCAATCTGAAACTGGGGTTCAAGCCCTTCGCTCAGACATCCGTACACCACATGAAGAAGCTGTTTTCAATAACATCCAATTTATGGAATCTGTCCACGCTAAATCTTATTCATCAATCTTTTCTACCTTGAATACCAAGGCTGAGATCGAAGAAATTTTCGAATGGACCAATACCAATCCTTATCTGCAAAAGAAGGCTGAGATTGTCAACGAAATCTACCTAAACGGTAGCCCACTTGAAAAGAAAGTGGCTAGCGTCTTCCTTGAAACCTTCCTCTTCTACTCTGGTTTCTTCACACCGCTCTACTATCTCGGTAACAACAAACTAGCTAACGTTGCGGAAATCATCAAACTGATTATTCGTGATGAGTCTGTTCACGGAACTTACATTGGTTACAAATTCCAACTTGGTTTCAATGAATTACCTGAAGAAGAGCAAGAAAAACTCAAGGATTGGATGTACGACCTGCTTTATACTCTTTATGAAAATGAAGAAGGCTACACAGAAAGTCTCTATGATGGTGTTGGTTGGACGGAAGAGGTCAAAACCTTCCTTCGCTACAATGCTAACAAGGCACTCATGAACCTGGGACAAGATCCACTCTTCCCAGATTCAGCAGATGATGTCAACCCAATTGTTATGAACGGTATTTCAACAGGAACATCTAATCACGACTTCTTCTCTCAAGTCGGAAACGGTTACCTCCTTGGTGAAGTTGAAGCCATGCAAGACGATGACTACAACTACGGTTTAGACTAAGTCAACAATTTCAGAAGTGATATAAATATCATGGTTTGTTTAAAACAACCATGATATTTTTGTTTTTGTTTTCTTTTGTTTTTTAAATTGATTGATTGAATACTTTATGATAAAATAGTAATAGAAATAGAGGTGATAACGATGCTAAAGCAGGAAAAACTAGATAATATTCTAGAAACAGTAAATACAAAGGGAACTATTACTGTAAAAGAAATCATGACTCGCTTGGATGTATCAGATATGACTGCTAGACGCTACTTGCAAGAGTTGGCAGACAAGGATCTACTTGTTCGAGTACACGGGGGAGCTGAGAAAATTCGCACAGGTTCCATTTTAAATAATGAACGTTCCAATATTGAAAAACAAAGCTTACAAATTGCAGAAAAAAACAAGAAATCAGCCGTTTTGCAGGTCATTTTAATCGATGAAGGGTGAAACCATTTTTTTATTGGCCCAGGAACAACCTTGGAATCTTTTGCTCGTGAACTTCCAATCGATAATATTCGTGTTGTAACAAACAGTTTACCAGTATTTCTCATCCTAAACGAACGAAAACTAACAGATTTGATTTTAATTGGTGGAAACTACCGCTCTATCACTGGGGCCTTTGTCGGAACACTAACCTTGCAAAACTTAGCCAATCTCCAATTTTCTAAAGCTTTCGTGAGCTGTAATGGTATTAAGGACAATGCGATTGCGACCTTTAGTGAAGAGGAAGGTGAATCCCAACGCATCGCCCTCAACAATTCCAATAAAAAATACTTACTAGCTGACAATAGTAAGTTCAATAAATTTGATTTTCTATACCTTCTACAATATCTCTGATATTGATACCATCGTTTCAGATTCTAAACTGAGCAAAGAAACGTTTGAACAACTTTCAAAACAAACAAAAATTATTCTTTCTAAACCATAAAACTATCCCCACCGATTGGTGGGGATTTTTATCTACAGATTAGTCTATAATCTGAGTTTCCGATACTTTTTTATACCAGTGGGCTGATTTCTTAGGATAACGTTCTTGAGTTTCAAAAGTCTACATAAAAGAGACCGTAGCGTTTTTCATAACCGTTTGACCATGAGAAGACGTCCATCAATGACCAAATGAAGTAACCTTTTACATTAGCTCCATCTGCAATAGCATCAGACAAGACCTCTAAGTGTTGTTTCACATAATCAATACGGCCATCATCGTAAACAGTGTTATCAACGAACTCATCTTTATATCCAAGACCATTTTCAGTGATGTAAATCTTCTTGTAGTTCGGATAATCTTTCTTCACACGCATGATTTGGTCATACAAACCTTGAGGGTATATAATCCAATCCCAGTCCGTACGTGGTACATAATCAGGAGCTACACGACGACCAACACCTTTGATTTGGTATTTAGAGCTTCCTTTTTCACCCTTACCGTTATGAATGATTTCAGTTTCTCCATCAAAGACTTCCATCCAGTCACTCATATAGTAGTTGATTCCTAGGAAATCATTCAAGTCTTTTGCAGCTTCTAATGCTGTGAAATCTTCTTCACGAAGATCTAAGCTACCACCATTGACGGATAAAATATGGTTGACGCCTTCCATCGTTTCATCTGAATAGCGTCCAAGATAAGTTGCATCCAAGATAAATTTATTGTGAATAATGTCTTCCAACTCAGCTGCACGAACATCTGCTGGATTTTTAGGATCTAAAGGATACTTGGTTGGCAGTGCGTGAACAACACCAATTTCACCTTTATAACCTTTATCTTTATATAGCTTGACTGCACGCGCATGAGAAACCATCATATTGTGGTGCGATTGGAAAACTTTGGCAAGGTCGTACTGAATACCTGGAGGGAATTTACCAACCAAGTATTGACCATCACCGATTGGCCCAATTTCATTAAAGGTTGTCCAATAGTTTACTTCTGGGAATTCTTCAAAACAGAAGGCAGCGTAGTCTACAAAGTGTTCGATATTTTCACGGTTTAAGAAGTCTCCATTTGAATGTAGAGATTCAGGCGTGTCAAAGTGATGAAGAGTTACAAAAGGCTCAACATGACGTTTGTGGCACTCCGCAAATAGATTATGATAAAACTCAACACCTTTAGCATTTACTTGGCCGTAACCAGTCGGGAAAATACGTGACCAGGCAATAGAAATTCGAATACCATTGACACCATACTCTTCTGCCAACTTGAGGTCAACTGGGTATCGATTGTAAAAATCACTAGCTGGTTCTGCAGTATACCAGTAGTTATCTTCAAGATACTTATCCCACGCTACTGGTCCTTTACCATCAGTATGTGTAGCACCTTCTGCTTGATAGGCAGCTGTTGCGCCACCAAAAATAAAGTCTTTTGGTAATGTTTTTGTCATTTTTTTCACCTATTTCTTGATTTAAATAAAGTAAAAGTGAGAGGAGAGGAGTCAGTGAGCCATGCTTCTCCATCTCACTTCTTTTACCAAGTCACCGAATTGTGACATGAGGAGGTAAAAACGATGTCTTTTTATCTACGAATTGACAAGACGATTAGGAAATTCGCCATAGCGATTTCCGTAACGAGAGGAGACTGTTTCACAGTCCCTAGCCTTAATCGAATTGTGACATGAGAAGGTAAAAACAATATCTTTTTACCGACGAATTAACAAGGCGATTAGGAAATTCGCCATAGCGATTTCCGTAACGATAGGAGACTATTTCAGAGTCCCTATCGTTAATCGAATTGCGCTTGTACGAATGCAAGAGCACCTTTTCCATCACGAGTTAATTTGATGTATTGAGCGCCTTCTGTTTTCGCAAGTTTAATATCGAGTTTATCTGTTTCTGCTTTCATGTCCTCAAAGTTTGAAGCAACTTGAGGAGCAAGGATAACTAGATCAAACTCTGGCAACATTTCACGGTGAGCACCATAGCCACCTGCTGCTGCTTTCACAGGAACATTGTATTCTGCAGCTGCCTTGTTCAAAGCATTTGCAAGGAGACCACTTGTTCCTCCACCGGCACAAAGAACCAAGACATTTGTTTCCTTTGTAATTGTATTCTGACCTACTGCTACACCCGCTTTTTCAAGAATAGCATCTGCTTTTGCAGTGTTGAAGTTTGCAGCAACTTTTTCTTTCAATTCATCATTAGATTTACCTGAACGCTCTTCTTCGAGAATTTGTTCATCATATACTTTAAGGAATGGATAGTAAATGATTACGTCAACCACGATTAGAAGAGCAGCAAGGATGAATGATAGAACTTGGAAGTTAGTACCAAGAACTAGACCTAGTGGAGCTGGGGTTGTCCATGGTAGATTAGCAGTAAATGAGTTCATTCCAAGAGTTTCAATAAAGAATTTAAAGATCCATACGTTTGCGATAGGAGCAAAAATAAATGGAATGAAGAAAATCGGGTTCAATACAAGCGGTGCACCAAACAAGATTGGTTCATTTACACCAAAGAAAGTTGGAACTACTGAAGCACGTCCGATTGCACGGTTACGTTTTGATTTTGTTAACCACATGAACATGAATGGAACAACTAGTGTCGCACCTGTACCACCCATGGTAACGATAAACATTTGTGTACCAGAAGTAAGAATCTTGTCAGCGTGCATACCTTGTTGGAGAAGGTTCAAGTTGACTTCGGCATTTGCATAGGTAATAGCCGCGATAGCAGGCTCAACGATAGATGGACCGTGGATACCAACAAACCAGAAGAAGGCAAAGGCACCAAAGATAATGGTAATACCTAGATAGCCATCAGCTGCTGAGAAGAGTGGTGCAAAGAATTTACCGATTGATTCAGCTACGCTTGCACCAACAAAATGACGAGCTAGTAAATCAAGAGCATACAGTGAAACAACTGAGAGAGTGAATGGAATCACATCTTTAAAGACTTGTGAGATATTTGGTGGAACTTCGTCAGGCATACGAATAGTGACGTTGTTCTTAACACAAACCTTATAGATTGCTACAGTAACAAAGGCAGCAAGGAAGGCTGAAAGCAAACCTTTTGTCCCCAAGAATCCAGTAGCTAGACCATTTTCGATAGGATCAGCTGCCAACATCAACAAACCAACAATTGCTGCCAAAAGTGTTGACATATAGTTGATTTGATTGGTTTTCTCCATGCTACGGTTTACTGAGTCGGTCAATGACTTAGCTGTTGTACCAGCTACCAACAAAGCCAAGATACCCATTGAATAGCTGTAAGGTTTCATCAGAAGGCTAACAACTTCATCAGACCATTTAAAGCCCCATGAGTTTTGGTACAAAGGCAATCAAGATAAAGATACTTGAGAAAGAGAATAACAGGGCATACCTGCAATGAAACCATCACGAATAGCACGAAGATAGATATTACGAGATAATTTCTCAAAGAAAGGCTTTCCTTTCTCGATAAATGCAATTAGTTTGTTCATTATTTAACTCCTCTCTTATAAAGTTCGATTAAGTGGTGCATCAAATCTTTTAACAAGATGGTTGTCATCAAGTGATCTTGACCATGCATCATGGTCACACTATACGCTAAGTCCTCACCAGAAGCTTCCTTAGTCAATAGACTTGTTTGCGCGTGGTGAGCCTCTGCAATACAGCTACCAGCTTCCTCTACAAGAGCGTCCGCTTTTTTCAAAAATCACCAGATTCAGCAGCCTTCAAGGCTTCCAATAGTTTTGAACGAGCATCGCCCAGCATAGGCTACGATTTCAAAAACCTAACAATGTTACTTCTTCTCTATTCATGATAGAATTCTCCTTATGTAGTTTTTAAATCAAATTTTTTTATGACAATAAACGTTGGATATGTAGAACTAGATAAACTCGTTCGCTCTTTATACAAATCAAGACCCGTATGTTGCGTAATCACATCATAGATCTTTGGAACCAATCTCGAACGCTTTTTGGATAGGATTGTTTGATATGATCTTCCATATCCAGAAGTGATTGGTTATCATCTCTAGATCTGTCTAAATAATCCAGGAAATAATTCAAATGAATCATAAAGCGATCATAGAAATGAGTATTCTCTTTGGTTCGTTGAATTGCATAGTCCGTTTAAACACTTCTTCAACATTCCTGAGGATTTCTTTCCTCTTATCAATCGACTCCACAAGTTCCACTTCATTTCTCACCTTCGGCATTGATGAAATGATAAGCAATCCGAATAATTTCATCCTCAGGGAAAATGATCTGCTAGCTTCTGACGAGTAAATTTCAAAATGCTTCATTTGCGATTTGAAAAGCGACAGGATACTTGGCAGAAATATCTGGCAAATTACTATCCTTGTACCTTCCTTGTGCTAGAGCTTGGTAAGAACAGTAAATATGATCTGTCAAGGTTACGTAGAGATACTCTTGAATCGGATAATGATATTTCTTTGATAACTTATCAATGATCTCATAGGTCACTGTGATAAAATCTAGAGGAACATCTTTGAGGAGAGCCATAAAGTTTTCTCTGGACTCTTCGGTCTTCATCCGAAAGATTTTCTCAACCTGATTTTCAGCAATCAAATCTCCCTTCTTCTTTCCAAATGCAATCCCCTTACCAATTACAATCACTTCTTCTCCTTTATCATTTCTGACAAGCGAGACATTGTGATTCATTGGATTTAGAATTCGATACATGTCAACCTCCTTTTATATTTTAAAGGTATATGAGTATAAAAAATGACCACAAATGAACTAGAAAATCATCTGATTTCTAATTCACCTGTGATCATGCCTAATATTACTTAGTAACACTCACCTTGTATTAACTTGTGATTTAAGTATAGCACAAGTAAGTTATTTTGTAAACCTTTACATACAACTTTTTTTAAAAATTTTTAGATTCATGTTCCTAACCTAGGAGGAGCTTCTTACACGCGTTCTTTCCATGAAGTCGCTGTTGTTTGAAGAACTTTATTGAGCTCATCAATGTTTTCAAATCCAGTTGTGCGAAGCCATTCGCGAGCTGCTGCTTCACCATCTTTGATGTATGCTTCAACTGATCCAGCCCATGTAGCACGGCCACAAAGAACTCCATTGAAGTTTGCACCTGATTCATGGGCAAATACAAGAGTATCTTGGAAGAGTTTAGCTGATACACCAGCACTCAAGTAGATGTATGGCAAGTTCGTTGCTTCATCTTGTGCTTTGAAGAAGGCTGCTGCTTCTTCACGTGTGTAAACCACTTCACCCTCAGCGAAGCCTTCAACATATTTAATGTTAACAGGAACTTCAACTTTCAAGACATCAATGTTAAAGCGTGGGTCTGAGAAGACTTTCATAGCACCGATAACTTTGTGTGGTTTTACTTTAGCGTATTCTACAGAACCTGCGTCAGCAATTTTTTCATCGTAAGCAAGGATTTCAAGGAAGAATGGGATATCTTCAGCCACACACTCAGAACCGATACGTTCGATGTAAGCTTGTTTTTCTTGGTTGAGTTCGTCTGAGCTATCTACATCATAGTAAAGCAAGAATTTAACTGCATCTGCACCTTCTTCTTTAATACGTTTTGCAGACCAAACATCCAAGCAGTCTGGCAAACGTTTTGTGCTTGTTGTGTCATAACCTGTTTTTTCATAAGCAAGGAGAAGACCAGCCTTTTTTTCATCAAAGAGCTTTTGTTGCTGGAAGTCCATACTCAGGGTCAAGAAGCATAGATGAAGCGTATTTAGTCAATTCATCTGCTACCAAAACTTTAAGTTCTTCCATTTGAGCTACAGTTGGTTCTTCTGTTTGGTGTTGAGCCATGAGGCGTTTCAAACGCACCACGTTGGTCAAATGCAAGAGCTGAGATGATACCATTTTTCATCAGAAAGTTTTTTTCTAAGCGTGCACGTTTTTTTGTTCTGTTAAAGCCATTTTATACCTCTTTTACTATTAATTGATCATATAGAGCTTGATAGTTGGCCATGTTGACATGACCAGTCATTTTTTCTTGAGCATTGAGCATACCAAGGACATTTGCCTTGATGAGTAATTCTGCATCCGATTCTTTATGAAGTAGTCCTGAAGAAATTCCTGCTACAGTAGAATCTCCAGATCCGACAGGGTTGACTACCTGAATTCTAGGAATATCTACCTTGTAGAAAATATCACCATGTTTGGCAAAGGCACCGTTGGCACCAAGCGAAACAATAATCCATTCAATCCCTGCAAACAAAGGTTCTTGAAGGACTTCTTTTAATTCATCTAAATCCTCAGAAACTTCTCTTCCTAGAAGTTGAGACAATTCCTCATTATTTGGTTTGATGACTGTTGGTTTATGTGATGATTCAAGAACCGCCTGAAGAGCTGCACCAGAACAGTCCAAGACTACAGGTTTGCCAGCTTGATTCGCAAGTTCTACCAAGCTCGCATAGTAATCAACTGGAAGACCAGCTGGGAGACTACCTGAAATAGCTACTACTTCAACTGACTCCAAGAGTTTTTTGAAATGTTCCAAAAAGTCTTGACCTTCCTGTTCCAATACTTCAGGACCTTTTTCAAGAACTTCTGTTTGATTGTCTCCGTGAAGAATAGCGATACAGTTACGAGTTTCTCCCTGAATAGAGAAGAAATCTTTCTTTACGTTATCATCGATATTTTCAACCAAAAACTCACCAAGTTTACCACCAACTAAACCAGTAGCAAGAACAGAATCCCCAAATTCTGAAAGTACTCGAGTAACGTTTAGTCCTTTACCACCAGCAGTTTTGGTTACATCTACCACACGATTGACAGTATCAATCTTCAACTCATCCAAGGGATAGGAAATATCAATGGATGGGTTCATTGTGACTGTTAAAATCATAGGTCACCTCTTAGTCGTGGTATTCTCCGCGATCCCATTTTTCAAGGAATTCAGTGAAGAAGTTTGCGTCTGTTTGTTGAGCATTGTGACTTTCAACGTGTTCAATTTTCGCAATCAATTTTTTGTTTTCTTCAGATGGTTTGTATTCAGCATGGATGAAAGCTTCGATGATATCGCACATGAGCAATTCACCAGTAATCTTACCACCAAAACCGATAACGTTGGCGTTCAATTGTTCTTTAGCATAAAGGGCTGTTGTCATATCACGAACCAAGGCAGAACGGACACCTGGAACTTTATTTACAGCGTTGTTGATACCAACACCAGTACCACAGATACATACTCCAAGATCAGCTTGACCACTAGTTACAGCTTCACCCTACCTTTTTTACCAAAGATTGGGTAGTGAGTACGTGTATGGTCATATGTACCAAAGTCAATGACTTCATATCCTTTTGATTTCAAAAATTCTGAAACCGCCATTTTTTCATCTGTTACGATGTGGTCACATCCAATTGCAATTCTCATTTTTAACTTACCTTTCTTACTGTAATCTAATTAGCACATTTTGTTCAACATATCAACACGAATTTGGTGACGTCCACCATCGTATTTACCGTTAACAAATCCTTTAGCGATGTTTTTAGCCAATTCATCACCAACAAGTTGTGCACCCATAGTGATCATACGTGAGTTGTTGTGTCCACGAGTCATATAAGCTGAACGTTCGTCAGATACTTCTGCAGCAACCATTCCTTTGATCTTAGTTGCGACCATAAATGGACCAGCTCCATAAGCATCAATCACAATACCAAGGTTTTGTTCTTCTTTGTTTACTTCTGCAGCAACAGCAAGAGTCACATCAACAAAGTCTTGACCTTCAGCTGTAACATCCACAACGTGGAAGTTTTCTTTTTCCAAGAAGTCTTTCACAACTTCTTTCAATCTCAAACCTGCAGCATCTGCACCGATAACAATAGACATATTGTATACTCCTTTTTATTTTTCTAGGCTAGTAAAACCTTTTATAGTGAGCAGTTTTACCTACAAAAAAAGCTTTCTAGCAGTTTATTGACAAATTGGATTGAATGAGATGAATGACACCTTATTCAAGTTTAGGAAAGCTGTTTCCTAGAAATAATTCTTCTCTACGAAAGAGAAATATAACAAGTGATTGTTTGTTTTGCTACAAACATCATTTGTTGTTCACAAACATAATATACTCCTATTTACAGAAAAAAAGTCAACAGTTAGTGTTTGTTTTTGTGCTTTTTTTAACTAGAAAAATTTCGATATCAAAACCAATTTGATCCACTTGACCAGGTTCTAGGAGACGAACATTCTTCTTATCTTCTAGATGATCTCCTTCTTCAAGGGATGTTGACAAACCCAGACCATGGTTCAAAAAGCAATGAAACGGTCCCTTTGTTCAAAGTTGACCAGACAATGAGGTTTGGAGAACTCTGCAAAGTGCACTTTCAAGCCCTTTATCATGTTTTCCCTAGAACGAAGGGCAATTGCCCTAGATTGCAATTCATCTAAGGTGACTGCATCTGTGCTGAAAAGATCATAACTAAGATCTAATTCCTTTTTGACCCCTCTAGCCATGGACTTCTATCTTGAAAATCCAACATACCCGTTTCTGGGAAAGGGACGTGGAACAGAGCAAGTCTCTTCTTTCTCAAACTCTAGATAATAATCTTCATAGACTTCATCATCAAGCAGAGGACAATTAAATCCTGGATGGCCACCAATAAAGTAAGGCATGACCTTGTTAGTTTCTTTATTGAAAATCTTGTATTGAGTCCGTACTGTCTTTCCAGTAAGGATATAAGTGATTTCTAGGCGGAAATGATAAGGGTAGTTCTGGTAGCTATTCTCATCGTCTTCAATTGCAAAAGTTACACTATTATCTGTCTGTTCAACTAATTCAAATTCTTTCTTGCGAGACCAAACCATGACGAGGAATCTTTCCCTTTGCTTTCCTGTCCCCTTCTCATCTATATAGACGGGCTGTATCATCCCTCAATGAACCACAAATGGGGAATAGAACAGGAGCTTGTCCACTCCAATAAGTGGCATCCCCTTGCCACAAATACTCAAGTCCCTCAGCATCTTTTATAGAATAAAGAGCCCCACCAAAACTGTTAAATTGAACTCTTAATTGTTCTGATTTTACTTCAATTACCATTATTTTCTCCGATTTCTTGATAGTTTATAAAAAACTAGGCTGTCACTCCTAATGGTATGACAACCTAGTTTCAACAATTACACTCTGCGAAAATCCAATTCAAACTTCGTCAGCATCGCCTTGCCGTAGATATGAACACTGACTTCGTCAGTCTTATCTACAACCTCAAAACTGTATTTTTGAGCAACCTGCAGCTAGCTTCCTAGTTTGCTCTTTGATTTTTCATTGAGCTTACATTTTATAGGAGCGCATTATTTTTGCTTTTTGCTGCGTACTCTTCGTTACGTTTGATCATTTGTTTTTCTGTACCATAGCAAAGATACCGATATAGAATACAAGGAAGACTACAGCACCAAGGATTGCTTTGATATCACCAGTTGTAGTGTTACCAATTGTCCAACCAAGAAGTTTTTCGATTGGTCCTTCAAGAGTTGAGTGAGTGATCAATTGAGTTTCGCTCACACCTGCTGGGAAGGCACCTACACCTTTAGCAAGTTCTGTTGCAAATGGTGCGATAAGTGTACCTGAAAGAAGGAAGAGTGGCAACAAGAGTGTTCCGAAGATAATCATACGGAGCAATTTACCACGAGTTACAACCAAGAGAGCTGGAGTAACACCCATAGCAATGATGCCTGCAAGTGGCAAGATACCATTTCCGACTTTTGAAAGAAGTACTGCTTCAACCAACATGATTGGTGCAAGTACGTTTAGCACAAGCCCAAATTTCAGCACGACCAGCGATGAATGGCCAGTCAAGACCGATGTTGAATTTACGTCCTTGAAGACGTTTAGTAGCAACGTTTGTAATACCTTGTGAAAGTGGCTCTACGGCAGCGATGAACCATGAACCGATAAGTGAGAAGAGTTCCAAAGACACACCAGCTGTCAAACCAAGAGACAACCAACCTTTAATAACTAGATCGCCAGTTTGATCTGCATCTTCAACACCTGCAATTGGATGTGGAGTTCCCATCATACCGATAACGATACCAAGGATGAAACCGATGAAAGAATTTAGAACCCCAGAAACCGATTTTTCTTGTTCAATTTTGCAGCATCAAAGTCATATTTATCAAGACCTGGGAAGAATTTTTCAAAAATCTTATCCAAAACCATGATAACTGGGTTCATCATGTAGTTCATGTGAGTTGAAGTCATTGGTGATGAACTTGGAGCGTTAAGAAGGTCGTCAAATGTAGGTTTCATCAAGTCAGAGTTGATGATTTTTCAAGACACCCAACAAGGACGATAGCTGCTGTCGCAATCAAGAGTGAAACTCCCTTGGCTCACGCCATTGTTGTCTGCATACCATTTAATCAAAAGACCTGTGATAGACAAGTGCCAGATATCGAAAGATATCAACGTCAAGTGTATCAGTTTTTCTTCATAGCTAGCATCACTATGTTGACAATCAACATGATGAGCAAGAAGTATAGTGTCCAAGCAGATCCCCAAGTGATTGTTGCAAGTGGTGCCCAACCAACGTCAGTGATACTCAATTGGATACCAGTGTTTTCAACGAATTTTGCTAGTGATGCTGAGAAAGCAGTGTTCAGCATACCGATGATGGCACCGATACCTGTAAGAGCGATGGCAAGTTTGATACCACCTTCAAGCGCTTTGGAGAATTTCACTCCAAAAAAAGTAGAGCCAATATTGTCAAAATGATCAACATGATGATCGGGACCACCCATATCTAAGATAGGGTTTGAAAGACCTTATTGATTAGGTCGATATTGACATCCATAACAGTTCCTCCCTTTTTTTATGTTATATGAATGTTAACAAATTAAAAATTAAGCTAACCCGTGTTCTTTAATAGCTGCTTCAATATTGTCAAATACTGGAGCACTCATTGCTGGGATACGGAATAAGATTGGTCCAGCTTCGATAACTGGAATACCTGGGTCAAAACCAAGGTCTGTCGCAGCAATTGGTGTGAAGATGTCATAACCTTTGATAAGATCTTCATTAACATCTTTGACCATGACCGCATCACAGTGAACATCAAAACCGCGGTTTGAAAGTTCTTCTTCAAGAGCACTTTTAATTTGGTGGCTTGAGTTAACACCTGCACCGCAGGCAGCAAGAATTTTAATCATATGGATTTCCTCCGATTTAATATTTTTAATTGACAAGATTAAGCGGTTGCTTCAGCTATATAAGCATAGAGAGCTTCTGGTTCTGAAATTTTTGATAGGTCTTCAAGATGACCATTTCCAGTAAAGAAGTCCATCAACTGAGCAAGAATGTTGGTTTGACTTGAACTTGAGTTATTAATGATAAAGAAGAGCAAGGATACCTCTACTTCCTTATCTGGTGCAATCATATTGTGGAAAGTCACTGGTTTTTCTAATCGAACCACTACAACTTTTTCAGCTAGATTATGAACAATATCTGTATGAGGAATAGCAACATTCGGCAAATCCTTACCCAAAAATTCCATATCTAAGCCAGTTGGAAATGACTTTTCACGCGTGATCAAGGCTTCGCGATAGGTTGGAGTCACGATTTCTCGTTCTTCCAATAAGGTAGCTACCTGATCAAATAGTTGTTCTTGATTATCCGCTTCTAAGCAAAACACAAGGTTTTTGTCAAAGAAATGATCTAATCCCATAAGGTTTTCCCTTCTTTCCATTAACTTTATGCTATAAGTATAACACTATATGAAATCGTTGTCAACTACTTTTTCTGTTCTTTTTGTCTCTTTTTTTATATTTTTTTGTTGTTTTTTTATAGTTTGTCGTATAAAAAAACAAACACATTAAACAAACACTTCAAAACATTTATTGCTGTTCTAGAAACTAAAAAAAAGCAGACCATCTAAGTCTGCTTTACGATTGATTCTGATATAAATTTCCTGTAAGAAGGAAAATGCAATTATGACAACTTATTCTTCATCCATACTCAAGACGCTGAGGAAGGCTTCTTGAGGAACTTCTACTGATCCAATAGCTTTCATGCGTTTCTTACCAGCTTTTTTTGTTTTTTTCAAGGAGTTTGCGTTTACGAGAAACGTCACCACCGTAACACTTAGCAAGTACGTTCTTACGAAGGGCTTTGATATCAGTACGAGCCACAATCTTGTGTCCAATTGCTGCTTGGATTGGCACCTCAAATTGTTGACGAGGGATGATTTTTCTTGAGCTTATCAACGATGAGTTTCCCACGTTCGTAAGCAAAAATCCTTGTGAACGATAAAGCTGAGGGCATCCACCTTGTCTCCATTGAGAAGGATATCCATTTTCACCAGTTTAGATGGGCGGTATTCTGACAATTCATAATCAAAGCTTGCATAACCACGTGTCGAAGACTTAAGCTTATCAAAGAAAGTCAAAGACGATTTCAGCAAGTGGAATTTGATAGATAACATTGACACGATTATCATCGATATAATCCATCGTCACAAAGTCCCCACGCTTACGCTGAGCTAGTTCCATTACTGCTCCCGACAAACTCCTGCGGTACCATGATTTGAGCTTTAACATAAGGCTCTTCAATGGTCGCAATCTTGGTTGGGTCTGGGAAACTCAGACGGGTTAGACACATCCATTGACTCCCCGTCAGTCAAATTAACCTTATAGATAACGGACGGTGCTGTCATGATGAGGTCGATATTGAAACTCACGTTCCAAACGTTCTTGGATAACATCCATATGAAGAAGTCCAAAGGAAACCACAACGGAAACCAAATCCAAGTGCCTGAGATGTTTCTGGTTCAAACTGCAAGACTAGCATCATTCAGTTGCAATTTTTTTCAAAGGGCTTCACGAAGGTCATTGTACTTGTTTGACTCAATTGGGATAGAGGCCCGCAAAAGACCATAGGATTCATCTGCTTGTAGCCATGTAAATGGGCTCTGCAGCAGGATTGGTCGCCAAGGTAACAGTGTCACCCCAACACGAGTATCCTGAACCGTCTTGATAGAAGCCGCGATATAACCAACGTCACCAGTCGCAAAGAAATCACGACCAACTGCTTTCGGCGTGAAAAATACCAACTTCCGTCACATCAAAGGTCTTGCCATTACTCATGAGTTGAATCTTATCACCAGGTTTGACCACCCCATCCATGACACGAACTTGGAGGATAACCCCACGGTAGGCATCGTAAACCGAGTCGAAAAATCAAGGCCTTAAGTGGCGCCGTCACATCACCCGTTGGTGCTGGCACTTTTTTCTACGATTTGCTCTAGGATTTCCTCAATACCAATTCCAGCCTTGGCAGAAGCCAAAAACTGCTTCACTGGCATCTAAACCAATGACATCTTCAATCTCTGTACGCACGCGCTCTGGATCTGCAGCCGGCAGGTCAATTTTATTAATGACTGGCATGATTTCCAAATCATTGTCCAAGGCCAGATAAACGTTGGCAAGGGTTTGAGCCTCAATCCCTTGAGCAGCATCAACTACTAAAATCGCTCCCTCACAGGCAGCTAGCGAACGTGAAACTTCATAGGTAAAGTCAACGTGCCCCGGCGTGTCAATCAAAGTGGAAAAATATAAGTTTCCCCATCTTTTGCAGTATAATTCAGCTCGATGGCATTGAGTTTAATGGTAATCCCACGTTCTCGCTCTAAATCCATGCTATCCAAAAGCTGGGCCTGCATTTCACGACTTGAAACGGTCTCTGTCTTTTCCAAAATGCGGTCTGCTAGAGTCGATTTCCCGTGGTCAATATGGGCGATAATAGAGAAGTTACGGATCTTCTCCTGTCGTTTTTTCAATTCTTCTAAGTTCATGATTCTCTTCCTTTCAGGGTATCTATTTATTATAAATTGTTTTTGACATTTTGACAAGACCATACCCTGCTAGGAGTACTAATCTTCAGCGACAAAGCCGTCATTTTCGATAAAGTGGTGTTCTGTCATTCCTTGGTCTGTAAAGACAATCCCGTGAAGGACACCACCATAGACAGCTCCTCCATCCATCCCAATCTTGCCATCTTCTGTAGTCCAAAGCTCAGCTGTACCTCGCTCTTGCTTTAACAAACCATAGACTGGTGTGTGACCAAAGACAATGAGGTTTTCCCAGTATGATTTTCTGCTTCGTGGAATGGTTTTCTAAGCCAGACTTTTTTATAATCTGTGGTTTCATGCCAGTCGTCTAAGGTCAAATCAATACCTGCATGAACAAAGATATACTTATCTGTCTCTACCACAAATGGCATTTGACGAATAAATTCGACCAAATCTAGCCGCTTCGGTAGCGACACGCTTGGCATCTTCTACTCCATCAACTGGTGCATCCAAGGGACGACCTAGGATAGAGTTAATGGTTGTATCTCCACCATTGCGACGATAGTGGTCATAGCTTTCTTCTGGGTCATCGAGCCAAGTCAAAAACATATACTCGTGGTTTCCTGATAGACAGATTGCCCCTTGATTGTCGACCAAGTCCTTAACTATCTCTAGGACACGGCGACTATCTTCACCACGGTCAATCAAATCCCCTAGAAAGAGCAACTGGGTCTGACCATCCCATGTTTTGAGAAGGTCTTCCAGCATCCCTGCTTTTCCATGAACATCTCCAATTACATAATAGTCTGTCATCTTATTTCTCCCTGTTTCTCAACAATTCTCTGGCTTGCGTCAGGGCCGCTTCCGTCACATCATCACCTGCCAACATTTTAGCAACTTCTTCCACTCGTTCTTCAACCGTTAAGAGACGAACAGTCGAAACCGTTGAATGGTCATTGCTAATCTTCTCAATAAAGAATTGATAATCCGCAATCGCAATCACTTGTGGCAAATGGGAAATAGCCAGTACCTGACCATGCTGGCCAATCTTGTGAATCTTCTGCGCAATCGCCTGAGCTACACGACCTGAAACTCCCTGTATCCACTTCATCAAAGACAATACTTGTCTTGCCCTCTTTACGAGAAAAAGGCAGACTTTAATGGCTAGCATGAGACGAGATAATTCCCCACCAGATGCAACCTTTGACCAAGGGTTTAAAGTCTTCGCCAGGGTTGGTTGAAATGTAAAACTCGACCATTTCATTTCCCTCACGACTGAATTTGCCCTTGCTAAAAACGAACTTGAAACTGGGCTTTTTCCATATACAGATCCTGTAGCTCTTGTTTAATCTCAGATTCTAGCTGCTGAGCCAAATCATGACGAGCAGATGCAAGCTGGCCTGCCAAATCAACAAGATTGACTTCTAATTTCTTAAGCTCTGCTTCCATGTCTCTCAGACGAAAGGTTATTACCTGTCAAGAGATTGTATTCTTCCGTAATCTTGGCAAAAATACAGCAAAGACATCATCTACAGTCCCACCATACTTACGGGTAATAGTATGAAGGAGGTCCAAACGATTCTCGACTTGCATAAGGCGATTGCCATCAAAATCAAGATCCTCAATAATAGCTTCCAGACGTTTGCTGATATCTTCTAAGACATAGTAGGTCTCAGACAGAGAGCTTGAAATTTCACGGTATTCAGGGTCATACTCTTCGACACTTTCCATGTCATTCATAGCTGAACGAACATTGGCCAGACTTGAAAAAGTCTTCATTGTCCAACATACTATAGGCATTGGTCAGCGTATCCGCAATATTTTTTTATGGTTGAGGAGTTTCTCTCGCTCTTGATTGAGAACCAAATCTTCTCCAGCCTGCAAGTTTGCTGCCTCAATCTCTGCCATTTGAAATTCCAACATTTCAATACGAGCCTTGTGTTCCTGTTGGTTTTTCTTGACTTCCAGAACCTGCTTACGCATTTTACGGTAGGCATCAAAACTCGTTTGATAGGTTTCTTTCAAGTCCCAAAAAGGCTGTATCACCAAATTCATCCAACATCTGGATATGCAGTTGGGGACGCATTAACTCTTCTTGGTCATGCTGACCATGTATATCCACCAGATGTTGCCCAATAGCACGCAAAACAGACAGATTGACCATCTGGCCATTGACACGGCTGATACTACGACCATTTTTGCAGAGATTTCCCGACGGATGATAATTTCATCACCCTAATTCTAAACCTTGCTCATCAAAAAAATTTCCTGTAAAAGACGACTATTTCTCAACTGAGAAAAGCCCCTCAATCTCTGCCTTTGGCGCACCATGACGAATAACATCTGTCGTCGCACGAGCTCCCAACATCATATTCATGGCATCAATGATAATCGACTTCCCTGCACCTGTTTCACCGGTCAGAACCGTCATCCCCTTTTCAAAATTGAGAGATATAGCCTCAATAATGGCAAAGTTTTTTATCGAAATTTCAAGTAACATATAGACCTACCAATTTTTTACTTGTTCAAAGATTTCCTTAGCTAGACTTTCACTTCTGGCAATGACTAAAATCGAGCTATCATCAGCCAAACAGCTAAAAATCTTATCCGCAAAAGTCTCAATTAACTGAGCTTTTACAAAAGCTGTATTTCCTGGGATAACTTGGAGATTAATCATCTTGTCCATCAATTCAGCTGACTCAATATTGTCTTCAGCCAGTTGCAAACTTTTCACGATTGATTTTGGCAATTCATAGACATAGGTGTTGTCTCTCAAAGGAATCTTGACAATACCCAGCTCTTTGATATCACGGGATACCGTTGCCTGAGTGGCAGTGATGCCCGCCTCTTTCAAATGTTCTACGATTTCTTCTTGCGTTCCGATTTGATAATCTGTCACAAATCGTCTAATTTTTTCAAGTCTCTCTTTTTTATTCATTTTTAAATTGACTATGCGCCCTCTCTACTACTTCTTCAATCTCAGCAAGAATCTGATTGCTTGCTGACTCTTCTTTTTCAAATACGCTAAAAAAACTCAATATTTCCATGTCCACCTTGGATGGGAGAAAAGTCCAAACCAAGGACTGAAAAGCCTTCCTCTACTGCCATAGCTGTGACAGATTCAAGGACATGTTGATGCACCTTAGCATCTCGAATAATCCCATTTTTCCCAATCTGCTCACGTCCTGCCTCAAACTGGGAGGCTTAACTAAAGCCACAACCTGACCTTGATTTGCCAAGACTCGGTGCAAGGCTGGCAAAGAAATCAGACTGAGGGAAATGAAACTCACGTCAATACTGGCAAAGCTCGGTTCCTTTTTGAAATCAGTCTTTTCAGCATAGCGGAAATTGAAACTGCTCCATGCTGACAACTCGTGGGTCTTGGCGTAGTTTCCAAGCCAACTGATTGGTACCAACATCAACTGCAAAGACTAACTCAGCACCATTTTGCAGCATAACATCGGTAAAAGCCACCAGTAGAGGCCCCGATATCAATCGTTGTAGCTCCCTTCCACTGACAACTCAAAGACCTGCAAGGCCTTTTTCTAATTTCAAGCCACCACGGCTGACATACTTGAGTTTTTTTCACCCTTGAGTTTTTAGCTCGGTGTCGTCTGGGATTTTTCTCTCCTGGCTTGTCAAACCGTTCTCCATTAAGGACTGCTACGACTAGGCCAGCCATCACACCACGCTTGGCCTGCTCTCGCGTTTCAAACAAGCCCTGTTTATAAGCTAGTACATCCACTCTTTCCTTAGCCATTGATTCTCAAACTTTCTACTACTTTTCACAATCGATTCTATTTCAAAGGGAACCTTCTGGGCAATTTCTTCTAATTTTGGCATTAGCTTGAGTCCAGAGTTTGGTTACAAAAAGGCAATAGCCTCTTCCAAGCCCAACAAAGGCTGGATAGGTTGACTTTTTTTCTGCCTGTAGATCCTTTTGTGGTGTCTTGCCTATTTCCTCAAAACTAGCTGTCACATCCAGTACGTCATCTCGAACTTGAAAAGCAAGTCCAATCAATTCCCCAATAGTTTTCAGCTTTGCCTGCATTTCAGGTGCCAATTCGGCTATAATAGCAGCCGCTTGGAAGGGATAAGCTAGTAATTTTTCCAGTCTTATTAGCATGGATGGTCTGGAGTTCTTCAAAGAGACAAATGCTGATGTTCGCCTTCCATATCCAAAACCTGTCCTGCCACCATGCCCTAGACTTCCTGAAGCAAGCGATAAGTTGGCAATCAAGTCCACCTTTGATCTGACTTGGCAAATCTGCCTGAGCTATCAAAGGCGTAAGGATCTAGAAACAAGGCATCTCCTGCCAAAATCGCCATAGCTTCACCAAATTTCTTGTGATTTGTTAAGCGTCCCCGACGGTAATCATCATCATCCATGGCAGGAAGATCATCATGAATCAAAGCTACCTGTATGAATCATTTCCAAGGCAGCAGCCACCTGCGCGTGAGCAGGTTTGGATTTCGACGTGCAAGGCTTCCAAAACTTCTAACAAGAGAAAAGGCCGAATACGCTTACCACCAGCATGAATAGAATAAAGAACAGACTCTCGCAAACTAGAGGCAACCTGCTGGTCTCCATAAAAATCTTCCAAGGCCGACTCGACAAGAGCTAATTTTTCTTGCTTCTTCATTCAAAATCACTTTCTGTTCCGTCTTCTTGCATGACCTTGACCAAGGTCTTTTCAGCCTTGTCCAGAGTCGCTTGGAGCTCTTTTGACAAGACCATGCCCTTTTGAAAGGCAGTAATCGCATCTTCCAAAGCAATTTCACCATTTTCCAAACTTTGGACAATGGTCTCCAGTTCTGCTAGATTTTCCTCAAATTTCTTTTGTTTTGACATCTTTAACCTCTAATTCTACTTGACCATCTCGCATCAAAAGCGTCACTTGGTCTTTTTTCTTCAAACTCTCAACCGAATCAACTACGGACTCTTCTTTTTTGACAATAGCATAGCCACGCGCCACAATTCGACTGGTATCCAACATGAGCAAAGCTTCTGAAAGACGCTTCACTTCAGCAACCTTGGAATCATAAACCAGCGCCATTTGGCTACGTAAGAACTTGTCCAACTGACCTAAACGATCTTGATAACGTTGAATTTTGGTAACAGGTGATAATTGTACCAGTCGATGCGTCCTTGCTTGGACGACTTGTTTATTATCAGAAATCCGTGTTCGCAAACTTTGTTTTAAGCGCAGTTGCAGTTGGTCCAAGCGTTGCAAATAACCGTCATACAAGCGCTCTGGCTGTCTAAAGATAACAGACTGACTACATTTTTTTAGAGCTTCTTGTTTCTTAAATAGGACATTTCGGACTGCTGTTGCCATCCGTTTTTCTTGATTTTGCAAATGAGCTAATAGATCCAACTTGGTCACAGGTGTTGCTAGTTCAGCAGCGGCCGTTGGCGTTGCAGCGCGACGATCTGCCACAAAATCCGCCAAGGTCACATCTGTCTCATGTCCACACTAGAGATAACTGGCAAACGAGATTCAAAAATAGCTCGTACCACAATTTCTTCGTTAAAGGCCCAGAGATCCTCGATAGAACCCCCTCCACGACCAATAATGAGCAAATCCAAATCGTCCCGTTGATTAGCGCGCGCAATATTTCGAGCAATTTCCTCCGCAGCCCCTTCACCTTGAACCTTGGTCGGATAGAGAAGAATGTCGACACCTGGAAATCGCCTGCTAACGGTCGTGATAATATCTCGAATAACGGCTCCACTGCGACTGGTTACCACACCAATTCTCTTAGAAAATTGGGGCAAAGGTTGCTTGAAACGTTCTTGAAACAGGCCTTCTTCAGTTAGTTTTTTCTTGAGTTGTTCAAACTGAATCGCAAGCGCACCAACACCATCAGGCTCTGCCTTTTCAATGATGATGGAGTAGCTCCCACTTGGTTCATAGACCTGCACACGCCCAATCACATTGATTTTCATCCCTTCTTCAAGGTCGAAACCTAATTTCTGATAAACCCCAGACCAGATGGTCGCTTGAATAACTGCATGGTCATCTTTTAGGGAGAAATATTGGTGAGTAGGTCGTTTACGAAAGTTGGAAACTTGACCAGTTAAATAGACCCGTTCCAAGTAAGGGTCTTTATCGAATTTCATTTTCAGATACTTGGTCAAAGTTGTTACCGATAAATACTTTTCCATCTCCACCTACTATTCATTTTCTTGCTCTTTCATGGGTATTATTATACCAAAAATATGCCTAAAAATCTCCATTTATGTACCATTATGAGAGAAAAATAGAAAAAGGAGGCAAGGCCTCCACATCTGATTATTTGCTGTTTCGAGCTTCTTCCAAAATCTTTGCAATCTTGGTCGTCAAAAGATCGATAGCAACTGTATTGCTGACTCCCTCAGGAATGACGATATCCGCATAACGCTTGGTTGGCTCGATAAACTGGTGATACATTGGTTTAACCACACCTAAATACTGGTCAATAACGCTATCAAGGCTACGGCCACGCTCTTCCATATCACGCTTGATACGACGAATAATGCGCACATCATCATCCGTATCCACAAAAATTTTGATATCCATCAAATCACGCAGACGCTTATCCTCCAAGACCAAAATCCCCTCAACGATAAAGACATCTTGAGGCTCCTGACGATAAGTCTTGCTACTTCGTGTATGCTCTGTATAGTCATAAGTCGGAATGTCCACCGGACGCCCTGCCAACAATTCCTTAATTTGCTCGATCATCAAGTCTGTATCAAAGGCAAAAGGATGGTCGTAGTTGGTTTTGACACGCTCTTCAAAGGTCAAGTGAGACTGATCCTTGTAGTATGAATCGTGCTCAATCATGGAAATCTTTTCATCAGGAAAATGCGATAAAATGGCTCTCGAAACACTGGTCTTACCACCACCAGAACCACCTGTCACTCCGATAATGATTGGTCTATTTTGCATGCTATCCTCCGTTTTTTTATCCGTCGTCTATTCTATCACATTTTTTGCAAAATTTATAGTCTGATTTGGATAGTCAAGGGGAAGAATTCCATCCCCACACTCCAGTTAGATTAGATAAAAACCTTCCTTGGCTTGTAGAGATTGTCTCTCTTTTCTAGAATGGCAAGCAATTTATCTCCTTCAAAAGCAGCCAATTCTTGATTCGTTTGTTCTAACTCAATAAAACGACCAAAGCGGACTTCTATAGCCTGTTCTTGAGTTAGGAAAACTCTGACAAGGTCACCTGTTCCAATCTCTAGAGGATGGAGAAAGTCCAGCTGACCTGCCTCCACTTTGCAGCAATTTCTTCCAAGGTAAGAGCATCCTCAAGTTGCAAACCAGCTGCACTAGTCCGTGTCAAATGTGACATATGAGCCGCATAGCCAAGCTTTTCACCCAAATCAACTGACAAGGTACGGATGTAAGTCCCCTTACTGCATTTTACACGAAAAGTAAAGCGTGCTAGATGCTCCTCATAAGAAATCGGACTTGTCCGATCAAATTGATAAATGGTCACCTGACGTTCTGGACGCTCCACTTCCTGACCAGAACGCGCATACTCATAGAGCTTACGACCATTAACCTTAACCGCAGAATACATAGGCGGAATCTGAATAATAGATCCTGTCAGACTAGCGATTGCTTCATCAACAAGCTTTTCATCCAGGGGCGACAAAACAGGTGTCTCTGCGACCACTTCCCCGCTAGCATCCTCAGTCGTCGTGGAATAGCCCAGAGTGATTTCACCCTCATAGACCTTGCCCTCATCCTGCATAAATTCGACCATGCGGGTCGCCTTGCCAACCGCAATCGGCAAAACACCCACCACATCCGGATCCAAGGTTCCACCATGACCAATTTTCTTGGTTCCCAAAATCTTACGCAGTTTAAAAACCGCATCATGCGAGGTCAGGCCCGCTTCTTTTTTTAAGTTGATAATACCGTTCATTTTTGCTTTCTCACTCCCCCTTCAATGCTTCAAATTTCGCTTTCATAGTTGGATTTTTCCGGGTCAATTTTTTAACGGAAACATCTTCTAATTTGTTGTTTGCAAGACGAAGTTGATTTTCAGATGTTGTCAGGAATTTCTTAACCTCTTCCATGCGTTTGATGGCCTTGTCGATTTCATCTATTGCCTTACCAAAGTTGGTATAAGCTGAATTATAGTTCTTGGCAAAAGCTAGCTTAAAGGCATCCAAGTCCTCCTCAAAATGCGTAATGTCAATATTTTGTTCGCGAACCAAGGCCAACTCCTGCTTGTATTTTAGAGAATTAAGCGCCGCATTTCGCAGGAGTCCAATCAACTGGATAAAGAATTGAGGTCGAACCACATACATCTTTTCGTACTCATGGCTGACGTCAACAATCCCTGTGTTAAAGTAGTCATTATCGGCCTCAAGCATGGTCACCAAAACGGCATACTCACAGTTCTTCTCCCGACGATCCTTGTCTAATTCCTTGTAAAAATCTGCATTCTTGTGCTTCTTCTCTGTTCCATCTGCTTCATTTTTCATCTCAAACATGATGGAGATAATCTCTACCCCATTTTCATCGCATTCACGGAAGATAAAGTCTCCTTTAGAACCACGCGCAGAGACCTTGTTATCCTTTTCAAAGTAAGCATTTGGAAAGGCAAAACTGCGGACCTTGTTAAACTCACTCTCTGCGTACTGTTCTAGGCTTTCCCCAATCGCTTTGTAGATTGTTGAGCCTTAAAATTCTTATAAAACTCGACCTGTTCACTCGCTGCTTTGAGCTGTGCTTCATAGTTTTGCTTAACTGAAGCAAGAGAAAGCTCGTTTTCTTTTTCTTGTAAAAGAAGCTGGTTTTTAACCTGATCCCGTTCTTTTTCTAAGTCAGAAAGAGTCTTTTGCAGTTGATTTTCATGCTCCAAACGCAAGGTAGCCAATTGGTTTTCCAAGGCCTGTACTTCCTTATCCTTAGCCAATAATGCCTCATGGCTTGTCTGTTCAACCTCTTTCTTGGCCAATTCTTTTTCTGTATCAAAGTTTTGGATTTGACTCTGCAATTGCGCGATTTCTTGGTCTTTTTGAGCTAGTTTAGACTGTTGTTCATTCATGGCCTTTTGCTCAGCCAAGGCCAGTTCCTGCTTCATCCGATCGTGCAATTCCTTATCAAACTCTGCTGTTCTCACTTGGGACAAAAGTTCGGCATACTGACTTTCATTTACTGTAAAGACTTCCCCACAGTTAGGACATTTGATTTCGTTCATATCGTTCCTCTTTCTAGACTTCTTTAACCATTATATCATGCCTAAGGGAAAATCAAAAACAGTGAGTCAAAACACACTGTTTATCTTCTTTTACTTTAAATTTTCTCCAAGGCCAAGCGCAAGTCTTCAATCAAATCATCTACATTTTCAAGTCCGATAGACAAGCGGATTTGGTTTGGGGTGACACCTGCTGCTTCAAGGTCTTTTTCTGACAATTGACCGTGAGTTGTTGTTGCTGGATGGACAACCAGAGACTTGGCATCTGCCACGTTTGCTAGGTCAGAAAAGATTTCCAAATTATCAATTACCTTGCGGGCTTCGGCCTCCCCACCTTTGACATGGAAGGTAAAGATTGAACCCACACCTTTTGGTAAATATTTCTCAGCCAAGGCATGATAAGGACTGTCTGCTAGTTTTGGATAGTTGACTTTTTCTACCTTAGGATGCTTGACAAGAAAATCAACAATTTTCTCTGCATTTTGTACATGGCGTTCCACACGAAGTGAAAGGGTTTCAAGTCCTTGTAGCAAGAGGAAAGCATTAAATGGCGACAAGGCTGCACCTGTATCACGGAGCAATTGAACACGGACAGCGATAATAAAGGCTGCTGCACCCACATCACGAGTATAGCTCAAATTATGGTAGCTTGGGTCTTCCTCAACAAATTGAGGGAATTTCCCTGAAGCTGCCCAGTCAAAACGACCGCTATCGACAATCACTCCACCAATAGTCGTACCATGCCCACCGATAAACTTAGTCGCAGAATGAATGGCAATATCTACACCGTGAGAAAAAACGTTAATCAAATAAGGTGTTGCAAAGGTATTATCTGAAACGAGTGGAATCTGGTGTTTATGAGCAATCTCAGCCAATTTTTCCAAGTCAGGAATGTTTATCAAGGGATTCCCCAAGGTTTCAATCAAGACAAGCTTGGTATTGTCTTTGATAGCTGCTTCCACTTCCTCCAAATTATCCACATCCACAAAGGTTGTTGTAATCCCATAACGAGGAAGGGTTTCTTTCAAGAGATTGAAGGTTCCACCGTAAATAGTTGATGCTGCCACTACATGGTCACCAGCATGGGCAAGAGCCAAAATCGTATAAGTCACCGCAGCCATACCTGATGCTGTTGCAAGAGCTCCAACACCACCTTCAAGTGCAGCGATTCTTTCTTCAAAGGCCGCTGTTGTAGGATTGGTAATACGGGTATAGATATTCCCTGGTTTTCTCAAGGCAAAAAGATCCGCACCTTCCTGCGTATCATCAAAAACAAAGGATGTTGTCTGATAAATTGGCACTGCACGAGACTTGGTAGCTGGATCCACAACTTGACCAGCATGTAGTTGCAAAGTTTCAAATTTAAAATCACGAGTCATAAAACGACCTCCAAATAGTTTGATTAAGGATATTGTAGCACCTTAAGTTATAGTTTACCAATATCAGTTTTCTATATTTTGATATAAGAAATAGCTATTACTTTATTTTAAAAACGAAAAAAGCACGACTTAATCGTGCTCATTTTCTTAATCTACATAAGTATCTTCATTTTTATTGAGGAAGGCATATGGAAGACCCATCAAGAGGCCTCCTCCGATAAAGTTTCCGATGAAGGTTACACCCCAGTGGCGAAGCATATTTCCCAATACCGAAAGTTAGCAATTGAATCAGCAGCAACACTGAATTTTCACAATCGCGAAAGAAGCGAAGTTCGCAGCGATGTGCTCGTTTGTTAAGAATACAAACATGTAAATTGCTGATAAAACAAGCCATAGTTTGGCACCACCATCTTTGACCAAAACAAATGAAAGAATCGCAATATTTACGAAAATATTTGCCAAAATAGCCTCAAGCAAGATTAATTCATTTGAGCGGCCTAACTTCATCTCAACAACCCCTGAGATGAAACTATCGTGAGTCAGATGTGCATAGGCTGCCGAATGAGCAAAGCCCCAACCTGCTATCAAAGCCCCGATAAGGTTAAACAAGGTACAGTAAAGTAAAATCTCAGCTGTTTTTCTCCAAGAGATTTTTTTCAAGAAACTACCAGCAGTCAAGAACATCATGTTTGATGTTACCAACTCGGCATTCAAGAAAACAATGTAGGCCAAGCCCCAAGCAAAGACAAATGGGAAGAGGAATCGTCCACTACCTGGCGCAATTTTATTAATCAAGTCAGCACCCAACTGCCAGCAGCTGTACTGAAGGTTAAAAAAATGCACCTGCAGAACATCAGAACGAATCGCATACTTAAATTTGCTTTGACTATAAAGACTTTCTTTCTTCTTGCAAGCAAATTCAATCTTTGAAATAAATTCTGAAGAAACCATAATAAACTCCTAAAAATTTTTTTACCTGATAATTATATCACAAACGTTTAAAATTAAGGAAGCGTTTTTCTGTATTTCATAAAAGTTTATTCTTATGAAAACTATTAAAAAAATCAGTGAAATCCAAGATTTTCACTGATTTATCATAATAAAAGTTGTTTATATGGTTGATTGAAAGCTGTTAGGATTTCATCAGATGTTTGTGAATAATCTTTTGTTTCTTTCAAATCGCCTTTTACAATAATACGTTCTGTAGCAGCAAGGTCTTCACAGGTTACTAATGTAATCTCATCAATCCCTTCTCTATCATCAACTTCATCAACACGATCCGGTGTCACACGTTTGACTTCACGGATTTCATAGGTATAAACTTTATTTTTATCAGTTAGATAAATCTTCATACATTTTTAGCGTTATCCAAAGGAGAAAATAACATTTTATTAGCATTATTGACACCAAAAATATGATGACTAGCTAGACTATAATTTCCTTTCCCCATCACTTGATCGCGTTTCATCGTACCAGCACCATAGAAGAGATTGACATTATCAAGCCCTTTAAAAATTGGTAGATTCATTTCTAATTCAGGGACTGCAATTCCGCCGATAACTGGTAATTTTTGAGCATCCCATTGAGAAGCTAGAACCGCTTCAGAAGAGATAGCATTGACAGAATCGAAATCAAAATTTCCTTCTGTATCCTGATTTTCTTCTATTTTTTCTTTTGATACCTGACTAACTTGGTACTTATTGGTATTCCAAACTATGAAAATATCACGAATTTTAGCATTAAAAATCAAAGCAATTGATAGTAGTATCAGAAATCCTGCTAGGATATTTGTCAGCAGATTTTTTCGTTTGTTTTTCTTCTTATTATTTTTTTGAGACATTATGCTTCACCTTCTGTTTCGTTTTCTGTCCCAACTTCTTCTTTTTCTGCCGCTGCAACCGTAGTAAAGGTTACAATTTTAGCATCTTGATCCAGACGCATTACTTTAACTCCCATAGTTGAGCGTCCTGTTTGTGAAATATTGGCAACATTGGTTCGAATCATGACACCTGTATCAGTGATAATCATCAAATCTTCATCGCCTTTAACGGTCATAAGACCAGCAAGAGAACCGTTCTTTTCTGTAATCTTAGCAGTTTGCATCCCTTTACCACCACGACCTTTAGTTGGATATTCGGTCGCAACTGTGCGCTTACCATACCCCTTTTCTGTGATGATAAGAACCTCGTCCTGGTCTGTAATCACACTAGCACCAACAACTGTGTCTCCCTCACGGAGATTCACACCTTTCACACCTGTGGCGATACGACTCATGCCACGAACGGCTGATTGATTAAAGCGAACTGCATAACCAAACTTGGTACCAATAATAATATCCGTATCTTCTTCCGTCAACAAGACATTAATTAGCTCATCTTCATCTTTTAAGATTCAGTGCTTTAAGTCCATTTTGACGAATATTAGCAAATTCCTTAACGCTGGTTCTCTTCACAATACCATGACGAGTTGTGAAGAAAGAGATAAAGCATCATCACTGCGTTCAGACTCAACATTGATAATCGTCTGAATACTTTCACCTTCATCCAATTTCAAAAGATTGACTACTGGTAGACCTTTGGCCGTCCGACCATACTCAGGAATTTCATAACCTTTAAGACGATAGACACGTCCTTTATTTGTGAAGAAGAGCAGGTGATCATGCGTGCTAGTCGACACTAACTCACGAACAAAATCGTCATCCTTAACGCCTGTTCCTTGAACACCCGACCCCCCACGTTTTTTGAGCAGTAAACTCAGCTTGGTCCAAACGTTTGATGTATCCCCTTGTTAGAAAGCGTAATCAAGACATCCGATTCTTCAATCAAAGTCCTCATCTTCAAGACTCAAGACTTCACCGACCATCAATTCAGTATGACGTTGGTCACCAAACTTACGCTTGACTTCATCTAATTCATCTTTGATGATTTGAGAAACACGTTCTGGTTTAGCAAGAATATCTGCTAAATCCGCAATCAGAGCCAAGAGGTCATCATACTCAGACTGGATCTTATCGCGTTCCAAACCTGTCAAACGACGAAGACGCATATCAAGGATGGCCTGACTTTGACGTTCAGAAAGTTTAAACTTACTCATCAACTCAGCTTGTGCTTCCGCATCTGTTTCACTAGCACGGATGATACGAATCACTTCGTCGATATGGTCCAGTGCAATCAAGAGACCCTCTAAGATATGGGCGCGTGCTTCTGCTTTTTCCTTATCAAAAACGTGTACGACGAACAACCACTTCTTTTTGGTGCTCGATATAAGCATCCAAAAATCTGACGAAGGATAAAATCTTCAGTACTCCATTTTTGGATATGCAAGCATATTGAAAACCAAAGTTGGTTTGCATCTGGGTCATCTTAAAGAGGTTATTTAGGATAACATTGGCTGAAGCATCGCGCTTAACTTCGATAACAAATCGAACACCTTCACGGTTTGATTCATCACGTACGGCTGTGATGCCCTCAATCCGTTTTTTTCCTGAACCAAAGCGAACAATGTGCTCATGTACCTTGGTTTTTATTGACCATGTATGGAAATTCTGTCACAACGATGCGTTCACGGCCAGTCTTAGTTTCTTCGATTTCAGTACGAGAACGAAGGACAATAGAACCTTTACCTGTTTCATAAGCCTTATGGATACCTGATTTCCCCATGACAAGAGCACCTGTTGGAAAATCTGGACCAGGCAAGACTTCCATCAAGTCTTTGGTAGTCACTTCAGGATTGTCCATGACCAACTTCACTGCATCAATGGTTTCACCCAAGGTTGTGAGGGTGGAATATTGGTCGCCATCCCAACGGCAATACCAGTTGCTCCATTGACCAAAAGGTTTGGAAAACGTGCAGGCAAGACCAAGGGTTCACGTTCATTAGCATCATAGTTATCAACGAAATCAACTGTATTCTTATTGATATCTCGAAGCATTTCTAGAGCAATCTTGCTCATACGTGCCTCAGTATAACGCTGAGCGGCAGCACCATCACCATCCATGGAACCAAAGTTCCCATGTCCATCTACAAGCATGTAACGGTAGCTCCACCATTGAGCCATGCGGACCATGGCTTCATAGATAGAGGAATCCCCGTGTGGGTGGTATTTACCCATGACGTCCCCTGTAATACGAGCAGATTTTTTTATGGGGTTTTGTCTGGGGTAACACCCAATTCATTCATTCCATAGAGAATCCGACGGTGAACAGGGTTTCAAGCCATCTCGAACATCAGGAAGAGCCCGCGCTACGATAACACTCATGGCGTAATCGATAAAACTCGTCTTCATCTCCTTTGTCAGATTGACATTCACTAAATTTCTATCCTGCATTAATAAATGCCTCATTTCACAATTAGTAATTAACAATATTATACCACAATGTCCGCCATATTTCAGGTATCCAAATTAGCTAAAACGTTTACATCAAGAACTCCAAGGCATATTCGTGACAAAAGCTTTTTTTAAAAGTGATAGAAATTAAAATAACTGGGAAATCCCTGAATAAAATTAAGGAGATGTTTAGAACAATGACTTCAACTAAACAACACAAAAAAAGTTATCCTTGTCGGAGATGGTGCTGTAGGTTCATCTTACGCTTTTTGCACTTATTACCAAGGAATTGCACTAAGAGCTTGGAATTATCGAAAATTCCACAATTGCATGAAAAAAAGCTGTTGGTGACGCGCTTGACCTTAGTCACGCCCTTGCCTTCACTTCACCTAAAAAAATCTATGCAGCTCAATATTCTGACTGTGCAGACGCTGACCTTGTTGTAATCACTGCAGGTGCTCCTCAAAAACCAGGTGAAACTCGTCTTGACCTTGTAGGTAAAAACCTTGCTATCAACAAATCAATCGTAACTCAAGTTGTTGAATCAGGTTTCAAAGGTATCTTCCTTGTTGCTGCTAACCCAGTTGACGTTTTGACTTACTCAACTTGGAAATTCTCTGGTTTCCCTAAAGAACGCGTTATCGGTTCAGGTACTTCACTTGACTCAGCTCGTTTCCGTCAAGCACTTGCTGAAAAATTGGATGTTGATGCTCGTTCAGTTCACGCCTACATCATGGGTGAACACGGTGACTCTGAGTTCGCTGTTTGGTCACATGCTAACATCGCTGGTGTAAACCTTGAAGAATTCCTTAAAGACACTCAAAATGTTCAAGAAGCTGAATTGATTGAATTGTTCGAAGGTGTTCGTGATGCAGCCTACACAATCATCAACAAAAAAGGTGCAACATACTACGGTATCGCAGTAGCCCTTGCTCGTATCACTAAAGCAATCCTTGACGATGAAAACGCGGTACTTCCACTTTCAGTATTCCAAGAAGGTCAATACGGAGTTGAGAACGTCTTTATCGGTCAACCAGCTGTTGTTGGTGCACATGGTATCGTTCGTCCAGTAAATATCCCATTGAACGACGCAGAAACTCAAAAAAATGCAAGCATCTGCTAAAAGAATTGCAAGCTATCATTGACGAAGCATGGAAAAACCCAGAATTCCAAGCAGCTTCAAAAAACTAATTTAACTATAGACAACTCCTTGAATCATCAGGGAGTTGTTTTTTTCTATATTATAGTAGATTGAAATAATATATGAACAAATTAATTTCTAGAAATATTTTTAGCAGCCACAGCGTACTATTCTAGCTGTAATCCACTATAAGAACTAAACATTTTATGAAATTTTCGTTCAAAAAATAACATCCCTTTAAAAACTATCATGTCATGGCTTGGGCATGAAGACAAAAAGACTACCAATCGGATGTATACTCACATCACAAAAAGTATGGAACACGCAACGATTTACTCTTTAGCTACAGTTACATTAACTCAAAAGTAAAAACTTTGCTCATATACAAAAAAGCCCATCATACAGGCTAGAAAGCTTGATATGATAGGCTATTTTTCTATTAATTAACGTACTGTACGGATACGCATTGTGTTTGTACGTACAGCTTCTCCAACTGGTACACCAGCAACGATAACGATATCATCACCAGATTCTACAAGACCTGCTTCAACTGCTTTACGTTCAGCAATTTCGAACATATCATCAGTTGATGATGGAGCATCTGTCAACATTGGGATAACACCCCAGTTCAACATCAATCCACGTTCTGTCAATTCGTCGAATGTCAATGCCAAGATGTCAGCATTTGGACGGTATTTAGAGATCAAACGTGCAGTGTGACCTGTCTTAGTAAGAGTTACAACCAATTTAATGTCCATTGAGTTAGTAGCATCTTTAACAGCTGAAGCCATTACTTCTGTCTTAGAGTTACGTTCGAATAAATCTGAGTTCAAACGTCCGTATTCGTTAAGAAGAGTTTGAGCGTTCTTATCGATTGTAGCCATTGTAGTTACTGACTCAAGTGGGTATTTACCGTTTGCAGACTCACCTGAAAGCATTGTTGCGTCAGTTCCGTCGATAACAGCGTTAAATACGTCTGATACTTCTGAACGAGTTGCACGTGGTTTTTCAGTCATTGTTTCAAGCATGTTTGTTGCAGTGATAACAACTTTACCTGCAGCGTTCACTTTGTGATGATCATTTTTTGGTAAACTGGAACCATTTCGAATGGTACTTCGATACCCATGTCACCACGAGCAATCATGATACCATCAGCAGCTTCGATGATTTCATCCAAGTTATCGATACCTTGTTGGTTTTCGATTTTAGCGAACAATTGAACATGTCCGTTTCCAGTTTCTTCACAGATTGCACGAACTTCGTTTACGTCTTTTGCAGTACGTACGAATGAAATCGCGATGAAGTTGATACCTTGTTCAAGACCAAAGCGGATATCGTCGTTATCGCGTTCAGCAAGAGCTGGGAAAGGAATTTTAGTGTTAGGAATGTTCACACCTTTTTGTTTAGCGATGATACCATCGTTTTCAACTTCAACTTCAAATTCACGAGTTGCATCATCTTTAGCAACCACACGAAGACCAAGTTTACCATCGTCAACCAAAACTTGACGACCAACTTCAACATCATCATAGATATCAAGAGCACCAGCAACGTTCAATGCAATCACTTCACGAGTTGATTTGATTCCTTGTTTAGTTGCAACACGGATTTTCTCACCAGTTTTGTATGAATACTCTTTAGCTTCACCTTCGAACAATTCTGTACGGATTTCTGGTCCTTTTGTATCAAGAAGGAAACCAACTTTTTTACCTGCAAGTTTTTCAGCAAGTTTAACAGTTGCCATACGCTCACCTTGTTCTTGGTGGTCACCGTGTGAGAAGTTGAAACGGAATGTGTTAGCACCAGCTTCAATCAATTTAGCAATGTTTTTTTAGCTGAAGCTTCAACATCAAGTTTTTCACCCCAGTATCCGTCCTCACCGAATTTTTTACCACCACGGATTTCTACCGCAGGACCCAAAGTTGCAACGATTTTTACACGTTTGTTCATGATTTTTGTGACTCCTTTATATATGACCTTTTTGGTCTTATTAACTAAATTATAAATTATGACAAGCTCTTATTCAAGCTAGATAGCTCAATGTCGGCTTTTATGTGGGTTATTAACCACAATCTTACCTTCTGCAGTAAGGCTAAACAATGCTCCTTCTTCTGCAGTTCCAAGAATTGGGTTTTTCAACCATTTTTCTCGTTACGGATACCAACCGCAACACCACCGATACCTTCTTTAAGAAGTTTAACAGCATGGGCACCCATACGTGACGCCAATACACGGTCACGCGCAGTTGGAGAACCACCACGTTGAATATGTCCAAGTTCTGTCACACGAAGGTCGCTTGTATCCCCAGCTTCTTTTAGTTTTTTACCAAATTCAGCTGCTGACATAACACCTTCTGCCAAGACGATGATATTGTGTTTTTTACCACACTCATAACCACATTTAATGCTTTCTACGATATCTTCAATCTTGAATCCTTCTTCAGGAATGATGATTTCATCAGCACCAGTTGCAATACCAGCCCAAAGAGCGATATCACCAGCGTTACGTCCCATAACTTCAATAACAAAAGTACGACGGTGACTTGATGATGTATCACGAATCTTATCGATAGCATCCATAGCAGTCGTAACCGCTGTGTCAAAACCGATTGTAAAGTCAGTACCAACGATATCGTTATCGATTGTACCTGGAAGACCGATAGCTGGGAAGCCATGCTCAGTCAAACGCATAGCGCCGTGGTAAGATCCGTCACCACCGATAACAACTACACCTTCAATTCCGTGTTTTTTCAATTGCTCAATCCCTTTAAGTTGCCCTTCAAGTTGAGCGAACTCTGGGTAACGAGCTGAGTGAAGGAAAGTACCACCACGAGAAATGATGTCTCCTACTGAAGCTGCATCTAGGGGATGAATTTCACCGGCAACCATACCAGCATATCCGTCATAGATACCAAACACTTCCATTCCTTCTGAAATTGCTTGACGAACAACTGCACGGATAGCAGCGTTCATACCAGGGGCGTCTCCACCACTAGTCAAAACAGCAATACGTTTCATATTGGTTTATGCTCCTTTTTCTTTTAACATTCTTATTGATTATACCACATTTGATTTTAAAATTCTTCTATTTTCCGTATTTTTAGCGATAAATCGTTTTCATAACGATTTCATTCAATTTCGCTTCTAATTCATTGGATTTAGCGACAAAATGATGGGGAGAAACGATTGTTTTCTGTTCCTCTTCATACCTGATAATGACTGGGATTGGACCTTTATACTGGTCTAAAATTCTCGAAATTTCTTGATCCGAGTCATGATTTTTCACCTGTATCCAAAAGCGTTCAGCAACTGCTTCTCTTATTTCTTGTGCAATCATTTGCAGACGACCATCACGTGACTGGATTTTTCCTTTTATATAGTAGAAGGCTCCCTCTTTTATTTCCTGCCCAACCTGTCGATATAAGTCTGAAAAGAGGGTAACATCCAATTTTTTCTTACTATCATCTACCTGTAAGAAAGCCATGTTTTCGCCCTTTTTGGTACGAATTACTTTTATTTTCTGAACTTCAACCAAAATAATAGCGTAGCTATTTTTCTGACAAATTCCCAATTAGGGGTAATCAGGTAAATAGCCTTACTTGCAATAGCTTGTAGGGGATGTTTGCTGACACCTATCCCTAAAAGTTCTTGTTCCATATAGAATTTTTCTTGTTCCGTCCAATCTTCCGATTCCTGCCAACTATAAATAGTATCTCCAAACAAACTTCCTAACTCTTTTACAAATTCAAATAGATTAACTAAATTATTGAATACTTTTTTTGACGATTTTTTTCAAATAAATCAGAAAAGACCAACTTTTACCAAAGGTTCTAGCATAGGAAGTTTCAGATAATTTTCAGGTAATTTAGCTACAAAAATCTTCAATATTCGAATAGGGTCTGTTTTTCAAGAATCCAAAGTGCCAGATCCTTACTGAGCTCCCTTAATCGATTTTCAATCCTAGATAGATGGCCTTGTTGGCAATTTTATCGTGATAGGGAATGGTGTTGATGGACAGAGCGCCACTTCAAAGCCTGCTTCTAAGGCATCTAGTTAAGTAATCACTGTTTGGCAGAATTTCAACATGACCTGATAAAAAGATGGCTGGATAATGCGTTTTTGAAATAAGCCAACTGGAAAGGCCAAGGCTGAGTAGGCATAGGCGTGTGACCTGTTAAAACCATAACCTGCAAACTTCTCCATGACATCAAAGACCTGCTCTGCTTTTTCCACAGTATGACCAGCTTCTAATGAACCTTGAATAAAGGAAGCCCTCATCTCATGCATAGCAGAGGCATCCTTTTTCCCCATAGCTCGGCGCAAAATATCGGCTTTCCCAAGACTAAATCCAGCAAAACGCTGGGCAACCTGCATAACCTGCTCCTGATAGAGCATAATGCCGTAGGTTGGAGCCAAAATATCCTCCAGTACTGGATCCAGAACAGTCACTTCTTCCTGCCCATGTTTTCTTGCCACAAAATTATTGATGTAGTCACTAGCACCTGGCCTATTTAGGGAAGTAGTCGCTACGACATCTTCAAAACAGACTGGTTGAACACGTTTGAGCAAGACGAGATAGCACCAGGTTGCTCAAATTGAAAGATACCTTTTGTATTACCAGAAGCAAATAAAGCTAACGTTTCTTTGTCTTCCAAATCTATTTCTTCGACTTTAAGGTATTTGAATACCTTCTGTTTCAGCAAGCAACTCTTGCATCTTCTGGACAAAGGTCAAATTTCGTAGTCCCAGAAAGTCCATTTTCAAAAGCCCACTAGCTTCAACTCCATGAGCATCATACTGAGTCAGTGGAATTTCATCACCATGCTTTAGAGGAATGTAGTTGGTCAAGTCTTGGTCACTAATTACAACACCAGCCCGCATGGACAGAGGTTTTGTCTTGGGATAGCCCTCTATCTTGCAGGCAATCTCAAAAGGCTTTTTGGTATTCTAACTTACTATTGATTTGCTGACGAAACTGGAGATTTACCCTCATAAGCTGACTTGAGATTATCACGAAAACTGATTTTTCTTGGTAATTGCAGACAATTCATACTCAGGCACACCAAAAGCGTTTCAAATACATCTCGTAAAGCTTGCTTGGCTCCCAAAAGTTAGAAAAAAAGTAACGATTTGTGCAGCATGTTTACTGCCATACTTTATTACCAACATATCTGATAAAATCTGGACGATAAATATCAGGGATATCAATATCAATATCAGGCATGGTATAGCGTTCACGATTAAGAAAGCGTTCAAAAATCAGATTCTTTCTCTACAGGATCAATCCCTGTGATGTCAATGCATAAGAAACCAAACTGCCAACTGCGGAACCTCGTCCCATTCCCATATAGTAGCCATTCAGAACGTCCAAAAACGCAAGAAATCCCAAACAACCAAGAAAGTAATCATCAAAGCCCATATCATGAATAACAGCCAATTCTTGGTCTAGACGTTCTTGGTATTCTTTACTAGATAACCCCTTCTGAGCAAGTCCCAATTCAGCACGTTCTCTCAACTCTTCTACTGCTGGTCTAGCTGGGTTAAAACGAGGCAGTTTCAGACTAGTATCCAAATCATAAGAAATACCTGAAATCAGCTTTTCTAAGTTGTCCAAGGCTTGAGGAAAACGTTCTTGGAATAATTTCTCTAAAGAACTTGCTGATATAAAGACATCTTGTCTCGAGCGCAAAGGGACTTCTCTAAGCGGTAGGTTTTCTTTGATCGCTGTTAAGACTTGCAGAACTTCTCTATCCCTGCTTTCAAAAGCATTGACCCGATAGAGGGGCAAGATTGGATGATGAAATTCGCTGACCAGTGTTTCTGGGTAAACCCCTATATAGTAATCACAGCCTAGATTTAACAACTCAAGTCCTTCAAAATAAGGCACAATTACCGCAATATCCTCTAGATACTGAGATAGGACTGACCAACTTTTCTCCCCTTGCATCTTGGCTGTTGAAAGTTTCATCAACTGCTGGTAGCCCACACTAGATAGAGCTAAAAAGCGCAGATTCACTCTTTGATCATCTACAAGGACATTCATTTCAAGCCCCTAATAAAGGATGAATTCCATATTTTTTTGTAACCTCTAGAAAGTCAAAAGCACCATAAAGATTGTCAATATCCATCATAGCCAGATGAGTGTAGCCGTATTCTTTAGCTACTCTCACATACTTTTCTATTGAAATAACACTCTCCATAAAACTATAGACTGTTTTTGTATCTAGTTGTGCGATCAATTTACACTTCTCCTCTATCCTTCTCACTATATTATACCATTTTCAAAAAGATATAGACAAAAGCAATGACTCCTATCTCTATTTTTATCCTTAAAGTAAAAATTTTTTTGAACGAAAAAGCAAAAAAATACATTTAAAGAATCAAATTATCCAGTAATTTTTTTACTTTTTTTATCCCAAAAAGTGAATATATCTTTTAAAAATAGAAAGACACATTCAGTTTAATCTATTTACTATTATAACTTATTTTTGAACTATAGAGTTGTACCTGTTTTTCATATAAATAATATTCATTATTCTTTAATTAATTTCTTTATCACTTAATGATTCCCTTTCTCCTATTTTTTTGATATAATAACCTTAATTATTATTTTACAAGGAGGTTTTATGCGCTTTAATCAATTCAGCTATTCATCACTTCCAAGAGATACTATTTTATATGAATTAAAAAAGTATGGATTTGATTTTCCATCTGAGTCAACAAATAAAAAGATGTTGGAGTCTTTTCTAAGTCGTTTCTTTTTCACTTATCAAGACACCAACTACCCACTTTCCATCCTAGCAGCTGATAAAAAAACAGACCTGCTGACATTTTTTCAATCAGAAGATGAACTGACAGCAGATATTTTTTATACTGTTGCTTTTCAGCTTTTAGGCTTTTCTTATTTGGTTGACTTCGAAGATAGTGACGTTTTTCGTAAAGAAACTGGATTTCCCATTATATATGGTGACTTGATTGAAAATCTCTATCAGTTACTAAATACTCGCACCAAAAAGGGGAATACCCTGATCGATCAACTTGTAAGTGATGGCTTGGTTCCTGAGGATAATGACTACCACTACTTTAACGGCAAGAGTTTGGCTACTTTTTCTAGCCATGATGCCATTCGAGAAGTGGTCTACGTTGAGTCTCGTGTCGATACTGACCAAAAGGGGTTACCTGACTTAGTCAAGGTCAGCATTATTCGTCCTCGTTATGAGGGGCAAATCCCTACTATCATGACGGCCAGTCCCTATCATCAGGGAACAAATGACAAGGCTAGTGACAAGACTCTCTACAAGATGGAGGGCGAGCTTGAAGTGAAGCCTGCTCACAAGATTGAGCTAGAGGAACCTCAACTAAATCTCGTCCAACCCCAAGGTCAAGCTGAGCTAGTGTCAGAAGCTGAGGAAAAGCTGACGCACATCAACGCTAGCTATAGTCTCAACGACTACTTCCTTCCACGAGGGTTTGCTAATCTCTATGTCTCAGGTGTTGGTACCAAAGACTCTACTGGTTTCATGACTAACGGAGACTACCAGCAAATTGAGGCTTATAAAAATGTTATCGATTGGCTCAATGGTCGTTGCCGTGCCTTTACCGACCACACGCGCCAGCGTCAAGTCAAGGCTGACTGGTCAAACGGAAAAGTAGCTACAACAGGACTTTCCTATCTAGGTACCATGTCAAACGGCCTTGCGACTACAGGAGTCGATGGTTTAGAGGTTATCATTGCTGAGGCTGGCATTTCTTCATGGTACAACTACTACCGTGAAAACGGTCTGGTGACTAGCCCAGGTGGCTATCCAGGTGAGGACTTTGACTCCCTTGCTGAGTTAACCTATTCTCGTAATCTCTTGGCTGGCGACTATATCCGTGGCAATGAAGCTCACCAAGCTGACTTAGAAAAGGTAAAAGAACAACTGGATCGCAAGACTGGCGACTACTATCAGTTTTGGCATGACCGCAATTATCTGCTCAATGCTGATAAAGTGAAGGCAGAGGTTGTCTTTACTCATGGTTCTCAGGATTGGAATGTCAAACCACTTCATGTTTACCAGATGTTTCACGCCCTTCCTGATCATATAAACAAGCACCTCTTTTTCCATAATGGTGCCCATGTTTATATGAACAACTGGCAGTCCATTGACTTCCGTGAATCTATGAACGCCTTATTGACTAAGAAATTATTGGGGCAAGAAACAGATTTTCAACTTCCGATCGTTATTTGGCAGGACAATACCGCTCCTCAGACTTGGTTATCACTTGATAACTTCGGTGAGCAAGAAAACTTTGAAACCTACTCACTTGGTCAAGAAGAGCAAATCATTCAAAACCAGTACCCAGATAAGGATTTTGAGCGCTATGGTAAAACATACCAGACCTTCAATACAGAACTCTATCAAGGGAAAGCCAATCAAATTACTTTTGACCTTCCTGTGACCAAAGATCTCCACCTGAACGGTCGCGCTCAGCTCAAGCTTCGTATCAAATCCAGCACCAACAAGGGGCTATTATCAGCCCAACTGCTAGAATTTGGACAAAAGAAATACCTACAGCCTTATCCAGCTGTACTTTAAGTGCTAGAACCATTGACAACGGTCGCTATCACATGCTGGAAAATCTCTGTGAATTGCCATTTAGTGCAAATACACAACGAGTCATTACAAAAGGCTACCTCAATTTACAAAATAGAAATGATTTACTGTTAGTAGAGGATATTAAAGCAGATGAATGGATGGATATCCAATTTAAATTACAACCAACTATTTACAAGTTGCAAGAAGGATATACTCTTCGTTTAGTCCTCTATACTACTGACTTTGAAATCACCATACGTGACAATACTGACTACCACCTGACTGTCGACCTCTCTCAGTCCACACTTACCATACCTCACTAAAAAGGAGTTAAATTGTATGAGATAAATCTGAGACACCGACACCAACTCCTTACGCGCTCTTGTAACGAAAAATAAGATTCACACACAGGCTGAGTTGACAATCTCTTCTTGCCGATAATGATATTCAAGTTACACAAGCGACACTTTCAGAGATATTAAAAGTATGAACCTGTCAAAAGTACGAGAAGAAGATAACTCTTACTATGTGCTAAATACAGGTTCTATCTCAAAATGGGAAAAACGCCTCGAACTCTACATGGAAGACGCCCTTGTCTTGATGCGCCCAGTTCAACACCAAGTCCTACTAAAAACCCTTCCTGGACTGGCTCAATCATTTGGTTCTATCATTTGATGCTTTGAGGTTTTCCCTGATGCTATCCTACCCTCTGTGGTGATGATGTCTGTCTTATCATCTGTGAAGATGCAGAAGCTGCTCAACATTGCTTTGAAGATCTGAAACAGTTCCTTCACCATTTTTCTTTTGGTGAATAAAGCAGAAACTGAGACTCAAAAACTGCAGAACTCTCAAAATTTTAAACAGTAGTGAATTGATGTCAGCTAACAGCTAGCGAATACAATAGCTGATTCCTGCTGAAAAGTGAGCTATGCAGCTTAATAAAACAAAAAAAGAAATCTATCTCATACATGAGTACAAAAGCTCCCCTTATAGTTTCTAGTGAAAAACAAATATTCACTAGAAACTATAAAGGAATCTCATCATATCTAAAGGGAAATTCTAAATCTATTTCAGCTTGATATAGTGTTTTGAATAAAATGTGAACAAATTTATTAGAATTCAAATCAATTTCATACTTTAAAAAGTCATTTCAATACTATTTTAGATTCAATTAATTATACATCATAGATAATCCGCTTCAAAAATCTCTTCAAATCACGTCAGGTTTACATTTCCGTATAAGAGAGAAATTTATTGTTGCAATACTTTTCTTGGTTTGGTACCTTCAGCTGGACCAATGACACCTGCCATCTCAAGCTCTTCCATAAGACGGGTCGCACGATTAAATCCAACTGACAAACGACGCTGAATCATGGATGCGCTGGCTTTCTGAGTTTCAATGACTAGAGCTTTGGCTTCTTCAAAAAGCGGATCTCCACCAGATTCACCATCTGAAAATTCTCCTTCATTTTCAGAAACCTCACCTGGATCAAAACTCTCATCGTAGTCCGCATCTGCCTGAGCCTTGATAAAGTTTACGATGCGTTCAACATCATCATCCGAGATAAAGGATCCTTGCAGACGAACTGGATGATTTTCATCGATTGGTTTAAAGAGCATATCTCCACGTCCAAGTAGTTTCTCAGCTCCATTTTCATCCAAGATGGTGCGCGAGTCTGTACCAGATGAAACTGCAAACGCCACACGTGATGGGACATTGGCTTTAATCAACCCAGATATGACATCAACAGATGGACGCTGGGTTGCAAGAATCATGTGGATACCTGCAGCACGCGCCTTCTGTCCAAGACGGATGATAGCATCTTCCACTTCCTTGCTGGCCACCATCATAAGGTCAGCCAACTCATCCACAATCACGACAATGAGCGGTAGCGGAATCTGCTTGTACTCAGACTGGGCATTGAACTCTTCCACCTTGGCATTAAAGCCTGCAATATTCCGAACTCCCACCTTGGCAAAGAGTTCATAACGATTTTCCATCTCATCCACAACCTTTTGCAGAGCCTTACTGGCTTTGCGTGGATTGGTCACGACTGGAATCAAGAGGTGGGGAATATCATTGTAAACGGATAACTCAACCATCTTGGGATCGACCATCATAAATTTAACTTGGTCTGGTCTCGCTTTCATGAGAATACTGGCGATAATGCCGTTAACTGCTACTGACTTCCCTGAACCCGTTGAACCCGCGACGAGCAAGTGGGGCATTTTAGAAAGGTCAAAAGCTCTTGCGGTACCATTAACAGCTTTCCCTAAAGGAATTTCCAAGAGATTTTCTGCTTTCGTTTGAGATTGTTCCCATAGTTCGCGGAAAGACACAGTTGCAATCTCGGAGTTAGGTACTTCGATTCCAACGAGAGATTTCCCAGGAATTGGAGCTTCAATCCGGACATCCTTTGCTGCCAAGGCTAGAGCGAGGTCATCTGCTAGATTGGAAATGCGGTTGACCCTTACACCCACTGCTGGTTTGACTTCATACTTAGTCACTGATGGCCCAATTTCAGCCCGTTCAACTGTTACCTTGATACCAAAGCTAGCAAAGGTTTCTTCTAGGATTTTGATATTTTCTCGGACGATTTTCTTCTCTTTAGACTGATCCTTGGGTTTATCTGGGGCAAAGAGTTGTAAGCTTGGAAGTTTGTATTCGAGGGCTTCCTTGGCTGAAAAATCGACCTGAACATCTTCGTCATCAGAGCTATCTTCCTGTTCAGGGAATTCAAGTTCAGCTTGAGGCAGGATGATTTCTGGTTCTACCCATTCTTCTTCCGGAACAGGTGGAATGTCAAGCACAACATCTTCTGTCAGAATCTCACCCGTTTCCATATCAACAGGAGGCAAATCGAGTAAGGCTTTTTCACTCTCTTCTTGTTCTAATCTAGCCTCTTGCTCAGCCTTTTGGCGAGCTTTTTCTTCTTGTTTGACAAAGCGTTCCTCTTTTCGACGCTCATGCCCTTCCCACCATTTAGCAAAGCCTCTACTGAAAAATTCAGCAACATCATAAACAGACCAAGAGCTGACGAGGAGAGCCCCCACTAAAATCAAGATAACTCCAATAAAGTAAGTACCGATATTTGAAAAAAGAAAGGCGGTTGGCATATAAAGAGCGACCCCAATTAAGCCCCCTCCAGCAAAACTGGTCGTTCGAAAGCCAGTCAAATCCGTCACAACCTGAGCCATGGTTCCTTTTAAGACCGAATTGTCCAAACCATATTGCCAAACCAAGTAGGCCTCAAAAATCAAGAGCAAACCTGCAAATATGGTGAAAAATCCAGATAAGAGTCCTTCCTGTTTTCGTATCCACTTGAAAAAGAAGAGGTAGATCAATAGGGCAAATATTGCCAGATAAGCTAGACTACCCATCAACAAGCGAATTAAATTGTAAAGGGTTATACCTGCAGCCCCTAATTTGAAGGCTGCGAAAATCAATAAAATCGCTATTCCCAACGAAATCAACATCCGTTGAATCGCTTCTTTTCTTTCGAGTTCTGTTTTAGACGGTCTCCGTCTTGTTTTACTTGTATTCTTGTTTGCCATTCTTCTATTATACCATATTTCACAGACATTTCGGAAAGAGAAAAAGACTGGATCAAACAGTCCAATCTTTTCATTTTATATCTAAGTTTTATGCTTGAGGTTTGCGTAGGTAACCATAGACCACACCACTTACGATTGCTCCTACCAAGACAGCAACGAGGTAAAGTAGAGCATTTGAAGTAAGGGCGATAACGAAGATTCCTCCGTGTGGCGCCATGAGTTTGATACCAGTAAGACCAACGAGTCCACCTGCTACTGCTGAACCAAGGATGAAGCTTGGGATCGCACGAGCTGGGTCTGCTGCACCAAATGGAATCGCTCCCTCAGTGATGAATGACAAGCCCATGATGATGTTTGTCAAACCAGAATTGCGTTCTTCCTTAGTAAATTTATCTTTGAAAAGAAGAGTTGCGACAAAGATTGCAAGTGGTGGCACCATTCCTCCAGCCATAACTGCTGCCATAGCTACAGAACCACCTGAAGAAACAGTCGCTGCAAGCGTACCTGTACCAAAGACATAAGCTGCTTTATTGACTGGTCCACCCATGTCAACAGCCATCATTCCACCAAGGACGATACCAAGAAGGATAGCTGAACCTCCTCCAAGACCCCCTAGGAAGTCATTCATAGCAGTGTTAATTGCCGCCATTGGGATATTAACAGCTAGCATGACAAATCCAGTCAAGATTGTTCCAAGAAGTGGCAAGAGAAGGATTGATTTTGCACCATCAAGTGAACGAGGAACTTTAACGTATTTCTTAATAGCAAGAACTAAAGCACCTGCGATAAATCCACCCACAAGGGCACCTAGGAAACCAGATGAGACACCTGCAAGAGTTGACGTTGCTTCACCACCTGCGGCATAAGGAATTTTACCAAAGGCAAAACCTTCTTTGGCAATAGCACCAGCCACGAAACCTGCTACCAAACCTGGTTTTTCAGCAATAGAATAGGCAACATAACCTGCAAAGACTGGAAGCATCAAACCAAAGGCTGCTCCACCAATTTTCATGAACATAGATGCTAGTTCATGGTAAGAACCAAGATTACCAAGATTTTCATTTGGAACTCCCAAAGCACCATCAATCAAGAAGGCAAGGGCAATCATGATACCACCGCCGATAACGAATGGTAACATTTGAGATACACCACTCATCAAGTGTTTGTAGAAGGCACCACCAAGGCTTTGTTTTTCGTTAGAGGCTGTTGCAGCTTTTGCACCATTAGCGGCACGGTAGACTTCAGCATCTCCTGAAAGAGCCAAGTTGATCAATTCTTCTGTCTTACGGATCCCGTCAGCCACTGGACGATTGATCAATGGTTTACCATCGAAACGATCCATTTCAACGGCCTTGTCTGCTGCGATGATAACAGCTTTAGCCTTGCGGATATCTTCTGCTGTCAATTGGTTCCCAACACCGCTAGCACCGTTGGTTTCAACCTTAATCCCAACACCCATTTCAGCAGCCACTTTTTGAAGAGCTTCTTGGGCCATGTAAGTGTGGGCGATACCTGTTGTACAAGCTGTAACAGCTACGATAAAGTCACCAGTTTCATTGGCAGGCGCTTGAACAGACTCTTCCGTTTTTTCTGAAGCTTGGTCAAAAAGTTCAATAACTTGGTCAGCTGATGTTGCTTGACGAAGCTTGTCAGCAAAACCGTCTTTCATCAAATATTGGGACAATTCTGCCAAGGCTGCCAAGTGAGTATCATTGGCACCTTCTGGAGCTGCAATCATAAAGAAGAGGTCAGTTGCTTGCCCATCCAAGCTCTCGTAGTCAACACCCTTGTTTGACTTAGCAAAGAGAACTGTCGCCTCTTTGACAGCAGCGTTTTTGCTGTGAGGCATAGCGATTCCATCACCCAAGCCTGTAGAAGTCAAAGCTTCACGCGCCAAAATGCCTTCTTTAAAGATTTCAAAATCTGTCACATAACCGTGGTCTGTCAAGCTTTTAATCATCTCTTCGATAACAGCTGTTTTTTCAGTTGCCTGTAAATCCAGCAACATGACATCTTTTCTCAATAGGTCTTGAATTTTCATCGTTTTTCTACCTCAACTTTTTCATATGTTTCTTTAATAAATTCTGCTGTTGCCAAGTCATCCGAGAATGTAGTTGCTGTTCCACAAGCCACTCCCCATTTGAAGGCTTCTACTGCATCTTTTGATTTGACAAATTCACCTGTAAACCCAGCAACCATAGAGTCACCAGCCCCAACTGAATTTTTAACTGTTCCCTTAATCGGTTTAGCGAAGTAAGCTCCCTCAGATGTGACAAGAAGGGCACCGTCACCAGCCATAGAGATAATGACGTTTTGGGCACCTTTAGCTAGTAGCTCACGAGCATATTTCTCAATTTGGTCCAAACTTTCAAGTTTTACACCAAAAATCGCTCCTAATTCATGATTGTTTGGTTTGACTAGAAGTGGTTGATAATCCAAACTATCAATCAAGGTCTGTCCTTCAAAGTCACAAACCACTTGCGCACCCGTCTGGCGTGTCAAAGCAATCAAATCCTTGTAGACGACATTCCCTAGGTTTTTAACACTTGAACCAGCAAATACAACTGTATCTTCTGCAGTCAAACTAGACAAAATAGCTTTCAATTCTTCTAACTGATCCGGTTCAACAGTTGGACCCGTTCCATTAATTTCTGTTTCTTGGTCTGCTTTGATTTTAACATTGATACGAGTATCTTCTGCCACTTGGACGAAACTCGTCTCGATTTCTTCCTCTGCCAGAGTATCTGTGATAAATTCACCAGTAAAACCTCCGATAAATCCAGTCGCTGTATTTGTAATACCCAAGCGTTTCAAGACACGACTGACATTGATTCCTTTCCCACCAGCAAACTTATCATCACTATCCATTCGATTGACACTACCGACTTGGACTTGGTCCAAACGAACGATATAATCAATGGATGGATTGAGTGTGACTGTATAAATCATACTTCTATTACCTCCGTTTTCTCCTTAATAGCCTGCAAGAGCTCATGCCCTTGACTGGTGATAACAATTGCTCGTTTTAGTGGTGCTACCTTAGCAAAGCAAGTTTGTCCAATTTTAGACGAATCCACCAAGACATAGGTCTGTTTGGCATTTTCTAAAATAGCACGCTTCACAGCCCCCTCCTCCATATCAGGAGTCGTATAATAGCCATCGTCCACACCATTCATCCCGATAAAGGCACGGTCAAAGTGCAATTGGTTAATCTGGTTGAGAGCAACGCCCCCAATGCTAGCATCTGTCGCCATCTTGACACTTCCTCCAACCATGACAGTTGGAATCTGCTTTTCAACCAACTGAACGGCATGGTGAATAGAGTTGGTCACAACTGTAACATTCTTATTAACCAATTCATGAATCAAAAAAGCAGTTGTTGTTCCAGCATCGATAAAGATGACATCTTGTTCCTTGATGAGAGAGGCTGCTTTCTGAGCCAGCAACTTCTTTTCTTGAAGGTTTTTGACAGATTTTTCTTGAATGGTTTCCTCTTCCTGCAAGGAATGGGGCAATTCTGCTCCACCATGCACACGACGAAGCTTGTTTTCCGCTTCCAACTCATCCAAGTCTCTTCGAACCGTTGATTCTGAGGTCTCTAGCAAACTAACTAATTTCTAGAGAAACTACATGATGTTGATTTAACTCCTCTAAAATCAATTGTTTCCGCTCTGTTTTTAACACTGAATCACCTCCTGTTATCGTTTACACTATTCATTCTATCATACTTTATTTCGAAGTCAAGCATTTTTTATCATTTTCTTTCAAAATCTATCATTTTTCTTATTTCCAGAATTTTTATTGCAAGATAAGAGCCTTTATGGTAGACTATTTGAGTAAGTATTGGAAGATTACTCAAGAGGCTTAAGAGGCCGTGTTGGAAACGCGGTAGGCGTATAACAGCGTGCGTGGGTTCGAATCCCATGTCTTCCGTTTATTTTAAAAAAGATACCCAAGAAATCTTGGGTATCTTTTTTCTTATATGCTTGTTTTATAACTCGGGTGAATTTCTTAGAAAATATCAAATAACAATTTCACATTGAGAATTGTTAAGATAATGGAAACGATATAGCCAAGGATGGTATTCCATTTGGCATTGGTAAATTCTCCCATCAGTGATTTCTTAGAAGTTAGATAAATCAGTGGGAAGATTGAAAATGGAAGAGCAATCGAAAGAAAGACTTGTGAATAAACCAATAACTGATCCAATGTTTTTTCCTGATGACCAAACAGAACCGCTACAATCATGACAGGCAACAAGGCAAAGAGACGAGTTGCCAAACGAATGAACCATTGAGGTAATCTCATATGCAAGAAACCTTCCATAACGATTTGTCCAGTCAAGGTACCCGTAATCGTCGAATTTTGACCACTGGCTAATAAAGCCAAGGCAAACAAGGTTGATAAGGTCGAGCTAGCTATAGCTCCTGCAATAGTAGAATCCTGCAAGGCATTATACATTTGAGAGAAGGCAGAAATCTCAGATGCATGGCCGAAAAAGAGAGCCGCCCCGAGAATTAATAGAAGGGAGTTAACCACAAAGGCCAAGGATAATTGGAGATTTGAATCCCAGGTCATAAAGCGCACGGCTTTTCGAACATCATTCTTGTCCTTGTGATTGATTTTCCGAGTTTGAGACAAGGAAGAATGCAAATAGAGGTTATGGGGCATAACCGTTGCTCCCACGATCCCTAGTGCCAAGGTTAATTGACTTTCATGCCCTGGCAAGGGACTTTCAAATAAGGTTGCATTGGGTAAATAACCCTCAACGATTCCTTGGAAGCTTGGATGTGACAAAGCTACCAGATAGGTAAAAATTGCTAGAATGGTTAAAATCAGTGTTGTCACAATAGCTTCAATCTTCTTAAAGCCAAATTTCATCAGAAGCAATAAGAGAAAAACATCCAACACGGTCAAGAGAATTGCTATCATAATCGGAATCTTAAAGAGAAGATTGAGAGCAATCGCTGAACCTAGAACTTCTGCCAGATCTGTCGCCATCAAGGCTAATTCTAAAATCACCCATAGACTATAACGAAGCCATTTAGGTGAATGATGAGCCGTTGCTTGAGCCAGGTCCATCTGGGTTACAATACCAAGCTTTCCTGCCATCTGCTGAAGTTGCATGGCAATGAGAGATGAAATCAAGATAACAAACAAGAGACTATACTTATAGGAAGCACCACCGACTACACTGGTAATCCAGTTTCCTGGATCCATATAACCAACTGCGACAAGAGCACCCGGACCTAAAAAGGCCTTTAAATTTTGCCAGAAATGATTGTTATTTGGAGTATCGATAGATTGATTAATCTCAGAGAGTGACACTTTTTTATGAGAAGACATAGATACTTACCTCTTTCTAAACCTACTTTTTCATTATTTTCTATTAGAGAAAAATAAGATTGACTTTAAACTATTAAAACAATGAAAACTATATGAAAAATATTTAGTTTTTTCATTATTTTTCTTAAGGCACCTTAATATTTTTCTTAATGCACCTTAATATTTTTCTTAAGGCACCTTAATTATAACAGAAAATATGATAAAAACTTAAGAAAATTCAGGACTTGCTTTAATATTTAGGATACAACTGAAAATTGTATCCTTTTTGTAAAAAAGAATGCCAAGGAATACCAAGGACAAAAATAAAAAACGTTGATTTAACAACGTTTTACCAAGGAATGCAAAGGAATAATGGAGCCGGTGGGAGTCGAACCCACGTCCAAACACCTGCCAACATATTTGTCTACAACCATAGGTTATGTATTAGTTTAACAGTCCCTCGACACATAACTCAAGCCTAGAAACTGCGAGTCTATCAATCTCTTATCAAGCCGCTAGACAAGACTTAATCGTATCTCGCTAATAATAAGACCTGTCATTGAACACGAGCAATCCAAATCGGGTCACGCCTGCTGGTTTTTAGGCAGCTAGAGCGTAAGAAGTGTTATTTTTGCAGTTATATTTAACTGAGCGTTTACGTCGCCACACGAGTCGCAAAATATGCCTCATAATGCCTGTCGAATCCGTAACGACCCCAAAAGACAATAAAACCATTATACCTTATCTAACTCAAAAATGCAAAAAGGAAATCAACTAACTAAAAAAGATAGTCTTTCAAAGCTTTGGTCAAAACTTGATAACCAGCAACACTGAGGTGCAGCCCATCAGTAGTATAGTCTTTTTTTAGTTGGCCTGCCTGGTCTGTCAAACTATCAAAAACTGGCACAAATTCTACCTGCATATAGGCAGAAGCAAGCTCTTGATAGGCTTGATTCCATTTCTGAATTTTTTCATTCGTGCGGATATAGACTGTCTGCTTGTACTCCTCTCCCTCATTGACTGGCAAAATAGAAAGCATTTTAATCTCAGTCAATGGATAATCGCGAGCAATGGATTGTATGATAGCTTCAAGATTATTGAGAGCCTCATTCAAAGGCACATCTTTTCCAATATCATTTGTCCCAATCAAAAGGACAATTTTATCTACTGCTCCACCGTACAGATGCGCATCTAGATTTTCTAATAACAGCCCTGTCTGATAACCTCGAATGCCTCGATTGACAATCGTCTTTGCATTCCCAAATAGTTCCTGCAGAGGGTAATACTCAACAATGGAATCCCCAATAAAGAGAATGTCTGGCTCTAGAACAGAAACTTGATTTAGGTGACGATACTTGGTTTGGATTTTACCTTGTTCCTTTAGTAACCAATTTTCTAATAACTGTACTGCCACTTCATTCTCCTTTTTCTAACCAGTTTTCCAAGACTTGATAAACTCCTCCTTGGCTGTTGGCTGGCGCTAGAGCAGTCGCCACAGCTTTGGCCTTGTCATCAGCATTTCCATCGCATAGGCAATTCCAGCCATTTCAAGCATTTCAACATCATTTTCACTGTCACCAAAAGCCATGATTTGTCGGGGATTCAAATCCCAGCGCTTGAGTAATTCTTCCAAGCCCCATGCTTTATGAATTCCAGCTTGGAGGATATCAATGCAACCATAGCCACTCGATACAGCCCGAACACGGCCATCAAAGAGAGCATTGATTTCTTCCAAAACCGAACTCAAACGTTCCTCACCAACAACCATACTCATCTTAAGCACACCACCAAAGAGGTCAGAGGTTAACTCATCCACAAACTGCATCCGTTGGTAGAATTTTTCAATCATTTCTGGAGTCATAAAACTTTCAAGGTCTGTGAAAATGGTACCTTCTTTGACGAAACCACCCTTCATCCCCGTTACAACAAACTGGTCCTGACATGCTCGACCCTCGAAATGAGCCAAAGCTTTGTCGACAATAGCATCATCCCAAGTCTGAGCCTGAATCAGTTCATTGTTTTCAAAAATACGAGCACCGTTAGCAACAACCAAAACCACTCGATCCACCAAGTGCTCCAATAGTTGCCTCATGCGGTGAATTTCATTGCCCGTCGCGATGACAAAACGAATACCCCTTTGATCCAACTGATCTAAAATCTTTTCCAAGCGTGGGATATCAAGCTGGCCTCTAGCATCCAGCAAGGTCCCATCCATATCTGTTGCAATTACCTTAATCGTCATTTACTTTCCTCTGAATTCAAGCTAATCCCACTTCAATCCTACATGTTCGTTCATTTCTTTATAGGCTGCATCAACTCGTTCCTTAGTCGCTTCATCTAACTGGTCACGATGACTACCACCCTCGATAAAATCTTCTAAGATATAAGTTTGGTAAAGGAAGAGTGGATAACCTTCTGGAGAATAGGTTCCTTTCGGTGTACGGTTTACCCAAGAAGGATGCGCTTTGGCAGTTTCGATTGTCGTCTTACCTGCTTTTTCTTAATGGTCACATCCATGAGCACGCCACGCTCTGTCCATTTAGCATTCTCTTCATCTTGCATGGTTTCAATTCGTTGATTGGAAATGAAGTTCCCCATTGAATAGATAATGAGTTTCTTGTCTCCATCTTTTTCAACCGTTTCAGATGGTTCAACTACGTGAGGGTGCCCTCCAAAGATAATATCAGCTCCCCAATCGATCATCTTGTGATAAAGAGCCTTTTGTTCTTCAGTTGGTTCCAAGCGATACTCCACACCCATTTGAGGCATGATAATGGTGATATCCGCTTCCTTCTCTGCCCGTTCAATTTCAGCCTTCATCTTGTCTTCATTTAGGTCTGAAAGATAGCGGTTATAGTCTTCTTGGGAAATACTTTGCTCAATTCCATTAAATCCATAAGAATAGGCCAAAAGTGCAACCTTGATACCATTCACTTCCTTGATAACCAGTGGAGCTTGATCACGGGACTCATGCGTATATACTCCAATAGGTGTCATTCCTGCCTTCTCAATAGCATCTGCTGTTGAAACCACACCTTCTATTTGTGAATCTAGGATATGGTTATGCGCCAAGTCTAGCACTTGATAACCAGCATCCTTGATGGCATCCATGACTTCGCCAGGTGCATTGAAGAGAGGATAACCAGCCAAATAATGGTCCTTGTTCACAGTACCTTCAAAATCACCTATAATCAGATCTGCTTGTTGAGCCATGGTTTCACATAGTCAAAATTTTCATGAAAATCATAGGTTCCATCTTCTTTTAAGGCAGAACGATAGATGGGAATATGATAGAGGAGGTCCCCGTTGGCCATAATTCTAGCAGTTTTTTCCTCGTCCTGATCTTTGGAATTTTGATTCGTCTTATTTGCTTCTTGAGAAATGGTATCCTTTTTTTGACTGGTCAAGGGGATTCCTTGGAAGCTTTCAAACAACAAGACCAAGCCCATTGATAAAGCAACTGCTAGCAAGAGTATCGCCACAAATCCCTTATTACTCCACTTGCGATAACTCCTAAAAAAGTTTACAAAGCCTCTCACAAAATGAAAAACTGGTCCACGTTTATATCTATCTTGTCTTCTTTGCATTTTCATTCTCCCTGCTTTCTAATGCAAGCCTTTTCTTTTTATTATATCACAGATAAGAAATTCTTTCACAACTTAATCGAACCTGCTAGGCATTTTCTATATAAGCTCGATGCCGTAATACTTTCAATCCTTGACATTTTGTGATATCATGTAGAGGTAATGAAAGGAGAGAAAATGTCTGCAATAGAACGTATTACAAAAGCTGCTCACTTAATTGATATGAACGATATTATCCGCGAGGGGAACCCAACTCTACGCGCAGTTGCTGAGGAAGTTACTTTCCCCTTATCTGATCAGGAAATCATCCTTGGCGAAAAGATGATGCAATTCCTCAAACATTCCCAAGATCCTGTCATGGCTGAAAAATTGGGACTCCGCGGTGGGGTTGGACTGGCTGCTCCTCAATTGGATATCTCAAAACGCATTATCGCTGTTTTGGTACCTAATATTGTCGAAGAAGGCGAAACTCCACAAGAAGCCTACGACTTACAAGCTATTATGTACAATCCAAAAATCGTCTCTCACTCTGTTCAAGACGCTGCTCTTGGTGAAGGAGAAGGTTGCCTGTCTGTTGATCGCAACGTGCCTGGCTATGTTGTTCGCCATGCCCGCGTTACTGTTGACTACTTTGACAAAGATGGGGAAAAACACCGTATCAAACTTAAAGGTTATAACTCCATTGTTGTTCAACATGAAATTGACCACATAAACGGCATCATGTTTTACGATCGTATCAATGAAAAAGACCCATTTGCAGTTAAAGATGGTTTACTGATTCTAGAATAAAGAAAATCCCGTTGCAAGACGGGGTTTTGTGTTATAATAGAGGCATGAAAACAAATGATATTGTCTATGGCGTCCACGCCGTTACCGAAGCCCTCCTTGCAAATACTGGAAACAAACTCTACCTCCAAGAAGATCTCCGAGGTAAGAATCTTGAGAAAGTCAAGGAACTGGCTACAGAAAAGAAGGTGTCCATTTCTTGGACTTCAAAAAATCCCTCTCTGAGATGACTGAAGGTGCTGTCCACCAAGGTTTTGTTCTACGAGTATCTGAATTTGCCTATAGCGAGCTAGATCACATTCTTGCCCAAACGCGTCAAGAAGAAAATCCACTTCTATTGATTCTGGACGGATTAACTGATCCTCACAACTTAGGCTCCATCTTAAGAACCGCCGATGCGACCAACGTTTCAGGAGTCATCATTCCCAAGCACCGTGCTGTCGGAGTTACTCCTGTCGTTGCCAAAACGGCCACAGGTGCTATTGAGCATGTTCCAATCGCCCGAGTGACCAATCTTAGTCAAACCTTAGATAAACTTAAGGATGAAGGTTTCTGGACCTTTGGAACAGATATGAACGGTACTCCTTGCCACAAGTGGAATACAAAAGGGAAAATTGCCCTCATCATCGGAAATGAAGGAAAAGGCATCTCTAGCAACATCAAAAAACAGGTTGATGAGATGATTACCATTCCGATGAATGGACATGTTCAAAGCCTCAATGCCAGTGTTGCTGCAGCTATTCTCATGTACGAAGTTTTTCGAAATAGACTATAAAAAAGTTTGGCTCTTTGTCAACTGTAGTGGGTTGAAGAAAAGCTAAGTTCGAGAAAGGACGAAATTTGTCCTTTCTTTTTTGATGTTCAGAGCGATAAAAATCCGTTTTTTGAAGTTTTCAAAGTTCCGAAAACCAAAGGCATTGCGCTTGATAAGTTTGATAAGATTATTGGTTGCTTCCAGTTTGGCGTTTGAATAGGGGAATTGAAGAGCGTTGACGATTTTCTCTTTGTCCTTGAGGAAGGTTTTAAAGACAGTCTGAAAAAGAGGATGAACCAGCTTAAGATTGTCCTCAATGAGTCCAAAGAATTTCTCAGACTCCTTATTCTGAAAATGAAAAAGCAAGAGTTGATAGACATTGTAGTGGTGTTTCAAGTCTTCTGAATAGCTCAAAAGCTTGTCTAGAATTTCTTTATTGGTTAAGTGCATGCGAAAAGTAGGGCGATAAAAACGCTTATCACTGAGTTTACGACTATCCTGCTGGATGAGCTTCCAGTAGCGCTTGGTAGCCTTGTATTCATGGGATTTTCGTTCAAATTGATTCATGATTTGAACACGCACACGACTCATAGCACGGCTTAAGTGTTGGACAATGTGGAAGCGATCAAGAACGATTTTAGCACACGGAAAAAGCTGTTTAGCCAAGTCATAGTAAGGGCTAAACATATCCATAGTAATGATTTTGACGCGACATCGGACGGCTCTATCGTATCGAAGAAAGTGATTTCGGATGACAGCCTGTGTTCTACTTTCAAGAACGGTGATGATATTGAGGTTATCAAAATCCTGTGCAATGAAACTCATCTTTCCCTTCGTGAAGGCATATTCGTCCCAGGACATAATCTGTGGAAGGCGAGAAAAATCATGCTTAAAACGGAAGTCATGGAGTTTACGAATGACAGTTGAAGTTGAAATGGCCAGCTGATGAGCAATATCGGTCATAGAAGTCTTTTCAATCAGCTTCTGGGCAATCTTTTGGTTGATGATACGAGGGATTTGGTGATTCTTCTTGACGAGAGAAGTCTCAGCGACCATCATTTTAGAGCAATGATAGCACTTGAAACGACGTTTTCTAAGGAGAATTCTAGTAGGCATACCAGTCGTTTCAAGGTAAGGGATTTTAGAAGGTTTTTGAAAGTCATATTTCTTCATTAGGCTTTCGCACTCAGGACAAGATGGAGCCTCATAGTCCAGTTTAGCGATGATTTCCTTGTGTGTATCCATATTGATGATATCTAGAATTTTGATGTTTGGATCTTTGATATCGAGTAGTTTTGTGATAAAATGTAATTGTTCCATAGGATTCTTTCTAATGAGTTGTTTTGTCGCTTTTCATTATAGATCCTATGGGACTTTTTTTCTACACAAAAATAGGCTCCATAATATCCATAGGGGATTTACCCACTACAAATATTATAGAGCCAAAAGTTTCCAGTCATCTGATTGGAAACTTTTTATGATTAACTATGTTCGGTGATAAATTTATAGGCTTCTTGACCAGCGATAGCGCCATCTCCAACTGCTGTTGTCACTTGACGAAGGTCCTTCAAGCGAACATCTCCAACCGCAAAGATACCGTCAACTGCAGTTTTCATGTGATTATCTGTCACAATCCAGCCTGCCTGATCTTGTATATTCAATTCTTTAACAAAATCGCTAAGAGGATCCAATCCAACATAGATAAAGACACCACCGAAGGCCTGCTCTGTCACTTGACCTGTTTTCACATTTTCAAAAACGACAGATTCTACTCGGTTTTCACCCTTGATTTCCTTCACTACAGAATCCCAGATAAAGCTGACTTTCTCATTCACAAAGGCGCGGTCTTGTAAAACTTTTTGGGCACGAAGTTGGTCACGACGGTGAACAATGGTAACAGTCTTAGCAAAACGAGTCAAGAAGAGTGCTTCTTCAACAGCTGAATCTCCACCACCGACTACCAACAAATCTTGATCACGGAAGAAAGCTCCATCACATACGGCACAATAAGAAACACCACGGCTGTTTAGTTCTGCTTCTCCAGGAACTCCCAAAGGACGGTGTTTAGAACCAGTCGCTACGATAACGGTACGAGTTTCATATGTTTGGTCATCAGTCATCACTTTCTTAAAATCACCATGATCTTCTACATTTTCAACATAACCATAGATATGCTCCACTCCGAGATTTCAAGCGGTTCAAACATCTTTTCAGCCAATTCTGGCCCACTAATATTAGCATATCCTGGGTAATTTTCGATATCCGATGTATTATTCATCTGACCACCTGGCAGACCGCCTTCAATCAAGGCTACTTTCAGATTGCTTCGAGCAGCATACAAGGCTGCAGTCATACCTGCAGGTCCAGCACCGATAATAATAGTATCGTACATATAGATTCCTTCTTTCTTGTTGTAACTATCTTTATTCTAACTCTTTCTTGTCAATCAAGCAAGGATTATGCTTTGAAAACAAGAATTAAACTCATAACCGCAAAGGATAATACTGGAACAACCAAGACTCCAATCATAATCATATCATAGAGATGGGCTTGGCGAGCCTTGGCTGTCTTATCAACTCCCGACATGGCTCTCAGTCCAATCCAAATCCCTAAAAAAATCAGGACGAGGATAGTGGTCAAGATCAAACTCTCGAAATATAAAGAAAATAGTTGCAGTAGCATGATTTCTCTCATTTCTATCTTTTTTAAAGAGTAAACTCAGCTAGTCCAGCTAACTGAGTTTTTCTTTACCTATTATATCAAATATAAGTCCGTTTGTAACTAGCGAAGAATTCTTTTGTCCGCTCTTCTTTAGGATGGTGAATAATCTCATCTGGTGTTCCAGACTCGATAATTTTCCCCTTATCTAAGAAGAGAATCTTATCAGCCACTTGGGCTACAAAGGACATGTCATGACTGACCAAAATCATGGTTTGACCTGACTTAGCAGCATCTGCAATAGATTTTTCTACTTCACCGACCAATTCTGGGTCAAGGGCTGAAGTTGGTTCATCTAAGAGCAAAACATCTGGTTTCATAGCAAGCGCACGCGCTAGGGCAACCCGTTGCTTCTGTCCACCTGATAAATGGCGAGGGTAATGGTTTTCACGGTCAGAAAGCCCAACCTTAGCCAACTCTTCCTTGGCAATCTTAGTCGCTTCTTGATCAGACAATTTCTTGACAACAACCAAGCCTTCTTTCACATTATCAAGTGCTGTTCGGCGTTCAAACAAATTAAACTGCTGAAATACCATAGACAACTTGCGGCGTAGGGCAAGGATTTCTTCTTGAGTGATTTTAGAAAAATCAACTGAAAAATCATCAATCTGAATAGAGCCACTGTCAGGTGTTTCAAGATAATTGAGACTACGAAGAAAAGTTGATTTTCCAGCTCCTGAAGAACCAATCAAGGCTACAACTTCCCCTTTTTGAATATCCAAGTCCAGATGATCCAAGACAGTCTGTCCTGAAAAGGATTTGCTTAAATTCGAAATCTTAATCATTAACGAAGGTCTCCTTTCACATCTGTCTGCACTGTATCGGGTGCAGAAATAGCCATTTTTCTCTCGATGAAACGACCTAGGCTTTCAATTCCGATATTGACTACCCAATAAACAAGGGCAACGGAAATAAAGCGTTCAAAATAGCGGTAATCGGCACCACCCAAAATCTGAGCTTGGGCAAAGACTTCCACAACACCTGCACTAAAGGCTAGGGAAGTTCCCTTGGTCAAGCCGATTAGGGAATTGATTAAGGTTGGAGTCGCCACAACTGCCGCATTTGGAATAATCACTCGTCGATAAACTTGCGCTCGGGTCATACCCAAACTACGTGCCGCCTCAATCTCACCAGGATTGACTGAGAGAATGGCTGCACGAATGGTTTCACTAGCATAAGCTGCCTCATTGAAAGCAAAGGCAACAATCGCAAAAGCAGCGGCTGGAATCGCATTGATATTGAGACCAGTACCCCATTGCTGATTGAGAGCTTTCAAAGCCAAAGGGATTCCGTAGTAGGTCAACATGAGTTGCACCAAAATCGGTGTCCCTTTTAAGAAACTAACAAAGAAGGCCTGCAAGGGATATAAAATTTTGACACGATTGATTTTCACAATGGCAAAAAGAAGCGCCAAAACCAAGCCAAAAAGGGCACCACCAATTGTCAACATAATCGTTGTTGGAAGTTGTTGGACAATTCTCGGAATCCCATCAAAGACCGAACGCAAGCTAAACAGCTTGCCATCCGGAATCAATTGCATCAAGTTTGGTACCAATCTGATGCTAAAATCGTTGTAACATTCATAAAAACATCCTCTCCTGATAATGATTCATTCTACCATACTTCTGCCGTCAATGAAATTATTTGCTACGGTCAGATACAGACTTTGTCTACCTACTAGTTTATCATACTTTGAAACAGGGAGGTTATATATTTTATCTATCAAAGAGATAAGTAAAAACTATTTCAATCCCAATTCTTCATAAGCTTTTCGATAACCAATTTGCTTAACAGTTCCATTTTCTACTAAAATCGGTCGTTTTAACAACATACCGTCGCTTGCTAGCAACTGAGCTGCTTCTTGGTTTGACAGACTTCCTACCTTATCTTTCAGACCTAATTCACGGTATTTGATTCCACTGGTGTTAAAAAATTGCTTCAACTCAAACCCTGAGGTCTCTAGCCAGTTTAAAATGACTTCTTGACTAGGTGTTTCTTCCACGATGTGAACAGCTTTGTAGTCCATACCGAGTTGGCTTAATTCTTGTTTTGCTTTTTTACAAGTTGAACATTTTGGGTATTCGATAAATTCTAACATGTCTTTCACTTTCTATTTTATATCTTTAAAATCTGCGTCTTCATGCTCCAAGAGCCAGGCTTTCTTTTCCACTCCTGCAGCATAACCTGTCAGACGCTTGCCAGCTCCCAGCACCCGATGACAAGGTACTAGGATAGACCACGGATTGCGTCCTACCGCTCCACCAATTGCTTGAGCAGAAGCCACTTGCAGGTCTTGGGCTATTTGTCCATAGGTCACTGTCTGACCATAAGGAATTCTCTGTAAATAGGACCAAACTCGCTTTTCAAAATCCGTTCCTATTGGAGCCAAGGGCAAGTTGGATAAATCCTGAGGCTTGCCTTTAAAGTAAGCATCTAAGCAAGCAATAACTGGATCTAAAATGGGATGACTAACAACTTCTTCTATCGTTTCATCTCCTATCCCCCTCTCAAAATGCTTCTGCTCCTGTACCCAAATTCCATACAAATAATGATCATCAGCTACGAGAGAAAGGGAACCAATCGGCGAAGAATAGAGCATTTTTGCGTACTTCTTTTGCATTATTTCTTCAATTTTTGATAGGCCAAACGTTCCCCATCAACTGGAACCTTACCAACCTGTTTAAATCCGAGTTTTTCAAAAATATGTTGCATAGCTTTGTTTTCTGCATGCGTATCTGAACGAAAATCAAGATAATCAAATCCTTCAATTAAGCCCTCTAAGAAGGTTTGAGCAACTCCTTGTCCCTGCACATCTGCTGCCACAGCGATACGGTGAAAGACTAGGTACTCTGACTCTCCAGCTTGCCATTTCCCTTCATAAATGGCTTCATAGGCTGCCTCTGGACTCTTGGTCACAGCAGTATAAGCTAGTAGTTCTCCCTCTTCCAAGGCCACATAGGCTTGCCCTAAGATAATATCATCGATAATAATGTCTGCATCTGGATAACCATTTTGCCACTGGTCACTACCAGCAGCTGCTAAACATTTCTTAGCATCCTCCATCACCTGCATAATGGCATCTACTTCATTTGGAAAGCTAAACGAATTTCCATCTTTTCTCCTCTTTTCTGACTAGTTTCTCCCATCATAGCATAATTCAAGCCTTTTCACAAGCAGTTAAAACTTGACTTTTTGTTTTTGTTATTTTATAATCTAGTTATTAAAACTAGATAAAAAGGAGTTGAAAATGAAAACTACCTTTTCCTACCCCAAATGGGCAGAAATTCCAAACATTGACCTCTATCTGGACCAGGTTTTGCTCTATGTCAATCAGGTCTGCGCCCCTATCTCTCCTGATAAAGACAAGGGCCTAACAGCATCCATGGTCAACAATTATGTGAAACATGGTTACCTGACAAAGCCTGACAAGAAAAAATACCAACGCCAACAGATTGCCCGTTTGATTGCTATCACAACCCTTAAGTCTGTATTTTCTATTCAAGAAATAGCCCAGACACTTAATACTCTACAAAGTCAAGCAAGTTCAGACCAACTCTACGATGCTTTTGTGGACTACATGAACCAAGGAATTGATCCAGCAAACTCTATCATCCAAACCAGCTGTCAAACCGTTAAACTCTATCATCAAACTCTAGCCTTAATCCATCATACTCAAGAGAAGGTAATCCAATGAACACTAGTCTTAAACTCAGCAAACAACTCAGTTTTGGAGAGGAGATTGCTAATAGCGTGACCCATGCCGTAGGTGCAGTCATCATGCTCATCTTACTCCCTATTTCATCCACCTATAGTTATGAGGCACACGGATTCTTATCATCTATCGGTGTTTCTATTTTTGTTATCAGTCTCTTTCTCATGTTCCTATCATCCACCATTTATCACTCTATGGCCTATGGTTCGACCCACAAATATGTCTTGAGAATCATTGACCATTCTATGATTTATGTTGCCATTGCTGGCTCTTACACGCCCGTCGTATTAACCTTAATGAATAACTGGATTGGCTATCTGATTATTGCCATTCAATGGGGAACGACCATCTTTGGTATTCTCTATAAAATCTTTGCTAAAAAAGTCAATGAGAAATTCAGCCTTGCTCTTTACCTGATTATGGGCTGGTTGGTTCTGGCTATCATTCCAGCCATTATCAGTCAAACGACACCAATTTTCTGGAGTCTTATGGTAACTGGTGGACTCTGTTATACAGTTGGAGCTGGATTTTACGCCAAGAAAAAACCTTATTTCCACATGATTTGGCATCTCTTTATTCTAGCAGCATCTGCCCTCCAGTACATTGCCATTGTTTATTACATGTAAAAAAGTTGAGAAACTCAATCTCAACTTTTTTCTTTACACATATTGATAAAGTACTGGTGCAAGCGCACATCATCAGTCAATTCTGGATGAAAAGAAGTTACCAACATATTTTTTTCTTGGGCTGCAACGATTTGATTATCAACTCTTGCTAGAACTTCTACACCTTCTCCAACACTACTGATAATTGGGCCACGAATAAAGGTCATTGGAATACTACCAACTCCCTTACATTCTGCTTCCGTGTAGAAACTTCCTAATTGGCGCCCATAGGCATTGCGCTCGACCACCATATCCATAGTTCCTAGATGACTTTCTTTCTGAGAAATGATTTCCTTAGCCAGCAAAATCAAGCCCGCACAGGTCCCAAAAACTGGTAATCCAGATAGAATGGCTTCTCGAATGGGAATCAGCATGTCCTGGTCTCGTAAGAGCTTGCCCATGGTTGTAGACTCACCTCCAGGTAATATCAAACCCGACAAGTCACTCCGAGATTTCTGAAAATCTTCTAAATTTCTGATTTCAACACTCTCGACACCTAATCTATCTAGCACTTTTGCATGTTCTGCAAAGGCCCCTTGCAAGGCCAATATTCCGATTTTCATCTATTTTCCTCGCTCAGCCATGAGAATTTGGATTTCATTTTCATTAATACCAACCATGGCTTCTCCTAGATCTTCAGAGATTTGAGCTAGGATTTGAGGATTACGGAAGTTAGTCACAGCCTTAACAATGGCACTCGCTCGTTTAACAGGATCGCCTGACTTAAAAATACCTGAACCGACAAAAACACCCTCTGCCCCTAATTGCATCATCAACGCAGCATCTGCTGGCGTTGCAACGCCTCCAGCTGCGAAGTTTACAACTGGCAATTTCCCATGTTCATGGACATATTGAACCAATTCTACAGGGACTTGCAAGTCCTTAGCAGCAACATAAAGCTCGTCCTCACGTAGGTTTTGAATGCGGCGAATTTCCTGATTCATCATACGCATATGGCGAACAGCTTGGACAATATCTCCTGTACCCGGTTCTCCTTTGGTACGAATCATAGAAGCACCTTCAGCGATACGACGCAAGGCTTCACCCAAATCCTTAGCTCCACAGACAAAGGAACTTGAAATTCTTTCTTATCCACATGGAAACGATCGTCAGCTGGAGATAAAACTTCACTCTCATCGATATAGTCAATCTCAATAGCCTCTAAAATCTGAGCTTCAACAAAATGCCCGATTCTAACCTTGGCCATCACTGGAATACTAACCGCTTCTTGGATTTCCTTAATCATCTTTGGATCACTCATACGGGAAACTCCACCAGCTGCACGAATATCAGCTGGAATCCGCTCTAAGGCCATCACAGCTGCCGCACCTGCAGCCTCTGCAATACGGGCCTGTTCAGGATTTTGAACGTCCATGATAACCCCACCTTTAAGCATCTGTGCCAAGTTTTTATTTAGTTCATAACGATTTTCAGTCATTTATTTTATCCTCATTATTTATATTGGTAGCTACCATTTCATTTTAAGTTAGATTTGGAGGAATCACAAGATAAAAAAACCATAATTGTATGGGGACAAATTATCTAAAAAACTATCTGACCTTAACTTAAGGCCAGATAGTTCATCAAATTTTATTTTTCAGCTGTAAGAGCAGCCATTGTGATGTAGTTGTATGGTTTGTTGAAATGTGGCAAGAAGAATAGGTCTGTCAATGCCAATTTATCAATTGTAACATGCTCTTGGATAGCAAGTGAGAACATATGGATTCCCATACTGATAGCAGAATCACGTGATACCATTTGAGCGCCAAGAATTTCACGACTATCTTTATCAAAGACAATCTTGATTGCTACTTCATGGTTATCATGTTTCATGAATTCTGGTTTTTGAAGATCGTTAAAGCCTGTTTCAGTAGCATTATAGCCCGCTGCTTTTGCTTTTTCAAGAGTCAAACCAGTTGAAACCATATGAAGACCGTAGATTGAGATACCGTTTGAACCTTGAACACCGATTCCTTCCAATTCATGTCCACAAGCGTTGTAAGCACCAACAATACCAGTACGAACAGCATTTGAAGCAAGCGCGATGTAGCTAGTGTCTTTACGTGCATTGTCATAAACAGTTGCACAGTCACCTACTGCATAAACTCCTGGAATTGATGTTTCTTGTTTCTTATCTACAAGAAAGGCACCGTTGCGGAAGAGTTCAATCTTACCATCGGCAAGAGATGTGTTTGGACGGAAACCAACCGCAAGAACAACCATATCCACATCAAATGTTTCTTTGTCTGTTACCAAACGTTCTACTTTCCATCACCTTGGATAGCTTTTACTGTTTGACCAAGCGCCAAGCGGATGTTGTTTTCTTCCAAGTTCTTGGCCATCATTTGAGTGAAGTCTTTGTCATAGTAACCGTTCAAAACAGTGTCTACAATATCAACAAGGACAACTTCTTTTCCAAGACGCTCGAAAGCTTCAGCAAGTTCAACACCGATATAACCACCACCAACAACGGCGATGCGCTCAAGGTGTTTACTCTTGTCAGCAAGTTTTTCGATGACTTCTTCTGCGTTTTGGTACAACTTAACAAATTGAACATTCTCAAGCGTTGCTTTAAATTCGCGGTTTCCTTTAACAATTTCAGCCCCTTCGATTGGTGGCAAGATTGGTGTAGAACCTGTAGCGAAAATCAATTTCTCGTATGACTCTTTGTGCTCTTTTCCTTCAACTTCTGCAGTCACAACTTTGTTATCGTAGTCGATTGAAAGAACAGGTGAGTTCATGTAAACTTTAGCACCTTTTGCTTCCAATTTTTCTTTATCAGAATAGAACAAGCCTTCAGCACCGTCAATTTGTTCCCCAATCCAAAGGGCCATTCCACATCCTAGGAAAGAGATGTTAGAGTTTTGGTCAAATACAACGATTTCGTTCTCATTTCCAAAATTATCCAACATAGTATTAATACATGCTGTACCAGCGTGGTTAGCACCAACTACAACGATTTTACTCATAGAAAAATTCCTACCTTCAATTTTAAATTTACTCTTCTATTATAACATTTACTGTTAGCGTTTACAAGAGTTTAGCTAATTTTCCCGATTTTTTTGTAAAAAAATGTAAATAATCTGTATTTTATCAGCCTTTCTTACAATTACTCTTTATTTTCTGAGCATATTTCTTGACAACTTTACAAATTTTATTTGTGAAAACGCTGACTTTATGGTATGCTAATATCATGGAAAGAAATTGTAAGGGGTTAAACTTAATATCAATTTACAATATTTCAACCTTCTTTTCATAAGAGAAAGGAGTTGGTAGCTTGCTTCTTAGTTCACATTCCGAACGGCTAATGGGGACTACTATCACTATTTCATTAGTAGATGAGCGAGCCGATATCTTGCTCCAAAAGTCCTTTGATTTGCTCAAAGAGCTTGAATACCGCTTCAATGCCAATAGCCAAGAATCGGAGTTGATGGAAATCAATCATCAAGCTGGAATAGCTCCAGTCAAAGTTCACCCTGATTTGTTTGAATTGATTTCACTTGGATTAGAGCATAGCCTAGCGCCCTCTAGTCATCTCAACATCAGCATTGGTCCCTTGATTCAAACCTGGCGCATTGGTTTCAGATGCCAAAGTGGCCCAACCTCAAGAAATTGAAGATGTTCTACCTTTAATTAATCCTCATTATATCGAGTTAGATTCTTCCACTTCCACTGTGTTTTTAAAACAAAAAGGAATGAAGATCGATCTTGGTTGTTTAGCCAAGGGTTATAGTGCGGATAAAGTCGCCCAATTTCTGAGAGAAGAGGGAGTAACATCTGCCTTGATCAATCTGGGAGGGAATATCCTGACCATTGGAAAAAATCAGGCAAGAGGAAATCAGCCTTGGCAAATCGGGATTCAAGACCCAGCCAATCCGAGGGGAAATCACTTAATGACCATCCCTGCTGTCAATAAATCTGTCGTGACTTCAGGTATTTATGAACGTCACCTAACAATCGATGGAAAAGATTACCATCATATTTTTGACAGTCAAACAGGATATCCTGTTGAAACGGAACTAGCTAGTCTTACCATCATCTCTGATAAATCCGTTGATGGTGAAATCTGGACAACTCGTCTTTTTGGAGAAAGACCTGCTTCTATCCTCTGGCAAGTCGAAAGTTTAGAGGGCATCGAAGCCATCCTCATCGATAAAGAAGGTCACCTAAGTTGTTCTTCAGGAATTCCTACTCTATAGAAATAGATGTTTCAATAGAGTTTTAAAATCGTATTATGTAAAAAGAGAAAGGAAATCTCATGTTAAAACTTATTGCTATTGTTGGAACAAATTCAAAACGTTCTACAAACCGTCAATTGCTTCAATACATGCAAAAACACTTTGCTGACAAAGCTGAAATTGAACTTGTTGAAATTAAAGACATTCCTGTCTTCAATAAACCAGCTGACAAGCAAGTACCTGCTGAAATTCTAGAAATAGCTGCTAAAATTGAAGAGGCAGATGGCGTTATTATCGGTACTCCTGAGTATGACCACTCTATCCCAGCTGTTTTTGATGAGCGCTCTTGCTTGGTTGTCTTATGGTATTTACCCACTCTTGAACAAACCAATCATGATTACAGGTGCTTCATATGGTACACTTGGTTCATCACGTGCCCAATTACAACTTCGCCAAATCTTGAATGCTCCAGAAATTAAAGCAAGTGTCCTTCCAGATGAATTCTTGCTTTCACATTCTCTTCAAGCCTTCAACCAAGTGGTGACCTAGTGGATCTTGATGTTATTAAAAAAATTGGATGCCACTTTTGACGACTTCCGTATCTTTGTAAAAAAATCACAGAAAAAAATTGCGTAATGCACAAGAATTACTTCGCAAAAGATGCTGAAGACTTTGACTGGGAAAAATTTGTAAGATAGGAGACCAAAAAAAGAATGAAATTTGTTGGACTTGTAGGATCAAACTACGATCAATCATATAACCGTAAACTCTTGGAATTTATCCGCCGTCACTTCAAACTCAAATTTGAATTAGAAGTTCTTGAAATTGACGAAGTTCCAATGTTTAACCAAGACGAAAAATGGGACGAAAGTTTCCAATTACGTTATTTATATAACAAAATTACTCGTGCTGATGGTGTTATCATCGCTACTCCTGAGCACAACCATACAATCTCAGCTTCCCTAAAATCTGTTCTTGAATGGCTTTCATACGAAGTTCATCCATTTGAAAACAAGCCAGTCATGATTGTAGGTGCTTCTTACTACGACCAAGGTACTTCTCGTGCCCAAGTTCACCTTCGTAAGATTCTTGATGCTCCAGGTGTCAATGCCTACACACTTCCAGGAAATGAATTCCTTCTCGGTAAAGCTAAAGAAGCCTTTGATGTTAATGGGAATATCACAAATGAAGGAACTATTAATTTCCTTGAAACATGTTTAGACAACTTTGTAAAATATGTGGGAGTCGTTTCAAAATTGAAAAAACCAAAACCAATCGCACCAGAAGATTTATATTGTACAAATCCAATTGCAACTACCATTCAAGGTGTTGACCCTGATGATCCTGAATGGGTAGAAAAAGCAGCTGAGCTTGTTGGAGCTGTTTCTGGAGATACTTACGTTAAATTAGACCACGGTATCTTGACAGTTAACCAAATTGATATGTTCTTGAAAGCAATGCCATTTGAGTTGACATATGCGGATGATAATAACCAATTCTTGTACTACAATAACGCACATCAAGATCCAAACACTATGTATGGTAAACGTGTACGAGTTCAAGCTGGTAGCCGACTAGGAACTGTGCATGCTTCACTTCCACCTGCAAGAATGAAAAACGTTGAATGGGTTGTCGGTGTACTACGTAACGGAGATCAAGAATATGTCCGTACAATTGTACCAGGAACACCAGAAGGTGTTATTAATACACATAACTACAAGGCAATGTACTACCCAGATGGTTCATATGCTGGAATTAATGAAATTATCTTTAATTTCCAACCATGGCTTGATTGGTACTTAGAAACAACTGGTCAACGTCTAGTTGGTGGAAATACTGCAGCTCCTGCTGGAGGACATGGCGGAGCAGATGCCACATCTGGAGCTTCTGATGCAGGTGATGCTGGAAGCCACGGTGGTGACGCCGATGCTACATCTGGCGCAAGTAACTAATAATAGTTTTAGGAACCATCTTGGTTCCTTTTTTAGCAAAAAAAAGACTAGCAAACACAAACTGCTAGTCTTTTGGTTATTCTTTCATCTATCTTTATTAAAATTAGATGCAGAAAATTATATTATGAATTTGGGTCATCGATACTACGACCATGTAATCCTTTTTCACGTTGTACCTGGCGTAGTTTTTCTGGTGTAACATCATTACCTTCTTCGTCCACAATTTTGATTCCCTCAATGTGGTGACGAACAGAGCGACGATAACCTTCAATGTACTCCTCACGTAGTTTAGCTTGTTCCACTTTTTCTTCTGGTGTCAAGCCTTCTGCTTTTTTCTTTTTGGCAAGCTCATTGATACGATCAATTTTTTTAGGATCCATGTTTCTCTCCTTTATGATAAGATTTAATCCGTTTAACAGATTTTATTTGGTATTGATTTGGTTAAAACGTGCAAGTTTAGCTGCTTTCTTGGTTAATTGAGACAAGATTGCCAAACGATTTTGACGGACTGCTTCATTTTCAGCCATAACCATGGTATGCTCAAAGAATGCATCAATGACTGGGCTAAGAGCAAAGAGCTGTTTCAATTGCTGACTGGCAGTCCCTGACAAAACGAGTGATTCTACTGCTTCTGCCAAGGCTTTCTCTTCTTCATTCTCAAAGAGAGCTGAATCAACTGTAGCAACTCCTTCTGCTTTCTCAGCTAAGTTAAAGGCACGAGAAAGTGATTCAACAGATGGTTTAAAGTCTTCTTCCTTGCTTGCTTCTACGAGAGCACTTGCCGCTTCCAACATATCCGCCACAACAAAGTTTGATCCTGCAAGAACGGCTTCCTTGATATCTTTTGGAGTAGAGCCCATCATCTTATCAACACGAGCCTTGATAAAGTCCATAACCTCTGCCTTATTTTCATAAGTCAAGCTGTCAAATTTCAAAGCATAAAGGCTATCAATCAGCTCGTCCATAGCAATGTGCCAACCAAAGGCATCCAAGATACGAACCAAACCTTGAGTCGCACGACGAAGGGCATAAGGGTCATTAGAACCTGATGGAATCAAACCTACTGAGAAGAAACTCAATATCGTATCCAATTTATCTGCAATGGCAAGCACTGCACCGACCTTGCTCTCTGGAAGTTCCCCTTCAGCTGATGTAGGCATGTAGTGTTCACGAATAGCAGCTGCCACTGCTGGAGTTTCACCAGCAAGAATGGCATATTTCTCCCCCATAATTCCTTGGAGTTCGTCAAATTCGCCAACCATACCTGTCAACAAGTCAAACTTGTAAATGACTGCTGCACGAGCTAGGTCAATCGTTTCATCCGCTGACAAACCAGCTTTTTCTGCCAAGAGAATAGCAATCTGACCCGTACGAATCATGTGTTCACGAAGGGAACCAATTTTCTCATGGAAGGTGACATTGTTTAATTTTTCAACAAGGTCTGAAATAACCAATTTTTGGTCTTCACGCCAGAAGAATTCTCCGTCTTCCAAGCGAGCTACCAAGACTTTTTCATTTCCTTTGATAACATTTTCCAAATACTCTGCGTTTCCATTACGAACAGAAATGAAGTTTGGCAAGAGTTTACCATCTTGATCACGGACAACAAAGTACCGTTGGTGTTCCTTCATCGAAGTCACCAAGACTTCTTCCGGAACTTCAAGGTATTTGGCATCAAAACTTCCCATAAAGGCAGTTGGGTATTCAACCAAGTTCAAGACTTCATTCAGCAAGTCAGCATCAATTTCGATACGTACACTGTGTTCAGCTTCGATTGCTTTGATTTGGTCAACAATCATTTGCTCACGTTCATGTGGATCTGCGATTACAAACTGCTTACGAAGATCTTCTTCATAACTCAATGCTGACTGAATCTTGGTTTCTTGTCCTAAGAAACGATGGCCACGGCTCACACGATCACCCTTGATATCAAGGAAATCCAAATCAAATTCTTCTTCATCTAAAAGAACTGTTAAAGTGTGAACAGGACGAATGTATTCAAAGCTATTGCCAGCCCAGTGCATGCTGACAGGGAAAGTCAATGACTTCAAGACATCCACAACACCTGGAACAATGACTTCAACTGCTTGACCAACTTCTTCCTTAGTAACATAGACATATTCTTCACCCTTGATTTCACGGAATTCGATATCTTCAACCGTCAAGCCTTCCCACGGACAAATCCTTGAGCTGCTTTGGTGAAGTTCCCATCACTATCCAAGGCAATTTTCTTTGCTGGACCCTTGAAATCTTCTGTCAAATCAGCCTGTTTGTCTGCAAGACCAGTCACACGAACAGCTAAACGACGTGGTGTTGAGAAGGTTTGAATAGCTTCAAAAGACAGGCGATTTTCCTTGAGGAAGGCTGCCATTTTTTCTCCTAGTTGTTTTTCACTTGGTGTGACAACATAGGCTGGTAATTCTTCAAGACCGAGTTCTACTAATAAGTTTTTTGTCATGTTTTTTCCTTTACATTTTCTTCAATCTTTTTTGATATGCACCTTAGGTACTGGGGACGTCGCTAACTAACTTTGTGAGTCTGTATGGAAATCTAATGCTAAATTGATCAAGATTTCCAACAGTCTCATCAAAGTGGATTTAGCTGACTGATTTTTGAACCTAATACTCAATGAAAATCAAAGAGCAAACTAGGAAGCTAGCCGTAGGCTGTACTTGAGTACGGCAAGGTTAAGCTGACGTGGTTTGAATTTGATTTTCGAAGAGTATAAGGTTTCAAAAATTCCCACATAAAAGTACGGCGGTGCATATCCCTCTAGCAAGTCTTCGACTTGCCGCTAACGATTTTAGAGCACAGTATTACTCACTATTCTGCGTCTTCTGCTAAGAGTTTAGCTCGTGTTTCTTCATCCAAAAGTGGGTAGCCTAGTCGTTTGCGTTCTGCGACAAAGGTTTTGGCTACGACACGGGCCAAGTTACGGATACGGGCGATATATCCTGCACGCTCTGTTACAGATACCGCACCACGCGCATCAAGCAGGTTAAAGGTATGTGAACATTTGAGAACATAGTCATAGGCAGGGTGCACTAATCCTTCTTCCAAGGCACGACCAGCTTCTTTTTCAAACTTATCAAAGTTTTCCAGCAACATTTCTTGATCTGAAATTTCAAACGAATATTTTGAATGCTCGTATTCAGGCTGGATAAAGATTTCTCCGTATTTTACACCATCAGCCCAGTCGATATCATAGACAGAATCCACTTCCTGAATATAAGAAGCCAAGCGTTCCAAACCATAAGTAACTTCTGCAGTCACAGGCCCAGTTGCCAATCCACCAACTTGTTGGAAATAAGTGAACTGAGTAATTTCCATCCCATCAAGCCAAACTTCCCAACCAAGACCAGCTGAACCAGTTGATGGGTTTTCCCAGTTGTCCTCAACGAAACGAATATCGTGTTCCAAAGGATTGATTCCCAATTTTTCCAAAGACTCAAGGTAAAGTTCCTGGATATTTGATGGAGATGGCTTCATGACCACTTGGAATTGGTGGTGTTGGTAAAGACGGTTAGGATTTTCTCCGTAACGACCGTCAGCAGGACGACGTGATGGCTCTACGTAAGCCGCATTCCATGGCTCAGGTCCAATAGCACGAAGGAAAGTGTAAGGACTCATGGTTCCCGCACCTTTCTCATTGTCATAAGCCTGCATAAGCATACAACCTTGGTCATTCCAAAATTGTTGCAAAGTCAAAATAATTTCTTGAAATGTTAATTTCTTAGACATTGTTTACTCCTTTAATTTATATTATCTTCTTAGATTTATTTATCAAGCAACCAAGAAAAGGCTGGGTCCTGAAAAATATGACGTTTGGGAACAGTTTGTAAATTCTGATCGCATTCATCTATTGTACCTAATTTCAAAGCACAGACTTCTGGTATATTTTCTTGAGCAGTGAAAATTTGACTGTGACAGTTCTGGCAGTAATAACGTTGTTTTTGGAGATGAACTATAGCTAACCAAATTCTCTTTCCCATACAATACCAGATTTTTGCTGCTAACTTTGGCACTGTGTAGGCTGACGCAGTTACTCGACAGAATGAGCAATGGCAAAAACTATTTCCGACAACTCTTCATCTAAAGTGTAGGATCATTAACAAGATCCTTTAATCATTATGCTCCTCTCTGAGTATTTGACGAAATCTAAAAGAACCGCATTTCAACACCCGAGCCTTGGACTAGGGGCGTCAGAAACGCGGTTCCACCCTAATTTATTACTTCATTGTTTTTGAAAATACTACAGAAAGCGCCAGTTTCTTACCTTGTCCTACTTGGCTCCCACTATCCCAAGCTCGCTTGAAGAACGCCATAAGACTTTCTTTCCTGCTGACTATTATATCAAAAATTAGAAGAATGTACAATTCTTTTTATGATTTTCTAGAAATCCATATCATCAACTCGTGGAGCGCCAGACTGAACAGCAATTGTTTTTAAAGTTTCTCTCTCCTCATGACTCAATTCAATTCCAAAGCAATCAAGATTAGCCTGAATACGAGATGCTGTAACAGATTTCGGAAGCGGTAAAAATCCTTCTGCCAAGCTCCATGCCAAGGCTATCTGAGCAACAGACTTTCCGTGATTTGCCGCGATTTCTTGCACTTGCTTGCTATCAAACAGTTCTCCCTGACCAAAAGGTCCCCAAGCTTCCAATAAAATTCCTTTTTCTCGACAGTAATCTACGACTTCCTCTTGATACACACCTGGAGCCAAGCGAACTTGATTAACCGCAGGAACAATTTTTGCTGTTTCAAGCAAGGCATCCAAATGCTTGGGAAGGAAATTACTAACTCCGATAACACGGATTTTACCTTCTTGATAGAGGTCTTCCATCGCTCTCCAAACTTCCGCATTTCGGATTTTCCATTGGTTATTCTCTCTGAGATGTTTTGGGTTTGGCCAATGAATCAAATACAGATCCAAATAATCCAAACCCAGCTTCTCTAGAGACTCTTCAAAAGCCTGACGAGCTTGCTCATAGTTGTGATTTGTATTCCAAAGTTTACTTGTTACAAAAATTTCCTCCCTCGGAATACCACTATCTTGAATAGCACGACCTACACTTTCTTCATTTTTATAAATAGCTGCCGTATCGATATGGCGATAGCCTGCCTTTAAAGCCTCTAGGACAGCTTGATAGGCAATCTCTCCATTTTCAGCTTTCCAGGTTCCAAATCCTAGAACTGGAATTGTAACGTCATTATTTAAAATATAAGATTTCATTTTTTTCCTTTCTAAATTTAGAAGAAAATCCAAAGAGGCAAATTTTCAAAGAAAACTTATCTCTTTAGATTTTGTGTATTATTGGTCACGGTTATAGTAGAGCTGGTGAGCTTTAAGACGACTATCTAACAAATCTGGTATGGTTACAAAGTCATAACCTTGCCCTTTCAAGTAGTCAATAACCTTCGGTAGAGCATTTACAGTCTCAGCATGGATATCATGCATGAGAATAATAGAACCATTCTTTACTTCACGCTGAATTTCTGTCAAAATCGCAGCTTCATTTTTACTCTTCCAGTCCAGACTATCCACATCCCACATAATAAAGCTCAAATCTAAGCTATTGCGAATGTCGTCAGTGATAGCACCATAAGGAGGACGCATGAGTTTAGAACTAGAACCCAGCACCTTAGTTAGTGCAGCCTCAGTATCAGTTATTTGTTTTTTGGCTTCATCAAGCGAAAGTTTTGAAAGAACTGGATGGCTCCAACTATGGTTTCCAATAACATGACCATCTGATTTCATGCGTTTCAAAATCTCTTCATTGCCAGAAACATTCTTACCTAAAACAAAGAAAGTAGCATTAATTCCATACTTAGAAAGAGTATCTAATGCTTGATTTGTCGTTGTAGGATTTGGTCCATCATCAAAAGTCAAGGCTACTACTTTACGATTTTTCTTCTCAAAATAAGCTTTATAAAGTTCCGCATCCTTATCTAGCAAATATGAGGAATGAATAAGCTCAAAGAAACTAGATACTGGCAAGGCAATCTCATCTAGATTTTCCACTGTCTGACTGGGATAAAGGATAATCTGACTATCCTTATAATCAAAATTCCATGCAGACAAGTCTTGGTCAGAGAAACCTTTAACAATCTGATCGACCTTTTCTTGCTCCAATTTCTTATCCTGTAAGAAAGAAGTCAGTTCTTTTGTCAGCTTTTCTTTGGCTTTACTAGCATCTGAGAATAATTGATCAAGTGTAAAAGGCTTACCATCTTCTGTCAAATGTACTTTCGCTAGACTAGTTTTTTCCGTCTCTTCAACTTTTGACGATGTTAAATCATAGATTTGTTTCATCACACTTCGGTTGACAATCCCTTTTAAAGTCGAATCCTGTTTCTCTGTATAATAAAAAACCAGATTTTCCTTATCTTCTAATTTGTTTTTTTAATATCCTGATTAATCTTCTCTTTTATTGAAGGAATAGACTCATTTCCCTTGGAGGGGATAATAAACAATAATCTCAGTCTGTCCCTTTTTAAAACTATCCTTCTGACTTCCTTCGTTGAAAAGTTGATTTTTTTCATTTTTAAGAGTTTGGATATTTGCTTCAAAGGTATGTTTTTGGAAAATTTTATAGCCGATTGCACTACCTAGGAGAATCATCGCTAATCCTAAAATTCCTACAAAAACGAGTAAAATACTTCTCTTTTTATCGTGACTACCATTCTTTTTTCTATTTTTCTTCATATTTACATGATATCAAAACCAAGCATTAATTTCAATGATAAACAAGCAATCTCATGACTTTTGAGCAAATCATGACCACCCTCTAACGGGTGGTTTGTCCCAGGGCTATAAGCCCTAATTACCAGCCAGCGCCTAAAGACGCTGGCTTTCACTTTGTTCAAGCCTTATTGCTCTTGACTCGTCACTTGCCTCTCAAAGAGGATTGAGTATTACTTACTACTATCCCTAAAGGGATCCTCATATTCTTTTACACTTAATTTATCTAGTGCTATATCATGCTTTACTCGTTCTCAAATTTTCATACTCGTGAAGAAATTATCCACTGGATAATTTCTTTATTCTTGAATATATTTCTTAATTGTGGCTTCATTGAGTCCAACCGTACTCACATAATAACCTTCCTCCCAGAAATGCTGATTCCCAAACTTGTATTTGAGATTGGCGTGTTTGTCAAACATCATGAGTGCACTTTTCCCTTTTAAATAACCCATGAAACTCGAAACACCTATCCTCGGTGGAATACTTACTAACATATGTACATGGTATGGCATCAAGTGTCCTTCGATAATTTCAACTCCTTTATAACTACACAATCGATGAAATATCTCGCCTAAACTACTTCGATATTGATTATAGATGACTTTTCGTCTATACTTAGGGATGAACACAAGTGATAGAACAGTGCCACTTTGTGTGCGATAAACTATGAGCCTTTTTGTGCTATATTTTTTTCTCCTTTCGCTTTACAATTATCTTGAACACCTTTTATTGTATCGCGTTCGGAGTTTTTTGGTATAACCTTCGACTCGCACCTAACGGAGCGAGACGGACTAATAGTCACATAAGAAAAAAGCTTAGAATGAACTAAGCTTTTTAGAAACGAATCGTCTCACGTGTTTTCTCATAAGAAGATACAAAACGATTGGTAACACCAGGCTCTGCAACTTCCAAAGCTTGAGAAATCTTATCAAATGAAGCATGATAATCAAATTCTTTTTTCAAAAAAATTTCTAATGATTCATTAAAGGCTTCTTGAATTCGTTCATCAAATGAGCGATAACGGTTCGAATACTGTAGCAATTGTTCTGTCAACGTTGCATATTGAACAATATTATAGGTTTCTTCTTCAAGTGCTTCCATATCATTTGTTGTAATTTCAAGAATTCGATTCACTGATTCAACATCAACGAGTTCTTGCTCTAACTCTGACATTAATTCTTCTGTGTTATGACTGGCATTAAAGAAGAGTTTCAAGAAACTTTGCGGAATTCCTGGTAGATTTCTCTTTTCCATATAACGTTTGATAGTATGCAAGCGATTCACATAAACATTTGCTTTTTGACGAGCATTAATGTCATCTTTTTCAACCTGCGCAAGACGTTGACTAACAGAAATCTGCTCATCTTCAATCTCTTTAAGATGGCTTTGAAGAGATTCTAATTTCTCTTCCAAAAACAGAATAAGCTTGAGTTGGTTCTGACTGATCTTCAACAACTTCCATCATCGTAGTCTCAAGAGCAGATAAGTCTGCTTGAATACGACGAACATGACTTGCATCTGTTTCTGGCAGAAGATAACTCTGACTCAAACGTTCAAGATCCTGAACAAGGACTTTATTATTTTTCCTTTACATGATTGAGATAGGTTGGAAGTGTTGAAAGAAGACTTTCAACAACTTTCTGAGCAGCAATTTCACGAGTAAAAAAATATCGTAAAGTGAATTAATTTCTTCTTGAATTTGAGTATTTTCATACTCCGCATTATCCAATTCCAATTGACGAATATTTTTCTTGATTCTTTTTCAAGGATTCATACAAGAGTTGGAAACGTGACTCGATATCTGTTTCTGTGAAATGGTAATTAGCATCTAATAATTTACGGTAACCTTCTTCCAAATCCACTAACTGATCAGGTAAAGTACTTGTCAGAGTTGTTACAAGACCTGGAACACGGTCAACAATATGTGTTAAAGCAAGAATATGATTTTCAGTAGCATCCAGAATAGCTGCTGCTTCAACTGGGTCTCCCGAAGAATTCAAGGTAACAAATTGAGAGAATTCAGATTGAATGTTTTCCAATTGCTTCTCAATTTCTGGAAGTGCTTGTCCATATTTTTCTGAATCTTCTTCTACAGTATTTTGAAGCGATTCAAACAAATCCAAAGCATGTAAAACACGTCCGCTATTTTTTTAGACTCTTGTTTTTTTCAAGTTCAGATAAGGCATTACGAATTGATGTAATATCTTCTTCAATCAAGTCGATTTGACTTTCAATTTGATCAATCTTATGTGTTGCTTTAAAGAAACGGAAAGAATTATTATAACTTTCTGCTTCGAAGATGTTATTTTCAATATCAGCAAACGAATTCAAAAGATAAGTCTACCCATTTTTTTGATTCCATTCACGAAAGGCCACTTGACTTTGACCAATCAAATGCATATTTTTTTACTGCTTCGACCTCGTCATTAACAGGAAGATTATAGAGCTGTTCTTTTTCTTTCTTCAAGACCTGTTAATCTAGTTACGTTTCGCTTACGTAGAAAAAAATAGCTGCTACATAAGCCAGAATCAAAATGACTGCAATCGCAACCATTAGATAAATTAGTTGTCCATTAGACATATTAAACTCCTTTTATACTAGAAACAATCGTAATGATTATATCATATTTTTTTAAAACCATGGGAACCATTTCCCATTTTTTTAGACGTCAAGTGTACTATAGACAGCATTTTTCTTCAATAAATTCGCGACGAGGTTCTACTCTATCCCCCATCAACATATCAAAGATTTTTATCTGCTTCTGCGGCATCATCCACAGAAACTCTAGCCATTAAGCGGTGTTCTGGATCCATGGTTGTTTCCCACAATTGGTGGTCGTCCATTTCACCAAGACCTTTATAACGCTGGATAGTTGGTTTGGCACGACCTTCACTGTGGCGGGCTAAAAGCTTCTTGGAGTTTAATTTCTTGATCTGCTCCTGGCTGGATATATTCTTTAATCTCGCTTCCAACCTTGACACCATAGATTGGCGGTTGGGCAATATAAACATAACCTGCTTCTAGGATTGGTTTCATATAACGATAAATCAAAGTTAAAAAGAAGGGTACGAATGTGGGCTCCATCGACATCGGCATCGGTCATCAAAAACGAGTTTTTTTGGTAACGGGCTTTTGAAACATCAAATTCTGCTCCAAATCCTGTTCCCATCGCTGTGAAAAAGACTACGAATTTCTTCATTAGCAAGAATCTTATCCATACTTGCTTTTTTTCAACGTTCAAGATTTTTACCACGAATCGGAAGGATTGCCTGGAACTCACGGTTACGACCAGATTTTTGCTGATCCACCAGCTGAGTCTCCTTCGACGATGAAGAGTTCTGTTTCAGCAGGATTGTTAGAAGAACAGTCTGCTAGTTTACCTGGAAGGTTGGAAATTTCTAAACCAGATTTTTTTACGAGTGACTTCACGCGCACGCTTGGCAGCCACACGAGCCTTTAGCAGCCAAAAATCCCTTTTTTTCCACAATACGTTTAGCAATCTGAGGATTTTTCCATGAGGAAATCAGAGAAGGCATCACTGAAGAGGCGATTGGTAATCTTGACCACTTCGCTATTTCCCAATTTGGTCTTGGTTTGTCCTTCAAACTGCGGATTTGGGTGTTTAACTGAGATAACTGCAGTTAATCCTTCGCGGACATCTTCTCCTGTTAAGTTGTCTTCATTGTCTTTCAGTAACTTATTCTTACGAGCATAGTCGTTGATAACACGTGTCAAGGCTGTACGGAAACCTTGTTCATGCGTTCCACCTTCATGGGTATGAATATTGTTAGCAAAACTCATGACATTTTCATGGTAACCCGTTGTGTACTGCATGGCTACTTCAACTGTGATATCATCCATCTCACCATCTGTGTAGATTGGGGTATCAAAGATCACATTCTTGTTCTCATTGATATATTCAACGTAACTAGCAATTCCACCTTCATAATGGTAATGCTTGGTTTGTTCCAAACCTTGGCGCTTATCAGTGATAGAAATTTGAAGACCGCGATTTAGAAAGGCCAACTCTTGAATGCGCTTATTTAATTTATCAAAATCAAATGTTGTTGTTTCAGTGAAAATCTCTGGGTCCGGTGTGAAGTGAACTGTTGTTCCCGTCTTATCCGTATCTCCAACCACCTCAAGGTCTGCAACAACATGACCACGACGGTATTCTTGGTAATGAATCTTACCATTTTTGTGGACATGAACGTCTAATTGAGTGGAAAGGGCGTTAACAACTGAGGACCCCACTCCGTGAAGACCACCTGAGACCTTATATCCGCCACCGCCAAACTTTCCTCCAGCGTGAAGAACAGTAAAGACAGTCTCAACGGCAGGTCGACCTGTTTTTTCCTGAATATCGACTGGGATACCACGTCCATCATCAACAACAGTAATCGAATTATCTGGCTCAATAAAGACTTGAATATGGCTGGCAAATCCTGCCAAGGCCTCATCAATTGAGTTATCAACAATTTCCCAGACTAGATGGTGAAGACCTTCTTTTGAGGTTGACCCTATATACATCCCTGGACGCATACGAACAGCCTCTAAGCCCTCTAAAACTTGAATTTGACTGGCATCATAATCTTGTGCCTGCAGATTTTTGATTTCTTCTGTCATCTTATTCCTTTTTCTTACATGTCTAATACTTGTCTTAAATTCACGATACTGGTAAACAAGTGGGTATCCAATCCTGCTGCTTGACCTGCTTCGATATCAATCGACCGATCACCAATAACAAGACCAGAGCTAATCTGATACTTTTCTCTTAAATAAATCATGGACTCTGGACTTGGTTTTCTCTTAAAGCCTGAGCTAGAAGTCACCACTTCTGTAAAATAAGCTGCTATAGAGGTTTTTTCTAAAATTTCCAAGACTTGATTATTTCGGTGAGAAACCAAAAAATGACGCCCACCTTGATTTGAAATGTCTTCCAATAAGTCAGAAACTCCATCAAATAAAATCGGATGTTCTAGCTCTCTGGCTTCATTTTCCTTGTACTTTTCTAAAAAATGCTCTAAGTTGGGAGCGAATGTTTCAATCGCAAAATCAGTAGAAACCTTTAAAGCTTGATAAACACTGTCATGGTACTGTGTGATGCCATACAGCGCTAAAGTTTCAACAAATGCAGCTGTTGAAGTTTCATAATTATCTAGTAAAGTTCCACCTAAATCCCAGATGTAATCGTGATATTTCATAGCTTTCATTATACCATTTTTTCATTAAAAAAGCGATGATTTCCCCGAGTTTTCCACATAAAAAACGAGAGTTTGACTCCCGTTTTACTGATTTTTACCAAAGACATCTCGATAAAGCATTCCTGTTCGTAAACTCTCTGCGTCTCCTCCTAGTTGCTCCACCAACTCGTAGGAAAAGGCAAGGGCTGTTGAAGGGCCTCGACTGGTTGTCAAATGACCATCTACCACTACTGTTTCCTTGACATATTGACCATCAAGGATTTGCTCCTGCACGCCATCATAGCAAGTGTACTGCTTGTTTCAATAGCCCGGCTTGATTGAGGGCAATTGGTGCCGCACAAATAGCTGCTAGTTTCTTCCCTTCTTGCTCGAGGCTTTGCAATTCTTGAATCAAGGACTGATTGTCACGCAAATGTGCAGAACCAGGCATTCCGCCAGGAAGGACTATCATGTCATAGTCTGACAAATCTCCATCAAAGACACGATCTACACTTACTTGGATTGCATGCGAACCCGTCACTTGCTCTTCAAAACCAACCATATCACAAGTGATATTGGCACGACGCAAGACATCTACAACTGTCAAAGCTTCAATTTCTTCAAAGCCCTGAGCTAACATAACGGCTACTTTAACCATGATTTTCTCCTTATTTGATTTGTTTTAATACAACCTTTTTCCGCTTGAATCGGACTTTTCCACTCTTTTCTTCAGCTAGGTTTGTCTGGTAACTCATCGATAAAAGCAAGCCAACACCAATCAAGTTACTGATAATCGCTGACCCACCTTGTGAAATGAAAGGCAAGGGAATCCCTGTCAAGGGAAGCAATCCTGTCACAGCACCGATATTCTCAAAGATATGGAAGAGCAACATCATAATCAAACCTGTGGAAATATAAGTATAGAACTGGTTATTTGATTTAAGTGTAATCTTCAACATACGATAAATCAGCATGAGATAAAGGGCAATAACAAGGACAGAGCCAATGAAGCCAAAATCTTCTGCGATAACTGTGAAAATCATATCCGACTCTCGAACTGGGATAAGCAAATTAGAAGCATTAAATCCTTGACCAAATAAGCCACCGCTCCCAATCGCAATCTGCCCTTGAGCCTGCTGATAGGTCGTTGTTTGGGCAAAGTCAAATGGATTAAGCCAAGCTAGAATTCGATTAATTTGATAGGTTGGCATCCCAATCTGATGCAAGAAGGCACGTCCATCCTTACTCAAAAAAATTGCAAGAAAACCGACTACACCAATAACTCCTGTTGCAAAAACTGGGATAATAATTTTCCAAGAAACCCCTGATAATAAAACGATTCCTGAAAAGATAGCCACAAAAACCAAGGCTGTACCTAAGTCACTCTGAAGAGCTAAGAGAACTAGAATCGGAATAGTAAAAACAATCATCCAACCTATCAATAGAAAATCCAAAGGAATTGTGCGTCGCCATTCCTTATGTTTTTGAGTAAATTGGACAATGATTCTTGCCAAAATCAAGATATAAGAAATTTTCATAAACTCAGAAGGTTGGAAAAGTGTTGCGCCCCCAATGGATACCCAGTTCTTAGCCCCAGTTGAAGCAACAAGACTTGGATTATAAAAAACCAATGGTAAGACCATCAAAGCTAAAACCAAGAGCATATAGATAAGGGGTAATTTTCCAGAGAAATTCTGTATTAAAAAGCATGACCACAAAACCAATCACAAGTCCCAAAGCAATCCATGCGACCTGCTGCCCTAAAATGGGCAGAATATTGTTTGGATAATCATGGCTAACAGCTATGTAGATAGCCACCACGCCGATAACCAGTAGGAAAAATACTGGCAAGAGCAAACTATAATCGACTCTAGAGTCGAGAGAACTTTTCATATATTCACCTTTTTCTCTTTCTTAGATTTTTTTCATTTTTTGTTTTGGAGGAAATCAATAACAGCAGAGGTAATCTGTTTTTCTATTCACCTCTTTGATAGTTCTTTCCTTCGCTAGAGCTTGTCTAATCTGTTTACCATATCTCTTATGAACAACACGACTATCCAATATCACAGCAATGGAAGCTTGTTCCTCGTTTCTAATTGTTCTACCCAAAGCCTGTTTGAGACGAATAATGGCCATTGGCAACTGATAATCATTGAAAGGATTCTTCCCTTCCTGACGCAATTCATGATTTAATTTTCGTGTTAAGGATTCTTGAGGATTTTGGAAAGGCAATCGAGGAATTACTTGAATAACGCAAGGATGGGTAGAAAAATCCACTCCCTCCCAGAAACTTCCTGTTCCAAGTAAGATTTGTCGCTCTCCTTTTTCAAAACGTTTCTTCAGCTGACTTGGCTCCCCGTTTTTATATTGGGCTAAATGAGGATAGTCTAGTATATCTGACACTGCTAACAGCAATTCTTTAGACGTAAATAAAACAAGCAAAGGCTCTTGGAACGCCTGTAAGGAATGGATAACTGATACAACCTCTTCTGCATAATCTAAAGAAGAATGTTCAGTTACTAGCGGAAATCATTTACTAATAAAACTTCTTGTCGCTTCTGTTGTAAAGATTCAACTGTGATAAGTGGAGCTTCAGTAAATCCTAATAAGTCCGCTAAAGAAACTCTATTACTGATTTCAAGAGTGGCAGATACGCCAAGAACTCTGCAATCTTCTGGCAATAAATCCGCTAGTAGAAAGCGACCTTTTTTACTTGAGCAGATTAAGACATCCTTACTTGACTTATCAGCTGTTGCTAGCCAAAATTCACAGTCTGAAGTAAAAAAGCGCATCATTTCTCTGTACTCAGGAAGACTTAACTCAGAAAAATGCTGGCGTAAGTTTTCAAGAGAATCTAACCACTTGTCATTCTTAAGTCCAGAGTAGAACTGATCTATCAAATAGCGACATTCAAACCCAATACCCTCAAGCAACCGTCTCTGAATAACATCTTTTTCTGTTTCCAAAGACTTTTCAACTTGTGTTACTAAATCTTCGAGAAGATAAGACACTTGGGCGAGGTTTTCAAGGGCAATCAGCATTTTTTGAGCTTCATCTATGATTACCAAGCGATTGTTTACAAACTCTGGATCGTCCTCTAAACGTGTTACCAAATAAGCGTGATTGGTTAACAAAAGGCGACTCGATTTAGCCCTATTTTGGCTTCGTTGCCAGAAGTCCTCAGTAATAAATAAACTTTTTTTTTTTGAAAGTGTTCCATCATGGACAAGTTCAGCTAGAAAATGCTGGTAACGATACAACTGCCCGATTTCATCTAAGTCTCCTGTTTCTGTCTCTGTTAACCAGATCAAGACTTGCATTTTAAAGCGTGTGAATAGGCGGTTGGACTCTGGCCTATGAAGTACTTTATAAAAATTATCGAGTTTCAAATAATTTTGAGGTCCCTTGAGACTATGAATATCAATATGAAAAGTATCTTTTAATCGACTTCCTTCTTCTTGCATTATTTGATTTTGAAGGATTTTTGTGGGAAGACTTACAAGGATGCCCCCTTCACTTTCCATGTTCAAAGCTGGTAGTAGGTAACCATAAGTCTTTCCAAGTCCCGTTTGGGCTTGAATAAAAAGCAATTTTTCTGTTCCTTTAATAACTGCTCAACTTTTTCTGCAAATTCAACTTGCTGAGGACGTTCATCCAAGTCTAACAAGGACATATTTTTAGTAAAATCCTTAGATAGCTTACGTGGCTTTAGAGACTTACTTTGCTTTTTTAGAAAAAGACCATGGAGCTCCATCAAATCGTGAGAAGAAAGGAGGGACTGGCGCTGATACACTTCTTCAATCACTAAGTAAGTTTCATAAAGGAGATTATCCGCAAGATTTAACAACGTTTCTAAAAGTCCTTTTGGTAACTGAAAAAGTTTTTGACGCATAAAAAGCAAAAGCTCTGCTGTTGCTTGTGCATCAGAGAGAGCGGTGTGGGCATGGTCTAACTTAATCCCTAACTCTTGACAGAGAATGCCGAGATTGTACTTTTTCAAACTGAGGGTACAAAAACCTGTGCCAGCTCAACTGTATCCACTCGTGGAGTTCTCAATTCATAACCTTCAAAAAAAAGGTACTCTGCCAGAAGATTTGCATCAAACTGGACATTGTGCGCAACAAAAATACCATCCTTGACCAGTTCAAAAATCCTTCCAGCTACCTGTGAAAACTCTGGAGCAACTGCCAACCGTTGATCAGTCAAACCTGTCAATTCTTTTATATGAGAATCCAAGAGCTCATGAGGATTGATATCAGTTCCATACTGATCGACGATTTCGCCATTTTCAATCACCACAATACCCACTTGAATAATTTTTTTGCCTTGCTTCCGGTGCTAGTGGCCTCCAAATCAACAACCACATACCGATCATTTCTCAAATTCATCATTAAAAAAATTATATCAAAAAAAAGCCCTGTTTGACACCCCTCAACTTCGATAGAAAAAAATCACTTTTGCTTGAAAAAAAATTTTTATAAAATGTTTGAATAGTATTATACAGAAAAAGGAGACATAAGATGAACCCATTAGATTTGTTTAATCAAGTAAAAGGAACTAATCGAGACAAAAGATTTCGAAGCTGCAAAAAAACATTTGTTGCAGAAAAATCAAGAACAGCTTGGAGAATACTTCTCTCAAGCTCAGCAGTTGATTTCTGGTTCTGAAGGTCTAGATGGCCTCGTTGGAAAGATTAAAGGATTTTTTTCTAAAAAAATATAAAGGCACCTGAAACCATCAGGTGCCTTTTTTTGAGATATTTTTTTCATTACTTTAGGCAGACAAGAGCTGATTTCCGTCGGCAAGACCACATAATGTTCTTGAGCTAGTTCTTGGGCTGTAGCTGAATGAAGATGAGTCGCTACCACCACACGTTCGTAGAGACTGGCTTGTTTAAACTGACCTGCAAATCCTGCAATCATTCCCAGCCAGTGTATCTCCCATTCCTCCAGTCGCCTGATAGGGACCTCCAACATGTAACTGGTAATAATCAGATTGGCCAGCTTGCCAAATTCGAGTAGCTGGACCTTTCTCTACCAAAATTGTTCCTTGCGGGAAGGAATTCAGGGCACTAGCCATTGCATCCTCGTTTTGCTTTTTCAATAGCAATACCAGACAGCTTTTTCCCATTCTTTTTTGGTGGGGAGTTAGGATAAGCTGGTTAGAAGGAAATGACAAACTTTGTCCTAGCAAGAATAGTCAGGGCACCTCCATCTACAATCAAAAATCTGATTCTGTCTTAAGCTAGCAAAGACTTGTTTTACTAGATTTTTCTCCAAAAAGCATCGTCTCGTAAACCAGGTCCCCAGTAAGACAACTTCTGCCTTCTCCAACTGCTCTTTTAACAATGGCTGGTCTTGAAGAGAAAAAGCCATAGCTTCTGGTAAATGACTGTGCAGAGCTGGAATATTTTTCCCTGTCTGTTCCAACGGTCACCAAACCAGCGCCACTTTTTAACTGCTGCAATGGCAGACATGATAATAGCTCCCACCCATAAGGATATGTTCCCACCAAGCAAGAGCAGACGACCGTAATCTCCCCTTTATAACTGTGACGAGACCGCTCTACAATAACTTTTTTTCTAGTAAGGTTTGATCAATCACTTTCATCGTTTTTTTCCTCTCTATTCATTATACTATAAAGTCTATACACCTTGCATCTTGAACATAAATCTATTCGTTCATATAGAAAAAGAGGGGACAAATCCCCTCTACTCTCCTTTCGCCCAAACACGAAAGTAAACGATTCTATTTTTGCTAGTAGAGACAGAGATGCCTAATCGGTCCTCTCCATCTCTTCGACTCATTTATCGATTCATTTTTTTATCTTCTACCAATCTATACAAATAGAATGATATTAGCAGCACAGACTAATCCTCTTTGCGTTTTGCAGTTAATAAGGCTGCTGACAAGGCTAAGGTAACACCTGCCAAGAAGATGGCTGTCTCAGATTCTCCCTCACCAGTTTCTGGCAATCTCTTGTCTTCCTTGGCAACTCGAACTGGTTCTTCTGGAGTCTGAGCTTTTTCTAACGAACTTAGCTTAAATTCTGGTTTTTCTATTGTCGGTGCCGCTTGATTACCTACTGTAGCTAGAACACCACGGTACTCTGGAAGTTCATGTTTCAAAGCCATTACTGCATTAACGCCACCCTTAAATTCAGGTTTCTCAACGATTGGTGCCGCTTGATCTCCTACTGTAGCTAGAACACCACGGTACTCTGGAAGTTCATGTTTCAAAGCCATTACTGCATTAACGCCACCCTTAAATTCAGGTTTCTCAACGATTGGTGCCGCTTGATCTCCTACTGTAGCTAGAACTTCTGTGTATTCTGGAACTTCATTGACTGCTGCTTCTACAAAGTTAGCACCGCCTTTGAATTCTGGAACTTCGTTGACTGGCGCAGGTTCCTCACCCTTACTATTTGAAATAGATGGTTTTTACTCCTACCTCAATAATACGATCTTGAGCTTTTCTTTGTTCAGTATGAACAAGAGTTCTAGTAGTTCCTGATACTTGAATATAGTCAACTTTTTCTCCATCTTGTCCTTCAGAAACTACACGACGTTGACCTTGAGCAAGCTCAGGAGTTTCACGAATAACTTCTTTAAACGGAAGTGGAGTCTTTTCAATTTCCAAACTTGGAGCTTCTGCAACTAAGTTCTTGACGCCTTCTGTCGGTGTTGTTTGGAAGGTAGACTTAAAGTGTAAACGATATTCTTTCACTAGATTCCCATCTTTGGAAATAAGACGAACAAGTGTTGGAAGATTTGTATTTCCATGACCCACAACTGTGACTACTCCATGTCCACTAGTTGTCGCAGTGACTTTTGGTTTGGATCCCATTGCTGTTAGGGTGTACTCTGTCACATTTGGATCAAAGTTTTCCAATGCTTTTTCCATCGATCGAAATAGTTGCTGATGGTGTTTCGACTTCTGCTCCCTTGCCTGCAGAGTAGGCTGTAAATTCTACAAGTGCTAGACCATTAGTAGTAGCCTTACGAGTCATACGCGCACGAATAGCTGTTGTTTGAACTGGATCAAAGTTAAACTCGATTGGTTTTACCAGCCACTAATTCTCCAGAAGCCTTTGTAAGGAATTGGTGCCCAATTTTTTCTGCCTTGTTGAATGGATGGTCAGCATTTTTCTTCATAACGAGAAATCGTACTTGGTTCTGTAAAGGCAGGACCAATATATCTTTCTAGAACCATTTTCTCTGGAGCATCTGTACCACTATCTTTAAAGAACTGAATAGCTACTTTTCCCAATAGATTGAGGAGTAATTTTTTTCCATCCTTCTTAAAGAGTAATCCGACAGAAGTTTCTTGATTTGTCGGAGTACGAGACCAGTTTGTCCAACGTCCATCTTCATTGTATTTTCCATCATTGATATAGAAAATTCTATCATGTGAAAGCTGCATGTGTATCGTTCGTTGTCGAAGCAAAGGCTTTAGAATCAGTTTCATTGTTGCTTGGATTTTTCTGAAATGACTTGATTGCCTTTAGAAACAACTGTCACCTGCATTTTTAGTGGTTAGATTTGTACCAATGACATAACCGGTAACTTCAAATGTTCCCTCATGCTCTGTCGCATGTTCAGGAATAGCATCCCACTTCACTGCAAGTTTCTCTGTAGTCCAAGTAGTTGAAGTTGGATGATAAACACTTACCTCTGAAGGAAGTTGAAGATTGTCTCCAACATTCAAGATTTTTAGCACCATTTTCTGCAGCAAAGAGGTTGACTAGTTTCTCTCTCATCATTGCGGAAGATTCGATATTCTTTTTAACACCGTACCATCTTCTGCTTTTTAAGATGAGACGTGTTGCACCTTTTTGGACTAGTTGCAGGCACAACTGTTACCAAACCATTATTGCTAGCTGTTGCAGTGATTTGTTTGCTAGATTGAGGAATATAGTAATCAGTCTTAGATGGATTAAAAGTGTTCGAGATCCTTGCCATCTACCTTGATAGAAATCTCTGAACTTGTAGAGCTTACTACCTTATTTCCAAGAACAGTTAGCTCTGTCAGACCAACACCTGATGTTCCATCAGCCTTCTTCATACGAATACGAACAGCATAAGTTTCTACCTTGTCAAATGTGAAGTGATTTGTTTGAGTTGCAGATAGCTGACTTGGAGCATGCAAGTTTTTCAACTGCTTTCCAATTTTCTGGATTATTAAATGGATGATTAGTATCGCGCTGTGCATTGCTGACATCATTTGGTAAATCTGGAATTTCTTTACCAACATAATATTCAACTACGTATTCTTTTGGAAGACCAATTGCTCCATCAGTATAGAAATCAACTGATAAATTGTTGACAAAACGTTTCGTCAAATCTCCTGAATTACCAAACAAGATAGAAGCCCAGTCATTATCAGTATTTGTTCTCCAAGTAGTCCATCTATTTTTAGCGTCTGTTGTCGTTCTTGACACAGTCAGATCGTTCAAGGTATTAGCTGAGTCATCTCCTCCTGTATTGGATACAATGGCAGCTGGCAATTGCGAACCTGTCCATTGTTTAGAGATATTATTTCCAGCAATAACTTGGCTAGACACTCGAACATGGGCTTTAGTAGTCAGATTACTACCCACTAAACGACCATTGATTTCATATACTCCTTCAGTTTGACTAAAGTTGGCTGGAACCTGATCCCAAACTACATCTTTGTAGATAGTTGTTCCGTTAGAATGGTAAGCACGAACATTAGCTGGCAATTGAACTGTCTCACCCCTTAGGAAGAGTGAGGCTGATTTCCTCTGCAACTTGCAATCCTTCAACTGTTACAGTCGCTTGAGCTTCAATATCTGTACCTTCTACACGTCCTTTAAGCGTAAAAGCTATGATAATGCCCTCAATTCTTTTTTTCATCTACCTTGTCCCAAGTTACAGATACTTTGCGTGGTAATCCCTTATCAAATTCTGCTCCAACTTCTTTAGGTAGATTCGGTTGCTGATTAATGTCTGTAGAAACAGATACAGGATGAAGTTTTCACAATCTTCTTGCTGACTTTATTTTTCTTTAATCACCACTTCAGTGGTTACAGATTCTGTTTTTCTCTGTTTGATTATCGATTCGAGGTGTCAAAAGTCACTCTTCCCTTAGTATAGAGCAATAGATTCTGACCATTCACCTCAAGATGTCCCCCATCAGATGATTTAGCTTCTAAGTGAATATCTGATGATGAAAAAAATTCTGTTTGTGAACCATCCTCATAACGACCAATGACGTGATAAGTTAATACTTGATCTTCAGTGGCAGTTTCTTTTCCTTCTACAACCACTTCCAAACGTTTCAAGGCAGGAGCTTCCTTCACAAACTGAATTAAGTAAGTTTGAACCAAGTCACCCTTTTGGTCACTCAAGAAGACAGAAGCCTGATAACCATTATCAGCAGAAGCTTGCTGAACAGTTACTTGATATCCGGTAGTCTGAGCTCCAACACTTGGAATAGTTGCAGTGTAAGGAAGGGATACACGGTAATAGGTCTTGCCAGACTCGAAGTTCTCAAGAGCTTTATCCCCAACAGTAAGTCCTGTAATGCTACTTGTTGTTTCCTTACTGCTTGCGATAAAGGTTGCAGTCACTTCACGATCGTCATCTACCAATTTACCAGTAGCCTCCGTACGTCCACCTTCCTTGTTCAAAGCAGCAGGGGCTTTCAAGGTCCAAGAAACAACATCAGTATCAATCAAAGCTACCATCTGTCAGAACAGCTGTGACTGTTTTTATCCAAATCAGCCGCATTCGTTCCAACTGGAACTGTAGCAACTTTTTGGTAACCATCTATCTAAAGCAATCACTTTTGACAAGTGCCTCAGCTTTGGTTTCCAAACCTTCTACACGTCCAGATATTTTTTTCTCACCTGCGCTTGTAAGCAAGTCAGATGGCACGTCCCATGTTACAGTCTTTTCCTCAACACTACCGTCGCTATAAATAGCTGTTACTGTTTGAGGGTAATTCAGGATTTGTCGTCACATCAGTTGTTGCTTTTACAGGAGCAAAGGCTACAAAGTGACGGTTTTCTTTCTTACCAGACACAGTTGCGACCGTTGCGCTATCAGATGTCAAACCAGCAGAATCTGCATAAAGAGTAAATTTACCTTCTTTTTCTGTTGATTTTACAATGACAACCCCTTTACCATTGAAAGCACGTCTTTGCCATGTTCCCATCTGCTTGAACTTTGTAGCGTTCACGACTAGCTTGTTCTCCATTATCCACACCAACGATTTGTCCCTGACCATGAAGATTGAAATGAACAAGATTGTTAGCTGTCGGAACCACATTACCCATCGCCATCAACAATTTCGTAATGGATGTAGGATAGGTCCTTTTCCATCTGCAGTGATAACATGCTCTTCTTTAGTTAGACGAACTCTTGCTGGTTCCCCAGCAGTTGTCACACTATCACGCGCAATTTCGTTGCCTTTTTTTCATCTCGAGCAATCGCAGTCAGTGTACCTGGTTGGTATTTTCACAAGCCACTCAAGATACAATTCATTTGGTTTAGCCCCCTCATGATATGAACGTCCATCTTCTGTCGTTTTTCTTAGTAAATTCCTTTTTACCAAGCGACTCTCCATTTAAGAACAATTCGACGCTTGCAGCATTTGAGAAGGTACGAACCGGAACCTTTCCATCAACCAGCATCTTGCGTTCCTTAAGGGTCTCTTCAGTCCAGTTCCAATGTGGTAAAATGCGAACAGTTGGCTTTTCTTTAGCACTATACCATTCACTACGGTAAAGGTAGAAATCATTCTTTGGTAAACCAGCTGTATCAATAATACCAAAGTAAGAACTCTTCACAGGTGTATTATCTTGGTTATGCCATGGAGTTGGTTCACCGATATAGTCAATTCCTGTCCAGATAAATTGTCCAGCATAGCCAGCACGATCACGGTCAAAAGTCCATGACTCAGTAGCTGTTCTTCCCCATCCAACACGGTCATTACCATAGTCAGATTGTTCATAGTGACGATTTGGACGATTGTCATGTCCAAGGATTTGAGCAGGGTTATAATAAGAATCACGCGTTCTAGTAGCTGAAGAGGTTTCAGAACCATAAATGAGCCAGTCTGGATGAGCACTACGAACCGCATCATAAAAACGTTCACCATAGTTCATACCGACAGCATCCATGATTTCTGCGAGTTTCAAGAAATCACCTGTCGCTGCACGACTAAATTTATTTTCACCCATGGTGACATAACGTTCAGTATCAATCGCCTTGATAATAGCCTTCAGACGTTTAGCTGTCTCGATAGAACGAGGACTACCATTTGCCTCCTCTACCTCATTTCCAAGAGACCACATTACGATAGACGGATTGTTCTTATCACGTTCTACCATTGTTCTAAGATCAAAATCAGACCACTTCTCACCCTTCTTAGCTTCAGGATGAGTTGCATCTTGATCAAAGAACCGTCCATAGTCGTAAGTCTTCTTGCCACCATACCAAGTATCAAAAGCTTCCTCTTGAACCAAAAAGGCCTAAACTAGCTGCAGCATCAAGCAACTGAGGGACTAGCTGGATTGTGGGTTGTTCGAATAGAGTTAACCCCCATATCTTTCAAAGAGTTTTTAATTTACGATAGGTAGCCTTATAATTCTCTTCTGCACCCAAAGCTCCATTGTCATGGTGAATACTTACTCCGTGGAATTTCATGCGTTCACCATTCAGAGAGAAACCATCCTTAGCAGTCCAATTGAAATAACGGTAACCAAATGTATCTTCTGTTACATCAACTAGTTGACCTTCTTTATAAACCTTTGTTTTCAGCACATACAGTTGAGGATGATAACTTTTTTTGTCGTCCAAAGAGTTGGTTTATTAACTAAGATTGTTTGTCTGAAATCTGCAACTTCATTTTCTGCTAAATTCTTCGTTTCAGAGCGAACTAATTCTGAAACAACCTTACCTTCCTTAGTAAAAATTTGTTGTTCCACAAAGACTTTAGCAGCCTTCTTATCCGTATTTTTAATCTTACTTTGAACCTGTGTTTCAACATTTCCTTCTTTTTGCTCAGCAAGTTTTGGAGTAGTGATATGATTACCATTTTTCGGCAACATGGACTTTATCACGATAACTAAGAGTTACATCACGATAAATCCCACTTCCTGAATACCAACGACTACTTGGTTGTTTATTGGTCACTTGAACAGTAATTGAATTTTTCACTACCATCCTTGTTTAAAAAAATTCTGTAATATCATATGAAAAAAATGATTATAGCCACTTGGATAATGTCCTACAAACTTTACCATTTACATAGACCTTTGAATCCATGTAAACCCCATCAAAATTGATACGAACATCCTTATTCTTGTCTGCTTCATTTAATGTGAAAAGTCTTACGATACCAAGCTGTTCCACCATTTAACTGGCCACCTTCATTACGCGCAGGGAGACTTGTGATCGAAAGTCAAAAATAAATACTCCAATCATGAGGAAGATTCAGTTTAGACCAATCATGAACATCCACATCTTTTTTTGAAAAAAATCTCCTTGAGCATTTAGTTTAAAAATACCAATCTTTATTAAAATCTTGTTTTTCGCTCCGATAATAGCTGTTTTTCCTTTTTCAACTTCGGCTTTGTTTCGACTCTCCAGACAGTGCTTGCAATTTTTTTCAGAAGAAGATTTGAGATCTGTAGTCTGCTTTTACCTGGTCCTTTTCCAGAAGTTTTTTTAGAATCCTCTTTCAGTTCTGTTCCAGCTGTTGCTGCAGATTCAACAGGCTTTGGATTTGCCTCTTCAGATTTCTGTTTGTCCTCAGCTTTGTTTCCTTCTTCTACTTTATTTGGAGTTTCCACTTTTAGGACTAGCCAAATTCATGACTACCCTCATTAGCAGGTCTAGTAGTTTCTGTATCCTTAGTCACTTTATCTTCTATCGACTCAGCTTTGGGTTTTACAAACTCACGCCCACCATTCTCATCAGCCTTTGCGATAGCAGCTGCCACATCATCGGGAAGCTTATTTAAAGGCTGAGGTTGATGAACAGTTGTTTCTTCTGTTTTGAGTATTGGATGAAGCCACATCCTCAGCTTGTACAGTTGAAATACCAAATATACTAGCCCCAATCATTACAGATGCTGCACCTATTGCAAATTTACGAATGCTATAATGACAACGTTTATCAAAAAGTCTTTTGCTCATTAAAATCCTCATTTCTTTTTCTTGATACAAAGTAAGCGTTTACTTTATTTTTAAAAAAATAACCTCCTTCTGAATACACAA